>Ga0105090_10001631_pt1 | contig 12222 bp, 13 predicted proteins | sample PPLLak3March2015_FD_79110 | JGI IMG/M metagenome (GOLD analysis project Ga0105090, IMG submission 79110) | Freshwater sediment microbial communities from Prairie Pothole Lake near Jamestown, North Dakota, USA - PPLs Lake P7 Core (1) Depth... | ecosystem: Environmental > Aquatic > Freshwater >... | reverse complement strand
TGGTCAATGGCGATACGCTGGCAATCCTGGTGACATTCAAAAACGGCGGTCATGCCTTGATCAGCGCGATACTGGCCACGCCCTTCGAAGGCCGCTTCGCAGTGTACTGCAACAAGGGCTGGATCGAAGTCCGCGACAAGACCCATCCCGAAGCACCCGAGGGCTGGGTGCTGACCAAGACCCTGCGCGGCGGGAAAAAGGAAGTCCGGGAGTTTCCGCCCGCCCCCAATGTGCTGGCCAACCTCGAAGCCTTTGCAGACGCCGCCGAGGGCCGCGCACCCTACCCGGTGCCGCAATCGCAGATGATTGCCAACATTTCCGCACTGGAAGCCATTTTTAAATCGGCCGCCACCGGCACCATCGTCAACGTCGAGTCCTGAGCACGATAGCCGCGTAATGCCCACGCCTGCCACCCAGCCCAGCCACGCTGACCTCGTCGCCCGCGCGCAGGCGCTGGTGCCGGTGCTGCGCGAGCGCGCGCCGCACACCGAGGAACTGCGGCGCATCCCCGACGATACGATCAACGATTTGCACGCCAGCGGCCTGTTCCGCATGCTGCAACCCAGACGTGTCGGCGGCAGCGAATTGTCCTATGAAGCCATCGTCGAGCTGACGGCCATCATCGGCCGCGGCTGCGGTTCGACCGCCTGGGTGCTGGCCAATCTGGCCAATCATCACTGGATGCTGGCGCTGTGGCCACGCGATGCCCAGAATGAAATCTGGGGGCCGTCGGCTGACGCACTGGTCGGATCGGCACTGATGTTTCCCGCCGGCCATGCCGCGCGCGACGGCCACGGTTTCCGTTTGTCCGGGCACTGGAAATTTTCCAGCGGCATCGACGCCTGCGACTGGTGCATGCTCGGAGGCATCACCAGCAGTGCTGAAGGCGAGTTGCCGCAATATTATGTGTTTTTGGTGCCCAAGGCCGATTACAAAATCATTGATACCTGGCATGTCGCCGGACTGCGCGGCACCGGCAGCAAGGATGTCGAGGTCAGTGAAATCTTCGTGCCGGCGCATCGCGCGCTGACTGTTGAACAGATGAAAGGCGGTGTTGCGCCGGGCGGAGAAACCGCTGCCTTGTACCGCCTGCCGGTGTTCGACATGTTTCCGTATGTGGTGGCCGGCGCCGCCCTGGGCATTGCCCAGGGGGCTGTTGAGGAGTTCAGCGCCGACATCCGCCATCGCATCACCGCCTACGCCACGACCCTGCTTGCTGATTACGCGACCACGCAGGCTCGGCTCGGCCATGCAGCATCAGCGATCTCGGCCGCGGAGCGCATCCTGATCGGCAATTGCAAAGAAGCCATGGCCCTGGCCGCAACCCACGCGATACCTGCGCGTGATCTCAAAATCCGCATGCGCCGCGACGGTGCCTATGCCGCTCACCTGTGTACTGAAGGTGTTGATCTTCTGTTCGGCGCCGGCGGTGGAGAATTCCTTTACAACCAGCAAGTCATACAGCGTTCTTTTCGTGATATCCACGCCGCGAACAGCCATTACGCATTGGCATGGGATATCGCCACCACGATGGCCGGCAAGTCCCTGCTCGGCATCGCCGCCGACCTGCCGACGTTGTAACCCTGATGGCAGATACACCGACCGCACCGGCCAGCCCGGACCACGACCCGCGCGACTTTCGCAACGCGCTGGGCCTGTTTGCCACCGGCGTCACCATCGTCACCACCAGGACCTCGGCAGGTGAACCCATCGGCCTGACTGCGAATTCGTTCAGCTCGGTCTCGCTGTCACCACCGCTGGTATTGTGGAGCCTGTCGCTGCGCTCCCCCAACCTGCCGAATTTCCTGCAGGCCACGCATTTCGCCATCAATGTGCTGGCGCTTGACCAGATTGCGCTGTCGCAGCGTTTCGCCAAACCGATGCCGCGCAAATTTGACGGCGTTGTTCACAGCATCGGCGCGCACGGCATGCCGCTGCTCGACGGCACTGCGGCGCAGTTCGAATGCCGTACCGAGGCACGCCATTACAGCGGCGACCACGTGATTTTTATCGGTCATGTGCTGCACTACCGTTATGCCGACCGTGCGCCGCTGGGTTATTGTCGCGGGCGTTATGTTGCCATCGAACCCATTCCCGAAAGCTCCTGAACTTCCTGAAAGGCGCAGCCATGACTCAGCGTATCCGCGGCATCAGTGACGAAGAAGCCACCGGTCCGGCAAAAGAACTGTTTGAAGCCTCCAATCAGATGCTCGGCCGCACCGCCAATCTGATGCGCATCCTTGCGCATAGTCCCTATCTCGCGCGCTGGACCCTGCCATTCATTGCCGCGGTACGCCAGCCCAACGCTGGCGCCGTTTCCGATGTGCGACTGCGCAATCTCGCCGTGCTCAAGACCTCCACGTTGAACGGCTGCAAATATTGAACGGAACACAACTACGTGCTTGGTCAAGCACTGGGTCTGAAGGATGCCGAGTTCGATGCATTGCAGTCTGATGATTATCGTGACAGCCCGCTGTTCAACGAAAAAGAAAAAGCCGTGATGGCCTGGGCGGAGGCGATGACTCTGAACACCGCCAAAAGCGACAACAAGGTCTGGAACGAACTGAAAAAACATTTCAGCGATGCGGAAATCGTCGAAATTTCGCTGATCACCGGCATGTTCAACATGATCAACCGGCTCAACGATTCCTTCCGAACCGAACTTGAAAGCGAGGAATATAACCGCCGCCAGCATGGCGCGGTCGGTGTGACTCGTACAACGCTCGAAGAGTATGCCTGCCGCATCTGCGCCGCAAAAAGCGGTGCTGTGAAAAGTGCGTGACTTTATAACTATTTGTTTTTATTCATAATTTTATGATCAATGCTGCTATTGTCGGTCTAGGCTGGTGGGGTAAAAACATCGCTGACGCCGTGCAGGGTAAAAGTACCAAGCTGCGTTTCGTACACGGCGTGACCCAGGAACTCGACGCCACCTGCGATTACGCGAAGGCAAAAGGGTTCAAATTGTCGGCAACTCTCGACGGAGCGCTGGCCGACCCTGCTGTACAAGCCGTGATACTGGCTACGCCACACTCATTACACGCCGAACAGGTGGTGCAAGTCGCCCGCGCCGGCAAAGCGGTGTTCTGTGAAAAACCGCTGTCACTGATCCGCGCCGATGCTGAACGCGCAGTCGCCGCCTGCAAAGCCGCCAAAGTACCGCTGGGCGTCGGTCAGAACAAACGCTTCTGGCCGTCGATGGTTGAACTGCGCCGCGTCATCGCCAGCGGTGTGCTGGGCCGCGTGATGCATGTCGAGGGACACTACAGCAACGAACACTCCAGCAAGTTTTTTGCACCTTGGCGCGACCTTCCGGCTGAAACGCCGGGCGCTGGCATGACCGGCACCGGCATCCACATTCTTGATGCCTTTGCCAACATCGCCGGCCCGGCCGAGCAGCTCACCGCGCAATTCATCAGCCATCGCAGCGGTGCGGATCCTCGCGATACGGTGTCAGTGTTGTTCAAATTCAAGAGCGGCATTAGTGGTTTTCTCGGTGCGGTGCGCGCATCCCCCCTCTACTTCCGGGTACATGTCTTCGGCGACGAAGGTTCGGTTGAAGCGCTGGACGAAACGCGGACCATCATCCGCCTCAAGGGTGGCAGGACCGAAGTAAAGGATTTTCCGAAAATCGATTCGGTGCTGGCGGAAATGGATGCGTTTGCCGATGCCGTGGCTGGTATTGCGTCCTATCCGATCACGACAGAAGAGATGGTCAATACCATCGCCTCCTTCGAGGCGGTGATACAGTCGATCGCCTCGGCAAACACCGTCAGGTTGTAAGCGGGCTCCGGGCACCAAAACAAAAGCCGGGGATAACCCCGGCTTTTTGTTTGATCAGTCCAACTTGCCTAGAAGCCGTATTTCAGGCTAAGCCCCAGATTCCTGCCCCGGGAGCTGTCGCCCGAATCCGACACTTTGCCAAAGTCCTCATACTCGAGCCGCAAGCCAAGATTCCTGTTGAAGCTGTAACCGACGCCCACGCCCACCAGGACATCGGTACGGTCGCTGGTGCCCGGGGCGTCCGGCCTGTTTGCGGCCGCACCCAATTTCCCGAGCAAGGACCAGCGTTCGTTCAAAGGCATAGTGCCGGTTCCGGCCAGGGTATATGACACTATATCCCCGCCGCGATATTGGCCAAGGTCGGTGTAACCGAGTTCAATACCCCAGGTCGGGTTGAACTGATAACCACCATAGAGTTTCCAGGAGTCTTCGCGGTTGTCGGTCTTGGCGGAGCCGAGACCTCCGCCCAGATACATCTGCGCGGAAGCCGGCAATGCTGCAAATGCGGCAGCAACTGCTGCCGCCATGACTATCTTCTTCATTTCGTCTGACTCCAGAATTATTATACGATGCTGAAGTATGGAAAGTTTTGTTCAGCCTGTATGTACGCTGGCACACGCATGCACCAGCACTTCGTGGAAATAGCCACATCGGAGAAAACGGATGCATGTAGACTGCTTTTTACTGCCATCAGCCGATTCCATTTCCTGCCTTGATTATTTAAATGAATAATTCCACCGGACGCTCTTCATGAAGTACAAGGACTACTACGCCACTCTTGGTGTTGGCCGTGACGCCACGACAGAAGCAATCAAGAAGGCTTATCGAAAACTTGCCCATAAATATCACCCGGACGTTTCCAAGGATCCGGAAGGCGAGGAAAAATTCAAGGCGGTTGCCGAAGCCTACGAGACGTTGAAGAGTCCGGAGAAGCGTGCGGCCTATGACCAACTCGGCCGTCACGCACCGGGCGAGAATTTCAGGCCGTCGCCAGACTGGGATCAGCAGCATGGTGACCCGCAGTTTTCATTCGATGACGCCGATCTGGCTGACCTCTTCGCAGGCATGGCCGGCGGCCGACATCCTGGTGGCGGACACATCCGCATGCCCGGTCAGGACTATGACGTCTCCACCCGGATTTCCCTTGCCGAAGCCTATAACGGCACCGAGGTCGAACTGAGGCTGACCGTACCGGAGCCCGACGCGCAGGGCCGGCTGCATCGTGTACCGCGCATCCTCAAGGTACGTATCCCCAAAGGGGCGACCGACGGGCAGCGCCTGCGTCTCACCGGCCGCGGCGGCAAAGGCCTCAACGGCGGGCGCGATGGTGATCTGTATCTGAATATTACATTGCATCCCCATCCGCTGTTTCGTGTGAGCGGACATGACTTGTATCTGGATTTGCCGCTGGCGCCTTGGGAAGCGGCTTTGGGCGCGAGCATCGAAGTTCCGACACTGGCCGGAGCGGTTCGCCTGAAAGTGCCACCGAATACCCAGGCCGGGCAACAATTGCGGCTGCCCGGTCGTGGCCTGCCCAAACCGCAAGGCAAATCCGGGGACCTCTTTGTCATCACGCAGATTGTGATGCCCGCCACGACCAGCGATGTTGAAAACGGTTTGTTTGAACAGCTCGCTAAAGCTTCGACATTTAATCCGCGCGAGCGCCTGCAAAAGGAGATGAAAAATGGCACATGAATCCACTGAACCCGTATGGTTGACTGACGACCATCTGCTCTCCGTGGCTGAACTGGCGGAGATGTCCGGCCTGTCAGAAGCTGAACTGCTCGAACTCGTCGACTACGGTGCCGTTACACCGGTTGATCCGGAATCCTCTCCGTGGATGTTCACCGGCCGCTGTCTGCTGACAGTGCGCACAGCCTGCCGGCTGCGCATCAGCTTCGATCTCGAGCCGCACGGTGTGGCGCTGATGGTCTCCCTGCTGGAGCGGATACGCGGACTGGAATCGCAACTGGACAGTTTACGGGCACAGTTGCCACGGCATCCTTGAGGTTCAAGGCGGATTTTTGAATACTGAAGTTCCGGAGGGATCTCTCCGGGTTTTTTTAACTCATGACCTGGTATCCGGCAGCAATAATTACTGTATATAATTACAGTATAATGACGCCATCTCCGGAATCCGGTCAACGACCTTACTTGCCCTTCGGTATTCCGCTGACCCCTGCAAATGATAATGGCCGGCAGTGGCTGCCCTTGGGCGCCAGCAAGGTTTCCGCAGGGTTTCCCTCACCGGCAACCGACCACATCGACCAGTGCCTGGACCTGACCGGATATCTGGTGCTGCATCCCGAAGCGACTTTTTTCCTGCGCGTCAAAGGCAATTCGATGACCGGCGCAGGCATCCATCATGGCGATCTGCTGATCGTTGACCGTTCTCTCGAGCCCGCCTCCGGCCGCGTGGTGGTGGCTGCGTTGAACGGTGAACTGACAGTGAAGCGCATGCAACGCAGCGGGAACGGAATCACGCTGAAAGCTGAAAACCCCGCCTACCCCGACGTTACCGTCGCCGCCGACCAAGACCTGCAGATCTGGGGTGTAGTGGCCCATGTCGTGCATACGCCATGAGCCGAGTCATCGCGCTGGTCGACGGCAATAATTTTTATGTGTCCTGCGAACGGGTATTCAAGCCGGCGCTCGAACGCCGGCCCGTCGTGGTGTTGTCCAACAATGACGGCTGCGTGGTATCGCGCAGTAATGAGGCGAAGGCGCTCGGCATCCGCATGGGCGTGCCGTTCTTCGAAGTCCGGCCACTGGTCAACAGCCACGGTCTGGTCTGGCTCAGTTCCAACTACGCACTCTATGGCGACATGAGTGCGAGGATGATGACGCTGCTCGGTGAATTCGCGCCGCGCCAGGAAATCTATTCCATCGACGAATGTTTTCTCGATTTCAGCGGAATACCCGGGTCTGCGACAGCCCGCGCCCGTGATATCCGCCAGCGTATTTGCCAGTACCTGGGCATCACCACCTGCACCGGCATTGGCAGCACCAAAACATTGGCCAAACTCGCCAATCATGTTGCCAAGACCCGCAATGAGTGCAAGGGTGTGTTCGACTGGGCAGAATTGCCTGCAGCCGAACAAGCCGCATTGATGGACAAACTCCCGGTGGACAAGGTCTGGGGTGTGGGCCGCAAATTCGCTGCGCAGCTGAAGCGCATGGATATCCATACGGTTCTCGACCTGCGGGGTACCGGCGTTGCGCGGATCCGGAAAAATTTCAGTGTGGTCATGGAGCGCACGGTCGCCGAACTCAATGGCGAATCCTGCCTGCAGCTGGAAGACTGCATGGCAGCCAAAGCCCATATCCAGGCCACGCGGAGTTTCGGCCGCCCGGTGACGGAACTGGGCGAGCTTCGCGAAGCCGTGATGAGTTATGTCATCCGCGCTGCAGAACGGCTGCGCAGACAACCTTCCCTCCGCACCCAGGTTACAGTCTTCATTCACACCGGAAAATACCGCCCGGGAACGCCCTGCCACAGTCCTGCCACCCTGGTTCCGCTGGCGGTACCTTCGGACGATACCCGGCGCCTGGGCGCCGCCGCAGTGCACGGCCTTGAACAGATTTACCGTCGGGGATACCGCTATAAAAAAGCCGGAGTCATGCTCATGGGGCTGCAACCCGTGATCGCAGCACAGACAGGCCTTTTTACCGCTGACCAGCCCTCACGCGCCACACGCCTGATGGCAACCATGGATGCGATCAACAAGACATACGGCATGAACACCGCAACTTTTGCCGGCGCCGGCATCGAGCAGCCCTGGCGAATGCAGTCGACGCGCAGGTCACCGCGGTACACCACATCCTGGCATGAACTCGCAATTGTGGCTGCATGAGGTGTCTGCATGAGGTATCCACCTGAAATACATACCCATAAAGTGGACGAACGGTTATCGCAAACCGCAAAATCCCGTATCGTGCGCGCAAAGCAAAACGGAGACTCTCATGGCACGGGTAACAATGATTTTGTGCGGCCTTGCTGCATCCATTCTGTTCAGCATCGGCAGCGTTCAGGCACAGCAGCCCTATCCCAGTCGCACCGTACGCGTGGTGGTGCCCTATCCACCCGGCGGCGGCAACGACATCATCGGCCGCATAGTCGCCGAAGATCTTGGCAAACGACTGGGCCAGCAGGCGGTGGTTGACAATCGTCCCGGCGGCAGCACCTCGATTGGCGCGGAAATTGTTGCCCGTTCAGCCCCTGACGGTTACACGCTGCTGATCACCAGCCACACCACTTATGCACTGCTGCCGAATCTGCGGCCGAAGCTGCCGTATGACCCGCAGCGGGATTTTGAACCGGTGTCTCTGCTGGCTACGCAATCGTTTGCGCTGGCGGTGCACCCTTCGCTGCCGGTCAACAGTGTCAAGCAGGTCATCGCGCTGGCAAAGGCGCGACCAGGCCAACTGACGTTCTCCTCAGCAGGCGCCGGCACCGGCACACATTTTTCGGGCGAACAATTCAAGGTGCTGGCCAAACTCGACATGCTGCATGTGCCGTACAAGGGGGGCAACACTGCGGTGACTGCCGTGCTCAGTGGCGAAACCACGATGACTTTCGGCAGCCTGTCTGCACTGTCGCCGTTCGTCACCACCAAAAAACTGCGTGTGATTGCCGTAACCAGTGCCAAACGCTCACCGCTGGATCCGAAGATCCCGACGATTGCCGAAAGCGGCCTGCCGGGTTACGAGATGACCCCGTGGTACGGGCTGACCGTGCCCAAAGGCACACCGCAGGCCATTGTAGAACGCCTGAACATGACAGTCGTAACCGGACTGCAGCCGCGTGAAATGCAGGAGCGCATGGCGCGCGTGGGTTACGAGCCCGAAGGCAGCACAGCGGCGCAACTGGCCGCCCACATCAAGGCGGAACTGGCCCGTTACGCCATATTGATCAAAACCATCGGGTTCAAAGAACAGTAAAAAACAGCTGCGCAAGTTGCAGGAGCAATGCATAGCAAGGCATTCATGGACCGGTCATTGCATGACTTCATGTGTTTCCGGGCAAGCTGCAGAATTTAAAAAACAAAGGGCGCCGCAGCGCCCTTTGTAGCAAATTCTATGCTGACGCTGCATTAAAGCTGCGACGAATCCTTCGCCGGTTCACCGCCGGATTGTTCTGCTGTGCCCTCGCCCTCCGGCGGTGCATTTTCCGCTTCCTTGCGCCGTTTCTTTTCCTCTTTTTTCTGTTTCTTCGCCAGTTCGCGCTGCCGTTTTGCAAACCCGTAGTTCGGTTGTGCCATGGACGTTTCTCCTTAAATGAAAATAAAACGGCGACAGCGCGTCTGCGCCGTCGCCGTTGTTGCAGCCGAAGGTGCGGAAAAGCGGCTTATAGTGCCTTCTCCAAGCCCTGCCGCTGCGCGGTCATTTCCGCGGGCAGCCGTGATTTGAGTTTGCCGAACAGTTCGTCGTGGCCCTTCAACTCGTCGCGCCAGGCGTCGTGGTCGACGTGGGTTAGCGTGTCGAAGGTTTCGCGGGTGAATCCGTTCAGGCCCTGCCACTCCATGTCTTCGTAACGCGGCATGTTGCCGATCGGGGTCTCGGTCGCGCCAGACTTGCCTTCACAGCGCTCGACCACCCATTTCAGTACACGCATGTTGTCGCCGAAGCCGGGCCAGATGAATTTTCCGTTGGTATCGCGGCGGAACCAGTTCACCGCAAAAATCTTCGGCGGCACTTTGACTTTGGCGCCGAAGTTCAACCAGTGTTTGAAGTAATCACCAAAGTGGTAACCGCAGAACGGCAGCATCGCGAACGGGTCACGGCGCACCACGCCGACCTTGCCGACAATGGCTGCGGTGGTTTCGGAGGCCATGGTAGCGGCGAGATAGACGCCGTGATTCCAGTCCTTGGCTTCGGTGACCAGCGGCACGATGGTGGTGCGGCGGCCACCGAACAGGAAAGCGCTGATCGGCACGCCGGCGGGATTTTCCCAATCGTCATCCATCGACGGAATCTGCGAAGCCAGCACCGTGAAACGCGAGTTCGGGTGCGCAGCCAGGCGGTCGCTGTCTGGGGTCCAGGACTTGCCGGTCCAGTCGGTCAGGTGTTTCGGCGCTTCCTTGCTGAGACCTTCCCACCAGACATCACCGTCATCGGTCATCGCGACGTTGGTGAAAATGGTGTTTTTCTTCAGTGCGGCCAGGCAGTTCGCGTTGGTTTCTTCGGATGTCCCGGGTGCGACGCCAAAGGCGCCGTATTCCGGGTTGATCGCATACAGGCGGCCGTCAGGACCGGGCTTGATCCAGGCGATATCCTCGCCAATGGTCGTGACCTTCCAGCCTACGAGTGCTTTCGGCGGAATCAGCATGGCCAGATTGGTTTTACCACAGGCACTGGGGAATGCTGCCGCGATGTAATGTTTTTTGCCGCCCGGTGGCTGGATGCCGAGGATCAGCATGTGTTCGGCCAGCCAGCCCTGCTCTTTTGCCATGATAGAGGCGATGCGCAGCGCAAAGCACTTTTTGCCGAGCAGCGCGTTACCGCCGTAGCCGCTGCCGAACGACCAGATCAGTTTTTCTTCCGGGAAATGGGTGATGAACTTGTGTTCCTTGTTGCTCGGCCAGGCGATGTCTTTCTGCCCTGCCGCGAGCGGCATGCCCACTGAATGCAGGCAGGGCACGAATTCGCCCTTGGCGCCGAGAATGTCCAGCACCTTGCGGCCGATGCGGGTCATGATGCGCATGCTGACCACCACGTACGGCGAATCGGTCAGTTCAACACCGATGTGCGCGATATGTGAACCCAGCGGGCCCATACTGAACGGAATCACGTACATGGTACGGCCGCGCATGCAGCCGTCGTACAGCATGCGCATGGTCGCCTTCATTTCTTCGGGCGCCATCCAGTTGTTGTTGGGGCCTGCGTCTTCCTTGTTTTTGCTGCAGACGAAGGTGCGATCTTCCATGCGCGCGACGTCATCGGGATCCGAGCGGGCGAGGAAACAGCCCGGGCGTTTTTCCTGGTTCAGGCGAATCAGCGTGCCGGCGGCGACCATTTCATTGCACAGCCGGTCGTATTCTTCCTGCGAGCCATCGCACCAGACGATGCGCTCCGGTTTGGTCAGTTGCGCGACTTCGGCAACCCAGGCCAGCAATTTTGTATTGGTGACATACGAGGGACTATCCATCGCAGGCGAAATTTGCGCCTTAGTCGCTGGCTGGTTCATCTGAGGCTCCTCTTGCGGAACACGTTGATTTTTATGAAAAAACAAAGGCAAAGCGAAATGGATAGATTCCGCTCTGCCGGATGCCTCGGATTTTACATCAAATTGTCAAAAACCGGTTCAGGCGCCGGCGCGGCGGCGACCCCCGCTAAACATCAAAATGGCGAGCCCGGTGAGCAACAGGAATGGGATTGCGCCGTAGTTCATCAGTTCCCAGCCGCGCGCCGAAAACAACCAGCCTGAGGAAGCCGAACTGATGGCCATGGTGATAAAAATCGCCATGTCATTGGCGCCCTGGACTTTGGCCTTTTCAGCCGGAGTGTGGGTTTCGGTGAGTAACGTGGTACCGCCCAGATACATGAAATTCCAGCCAACCCCGATCAGCACCAGTGCCAGCCAGAAATGCATGACCTCCACGCCGGAGAGTGCGATGGCGACGCAAGACAGGCTGAGCAGCACACCGGTGAGCATGATGTTGCGTACACCAAAACGTTTGATCAGCGAACCGGTGACAAACGATGGTGCGAACATCGCGATGACATGCCACTGGATGACAAAGGCGGCGTCGCTGAACGGATGAGCACAGGATTGCATTGCCAGCGGTGTCGCGGTCATCAACAGGTTCATCACGCCATAGCCGATCATGCCGGACATTACGGCGACCAGGAATGCCGGCTGGCGGGCAATCTCTCGCAGCGGCCGTCCCTGATCCTTCTGCTCGGCCGCGGTCAACCGGGGAATGCTCATCAGGCGTTGCAGAACCAGCGCCACCACGCAGAAACCGATCAGCGCCAGGTAGCTGCCGAGGAATTCGGCGGGCAGCAGGTCCTTGGTCCATTTGCTGGTTTGCGGCCCGAGTATGCCGCCCACCAGCCCCCCTGCCATCACCAGCGAAATCGCCTTGCTCTTGAAGTCGCTGCTGGCAACGTCAGCGGCGGCGAAACGGTAGTACTGGCCGGATGCGTTGTAGATGCCCATGACCAGGGTTCCGAAACACAGCATCCAGAAGCTGTGGCTGTATATCGCATACCCGCAGATCAGTGCACCGAGAATGCCGATCAGCGTGCCGATTGTAAAACCGTTGATGCGCCCGACCCGGCGCATCAGGTGCGAGACCGGCAGCGTGGTCAGTGCAGCACCGATCACGTACGAGGTGACCGGCAGCGTCGCCAGGGATTTGTCGGTGGCAAGCGCATAACCTGCAAGGCCGTTGATGGCGATCAGGATGGTGTTATTGGTGAACAGCAGTGCCTGTG
>Ga0105090_10001630_pt1 | contig 12222 bp, 13 predicted proteins | sample PPLLak3March2015_FD_79110 | JGI IMG/M metagenome (GOLD analysis project Ga0105090, IMG submission 79110) | Freshwater sediment microbial communities from Prairie Pothole Lake near Jamestown, North Dakota, USA - PPLs Lake P7 Core (1) Depth... | ecosystem: Environmental > Aquatic > Freshwater >... | reverse complement strand
GGATCAGCGGGCTGATGCCCACTTACTGACTGGTGAGCCGCGCGGGTGTGATCCCCAATTCATTCACCTTCGATCACTGCGGGCCGATGGCACGCAGCGCCGAGGACTGCGCGATCCTGCTGCAGGCCATTGCCGGCTACGACGCCGCCGATTCGGGCAGCATCCGCCACGGGATTGTGGATTTCCGCAGCGCCCTGGTGCGGCCGGTCAAAGGCCTGCGCGTCGGCGTGCTGCGCCATTACTGGGAAGAAGACATTCCCGCGAGTGCGGAACATGCCCGCGCGCTTGAAGAAGCAGTAAAAGTGTTTGAGTCGCTCGGCGCGACCACCAGCCCCTGCCGCATCCGGCCCGTGCAGGAGGGCTTCGACATCAAGGTCGTAATCGCAGAAAGCGAACTCTTTGCGATACACCAGGAAAACCTGATCCGCAGCCCGGAGAAATTCGGCCGCGATTTTCTGGGCCGCGCATTGCCGGCCTGTGTGTTTCAGTCTGCGGATTATGTGCAGGCGCTGCGCGAGCACCAGCGTTACCTGGCGGAGATGAAGCCGGTGTTCGAGCGCTTCGATGTGCTGCTGGCCAGCGGTTTTGGCGCCGCGCCGCGCTTCGAGGATTACCGCAGCGAAAACTTCTGGCTGAAGAGCAATGTCTGCACGCCCGCGAACACCGGCCGCACACCTGCGCTCGCGCTGCCCTGCGGTTATACCAGCGGCGGTTTGCCATTGGGCATGCAACTGATCGGCCGCCCGGGTGACGACGCGCGCGTGCTGCAGGCCGGCCATGCTTTCCAGCAGGCCACTGACTGGCACCAGCGCCGCCCGCAGCTTTCCGCCGGTGCCGCGCTGCCCGTGCCGGATTTGCAGGGCAACGAACCCAGACCGTCAGCGCTCAGCGCCGCCATGCAATCCCATGTCGAACAGATGGCGCTGCAGGCAGGCCTGAAACTCAATGAGCGGCAGATGATGATCCTGATGGAAAATGCACCACACGCGCTGGCGATGGCCGGGCGTCTCCGCAAGCCGCGCGGGCGCATGGAGCAGCCCTCGCTGGTGTTCCGCTTCGATTAAGCTGCGGCGCGCTCAGCGGCCGGACAACACCGTCTCAGCCCAGGCCACGTCGCGATAAAGTCCGGTGTCATTGCCGCAGGCGGCGATAATTTGCACACCCACCGGCAGACCGGCATGCCCATAGTCACAGGGCAGTGTCATGCACGGCATCTGCAGCAGGGTCCACATCAAGCCGAAGGTGGGCTCGCCGGTGCCGGCAATGTCCGGCGCTTCGCCGGGCGCGCTCGGCGCCATCAGCAGTTCATATCCGGACATGGTGTCTTCCATCCAGCGCTGGCAGCGCTTCATCAGCGCAACGGCGGCTTCGTACTGCTGCCGCGTGACCTGTCCGCCAACAGCAATGCGCTTTGTCAGGCTTTCGGAAATCAGCTGCGGATGGCGGATGCGCTCGTGGCTGAGAGCGCGAAAAAATTCGTAAGCGCTCAAGCGGATCTGCACGTCATTCAATTCCGCGAACTCCGGCGGCAGTTCGATTTCGCTCACTGTGGCACCTGCCTTGCGAAACCGCCCGGCGCATTGCAGCAGCGACTGCTGCACGGATGTCGAGGCTTCGCTCCACCACGGTGTGCGGCACAAGCCGATGCGCGGCGCCTTGCCGCCTTTAAATGAATTCGTGCCAACCGGCAGCCCCGACAGCAGCGCGGCCAGCATGCCGGCATCGGTCACGGTGCGCGAGAAGATGCCGATGGTGTCGAGGGATTCCGCCAGAAACTTCATGCCCGCGCGGTTGATCAGGCCGAAGCCGGGCTTATAGCCGACCACACCGCAGTACGCGGCGGGCCGGATGACGGAGGATGAAGTCTGCGTGCCAAGAGCGAGCGGGACCATGAAATCCGCCACCGCGGCAGCGGAGCCGCTCGATGAGCCGCCCGGCGTTTGGGTGAGGCGATGGGGGTTGCGCGTCTTGTTGGGATGGCGCGTGGCGAATTCCGTCGATACGGTCTTGCCGAGGATGATGCCGCCCAGTTCGCGGATCTGCGCAACGCACGCAGCATCGGCGGCGGGCCGGTGGCCCTGATAAATCGGCGAACCGTAAGCGGTAGGCATGTCGCAGGTGTCGATGACATCCTTGATGCCCACCGGTATGCCATGCAGCCAGGAGCGCGGCGGCACGCGGTCGAGCGCCCTCGCCTGCGCCAGCGCCTGTTCGGGATCAATCCACGCCCAAGCACGCACGTCTCCTTCGCGTTGCGCGATGCGCTCGAGGCATGCCGAGACCAGCGCCTCCGCAGTCAATGTGCCGGCATGGATCGCGGCACTGGCTTCGGCGGCGGAGAGCAACTGGTGCCCGGCTTGCGGCGGGATCAGGTCAGATGTATTGGGCATCGGGTTCGTCCGTATGCGCTTATCAAGCGTGATCATTCGCCCGTGATGTTCGCGGCCTTGATGACCTTGGCCCATTTTTCCTGCTCGGAGGCCATCAGTTTGGCGAATGCCGGCGTCGACATCTTGTTGATGTCTACGCCCTGCTCATTCAGCCGCTTGACGGTATCAGCGTTATCCAGCGCGCCGCCGATGCCGCCGTGCATCGCGGTGATGATGGCCGGTGGCAGGGCCTTGGGCGCGAACACCCCAAACCAGATCTGCGACTGATAGCCGGGCACGCCGGATTCGCTGATCGTCGGCAGGCCGGGCAAGGCAGGATTGGGCTTGGGGCCGCCGACAGCAATGGCTTTCAGACGCTTGGCGCGGACCTGACCGATCACGGTCGGAATCGAACCGATCTGCAGTTGCGTGTGGCCGGCCGCGGTATCGGCGATGGCGGGGCCGCCGCCCTTGAACGGCACGTGCGTGAGGTTGACTCCGGCCATCAGCTTGAACAGTTCGGTGTTCATGTGCGGAAAGCCACCCACGCCAGAGGAGGAATACAGCAGTTCGCCGGGCCGCTTCTTGGCCAGTGCGATCAGGTCTTTCACCGAGTTGATCGGCAGGAATGGATTAACGACGAGCGCACTGTCGGAGAACCCGATCATCGCGACCGAGGCGAAGGAATTGACGAAGTCGACATTCGAACCCTTGTTGATCAGAAAACCATAACCCGTCGAGGTAAGCAGGAAGGTGGCGCCGTCGGGCGGCTGCTGCGCGGTGTACTGCATGCCGACGATGGCACCGGCACCGGCGCGGTTCTCGACGAGGACCTGCTGTCCGAGGCGCTTGGTCATGTCGGCCGCCAGTATGCGCGCGACAATGTCGGTACTGCCGCCGGGGGCCCAGGGCACAACGAGGCGCACCGGCCGCTCGGGCCAGGCCGCGCTCGCGCTCATGGCGGTAAACACGGTTGTTGCCGCGATCAGGACTGCCCCCGCCCAGCTGCCTTTTGCAATTGCTTTCATATGGTCTCCAGTTTTTTTCAGGATTGCAGTGTTGCGCCGTTTATTCCGGCCGCCGTTTTCCGACCTTTTGCTACGTTGCAAGAATCAGACCTGCCCGACCTTGTTGCTTAACAATTTTTTGTGATGGCTTTTTACAGGGCTGGCTCAGCCCGGCAGCACCGGATGCTGCGCCGTCCAAGCCGTTGCCGCTTCATAAGCCGCCCCAACCCGATACACCGTCGCCTCATTATAGGGCGCGCCGACGATCTGGATCCCGAGCGGCAGGCCTTCCTTGCTGAAGCCGGCCGGCACCGCAATGGCGGGACTGCCGGTGACATTGAACGGCGCGCGCGCCTGACGGCTGTAGATGAATTCACAGGCGGCCTCGTCATCAATGCGGCAGGCCGGGTCGTGTGCGCTCGCGGTGACAATGACGTCGACGTCATTGAACAGTGCATGAAAATCCGCGGTGTACTTGCTGCGCAGCCTCAGCGCATTGATGTAGTCGCTCGCGCTGTACATCGCGCCATATAGAAAGCGCTGGCGAGTGATGTCACCGTAATCCTGCGGCCGTTCGCGCAGCCATTTCTGGTGGATGGCATACGACTCCGAACCCATGATGATGCGGTTGCAGGCCTGGAACTGGCTGAGCGGGATGGTTTTGACCTCGGTCACCTGCGCGCCAAGTTCCTGCATTTTGAGCACTGCTGCATCAACTGCCGCACCCATTTGCGGATCGGCCTTGATGTCGGCGTGATAAAAATGCTTTAGCCATCCGATGCGCACACCCTTGAGCCCTTTGCTGGTCAGCGCGGTGTAATCAACGCCGGGCCGGGCGACGCTGCCCGGGTCCAGGCCGTCGTGGCCCGCCAACACATTAAGCACGGTGGCATTGTCGTGGACGGTGCGCGTCAGCGGCCCGACATGATCGAGAGAAAACGCCAGCGGAAATACGCCGCGGCGGCTGACCAGTCCATACGTGGGTTTGATGCCGGTGACGCCGCACATGGTTGAAGGATTGCGTATCGAGCCGCCGGTGTCGGTGCCGATGGCAAAGGGCAGGAAGCCGGCAGCGGTGGCGACGCCGGCGCCGCTGGATGAACCGCCGCAGAAATGGTCGCGGTTCCACGGATTGCGGGCGGGCGGCCACGGCAAGTCAAAACAGGGCCCGCCGAGGGCGAATTCGTGGGTGGAGAGTTTGCCCATGAAGACAGCCCCGGCGGCACGCAGCCGCTGGGTGACGAAGGCGTCGGCCGTCACGATGTTGTCTTTCAAAATGGCGGAGTGCGCAGTGGTCGGCAAACCTGCGTAATCGATGATGTCCTTCAGGCCATAGGGCACGCCATGCAGCGGACCACGCCAATTGCCGGCACTGATCTCGGCTTCGGCACGCCGGGCATCGTTGAGAGCGATCTCCGGCATGAAGCGCAGAAAGGCATTCAGCCGGCCATCGTGGCGCTCGACCCGCGCGATGAGCGCCTGCGTCCATTCGACCGGAGAGAGTTTTTTGTTGCGGAGCAGCCCCGAGGCCTCCGCGATCGACAGATAGGCCAGGTCAGTCACAGCGATTGCCCCGTGGCCGGAAGACGAAACACCAGCGCCGGCTCATCGGCGGGCGACAGCGCGGAGATGTCGAGCGCGTCGCGCCGCATGTTCGCAATGCGCGCTGCATTGAGCAGCTTGATCAAGTCCTGGTCGGACAATTTGCGCAGGCCCAGTTGTTCAGCGAGCCGGCGCGCCTCGAGTGCATCCTCTGCGGAAAGTTTCTCCATGAACCTGCCCCTTTACGGTGTATGGGTGTATGGAACGGTCAGTTGTCTGGAATTGAGCCGTGATGAATACCTGGCAAGAATACTCTGCCGCACCGCCGGCTGCACGATGACTTCGCGAATAATGTACCCAAATTCGTGGACTTAAATGCGTGGATTCAAATGCCTGACCTAAAATACCGATGCGCGCCGCAAATGCCAAGGCCTGGACGCAAGCCTGCCTTATCGGACTGCGACGCATGACATGCCTTCGCTTATGATCACGCTTCAGCGCATGTTGGCTTCAACAGCCTGAGCACGCATCAAAGTTAACCGCTTGTTTCGAGTGATCAATCAGGGAGTCTCTGCATGAACGGAAAAATCCGCCGCGTAGTCACCGGTCACGACAAAAACGGCAAGGCCATCGTCATCGAGGACGGCCTCGCCCCTGCGGTGCGTACCAACCCGCTGCGCCCGGGGCATATCTCTGTCGACATGTGGAAAACCGCCGCCACACCGCACATCCTGCACGCCACCGAGCCGGATCCGACCGGTGGCCCGAAGCAGATCCATCCGCTGCCCGGCGGCACGGTGTTCCGCATCAGCGAAATTGCACCCGAGACCGAAGCCATCCGCAACATCAGCCCCGAGCAATCGAAGGCAGTGTTTGAAGCCATGGGCAACAAAAACGCCACCACCGCCGGCTCCGCCAAAGGCCGTCACCCGTTCATGCATCGCACGCAGACGATAGATTACGCCGTGGTGCTGAAGGGCGAGGTCACCATGCTGCTGGATGACCAGGATGTCGTGCTGAAGGAAGGCGACGTCGTGATCCAGCGCGGCACCAACCACGCCTGGAGCAACCGCTCCGACAAACCGGTGCTGATGCTGTACGTGCTGATCGACGGCAAGTTTGATGATGAACTGCAGGGGCACTTTGGCACGGGTGGGCATTAAGCACTGCCCCCGGCCGGGCTGGACCCTTCGAGAGGCTCTGTGCGAACGGTAAAGGTGGATATCATTAGATAACCAATCAGGCTAAGCTTGTCTAAGCCCGCTTGACCACAATAAAAAAGTTATCCCAGGAGAAAAGTGAAATCCCCCGCCTCAGCATTCGGTTCTGTACTTGCCCCCGCATTTGCCATCGTGATGGCTTTGCTCGCCGCTCCGCACAGCGCAACGGCATCTGAAACCTATCCCGCCCGGACCGTGCGCCTCATTGTGCCCTTTGCACCCGGCGGTTTTGTTGATTTCACGGCGCGCCTGGTGGCGCCGCCACTGGCTCAAGTAATGAACCAGCAATTCGTCGTCGATAACCGCCCGGGTGCCGGCGGCATTGTCGGGACTGAATTTGCGGCACGCGCAACGCCCGACGGTTACACGCTGGTTATCGGCAGCGCGGGCACCCATTCGGTCAACCAGAGCCTTTATCCGAAACTGCCCTACAACGTATTGCGCGATTTCATTCCCGTGGCCCGGCTCGCTGATGCGCCGAGCATCCTGGCCGTACACCCGTCGATGCCGGTTAAAACCGTCAAAGACATGGTCGGTCTGGCACGGAAACTCCCGGGGCAGATCAATTACGCCTCTGCCGGCGCAGGTACGTCAACGCATCTCGCGGCGGTGCTGTTTGAAAGCATCGCCGGTGTGAAAATGACTCACGTCGCCTTCAAGGGCGGCGGCCCGGCCGTGGTGTCGGTGATTTCTGGTGAAACGCCGGTGACATTTGCGACGGCGGCCTCAGTCACGCCGCATATCAATTCGGGGCGCCTGCGCGGGATTGCGGTCACTTCAGGCCAGCGCTCTGCGGTGCTGCCGCAACTGCCGACCATCGCCGAGGGCGGATTGAAGGGTTATGAAATGCTCAACTGGCTGGGCCTGTTTGCGCCGGCCAAAACACCCGGGGCCATCGTCGACCGGCTGAGTCGTGAAGCACAAAAAATCGTTGCACAACCGGAGGTGGTCAAACGCTTCAATACCCAGGGCGCGGAACCCTCACCTCTGGCATCGCAAGAGTTTGCCGCATTCGTCAAAAGCGAAATCGCCAAGTGGGCGAAGATCGTTGCCGCGACCGGCATGAAGGCAGACTGAGTCGCCGGATAAACGGTTCAAACAACCATCGCTTCAAATAACAAGGGCACGCCAAGGCGTGCCCTTTTTTTATTCCTGAACAATCAGTCGTAGTTCAAATACGGCATTCATCCGAACCGCAACCCAGATCGCGATCCGATTCAGCCAGCAGGCGATCAAAGGTTTCAGGCACGCGGATCATTTTTCCGATGACCGCCGGCGAATGCCCCTGCAGCCACTGGCTGTGTGTCGGGTGGTCACCGCCGGCTACGATGAAAATGAGGTTCTCCGCTTTCTGCGCAATCGGCCAGGGATCGAGCTTCAGGCTGTCGCGCGCGGCAGGACTGGGATCAATCTCAATCCAGGCAACGCCCCCGGCGCGTTTGATGTCTTTCATCGGAATCTTCGAGTGTTCCCACAGGAAGTCCTGCAGCTTTTTCGGGGTCCAGCCCAATTTGGCCATCATGCCGGCGACCACCGGTGAAATCATCATCGCGCCTGGCGTGCCGGTTTCCCAGCCGGCCAGCGCGGCGAAATTCGGCGTACGCATGAAGTCGGCCATGCGATAGAGGCCTTGCGTGATGTCTTCTTCCGGCGTTTCTTTTTTCGCGCCGCGGCGGCGGATATTGGTGACGCCACTGGCGAAATACACCGATACCGAATTGGTGCCCGGCGTGAAGCCGTGGCGCCGCGTGCCATGAGGTTCCCAGCCTTCCGGCAGGCTCGCTTCATCTTCGGCAAACACCGCGTTGGTGTAACGCATCGCGCCGTAAATCGCCATCGTGCCCACACCCGGCAACGCTCCGCCGACGTTTTGCTGCATCAGACGCAAAGCACGACCGATGCTGGCGCCGGCAGGACGTTGTGGATCGGGGCCGAGGCAGCCGAATCCGGAATTGAGCCGGATCTCTTTGGCGATCGGCCCGTTGACGATGACCACCGGGAACGGCCCGCCGGAGGTCGCCTGCAACTGGTCAAACAGCGCCTCCGGTGCGAGACAGGCTTCCACTGCCGCGATCAACACCGGCAGGTATTCAGGGCGGCCACCCGCCATTGCCAGCGCAATGGCACAGGTCTCGATGGTGGTAATGCCGCCGCGCGGCGGAAATTTGCCGAGGCGGTGTGTGCGCGGCAGTGCCGAGCCACGCAGGATCCAGTCGACACGCTCCTCGGTCGCCGGCCACACCGGCAGGCCGTCACCCCAGAGGTTGGTCAGCAGCAGGTTGTTGGCATTTTGCAGGGCGTCTTCGTAGCTGCGCCCTTCCACCGACAGCAGGGCCGCAGTTTCCGGAGCGCCCGTCTTGAATGTGGATTGCCATTGCGTCAGGCCGTCGTAGAACTCGCGTTTGCGCGCACTGATCGCCGAGATGTCGCTGCCCGGCAGGAACATGTCGATGGGAAAAGTCACCATCGCGGCATCCGGTGCGAGACCGATGCCCGACACCGCATTTTTCATCACACCGACAAAATCCGTACGCGTCAGCGTGACGGTGGGGATACCCAGGGCTTCAATTTGCGCGGCAGCACGGCCGCAGGCAGTGGCGCAGGCCCCTCAGGACGCGTTGCCGACGATGACGGCGTCGACCCCGCTTTGTTTGACCTGTTTGATGGTGTCTTCCATCGGGATCAGCACATTGCCCTGCGGATAGGCGTCGATCGGCAAGAGTTCCGCCGTCGGAAAATCCGCCTTGATCAGGTCACGCAGCATCGGCAGCATGCGAAAAGCCTGCCATTGTTCGTTGGTGACAAAGCCGATGCGTTTGCCGGCAAGGGTGTCGATGCGCGGAGCAAACGGCACGCTGACTTCCAGCGGGCCGCAGGGGTCGTAAAAATTGATGGTGGTCATTTGGGGCTCCTCCTCCAAGACGAATTCGGGTGAAATTGAACGGGATCCTGAAGCGTGATCCTGAAATCAGGTTATTCTGCCAAGCATCGTATATGAAGCGCGCCGCTAGTGCGCAAATGGCTCCACATTACGAGTGTCCGTCATTCCGGCAGGAATTGCGCCGGGGTGACGGCTTCTTCAGCCCAAACCGATTTTCATGGCAGCAGCAGCGATGGGTTTTGCCCAGCCAGGCACATGCGGCAAATCCTGCGGGTTAAGTATCCGCCCGCGTTCCATGTGCAGCACCAGTACCGGCGCTGGTGTTTTGCCTGCCGCGGGATCGGCCTCAAAGCTGTTGTCATAGACCCGCAACGCAGCCAGGACCGGCAGCATCTGGATCAGGTTTAAACGGCTGTGTTCGAAACGCCGGCGAATGGTTTGCTCCGGAATGTCATGGCCGCCGCGTGCAACCCGGGCCTTCACCCGTGCGATGTGCAGCTCCGGGCTTGCAAGCCCTGCATACCAGACATGCACAGCAATCCCCTGGCGCGCCGCATCAATCAGCAGGCGCGGAATGGTGGATGCGCCCAGCGTCGTTTCAAATACAAAATCCAGACCACCCGCAATCGCACGCTCAAGCAAATCCCGGCCACGATGCCAGGCTGCGCTGTTGGCCTGCGTCTGATCAAGTCCGGGATTTGCGGCTTTTAACGCACGCGCCGCCTCATCAGGGTTGTAGTAGTCAGTGCCGTAATTACGGAATGCCGCACCGGCGATGCTGCTTTTACCAGCGCCGTTGACGCCGGAAAACACGTAAATATTCGACAACTGCTTCGTCCCGCCCGGTATTGATCAGCGTCGCTTGCGCGCGGATTTAACTGCCGCACGCCCCATCTCGGCCGGTGCCGCATTAAAAGCTGCGGCCATGGCTTTCCGCGCTGCCGGCGTCTGCATGCGTGCCAGCAACACATCGTATTCAGCAGCAAGATCATTCAGGACTGGCGCGCGATCTTTGGTCAGCGCCACAAATTCTTCATAAGCCATCAACACAGCCTTGGGTGTTTCGTGCCGGGTAATGGCGACGGCTCCGCCACGCATCACCTGCTCCAGCACGGAGGCCAGCCCGTTTTTGAGTTGGGTCGCGGCAACGGCAGGAACATCGACGAGTTCGCCGTGACTGTTGCGATAAGTCAGTATCGACATGGAATACCTCCGTCGGTGGTTGTTTGGCCCATTTTAGCCAAAATGGCCATTTTTGGCCATTGGACAAACTACACAGGGCACTCACCCGGATATTGATCTATCTATTTGTTTTAATTATATTTTTAGAATCCGTAGAGCCTGGCGGGATTACTGACGAGGATTTTCTGGCGTACCGCCTCACTCCCCGCCCATTCGTTCAGCAGATCCAGCAGCACCGCGTCATCCGGATGATTGCTCTTCAGTGAAGGATGGGGCCAGTTGGTCGCATACAGCATGCGATCGGGTGCTGCGCGGATAAGCTCCTTCGCCGTATTGCCGGCATCGGCGTAATCCGGTGCGCCGGTTTTTGAGCCGTGGTACGGCGCCGAGAGTTTGACCCAGCAGCGCCCGCTGTCGACCAGCTTGCGCATGGCCTTCCACGCCGGGTCGTCCGCCGCAATCGGCTGCGTGAAGCGGCCGATGTGGTCGATGACAATGTCGCAGGGCAAGGCTTTTAACATCGCTTCGCGACCGGCCAGTTCCTCCCCGTTCATTTGTAACTGCACATGCCAGCCGTGCGGCGCCACGCGGGCCGCCATTTCATTCAAGGTATCCCAGCTCACGCCGCCATAGGGCAGCAGGTGGTAACGGATACCGCGGATGCCAGCTGCGGTGAGGCGCGCAATTTCGGCATCGCTGTCGCCGGGAAACACAACCGCCACGCCGCGCGTCTGATGGGTGTCGTCAGTGAGGGCCTTCATCGCCTCGAGTGTGCAACGGTTGTCGTTGCCATAGGCCGCAGGCTGGACGATCACGGTGCGCGTGATGCCGAGGCGCGCGCGCACTTTGCGGTATTCGGCAGTGTTGCAGGGGATCACCGGCAGATTGGTGCCGGGCAACACGGTGTAACCCGGTTCAAAAATGTGCATGTGCGTGTCGCAGGTTCCGACAGGGGATGGCAGTTTGGGTTTGGTCATGGGGCTGGTGACTGGTAATTGGTGATGGGTGAGCGCGGAAGGCGGGAGGAGTTAAACGGATCCCGCCGGTCGTGCGAATCAAATCAACGGATCATCATGCCCCGTGGCCGTACCCGAATCCGCCACCCGTGACGCATGTTCGGCGATTTGCAGCGGTATACCCAGCGATTCGGCGAGTTCCAGCACCAGGTGCAGGTCCTTGCGCAGATTGGGCAGCGGCGCATCGGGCGGTATGGCTTCGAGCATGCCTTTCCAGCGCGGCCCCAGGTCATGCCAGACCTGCAGCACGGTGCTGTTGGCGAGGCCCTGTTTCAGTACATTCTTCATGATCTCCGGCGCGACACCGCCGGCGACGCCCAGCGACAACCCTTCCAACAGCCCCATTACATTGACGCTGAACACCAGTTGGTGCGCGAGTTTCGCTGCTTGGCCACTACCGATGGCACCCGTGTGGGTAATGTCGCGGGCGAACACACGAAAGACCGGCAATACACGCTCCAGCGTGGCCTGGCTGCCACCGACCATCAGGCTCAGCGTGCCCTCCTTTGCGGCAATGATGCCGCCGGAGATCGGCATGTCCAGCGTGTCTCCGCCTTTCGCCGCGATTTTCATCGCGACGCGCTGCACGGGTTCGGGGCCCAGCGTGCTGCCCGTGGCAAATATCGCACCGCGCTGGAAAGTGTCGAGGATGCCGTTATCACCGGAAACGATGGCGTCGGTTTGTGCTGCGTCGGACACCAGGCTGATGATCAGGTCGCTCTGCCCGGCAACGGCCGCGGGTGATTTGCAGGCCACTGCGCCCAAAGCCGCAAGTTCCTGCACCGGTTCGCGGCGCACGTCGTACACCGCCGTGCGGTAGCGGGCTTTCAGCAGCAGTTCGCTGATCGGCCGACCCAGCGCGCCGAGGCCGATGACTCCGACGCGCATTTCCGGCGGCCGCATGTCATGCATCGGAATTTCAGTCTCCACTACTGCGCCTTGATGACGAGCTGCGACGCCATCAGTTCACCAGCCATCTGCCGCGAGGAAACAACGCCGCCAGAG
>Ga0105090_10001629_pt1 | contig 12225 bp, 8 predicted proteins | sample PPLLak3March2015_FD_79110 | JGI IMG/M metagenome (GOLD analysis project Ga0105090, IMG submission 79110) | Freshwater sediment microbial communities from Prairie Pothole Lake near Jamestown, North Dakota, USA - PPLs Lake P7 Core (1) Depth... | ecosystem: Environmental > Aquatic > Freshwater >... | reverse complement strand
TTGTATTTTGTCCAGCATTCTCCGTTGATTTTCATCGCGTCCTGGGTGGCTGCCGATCTGTCGCCCCTCCTGGCGTGGTTTGGCTTGCTGCTCATCGCCGGCCGTTACGGACAATACCGGGTTCGCCGCGTCTATAGGCTGGGCGCGCTGGTCGGTGCGATCGGGATGATCGCGGCGCTTGTGGCGGATCGGGTTCCCGTCCTGATGGTGCTGCAGGCGCAGCTCTGGCGCTGCCTCTGGTTTGTCCAAGTGCTCGGCGTCGTCGCGGTGGTCGATCTGGCGTCTCGCTACCTGCTCCGCGCGCGCGCGCCGCACCGGCTCCAGGTATTGCTCGCGGTGCTCTTGGCCTTGAGCTTGCGGGCCTGGCTGGGCTGGCTGCTGCTGGCCTGCTTCCTCTTCCTGCGTGGCGGTGGCGGCAAGTATTTGCCGGCCCTGATGCGACAGATGGCTGCACGCAAGAAACTGATCCTGGGCGTCAATGTGGTCCTTGCGGCGATGCTGCTGCCGGGATATTGGACCAGCGTGTCCCTGGTCTTCGCTTCGTCGGACCCCGATGGGGGGGCATACGCCGACCTGGCCAGGAGCCTCATGCTGAGCGGCGGCTTCGGCCTGGTGCCGCTTGCCGCCTGGTGGATCATCTCGCGCTGGCAGAGAGGTCTCCATGGCTCAGCGTTGCTGGTGGCCGGACTGGCGGCAGCAATGGTGGCGGGCCTGGCGCAATGGGATGGCCGCGGGGCGGATGTTCGCTACCAGGAGTCGCGTTATGTTGCGGGAGGGCCGGGGCGTTTGTTCGATGCCTGGATCGTGCCGGGGGATGCGGTGTATTGGCACCAGAATCAGGAACGGACCTGGTTCGAGCTGGGCACGGCCGGGTATGCCAGCGCAGCCCATTGCTCCGGGCAGGTATTCTCGGAGCCGCGCGTCAGGCTGCTGGAGTCGCGGCTGAGCCGCATCGCCACCGGCTCGCTCGATGCCGACCGGATGCGCCGGGCCGAGCTTGGGGTATGGCAGCTGGCGGATGCCATGCAGGCCGGTGATCCGGCGCTGAAGGACATCACGCCGGACTCGCTGGTCTCCTACGAGCGGGTGAGCTTGTCCGGCGCTGCCGGGATTCGCCATGTCTGCGGCGATGCAGACCTCAAGTACGTTGTCGCAGCGCACAGGATAGCTGGTGCTTTTCTGGCGCAAGACAGCGAAACATTTGCCGGGCGGACGCGCATTTCATACTACCTGTACTCGTGCGCGGCGATGCGGGGACCCTAGGCAAGAAATGCGTCCGAGTAGTTCCTTTGCCAAAACCGCCGCCGTTCGCGGTGAGCCTGTCGAACCGCCTTGTCTTGTGACTACAGGCCATCGACAAGCTCAGGCCGAATGGCCTGTTCTGATAGTCCATATGGAGAGAGCTACCAAAGCATCCTCGCCGTCCGAACCGGGCCGCAGCGGTGGGCAAACGCATGCATTGGCACTATAGTTGGCGCATGCGGCGAAACCAGACCCAGTCGGCGATCGACAGATTGCCGGCGCCATTGCAATGACGAACGACCAGCCTCATGCAGCCAAGCTTGAGTTCGGCCGCTATTTCGCTGCCAGCCTGATTGCGCTGGCCATCGATGTCGCAGTCCTGCTGGCCGCTGCGCAGGTGATGCACTATCTGCTGGCGGCGACGGTGGGCTTCGTCGTCGGTTCGGTAGTCAGCTACCTGCTGGCCACGCGCTGGGCATTTCGGCGGCGGCGCTTAGATGGTCGCGCCCATGCCGAGTTTGCGGTCTACGCGCTGGTGGGCGTGTTTGGACTGGGCATCAACGATCTGGTCATCTTCCTCGCAGTGGGCTCGGCGGGACTTCCGCTCCTGGCAGGCAAGCTGGTTGCCGCCGGCATCACCTTCCTGTTCAATTTTGCGGTCCGCAAACGGGTGCTGTTCTGAGATGCGGTGTCATCGATGAAACCGGTTGTGGTGATCATCGGCGCGGGTCCCGCGGGCCTGACCGCCGCCTTGGAACTGATTCGCGACGGGCGGGCCATGCCGATCGTGCTTGAAGCCTCGGCGGCGGTGGGCGGCATCTCGCGCACCGTGGAGTACAAGGGCAACCGCATGGACATCGGCGGACATCGCTTCTTTTCCAAATCCGACTGGGTCATGAACTGGTGGCGGGAGATCCTGCCGATCGCCGCCGCAGAGCCCACCGTGGAGATCGCCTATCAGGGACAGCGCAGGAAAGTCGGCGCCGGCGGCACGGCGTTGACGGACTCGGGCCGCGTGATGCTGGTGCGCGACAGGCTTTCGCGCATCTACTTCCTGCGCAAGTATTTCGACTACCCGATCAAGCTGAATGCCACCACGCTGACCAATCTGGGTCCCGTGCGCCTGTTCAGGATAGGCGTCAGCTATGTATGGTCGGCGCTATTTCCGCGCAAGGCGATGCGGTCGCTGGAGGATTTCCTGGTCAATCGCTTCGGCGGCGAACTGTATCGCACCTTCTTCAAGGACTACACGGAGAAGGTCTGGGGCGTGCCCTGCGATCGCATCAGCGCCGAGTGGGGAGCGCAGCGGATCAAGGGACTTTCCATTGTCGAGGCCTTGCGCCATGCGCTGCGCCAGCGCTTCGGCGGTGCAGCCAGGGGGCAGGCGACGAAAACCAGCCTGATCGAACACTTTCTGTATCCGCGTCTGGGACCGGGCCAGCTGTGGCAGGAAGTGGCGCGCCGGGTGATCGAAGGCGGCGGCGAGATCCATTTCGGCCAGCAGGTCAAGGGCGTGCGCCATGAGGGCGGACGAGCGGTTTCGGTCCTGACGACGGATGCGGCAGGGCAAGCGGTCGAGCTGCGCGGAGACCACGTGATTTCGACCATGCCGGTCAAGGACCTGGTGGCCGGCATGCAGCCTGCGGCCCCGGCCGATGTGCGCGAGGTGGCGGCCGCATTGCCTTACCGCGATTTCATCACCGTCGGGCTGCTGGTTTCCCGCATGCGTGCCAATCCGCAGGCGCAGAGCACCCGGGCCGACAACATGCCGCCGGATAACTGGATCTACATTCAGGAACGCGACGTGCGCATCGGGCGCCTGCAGGTATTCAACAACTGGAGCCCGGATCTGGTTGCCGATCCCGACAAGGTCTGGCTCGGGCTCGAATATTTCTGCCAGGAAGGCGACGATCTGTGGGTGCAGGAAGACCAGGCGCTGATCGAGCTTGCGGCTGGCGAACTTGAGAAAATCGGCATGATCGACCGCGCCGACGTGCTCGATGGCACCGTGATTCGCGTGCCAAAAACCTATCCGGCCTACTTCGGCGCCTATGAGGATTTTCCGCGCGTGAGAGCCTGGCTGGATGGCATCGAGAATCTGTATCTGGTGGGGCGCAACGGCATGCACCGCTACAACAATCAGGATCATTCGATGCTGACGGCGAAACTGGCGGTCGAGGCGATTCTCGATGGCAAGGTCGGCAAGGCCGCGATCTGGGACGTGAATATCGATGATGACTATCACGAGGAAGGAGCGGCCTCCCGCTAGCGGCAGGCGTCAGCGCCCTTGCGAAACGACCGGACCATGATCCGCTTCGCCGTTTTCCGGCCGATCAGGCTTGAGCGTATTGTCTTCGCCGCCGTTCTGATCCTCGCCGCGGGTACCTCCAATCTGCGCTCCCTGGTCTGGTGGAACCTTCATCCCGTTGGGCAGAAATTCTCCGACCAGGCGTGGCTTGAAGTGGGCAGCTGGTGCGTGACGATGCTCCTGGTGCTGTGGCTGCTGATTCGGGAAGGTAGTCTGCCCGAGTATCTCCGCAGCTGGCGCCGGCAGCCCTTGCTCATCATGTTCCTGGCAATCTGCGCAGCGTCGGTGCTGTGGTCCGTGAATCCGCTGGTTACGGCGTTTCGGGTCGTGGTTCTGCTGAGCGCCACCTTGATCGCCGCTTACATAGGGATGCGCTGCAAACCGGCCCAACTGCTGGATTATCTGGCCTGGTTCTGCGCCATCGTCGTCGTCTCCAGTGCTTACATGGCGCTGGCCGACCCGCTGCTTGGCAAGCAACGCATCTACGGGCCCGACGTCTGGCGTGGAATCTTCTGGAACAAGAATCACCTCGGGTTGGTCGCGGCGCTGTGCAGCGCCGTGCTGCTGCTGCGGATCATCGACCTCCGGTCCGCGCCGGGCAGGTTCGCAAGCGTGCTGTTCGTGCCGGTCTACCTGCTTGCACTGGTGGCGGTCTTCAAGTCCCGTTCGGGCACGGGTGGCCTGACAGCCCTGATCCTTCACGCACTGGTCTTGCTGACCATCCTTTGGACGAGTTTCGAAAGCCGGATGCGGCGTCCGCACTATCTGCTGCTCCTCGTCGGCGGCGCGTTGATCGTGGCGACGGCGCTCGCCAATATCGAGTTGATCTTCGGCGTATTCAACAAGGATCTCAGGCTTTCCGGGCGAACGGTGCTGTGGAGCTATCTGTTGCAGGACGTGATACCCAGCCACCTGGTCCTTGGCCAGGGTTTCGGGGCACTCTGGGGCGATCCGGGTTTCAGGGCCCTGGCCGCCGTTCCGTTGGGCATGGTGCCCGTGATCGGGGATAACGGGTTCATGGATATCCTGCTGGGCGTGGGGGCTGTCGGTCTGGCGGCCTTCATGCTAATGTACTTGGCCGCATGGCAGCGATCGATCGGCTGGCTTGTCCGCGAGAAGACCGTTGCCGGTTGTTTTCCGCTGCTGGTCATGGCCTTCTCCCTGCTTGCCAACCTCGGCTTCAGCCTGTTGACTGAAATCGAAGTCCTGGTCTGGGGCTTGATTGTCGCGCTGCTGTTCGACACCTCGGCTGAATTTCGTGCGCCCGTTGCATTGACCCAAATGCCTGAAAGCCGCCGCGGCTGATGCATTGTCTCTGTTGCATCGCGCCTTGATAATCGCCACAAGATGTCTGGTTGTTGTTTGTTGATAGGGGATCCAGAGGCACATGGACGCTTGGGGGAAGGCACTTGCCGCATGGCAAAACGGACAGTACCGCGAGGCCGCGAGCACACTCGAAAATTTGCTGGCGGCGTCCCCCGACAATCTTCAGGCCCGCCATCTCTACGGAGTCGTCAAGGTGGAGACTGGCGATTATGATGAAGCAATCAGACAACTCCAGATTGTTTGCCAGACCGAACCCGGCAATGACGAAGCCTTGTCCAATTTGGGCAATGCGCAGCGTTTGGCCGGCAGGTTCGCCGAGGCAGAAGCCAGTTTGCGGGCAGGCCTTGTACGCAATCCCGACAATCCGTGCCTTCACTTCAACCTGGGTATCCTGCTCGGTGAGGTGAAGCAAGCACAGGCGGCTGAAGCCGAGTTTCTGCGCGCCAGCCAGCTCGATCCGGACGATCAGGCATCCTTGATCCAGCTTGGTCGGCTGCGTTATGCGAGGTCCGACCATTTGAATGCCGCGTCGGCGTTATTGCGTGCGGCGGAACTCGATGGCGAGGACAAGGTGCAAGCCATCCGACTGGCCGGCTTCGCTCTGGCTGATGGCGGACGTCCGCAACAGGCCGAGCAATTGCTCGCCAGTCTGTGCCCCGAGAAACCTCAGGACACGGATGACTTTCACCTTTTGTCCCAGCTGCTTTATTGCCGGATGGAACTGTGTGATTGGCGGCAGATGCCGGAAACAGTCAAGCGCTGCAAGCAGTTCATTGCCGAAGGAAGGGCGCCGGTGGAGCCATTCAGCTTTCTGCTGCTGCCGGAGATAACAGGGCAGGAACAGTTGGCCCTGACGGCGAACTTCGTGCGCAGCATCATCCCCGACCGGGTCGTGCCGGAACCCGTGACGCGGGATATCAACCCGGCGCGCCGCCTGCGGATCGGCTACCTGTCGGCGGACTTCCACGATCACGCAGTGATGCGACTGTTGACGGGGGTTCTGGAGCATCACAATCATGCAGAGTTCGAAATTCACGCCTTCTCGTACGGTGGTGCGGATGAAGGTGAAATGCGTCGACGGATAGTCGCGGCATGTGACTTTTTCCATGATGTGTCGTCTCTTGCAGTGGACATCCTGGCGCAGCGAATCGGCGCAGAGTCTATCGATATCCTGATAGACCTCACCGGCTGGAGCGGCAACACGAAGTCGGCCGCGCTGGGGTTTCGCCCCGCGCCGATCCAAGTCAATTGGTTGGGCTATACGGGCACCCTGGGCAGCAGGCTCCTTGCCGACTATCTCATCGGCGACCCGATAGCTACCCCGCTTGCGGATCAAGGCAACTTCGCGGAAACGCTGGCCCTGCTGCCCTACTGCTGCCAGCCCAATGATGCCCTGCGCCGAATTGGCAAACCCCGAACGCGCGAGGAAGAGGGATTGCCGGAGAGCGGCCTGGTGTTTTGCTGTTTCAGCCGCCCCTTGAAGATCACTCCCGAAATCTTCGATTGCTGGTGCGATCTGCTGAGCGGCTTGCCGGACAGCGTTCTCTGGTTGTTCGCGGCGAATGAGACGGCAATGGCAAACCTGCGGACCGAGGCGGCGCGGCGCGGCATCGATCCGGCCCGGCTGGTATTCTCGCCCGCGCGGCCTCCGCAGGAACATTTGGCGCGGCTTGCATTGGCTGATCTGGCGCTCGATACGTTTCCCTTCGGCGCGCATACGACGGCAGGCGACGCACTATGGGCGGGCCTTCCGGTAATTACGCTTGTCGGTGAAACATTTCCGAGCCGGGTCACCGCAAGCAAGCTCAATGCGATCGGGCTGAACGAGCTTGTGACCCGGTCGATTGAAGAGTACCGTGCCCGCGCACTCGAACTTGGCCGCAATGCCGAGTCGCTTGGGTCGATTCGAAACCGGCTCAGGAGCAATCGGCTTTCATCGCACCTGTTCGACACCCGAGGCTTTGCCGTTGAGCTCGAAGCGCTGTTGCGGAGCATGTGGCAAAGGCACTGCGAGACCCTTTGATTGGCGGGGCATCCGGCGGATTACGGGTGAAACTGTCAAGGTCGATCACCAGCCGTCATCCGACGCTTGCAGTCCCGGAGGCGGGCTGGGTGCAATCGATCAATACGCCCCCTTTCTGCCGAAGACCACGGACACGGTCTTCATCAGGATCGCCAGGTCGTACCACAGGGACCAGTTGCGCACGTACCAGGTGTCCAGCGAGACCCGATAGCTGTAATCGACGTCGTTGCGGCCGCTGATTTGCCACAAACCGGTGATCCCCGGCCGGACTTGAAGATAGAACGAGCGATCATCGCCGTAGCGCTGCAACTCTTCCACAACGACCGGGCGTGGTCCGACCAGGCTCATGTCACCCTTGAGTACGTTCCAGATTTGCGGAAGTTCATCGAGGCTGGTCTCCCTGAGGAATTTTCCGATTGGCGTCACGCGCGGATCATTCTTCAGCTTGAATTCCCGGTCCCATTCCGCGCGGGCTGTGGGGTCGGCTTCCAGCAAGCGCTGCAATACGCGATCAGCGTCGGGAACCATGGTTCTGAACTTGTAGCATGGAAAGATGCTGCCGTGGCGGCCTACTCTGGAATGGGAGAAAAAGATCGGAGTACCCGATTGGCCTATTCTCAGAGCAATCCAGATGAAAAGCGGCGCCAGGATGCAGAGCAGCAACAGAGAGGCCGCCATGTCGAAAACTCTCTTCAGAAGTCGCGGGCCCTTTCGTGCAAGGTTGTTGCGCACGCCCATCAGCAGAAGTTCGTGGCGGAAGAAGTGAGTGATCTCCATGCCGTGAAGGGCAAGTCCGCGCAGCGTCGGCGCGAGGAAAACTTCGCGATGTCCGGCCCGGGCGAGCCGCGCCAGCCAGTCAGTTTGTATTCCGCCGTCGCTGCCTTCAAGTGCGATGACCACCTGATGCCGCATCAATCGCTCCGGGCTCCAGGCTGTTTCAGGTTCGACGGGAATGCTCGAACCAGCCAGCTGGGCGGGTGTGACGGACTCTGTTTCCGCCGCAAGCCTGACAAAAGCCACGACATCGAAGCCCATCAGCGGTTCGCTTGCCAGTGCGGCCCAGGCCTCCCGGGCGTTTGGACCGGTGCCGATGATGACCGTTGGTCGTTGCCACTTGCCGATGCGGAGCAGGTAGTTCCTCAGCAGATAACGTCCGGATGGAATCAGCAGAATGGCAGCGGCCCAGGCTGCGAGATACTGGGTGACAGGCGAGTATTGCTTGGTGACCAGCGTCAGAACGGCATTGATGGCCGCCGCCGCCATGATCGTATTGACTACCGCCCGCAGTTCTTCCCAGAATGGCCGCCGCCGAACGTAATGTCCCTGGGCAACAAGAAACCAGGTAACGGCAAACAGGGCGCTGAGCCCGAAAAGAGTCGTTGACCCATCGGCGACCAGCAGATCCAGTGGCCTGCCGTCCCACAAGTAGCGGGCAAGTCGCCCGACCGCGTACGCGAGTGCCAGGCAAAGAAGATCAACTGTCGCTTGAAGCAGGCGCATTGAAAAGCCTTATTCCTCTTCTTCCACAATACCGAATGAGGGCATGCCCTTCTGCGGGCAACCCCCGGTTACCCGAAGTCGGCTGGTAGAAGCATTTAGCACCGGGCAATACTCCTAGGTGCCGACCGGCCGTGCATAGAGATCCAGATGTATTGTTTCCACGCCCAGAGCCTCCCAATGCAGTTCAATGTCATGCGGACATGACACGTCCAGCAGCTCTCCGGTGGGCCTGATGATCGACAATCGATATCCCAGACCGACAATCTGATCCAGATACTCACGTGGGTCGCCCAGATTATTCAATCTCATCGCCCAGGGGTGGAATTCCGTAATTATTTTCGGCCGGTGCCTCTTTATCAATTCGGCCATCCCTTCAAGCGCAAAAGGCTCGTGAGCCTCAATATCAATTTTAACCAGGCTGAGCTTGGCCTCATCCCTGAGAATTTCGTCCAGGACCACGGATTGGACCAGCAAGAAATGCCTTTGATCTCTGGAGTCCTTGGTAACGACCCCGCCATTCGAGCCGACGGTGGTAAATCGCAGGATACTTGCGCTATTCGAAACGGCATAAGGATAAATCTCGATGTCTTCGGCGCAATTCTTCAGTACAGATGAATAGATGAGCTGCAGATTCTGCGGGTTGGGTTCGAAGGCAATTACCTTGCCGCCGCCCTTTACAATGGACCATGCCAGCATGGTGAAGTACCCGACATTGGCACCAAGATCCAGGAAGACATCATCCCGACCCAATGCATTCCTTATCAATTGTGTGATGTGCGGTTCATAACTTCTGCTACGCATGATCGAGGAGCCGATATAGTCATTGGGCATGACGTAAAGATCGAAGCCATCGAGATTTACCAATTGTTTTCTATTCAAGTCAAAAACTCGGCCCCACATCTGGGAAGTGTCCAGTCCTCGCGTCATTCGCCACCATCCGCTTACATGTCGAAGGAATGGCATCTTCTTTGACAATTTCATCGAGTTACCTCGCTTGAATTGCGGTTCTTGCGGGAGGCGGATTCAAGGCTGAAATGCAGCCTGTTTCCAGAAACTCATTTACCATTTGCCGCAGTCGGCTACGGAATTCGGCAATGTCGAACGGGGCGACATGTGAAAGCAATTCCTCGCGCGAAAAACGGGCTCTTTCGAACTCCCTTACAGCTTCCATCAGGCACTCCGCCGTCGGTTTCGAATAGAAAACGGCGGTCGGTCTTCGTCCACGGGAATCATCCATCCCCACCATGGTTTCAAGAACTCCTCCCCGGCCGAGGGCGATGACGGGTGTGCCGGCTGCGTTGGCCTCCAGAGGAACCAGTCCATACTCGAGTTCCGGTGGAAAGATGACAGCGCGTGCTTCGCCGTAGGCACGGATCAGGACCCCATCATCCACGGCGCCCTTGAATGAGACATTGGGTTCCGCCATGGATCGAAGCTTCATTTCCTCGGGCCCTGTTCCAATTATGTGAAGAGGCAGTCCAAGCCTGTTGAAGGCATCAATGGCGTAGTCGACCTGCTTCCATTTCTCGAGCCGGGAAACGAGCAGGAAGTAATCCTGCTTTGCGATCTGTGCGCCCGCCTTGAAGCGTTCGACGTCAATCGGGCAATGCAGCACGGCAGCATCCCGCTGATAACAAGTCCGGATTGCTTTCGCTGCAGATTGTGAAATCGCTATGAACTGGCTCACCCGGGCGGCGGCGGCAAGATCCCGGTGCTTGAACCAGGGCATCAGGCATTCGAAGACCCATTCACGAAGACCTCGCTCACGGCCGAAGTAGCTGTCGAAAGACCAGATTGCCCGCGTCGGAAAGTAGCAGTAGCAGATATGCGGACCCTTGAACCGTCTGATGTACTTGGCCGTTGTCGCACTGGAGGTAATGATCAGGTCGTACGCCGAAAAGTCCCAGTGTTCCATCCACCAGGTCGCGATGGGGAAAAACGTCTTGAATCGTCCATGATCCTGAATGATTTGATTAAGCGGGCTGGTGGCAATCTCGAACTTCCTGAATTCCGGCCATGTGGTATCGGGGTTGTAACACAGCGTGTATAGGTCGGCTTCCTGAAACTCCTGCGCCATGTAGAGAAAAACGCGTTCTGACCCAGCCCTGGTCAGCAATTGGTCTTGAATCAATGCAATCTTCAAGTTGGAGTCCTTGCCTTCCGCCATGCTTCAGGGTGATTGCTCTGGAGAATCTCATCGCAAACATGGAGGATGCTGCGCCGAGGAGTCCGGCCGAGCTTGTTTCGCAGGGCGGAAAGGTCCGCGTGCCAGTCGGGCGGACTTGCTCCCGGCGACACCGGTTGCTGCTCGATCAGGTGTTCCTGCGAACGGAGTTGGTAACGTTGAAACAACGCATCGACGAATTCCTTCGCCGCCCAGGTAGTTCCCGAGGCCAGTATGAAATCCTCGCCGCGGAGTCTTTCCGCAACGTCCGCTACGATATCCATGTATTCCGCGGCATCGCCCCAATCGGCGGCAAACTGCAGCGTGCCGATGCGGCCGACAAAGCTTGGATCGAGAATCGAGCTTGCGAGGATGTTTACGATGTTCGGGATGAAGTACTCGCCACCCCGACGCGGCGATTCGTGATTGAAGGTCCAGATCACGGAAGCGCGTACACGATGACGCAGGCGATAGTAGCGAATCAGGTCAGTGGCCGCATTCTTTGTTGTCGAATAAATGCAGGTCGACGATCTTGGGCTCGACTCGGTGACCACGGCAGGCAGTTCAAGACCGAATGCCTTTGACGAGCTCGCGTAAATCATCGCTCCATCGCGGGCGTCGGAACGCAGGTATTCCAGCACGGCATGTGCCGCGAGCGTATTGACGGCGTGCGCTTCCTGCCAGTGGCTTTCATAGGAGAACCCGGAAGCGCCATGCACTGCAGCCATGTGAAAAATAAAATCGGGCCGAAGAGTCTTCAGCAGCGCCGACAACGCGCCAAGGTCATTGAGGTCCAGTGAGTGGTATGAGAAGTCTATTGCGTCGCCAAGCCAGCGCGACTCCGTCTGACGCGCCGCGCCATGAACTGACCAGCCGCGCGCCAGGAGCGACTCGGCAAGATAGCTGCCATCCTGGCCGTTGACGCCCAAAACCAGAGCGCGACGTTGCGCCATCTTTCAAATGGCCAGCAGGTTGGTGTTGCGGGCCCGAGCAATTTCCTGGTCGATGTTTTGCGCGGTGACCACTCTGACATCAGGCAGAGGAAAAATCATGCTGGTTCCTCCCAAAATCGTGTTGCGCTCCCTTTCGAGAAACTCCGCCTTGAAATGCCACGGCAATACCAGGTAATAGTCCGGCTTCAATGACCGTGATTCCTCTTCACTGACGATCGGAATGTCTGTTCCCAGAGTATGCGCACCGTGCTTGTGCGGATTTCGATCCGCCGCACACTCGATTACCTTGTTGTCCAGACCGTACCACTGCAGCAGCACATTACCCTTGGTGGAGGCGCCGTACACATGAGTTTTCCTGCCTTCCGCCTTTGCACCTGCAAGCAGGGAGGAGATCTCGCTGCGCAAGACCTCTATGCGGTCCTGGAAAGCCCTGTAGGGCCGGTCGGTATCGAGTTCCAGTTCGAACTCGCGCAAACGCAGCGTGCGCAGAAAGTCCCGGTCAGCCTGCGCGCCGTAGCCACTGTTTTCGGCGTGCGTCAGATAGAGACGCAGCGACCCGCCGTTGATGTCATTGATGGCAGCCTTGAAAACCCGAAGGCCGGCTCGTCGCGCAATGTTTTCCAGAACCGCGAGGCTGTAGTATTCGAGGTGCTCGTGACAAATCGTGTCAAAGGAGTTCTGTGCCAGCATCATCGGCAGATACGACATC
>Ga0105090_10001628_pt1 | contig 12226 bp, 11 predicted proteins | sample PPLLak3March2015_FD_79110 | JGI IMG/M metagenome (GOLD analysis project Ga0105090, IMG submission 79110) | Freshwater sediment microbial communities from Prairie Pothole Lake near Jamestown, North Dakota, USA - PPLs Lake P7 Core (1) Depth... | ecosystem: Environmental > Aquatic > Freshwater >... | reverse complement strand
GCGGCGACTTTCTCCATCATCTTGTCCACCAGGATCGGCTCGGCCTTGAACTTGTCACGGCGGTGCACGAGGTAGACCTTGCTGGCGATATTCGACAGATACAGCGCCTCTTCCACCGCGGTGTTCCCGCCGCCAATCACGCAGCAGACCTGATCTCGGTAGAAGAAGCCGTCACAGGTGGCGCAGCCCGAAACGCCGCGGCCCATGAAAGCCGTCTCCGAGGGCAGGCCCAGGTACTTGGCGGATGCGCCCGTGGCGATGATGAGTGAGTCGCAGGTGTAGGTGCCGCTGTCACCCGTGAGGGTGAACGGCCGCTGGCCGAAGTCCACCGAGTTGATGTGATCAAAAATGATCTGGGTCTTGAAACGCTCGGCGTGCTCCAGGAAGCGCTGCATCAGATCCGGCCCCTGCACGCCGTGAACGTCGGCAGGCCAGTTGTCCACCTCGGTCGTGGTCATCAGCTGGCCGCCCTGCGCGATGCCGGTGATCAGGACAGGATTGAGGTTTGCACGCGCGGCATAAACGGCGGCGGTGTAGCCGGCTGGGCCGGAACCGAGGATCAGGACTTTGGCGTGTTGGCTGTTGGGCATGGTGTTGAATTCCGTTTGGGCGCTACACTGCGGCCAGAAATTTCACCAATCGTTGCACACTTCAGCGCAGCAATCTGGGAGACTCAACAGGCGCAGTTTGCAAGAAGGAACTTGGTTATTGCGGAAAGTCGCAGAAGTTTCTTTGCCATTGTACGAACACCACATGCCGCGTGGGGATTGGAGGGTATTGATATGGCCATGTTGTCCAATCTGGACTTGATCCGCAGGGTCCCCCTGTTTTCCAGGCTGACCGACGCCCAGGCCGCCGCCGTTTCGGGCGCCATCGTCAAGCGCCGCTACAAGCGCGGTGAAAAAATCGTGGAGCAGGGAAGGAAGAGCAATTCCCTCTTCATCATGTTGACGGGACGCGCACGGGTGATCAGCATGGACAACCGGGGGCGTGAGGTAATTCTTGCAACCCTGCAGCCGGGTGACTACATCGGCGAAATGAGCCTGATTGACAATGAGCCCCACTCCGCGTCGGTCCAGGCCGAAGTCCAGACCGATGTCCTGGAACTTGCACGCAACGATTTTGCCCGTTGCCTGCCCGAGAACAACTCCATGGCCTATGCCGTGATGAAAGGCCTGGTACAGCGCTTGCGCCATGCCGACCAGCAGATCGAATCGCTGGCATTGATGGATGTCTACGGTCGCGTCGCGCGCGCCTTGCTGGAGTTCGCAGTCCCCGACAATGCGGGGCACATGATCATTCGCGAAAAGATCTCTCGTTCCGACATTGCGAAAATGGTAGGTGCTTCCCGTGAAATGGTCAGCCGCGTCATGAAAGATCTGGAAGAGCGTGGTTTCGTCGAGACGCTCGAAAATGGCGCGATGTTGATCAAGGAACACCTGGGCCCGGCGAACTGAGCCGGCATCTTTCGCCTGAAGTAAGCTTGGGCCTCCAGACGCCTATGACTTACTCTCTTCACACGCTCAACACCTCCAATTCGCGCGCTGCGGCGCCGGTACCTTCAGGCGCAGGCCGATTTGCGCAGGAAATCGGGCTTTTTCTCGGCATGATCGCCCTGGTTTTCTGCCTGCTTGCCTTTTTGAGCCATAGCATTCAGGACCCCGCCTGGTCCACCTCCGGCGTCAATGAAAGCCCCCGGAACTGGGGTGGGCGGCTGGGGGCCTGGTTGTCGGACATGGGCTTCTATTTGCTTGGCTTTTCGGTCTGGTGGTGCCTGGCTGCCGGAGTCCGCGCCTGGCTGAGTGCGCTGGCGGACTGGATGCGGGGGCCCGAGGCTGCACCGGACGCCCAAGTCAAACGCGGCGCCATGGCCCGTTTTGCGGCCGGAAGATTGTCATTCTGGCTTGGGCTGTCATTGCTGCTGCTGGCCAGCACGGCGCTGGAATGGTCCCGCCTGTATCGACTGGAGCCCCTTCTGCCGGGTCATGGCGGCGGTGTGCTGGGTTACCTTACCGGGCAAGCCAGCGTGAAATGGCTGGGGTTCACGGGCTCCGGCCTGGTTTGCATCGCAGTGGGTGTCATCGGCGCTGCCATGGTGTTCCGCTTTTCATGGGGTCATCTGGCCGAACGCATTGGCGCGCGACTGGACGCGCTGGTGAGCTCGAGGCGCGAGAAGCGCGAGATCGCCGAAGATCTGGAGCTCGGCAAGCAGGCCGCCCGCGAACGCGAAGAGGTGCTGGTCGTCGAACGCCGGGAGAGCGTCGAACATCACCCGGAGCCGGTCATGATCGAGCCCCTGATGGTCGACCTCCCGAAGAGTGAGCGCGTCGCGAAGGAGCGCCAGAAACCGCTGTTTATCGAACTTCCGGACAGCAAGCTGCCCCAGGTGGATCTGCTCGACGGCGCGTTGCTCAAGCAGGAAACCGTGGCCAACGAAACGCTGGAGATGACCAGCCGCCTGATCGAGAAGAAGCTCCGTGATTTTGGCGTGGAGGTGCGCGTCGTGCTGGCCTCGCCGGGTCCGGTGATCACACGCTACGAGATCGAGCCCGCCACCGGCGTGAAGGGCTCCCAGGTGCTGAATCTGGCGAAGGACCTGGCGCGGTCCCTGAGCCTGGTGTCGATCCGCGTGGTTGAAACCATCCCCGGCAAGAACTACATGGCGCTGGAGTTGCCCAACGCCAGGCGTCAATCGATCCGGCTCTCGGAAATCCTGGGCTCGCAGGTGTACAACGAGGCCAAGTCCATGCTGACCATGGGGCTTGGCAAGGACATCATTGGCAATCCGGTGGTGGCCGATCTGGCCAAGATGCCGCATGTGCTGGTGGCGGGCACCACCGGCTCCGGCAAGTCGGTCGGCATCAACGCGATGATTCTGAGCCTGCTCTACAAGGCCGAGGCACGCGACGTGCGGTTCCTGATGATCGACCCCAAGATGCTGGAGATGTCGTTCTATGAAGGCATTCCGCACCTGCTGGCACCGGTGGTCACCGACATGAAGCAGGCGGCCAATGGCCTGAACTGGTGCGTGGGTGAAATGGAGCGCCGGTACAAACTCCTGAGCAAGCTCGGTGTGCGCAACCTGGCGGGCTACAACGCCAAGATCGACGAGGCGAAGGCGCGCGAGGAGTTCATCTACAACCCTTTCAGCCTGACGCCGGAGTCACCCGAACCGCTGGACCGGCTGCCGCATATCGTGGTGGTGATCGATGAACTCGCAGACCTGATGATGGTGGTGGGCAAGAAGATTGAGGAGCTGATCGCCCGGCTGGCCCAGAAGGCGCGCGCCGCCGGCATCCACCTGATCCTGGCCACGCAGCGGCCCAGCGTGGATGTGATCACTGGTCTGATCAAGGCCAACATCCCGACGCGCATCGCCTTTCAGGTGAGCAGCAAGATCGACAGCCGGACCATCCTGGACCAGATGGGTGCCGAGGCGCTGCTGGGCATGGGCGACATGCTCTACATGCCTTCCGGCACGGGCCTGCCGATTCGTGTGCACGGGGCCTTTGTCAGCGACGACGAGGTGCACCGCGTCGTCAACTACCTAAAGAGCCAGGGCGAGCCCAATTACATCGAAGGCTTGCTCGAAGGCGGCACGGTCGATGGCGAGGAAGGTGCACTGGGCGATGGTGCCGACGGTGGCGGCGAGAAAGACCCGATGTACGACCAGGCCGTCGAAGTGGTGCTGAAGAACCGCAAGGCCAGCATCTCGCTGGTGCAGCGCCACCTCAAGATCGGCTACAACCGTGCGGCACGCCTGGTCGAGGACATGGAGAAGGCCGGACTGGTGAGTTCCATGAGCACCAGCGGCCAGCGGGAAATTCTCGTGCCAACGCGGGATGAATGAACTTGAGCGCGTTCGCCGGGTCCTAGCCGCATGAAATCCCTCTGTTCCCGGCCACTCTTACGCCTGCTGCTTGCTACTCTATTTGTAGTTTTTTCTGCCCATTCGGCAAAGGCTTCCGGCATGGAAAGCCTGGAAAACTTCATCAAGACGACGCGTTCCGGGCGCGCCTCCTTCACCCAGGTGGTGACCTCTCCGCCCAAGGAGGGGGCCGCTCCGCGCAGCAAGAGCTCCAGCGGCAGTTTCGAATTTCAGCGCCCGGGCCGGTTCCGGTTCACCTACCAGAAGCCCTTCGAGCAAAGCATCGTGGCCGATGGCCAGACGCTGTGGATGTACGACGTGGATCTGAACCAGGTGACGGCGCGCAAGCAGTCGCAGGTGCTCGGATCAACCCCTGCGGCCCTGATTGCCGCGGCGCCTGACTTGAAGGCGCTACAGGCTGATTTTTCCCTGGAGGGCGCCGCCGACAAGGATGGTCTGCAATGGGTTCAGGCCACGCCCAAGGCGCGTGACGGCCAGCTTCAGGCCGTGCGGGTGGGTCTGCGCGCCACAAATCAGGGCAGCGAACTGGCGGTGCTCGACATCCTCGACAGTTTTGGCCAGCGCTCGGTGCTCACCTTCACCGGCTTCGTGCTCAATCCGGCCTTTCCAGCCGACGCGTTCCAGTTCAAGCCGCCGGCCGGCGCAGACGTGATCCGCCAATGAAATCACCGGCCGGGTCCGCCGCGAAGGACTATGCGCCGTTGGCCGAGCGCCTGCGCCCCCGCACCCTCGGCGAGGTCATCGGCCAGCAACACTTGCTGGCAGAGGGCATGGCATTGCGCCTGGCGTTTGAAACCGGCCAGCCCCACAGCTGCATCTTCTGGGGTCCGCCCGGCGTGGGCAAGACCACCATCGCCCGCCTCATGGCCGATGCTTTCGACGCGCAGTTCATCGCCATCAGTGCGGTCTTGGGCGGGGTGAAAGACATCCGGGAGGCGGTGGAGCGTGCGCAGGCAGCCCTGGACTCCCTTCTCGGTGCGCGGCGCACCATTGTGTTCGTCGACGAGGTGCACCGTTTCAACAAGAGCCAGCAGGATGCCTTTCTGCCGCACGTGGAGAGCGGCCTGTTCACTTTTGTCGGCGCCACCACCGAAAACCCTTCGTTCGAGGTCAATTCGGCCCTGCTGTCGCGCGCCGCGGTTTACGTGCTGCAACCGCTGTCTGAGACCGATTTGAAGCAGATTGTGGCCAAAGCCAGCGTCGTCGGGTCTTTGCCCGCTATTGAAAACGAAGCTATCGAGCGTCTGGTGGCCTATGCGGATGGCGATGCGCGCCGGCTCATCAACACGCTGGAAACCCTGGCTGTGGCCGCCGGTAGCGAGCGCCTGGCCGTCATCACCGACACCTGGCTTCTCAAGGTGCTTGGAGAGCGCCTGCGCCGGTACGACAAGGGCGGCGAGCAGTTCTATGACACCATCAGCGCGCTGCACAAATCCGTGCGCGGCTCGGACCCTGATGCCTCGCTGTACTGGTTTGCGCGCATGCTCGACGGTGGCGCGGACCCGCGCTACCTGGCGCGCCGGATGATCCGCATGGCCGCCGAAGACGTGGGCCTGGCCGACCCCCGGGCCCTGCGCCTGGCGCTGGATGCCAACGAGGTCTACGAGCGCCTGGGCAGCCCTGAGGGCGAGCTCGCGCTCGCCGAATGTCTGGTGTACCTGGCGATGGCGCCCAAGTCCAACGCGGTCTACAAGGCCTTCAACGAGGCCAGGGCCTTCGTGAAAAAAGACGGTACCCGCCCGGTGCCGATGCACCTTCGCAATGCGCCGACCAAGCTCATGAAGGAGCTGGATTACGGCAAGGGCTACCGATATGCCCACGATGAAGACGGCGGCTTTGCCGCTGGCGAACGCTACCTTCCCGACGGCATGCCTCCACCGGGCTTCTACCGGCCGGTCCAGCGCGGTCTGGAGATCCGCATCGCAGATAAGCTGGAAGAGCTCCGACGACTCAATAATCAGCAAAACTGATTGAGCACCAATGCCGCTGATGCAGCGCGCGATAAAGGGTAAACCCCTCCCGTCGCCTGCGTTTCAGCCTGGCGCCCCTTCGCTACAATCGCGTCCACCCATCCGCCATCCGGTTCGACCTGGCGGGTTTTTTGCTAGGTCGCTGGTTCAGCTTACGAGGCCCGAGTCAGCCAAGTCACCCATCAGTGACGCTGTCAGGCGCAAAAGCCGGTCAAGAAAACGGAGTACTTCAATCGATGGATATCTTTCTGCAACAGATCATCAACGGTCTGGTTCTCGGAAGCATGTATGCCTTGATCGCCCTGGGCTACACCATGGTCTACGGCATCATCAACCTGATCAATTTTGCCCATGGTGACGTCCTGATGATCGGTGCGCTCACCAGTTGGACCTGCATTGTCACCATGCAGGAAGCCATGCCCGGTGCGCCCGGATGGATTATCCTGATTCTTGCCATGATCATTGCGGCCACAGTTGCTGCAGTGCTCAACTTTTCGATTGAGAAGCTGGCGTACCGCCCCTTGCGCAACAGTCCCAGGCTGGCGCCGCTGATCACCGCGCTGGGCATGTCAATCCTGCTGCAGACATTGGCCATGATCATCTGGAAGGCCAACTACAAGCCTTATCCGACGCTGCTTCCCAGCACACCCATCGCCATCGGCGGCGCGGTGATCACGGCCACGCAGATCATGATTCTCGGCATGACAGCCGTGTCGCTGGCGGTCTTGTCGTGGCTGGTCAATCGCACCAGTCTCGGCCGGGCGATGCGCGCCACGGCCGAGAACCCTCGCGTTGCCGCCCTGATGGGCGTCAAGCCGGACATGGTGATTTCGGCCACCTTCATCATTGGCGCGGTGCTGGCCACCATTGCCGGCATGATGTATGCATCAAACTACGGCACAGTCCAGCACACCATGGGCTTCCTGCCAGGCCTGAAAGCGTTCACCGCAGCGGTGCTGGGGGGCATTGGCAATCTGGCCGGGGCGGTGGTTGGGGGTATCCTGCTGGGCTTGGTCGAGTCCATCGGCGCCGGCTATATCGGCACCCTGACCGGCGGTCTGCTTGGCAGCCATTACACCGATATCTTCGCCTTTATCGTGCTGATCATCGTGCTCACGCTGCGCCCCTCTGGCCTGCTGGGTGAACGTGTGGCGGATCGAGCCTGAGCACGGAGTACCCCATGAAACAGAATAAATGGTTGATCTACGGTGTCTCGGCCGTGGCCTTGCTGGTGTTGCCACTGATCCTGCAGAGCTTTGGCAATGCCTGGGTACGAATTGCCGATTCGGCTCTGCTCTATGTACTGCTTGCGCTCGGCCTTAACATCGTGGTGGGTTATGCTGGCTTGCTGGATCTGGGCTTCGTGGCGTTCTATGCGATCGGCGCCTATATGTTCGGTTTGATGGCTTCACCGCATCTGTCCGATACCTTCGAGGGTTTCAAGGCCATGTTCCCGAACGGCCTGCACACGCCGCTCTGGATCGTCATTCCTGTGGCGGCGCTGCTTGCGGCAGGGTTTGGCGCCCTCCTGGGGGCGCCGACGCTGAAGCTGCGAGGCGACTATCTGGCCATCGTGACACTCGGATTTGGCGAGATCATCCGCATTTTTCTCAACAATCTGGATCACCCGGTGAACATCACCAACGGACCCAAGGGGCTGAACCAGATCGATTCGATCACTTTCTTTGGCCTGAACCTGGGAAAGCCCTTGACGGTTGCCGGTTTCGAGATCGCTTCGGTCTCCCTTTACTACTACCTGTTCCTGGCGCTGGTAATCGTCAGCATCGTGATCTGTCACAGGCTGGAGGTTTCTCGCATCGGGCGTGCCTGGATGGCGATCCGCGAGGATGAAATCGCCGCCAAGGCCATGGGCATCAATACCCGCAACATGAAGCTGCTGGCGTTCAGCATGGGTGCCACCTTTGGCGGCGTGGCGGGTTCGATGTTCGGTGCGTTCCAGGGTTTTGTTTCCCCTGAGTCGTTCAGTCTGATGGAGTCAATCATGATCGTCGCCATGGTGGTGCTGGGCGGCATTGGCCACTTGCCCGGCGTGATTCTGGGCGCGGTTCTGCTGGCTGCACTGCCGGAAGTTTTGCGCTACGTGGCAAGCCCTTTGCAGGCGATGACCGACGGCCGGCTCGATGCAGCCATCCTGCGCCAGTTGCTGATCGCACTGGCAATGATCATTGTCATGCTGGTGCGCCCGCGCGGGCTTTGGCCGGCGCCCGACCATGGCAAGTCATTGCAGCCCAAATAAGGAGACGGCCATGACAGAAACCATTCTCAAGGTCGCGGGCATTTCGAAACGTTTCGGCGGCCTGCAGGCGCTCAGCGACGTGGGCATCACCATTTTGCGTGGCCAGGTGTACGGCCTGATTGGCCCCAACGGTGCTGGCAAGACGACCTTCTTCAATGTCATCACAGGTCTGTATACGCCTGACAGCGGCACATTCGAGCTGGCCGGAAAGCCCTACAAGCCAAATGCCGTGCATGAGGTGGCCAAGGCCGGTATCGCCCGCACGTTTCAGAACATTCGCCTGTTCTCCGACATGACCGCGCTGGAAAACGTGATGGTCGGAAGGCACCTGCGCACCCACTCCGGACTCGTTGGCGCGATCTTTCGGACCAGCGCGTTCAAGGCCGAGGAGGCCGCGATCGCCAAGCGCTCGCAGGAGCTGCTCGACTACGTGGGCATCGGCAAGTTCGCTGACTACAAGGCGCGCACCCTGAGCTATGGTGACCAGCGCCGCCTGGAGATTGCCCGCGCCCTGGCCACCGACCCGCAACTGATCGCGCTGGACGAACCTGCCGCCGGCATGAACGCGACCGAGAAGATCATGCTGCGTGAACTGATCGACCGGATCCGCAAGGACAACCGCACCATCCTGCTGATCGAGCACGATGTGAAGCTGGTCATGGGCCTGTGCGACCGTGTCACGGTGCTGGACTACGGCAAGCAGATTGCCGAAGGCACCCCGGCCGACGTCCAGAAGAATGAAAAAGTAATCGAGGCCTACCTCGGCACGGGCGGGCATTGAAATGGCAGCAACTCTTCTCAAGGTCAAAGGCCTGAAAGTGGCCTATGGGGGCATCCAGGCCGTCAAGGGCGTGGATTTCGAGGTGCACGAGGGCGAACTGGTTTCGCTGATCGGCTCCAACGGCGCGGGCAAGACCACCACCATGAAGGCCATCACCGGCATCCTGCCGATCAACGACGGCGACATCGAGTACCTTGGAAAAAGCATCCGGGGCCAGGGTCCCTGGGATCTGGTCAAGCAGGGCCTGGCCATGGTGCCCGAAGGGCGCGGCGTCTTTGCGCGCATGACCATCACGGAAAACCTGCAGATGGGCGCGTATATCCGCAAGGACAAGGCCGACATCCTGGCCGACATCGACAAAGCCTTCACCATCTTCCCGCGCCTGAAGGAACGAAGGGACCAGCTGGCCGGGACGCTCTCGGGCGGCGAGCAGCAGATGCTGGCCATGGGTCGCGCGCTGATGAGTCGACCCAAGGTGCTTCTGCTCGACGAGCCTTCCATGGGCTTGAGTCCTCTCATGGTCGACAAGATTTTCGAGGTCGTGCGCGATGTCTATGCGCAGGGTGTCACCGTCCTGCTGGTGGAGCAGAACGCCAGCCGCGCCCTGGCCATTGCTGACCGGGGTTACGTGATGGAGTCGGGCATCGTGACCATGAGTGGACCCGCGAAGGAAATGCTCCACGATCCCAAGGTGCGTGCGGCCTACCTCGGCGAGTGAGCGGCGCAGGCCTATTCAAGATTCCGCAGTCGGTGCTGGTGGTGATCCACACCCCGGCGCTGGACGTGCTGCTGATCTGCCGCGCCGATGCTGATGCGTACTGGCAGTCGGTCACAGGCAGCAAGGACCGGGAGGACGAAGCCTTCCGTGACACCGCCATCCGCGAGGTGCTTGAGGAAACCGGCATCGACTGCTCCAGCGGCACCCCGCTGGCCGGCGGCCTGTTGGACTGGGGCCTGGAGAACATCTACGAAATCTATCCGCGCTGGCTGCACCGCTACGCGCCGGGGATCACGCACAACACGGAGCATCTCTTCAGCCTGCAGGTGCCCGCCGGCACCCCGGTGAGACTCAGCCCGCGGGAACATACGGCGTTCCAGTGGCTCCCTCTGCACGCGGCGGCCGACGCCTGCTTTTCGCCGTCCAATGCCGAGGCGATTCTGATGTTGCCCCGGTTTTTGCGGTAAGGTTGACGCTGTGAACCCCTCGCAAGACACGCTGCGCATCGCCACCTACAACATCCACAAGGGTGTTCAGGGGCTCGGGCCGCGCCAGCGGCTGGAGATCCACAACCTCGGCCATGCCGTGGAGCAACTCGACGCCGACATCGTCTGTCTGCAGGAAGTGCGCAAGCTGCACCGGCGCCAGGCCCGGCAGTTCCGTCACTGGCCCGACTTGCCGCAGGCGGAATACCTCGCGCCAGAGGGCTATGAGTCGGTGTACCGCACCAATGCCGTCACGCGCCACGGGGAACACGGCAATGCGCTGCTGTCACGCTGGCCGGTGGTCACGCACCAGCACGAGGACATGTCCGACCACCGCTTCGAGCAGCGCGGCCTGCTGCACGTGGAAGTGGCCGTGCAGGGGCGGGCGGTGCATGTGATCGTGGTGCATCTGGGGCTGATTCCGGCCAGTCGGGTGCGTCAGGTGGCGCAGTTGCGTCGCTACATCGAGCGCGAGGTGCCGCAGGCGGCGGCGCTGGTGGTCGCCGGCGACTTCAACGACTGGGGAACCCGCAGCCAGCACGCCATGAACGCGATCGGGCTGAGCTCGTCGGACACCGAGCGCTGCCCGACCTATCCGTCCCGGCTGCCCATCGTGCAGCTCGACCAGATCTTCGCCCGTGGGCTCAAGCCGCTGAACCTGCATGCGCCGCGCGGCAAGATATGGGCACAGATGTCGGATCACCTGCCGCTGATCGCCGAGTTTGGGTTCTAGCATGCCGCAGGCTGCGTCCACCGGTCGGGACGGTCATCAGATCAGGCTCCTGGAGGGCAGTCGCGAGTATTTCCCGGCCCTGATCGCCGCCATGAATCGCGCGCGCTCCGAGGTGCGTCTGGAAACCTACATCTTTGATTTTTCCGGCGATGGGGCCTTGGTCGCCGAGGCGCTGATTCAGGCGGCGCAGCGCGGCGTAGCCACCTGGGTGGTGGTGGACGGCGTTGGCACCGGCCCGCTGCCGGCGCTCTGGCGCGAGCGCTTCAAGGATGCGGGCGTGCAGTGGCGAATCTATTCGCCGCTGGGTCGCCTGGGCCTGCTGATTCCCAGCCGCTGGCGTCGCCTGCACCGCAAGCTTTGTGTGGTGGACGGTCGCCTGGCCTTTTGTGGGGGGATCAATATCCTGGACGACTTTCACGATCCGCAGCATGGCAAGCTGAGCCACCCGCGGCTCGATTTCGCCGTGCGCGCCTCCGGTGCACTGGTGCTGCAGGCCCATGCCGCGACAGGCCAGTTGTGGTGGCGCATCCAGGCGGTTCGCAACGTGCGCAAACGAAACTTCCCGCAGGCCCTCAGCACCCTGCGCGAGGCCGGCCTGACCCTGCCCTGGAACCAGGAAGACGCCGGCGTCGAGCCCGATGACGGACGGGTGGCGCACGCCAGCCTGCTGCTGCGCGACAACCTGCTCAACCGCAGCAAGATCGAGCGCGCCTACCGCAGGGCGATCGGCAGCGCGCGCGAGGAAATCATCATCGCCAACGCCTATTTCCTGCCCGGGCGCAAGCTGCGCAAGGCGCTGATTCATGCGGCGCAGCGCGGCGTGAAAGTGCGGCTTCTGCTGCAGGGCAAGTACGAGTATTTCATGCAGTTCCACGCCACCCGCCCGGTCTACGGTGCGCTGATGGCGGCCGGGGTCGAGATCCACGAGTACACCGCCAGTTTCCTGCATGCCAAGGTGGCGGTGATCGATGCCTCCGGCGACCGGCCTTGGGCGACAGTGGGATCTTCCAACCTCGACCCCTTGAGCCTGCTGCTGGCGCGTGAGGCCAATGTGGTCGTCGAGGACGCCCACTTTGCCTCGGTGCTGCGGAGCCGCCTGCTGCAGGCCATGGCACATGAGAGCCGAGCCGTCGATGTGGCCGATTACGCGAACCGCCCGCTGCACCAGAGGATCAAGGAGCGTATTGCGCTGGGCCTGTTGCGGTTCGGCCTGTTCCTGACGGGCAAGCGCTACTGAAGGCGGCTCCTGAAAAGATAGCTGAGTATGACCGTTTTACGCTGGGCTTTTGTCAATAACCCCAAAAATAAATCGCTGGTACCATCATTCCATGTTAATGAAGAGATCCGACGCCATGAGCCCAGCCGAAATTGACGAAGGCACGCCGGTATCCGT
>Ga0105090_10001627_pt1 | contig 12229 bp, 8 predicted proteins | sample PPLLak3March2015_FD_79110 | JGI IMG/M metagenome (GOLD analysis project Ga0105090, IMG submission 79110) | Freshwater sediment microbial communities from Prairie Pothole Lake near Jamestown, North Dakota, USA - PPLs Lake P7 Core (1) Depth... | ecosystem: Environmental > Aquatic > Freshwater >... | reverse complement strand
TCGAGCAGCGCGCCGAGGTCGTTGTGGACGATTGGCAGGTCCGGGGAGCGCCGCAGCGCATCCCGATAGGCCGCGATGGCCGCGTGGGCCAGGCCGTCGGCCGAGAACGCCAGCGCGAGCGACACGTGGGGGTCTGCCGAGCCCGGCTTCAGCCCGGCCGCCGCCTCGAAATGCGCCCGCGCCTCGGCGAACCGCTCTTTGCCGAGGAGGACCGAGCCGCTCTGCATGTGCGCGGTGTACTCGTCAATCCGCAGTTCGACCATGCTGGCGCGGGTCCACAGCGCCATCGTGTCCTTCCAGTGCCACAGCTGCGATCGGGTGGCCAGCGAACAGGCCCCAACCGCCACGATCGTCGACGCCGCCAGCGCTGCCGTGCGCCATCTCCAGCGGGGGACCAGTTCCGACAGGCCCCAGGCCGCCATCAGGTACAGACCGATCGAAGGCAGGTACGTGAACCGGTCGGCCCGCGCCTGCACGCCCGCCTGGATCAGTCCGCTGACCGGCAGCAGCGTGATGAGGAACCAGCCCCACCCGATGGCCAGGAACGGCCGCCGGCGCGCCGCCGCGAGCACGACCGCAGTCAGGCCGGTCAGCACGAGGAGCGCGGTCCAGACGCGCCACGGCGGGACCGAGGCCGGCAGCGAGTAGTACGCCGCCAGGCCGGCCGGCCAGACCGTGAGTCTCACGTAGTCGAAGTACGACAGGAGCGCGTTCAGCAGACGGCCCGGCAGCGAGATCTGGTCCAGGCCCAGGACCGCCTGGTTGTTGTGGTGGGCGACAACGGTCACGACGCCGACGCCCAGGCTCATCGCGACCAGCGGCAACTTCTCTCTGACGAGCGCCAGCATGCGGCGGCCCGTGTCCGGGGCGGTGCCCAACCGGCCGAGCGGCCAGATGTCGAGCAGCAGGTTCGTGACGTGATGACCGCGATCGCCAGCCAGGCCCGCGGTGAGCGGCGGTCACCGCTCCCACCACCCCTGTTCGCCCTCTGGTCGTTCACGTCAGCTCGCTTGCTTCCGAACGACGGTGGCGGTATAGTCCTCGGCCAAACGAGGGTTTTTCAGCCCCCGGCCCCCCCAGCGTGTGCCAAGGAAATGGGTGGACCCCATGAGGCCGGAGTTCCGCGTCATCTGGAGCGAGGGCATGATGCTCTCGCCACAGCACTTCCAGCAGTGGGACGACGGCCAGGACCGCCGCGTCGAGTTTAGACTTGCGTCGCTGTCGCCGTTCCCCTGGGGACTGACCGACCTCGAGATCAACACCGAGGCGGTCGCCAACGGCAGGCTCGAAGTCCTGAAGTGCGCGGGTGTCTTGCCAGGAGGGACGGTCTTCCAGTCGCCGGCACCGGGCCAGTCGCCTGTCGCCCGCGTACTTCGCCAGGCGCTCGACCCCTCGACCCGTTCTGTCGACGTCTTCCTGGCCCTTCCCTGCAAGAGCGACTTCTCCCGCAACCTCGCGGAGCGTGGCCAGGAGCCGGGCCGCCCCCTGCGCTACCTGAGACACCTGTCGCAGGTACCCGACGAGAACACGGGCGACAACGAGCGCGAAGTCCAGATGGCGGCGCAGAACCTCGTGCTGCTGTTCGGCGGCGAGTCGTTGGACGGGTACGACCACCTTCCGATCGCGCGCGTCCTGCAGCAGGGAGACGGGACATTTTCGCTCGACGACACCTACGTGCCGCCGTGCCTCAGGCTGCAGTGCTCGACGGTGCTCATGCGGGTGGTGCGCCGGCTACTCGAGGCGCTGCACACCAAGAGCACGGCGCTGTCGGAGCTGCGAAGCCAGCGTACGACGGGCCTTCTCGACTTCGGCAGCTCGGACCTCGGCCAAGCGTGGCTGCTGACGATCGTGAACTCGTTCATCCCGGCCCTGAATCATTGTGCGCGGGTGCCGCAGATGCACCCGGAGCGGCTGTTCGAGTCGCTGGCCAGGTTCGCCGGCCAGTTGACGACGTTTTCCCCGTCCACGCACCCCCGGGATTTGCCCGACTACGACCACCTCAACCTCTCGCGCACGTTCCTCGGCCTCGAGAAGGTCGTGCAGGAGGTGCTGAAGCTGGTGGTCCCGTCTGGTGCGGTCGAGATCCCGCTGCAGCGCGAGACGGACTCGAAGTTCTCCGCGACCATCCTGGACGAGCAGCTGCTGACCGGTTCGCAGCTGTTCCTCGCCGCGCGGGCCGATGTCCCCGAAGGGCAGCTGATCGAGGAACTGCCGCGCCAGGCGAAGATCAGCAGCGCCGAGCGGATCATGTCCCTGCTCGGCCTGGCGCTTCCGGGTGTCGCGCTGGCCTACCAGCCGGCGCCGCCCCCGGCGCTGAGGGTCAAACTCGGGCTGCAGTACTTCCGACTCGAGTCACGCGGCGATCCGGAGTACAGCAAGCACTGGGAGTACATCTGCAGCGCGCGGAGTATCGCCATCCGCGTGCCTGGCCAGCGGTTTCCCGGGCTTCGACTGGAACTCTGGGCGATCAAAGAGTAACGGCACCGGGGAACAGCGTCATGCGCGATCCCGAGAAGACTGCGACGTTCGCCGAACTGGCGGCGGACATTTTCGTCCTCGCATTGCGCGTCCGCAGCGGGCCGTGCGGAGACCCTTTCGAAGCTGTCCGTAGCGGCACGTTGAGGCTGTTCGAGGTCTTCGAGCAGCGGGCGAAGGCCCGGCACGCGGACGCGGGCGATCTCTCGACGGCGAAGTACGGGCTGGCGGCGTTCCTCGACGAAGCGGTCCTCAACTCCGAGTGGCCGGGCCGGGAGCAGTGGGCCGACGAACCGCTGCAACTGCGCTTCTTCAATACGTATGTCGCTGGCGGGGGCTTCTTCGACAAGCTCACCGCGATCCGGGCGCAAGACCCGCCGAACCCGGAACTGGTGGAGTTGTACTACCTCTGCCTGACGCTGGGTTTCCGAGGCAAGTACGGCGTCGAAGGCCCGGAACGCCTGCAGGCGCTGGTGAAGGTCCTGGACGGCGAGCTCGAACGGATGCGTCCGGTCCCCGGCCAGGATATTTCGCCGCGGTGGATGCCTTCCGAGGAGCGCGCCCGGTCAGCCGCGCGCGTGCCGCGGGCGTTGCTGGTCGGCTGTGCGGCCGTCATCGGGGCCACGCTTCTGGCCTACGGGTTCCTGTTGATGCGCATTCGGCTGTAGGCCTGCCGAAGTCGGCACGTTATTCGCGGCACGGGACAGCGAGCATGTTGAACGCCACGTCGCGCTTTGTCTTGAGGGTGGTCGGAAGCCTCGTCGCGCTGGTTGCCGCGGCGCTGGCCGTGTGGATACTCGGACGACGCTACGGCCAGTCGCCCCGCGTGCTCGCGTACGTCATCGTGGGCCTGGGTCTTGTGTGGCTGGCCGTCGTCGTCGTGGCGGCGATCACGAGAGCGCGGCGCAGGGCGCGGCTGTCGAACGCCCCGCGGCGGTCCGGCGGCGGTCCGGTGGCCGGGCCTGAGGCCTCCCATGCCGCGATCCTCGGCCAGAGACTCGAGCGGACGGTGCAGTGGCTGCGCAAGTCGAAGCTCGCCAAGAGCGGCGATGTCGTCTACAGCCTTCCGTGGTACCTGCTCGTGGGGACGCCCGGGGCCGGCAAGTCCTCGGTCGTTCTGCAGTCGGGCCTCGCCTTCTCCTACACGGAACCGAAGAGGCCGCAGGGCAGGCTGACGATCGTCCCGACGGACAGCTGGGACGTCTGGGTGGCGAACGAGGCCGTCTTCATCGATCCGTCGGGCAAGGGCCTCATGGAGGACAAGCCCGTCGAGGCCTGGCGCTCGGCGCTGGACGAGGTCCGCGTGCACCGCCGGTCCAAGCCGGTCGACGGCGTGGTGCTGGTGGCGGACATCGCGGACCTGGTCTCGCTCGACGCCAACGGGCTGCGCGATCGTGCGGATCGGCTGCGGGCAGTGGTGGACGCCACGATCGAGCGCTTCGCCATGGTTCTGCCCATCTACGTCCTCTTCCACAAATGCGACCGGCTGCGCGGCTTCACGGAGTACGTCGACGCCGTCGGGGAAGAGGGGGAGGCCCCGTTCGGCTTCACCTTCACCCGCGAGCAGTACACGAGCGGGCAGCCGGGGGTGCAGTTCGACGCGGAATTCGATCGGCTGGCGGATTCGCTGCTGGCCCATCGCCGCGGCGTCCTGGCGCGGAGCGCGGAAGCCAGCCGGGGAGGGGCTCTCGTGTTTCCCCACGAGTTCGCCCTCCTGAAGGAGCGCCTCTCGTCGTTCGTCGATCTGGTGTTCGCGCCGAACCAGTTCCGCCGGACGCCCGTGCTTCGCGGTGTCTACTTCACGAGCGCGATGCAGGGGGGGCCGAGTCTCGACCTCTCGGCGCGCCGCGTCTCTGCCGCCGCGGGGTTGCCGGCGGCCGCTCCAGTCGAGGGGCGCGAGGGCAGCAGGAGTTACTTCATCCGTCCGCTGTTTGGTCGCGTCATCTTCCCCGACCGTACGCTCGCCGGCTTGTCGTCCGAAGTGCTGCGGCGCCGTCGCCTCGCGAGGGCGGCCGCGCTCGTGGTGGCGACGGCGCTCGTGCCGCTCCTGACCCTGCCCTACGCCTGGAGCGCGTACCGCGACAGCCTGGCACTGAAGGTGGCGGTCCAGGGTGCCGGCCAGATCGCGCCGCGTTCCGGGAAGACCGCAGAGAACGTGAGGCTGCTGGCTGAGGTGAAGCGGGCATTGGAGCCGTTTGAGTGTCGCGGGCAGACCCCTGCATGCGCCACGTCCGGGCGGCGCTTCTACTGGGGGCTGCATCCGGGTGACGCGAGCATCAGCGCCGCGAGCCGCATGCTCGCCCAGGGCACGCGGACACTGTTCGTCGAACCGCTTTTTGCCAGCAGCAAGGTCCTCGGTCATACCTACAACGGCCTGAGGACGGAACTGCAGGCGATGGCGGGAGAGCCCGAGCCGGCCGCTGCCACCGCAGGAGAGTCGCCGGCGGCCGCCGGGGCGCCGCCCGCCGCGCCCGCATTCGACGCCCCTCGCGCCTACATGTTGCTTCGCACCCTGCTGATGCTGTCGTCCGAGAGCCGCGCGGACCCGACGTACCTCGCGGGCCAGATCGAGCCGCAGTGGCTTCAGGGCGTGCGCGACACGGACGTGCCGCTTGCCCGCGAGCTGATGCAGTTCTACCTGCACCAGCTCGGCGACCACCACAACGCGGGCTACGTGGTGGCCCTCTCCCCGGCCGACAAGGCGCTGGTGGCCGGCGTCAGGTCGCGGCTGCTCGGCGTCCGGCCCGAGGCCTACTACTACGCGATGATCCGCGACGAGGGGCGGAAGAAGCTGGACGCCATCCGGCTGGCGGCGGTCATCGGGAAGGAGAATCCCGCCGGGCTGCAGTCCGCGGCGGAGGTGGAGGGGATCTTCACGCGCCACGGATGGGATTCGCTCGTCAAGGACCGCATCGGGCAGATGAAGGCCGACTACGAGCGGGAGCGCAGCTGGGTGCTCGGCCTCGCGGAGCAACCCGGGCAGGCGCCCATCGATGAACTCCTGAAGGCGCAGTACGCCCTCGACTACGAGCAGGCTTGGTGGCAGTTCGTGGGCAGCGTCACGCTGCCGCCCTTCGGCAGCGCCGAGACCGCGGCAACCCGGCTCGACATGCTTGCCGACCCGCAGTCGTCGCCGCTCGTGCCCTTGCTGAAGGCCGTGGCCACCCACACGTGGGGCGACAGCGTCCAGCGTGGTTTGCCCGGATCCAGCTCCGCCGCCGGGAGCAAGGATACGCCCCAGGAAATCGCGGCGAAGTTCGGGCCGCTCCATGACTTCGTTCGGCCCGTCGACAAGGGCGATGCGCCAGTCGTGCAGTACCTGCAGACGCTGAGCCGTCTCCACGTGCTGATCCGGTCCTACCTCGACGCGAACCGGCCGAAAGGGCAGGAGGACGCGATCCGCCAGGAGGTCGAGACCGCGCTGCAGGCCACCAACGGCCTGCTGCGCGCACTGGACCCGCGGGCGAGAGACGCCATCGAGGCGCTGCTGAAGCAGCCGCTGACGTCCGTCCTCGGCGTGTTCAAGGCCGCCGTGCCCGAGCGGCACCTGGTGGTCGGGGGGACGATCTTCGAGGACAAGAAGCCCCTCGACGGCGCGACCGTGGTGCTCCTGGAGCCGTATCAGGACAACAAGTTCCAGGCCGCGAAGGAACTGCTGCGCGCCCAGGCGCGGGCCGGCGCGTTCACGTTCACCGGTCCCGTCGAAGTGGGCGGCTACAAGTTGTGCGCGGCCAGGAAGGGCAGCCAGGACTACTACTGCGGTGACCTGAGGATCTCCGGAGAAACGAAGACACAGACCTTCGTACTGACGCGCGGCAAGACGTTGCTGGTGTTCGGCGGCGGGAAGCTCACAGTCAACATCCAGGTTCGGTACCTGAACTACTGACGGATCGGACGGCACGTGGATCCAGACCTTCACCTGTGGCAGTCGATCGGCAGCACGCCACTCGGCGTTGACGCGCCCACCGGCGTCTCGATCCGCTATGACGCGGACTTCGAGCGGCTGGACGCGCAGATCCGGAAACTGGAGAGCGTGACAGGCGAGCAGGTCGACTGGACTGCGGTCGTCTCGATCGGACGAGGCATCCTCGAACACAAGTCGAAGGATCTGCTGGTGGCCTCCTACCTCGCGCTCGGCCTCTTCAGGACCGACGGGTACCGGGGGCTGGCCCGCGGGCTCAGTTGTCTCGAACGCCTGGTTGACGCCTTCTGGCCCGTGCTCTACCCGGAGATGAAGCGCCTGCGGGCGCGGATGAACGCGCTCACGTGGCTGTCCGAGCGGGCCGGAACCGAGGTCGCGCGCCGGGCCCCCGGAGCCGGCGAGGCGGAGTCGGTCAAGGTCTGTGATGACGTGGTGGCGCGCCTCGCGGCCACGCTCGAGGGCCTTGCGGGCACCGACGCCGTCGGACTCGTCGAACTTCGCCGGGCGCTGAAGGAACGGATCGGTCAACTGGCGACGACGACGGCGGCCGCGCCCCAGGCGGCTTTGCAGTCCGAAGGACGCCCGGCGGAGGCGTCGCCGGGTCCTGCGGCGGCGGCGGAGCGCGTCGAGGAGAAGCCGCCGGCCGCGCCAGCGCCGTCGCCGGTCGTCGGGTCTGGGGGCATCGAGACGCGTGAGGACTGCCAGCGTACGGTCCGGGAGGCCGGTGCCGCGCTCAGGCGCGCGGCGGCGTTCCTGCGCCGGCAGTCGCCGTCGCAACCCTCGTCCTATCGCCTGATCCGGGCCATCACGTGGTTCGAGGTTGACGCGCTTCCGCCCAACGTGGAGGGCAGGACCCGCATCCCGTCGCCCTCGTCGCCGATTCGCGACCGGTGCCTGGCACTGCTGTCCCGGGGGGACTGGGCCGATCTGCTCAACCAGGCCGAGGCGCGGTTTCCCGAGTGCCCCTTCTGGTTCGATCTGCAACGCTTCTGCGCCGAGGCGCTTGCCGGCCTGGGTCCCCAGTACGCCCGCGCCCTGGATGCGGTCAGGGCCGAGGTGGCCGCGCTCCTGACGCGGCTTCCGAATCTGGTGGATCTGCAGTTTGCCGACGGCGTGCCGTTTGCGGACGAGGCGACGCGCTCGTGGCTTGTCGGCAGCGTGATCCTCGTCCCCGAATCCGCCCCGCTCCCGCCGGTCGTCGCCAGCGACCGGACGGATGTCCTGGACGACCTGCGCGTGGAGAGTCGCCGTCTGGCCGCCGATCGCCAGGTCGAAGCGGCGTTGACCCTGCTCCAGAACGCCGCGCGCCGCGCCCCTGACGAGCGGACGCGCTTCCTGATCCAGTTCGAGCTCGCGCGTACCTGTCTCGAGTTGGGGCAGACGCGTGCGGCGCTCGCCTCGTTCGACGTGCTCGACCAGCGTATGGCCCGGTTCGCGCTCGACTCCTGGGACCCCTCGCTGGCCGCCGAGGTCCTGCAGGTTCACTGGAGGGCGCTCAGCGACGCGCAGCGCACCACGAAGGACTCGGATCTGGCTGGCCGACTCGAGGTCGTTTACACGCGGCTATGCGCGCTGGACATGGTGGCGGGCCTGCGAGTGCGACAGGCCGGTGACGCGCGCGCGTCGGGCGCGTCTCGGACGTCTTCCCCGGCCGCGCGGCCGGGGCCGGCGGTGGCAGGGGGATGACGGCGCGGGGATCGTGTGCGCGCCCGTCCGGCCGGGATGGCGCAGGTCGTGGACAGCCGATGGAGGAAGCATGGCTAAGGAAGCGTCAGTAGCGCCGAAGGAGCGCGTGAACATCGTCTACAAGGCGGCGACGGGGGACGCGCAGGAAGAGAAGGAGCTTCCCCTGAAGCTGCTGATGCTGGGCGACTACACCCAGCGTGAGGACGGGACCCCGGTCGAAGACCGCGCGGCGATCCCCGTCAACAAGGACAACTTCAGCGACGTGATGCAGGGCATGAAGCTGGACCTGACGCTCAACGTGGAGAACCGCCTGGCGGACACGCCCGAGGGGGGCGAGGCGGGGCGGATGGCGGTGAACCTCCAGTTCCGGTCGATGAACGACTTCCGTCCGGAGGCCGTCGCCGAGCAGGTGCCCGAGCTGAACCAGCTGCTGCAGCTCCGGTCGGCGCTGCAGGCCCTGAAAGGGCCCCTCGGCAACGTGCCCGCGTTCCGCCAGCGAATCGAGAGCATCATCGGTGACGCGGCTCTGCGCCAGAGGATCCTGGACGAGTTGGAGACGAAGAAGGACTAGCGGGGCCGAGCGCCCGTGAAGCAGCGAGGTGATACATGGCTGATGCGAGGGAGCCAGCCGCTCAGGTGGCAGACGGCGTCAAGGCGGATTCGGTCGAACCGTCGTTGCTCGACCAGATCCTCGAAGAGACGAAGCTGAAACCCACCGACGAGGGCTACCAGACGACACGGCGCGGCGTGGCCGCGCTCCTGGCCGAACTCATGACGCCTGCACGCGAGGGCGTGAAGGTCAGAACCAACGTCGTCAACGACATGATCGCGGCGATCGACCGGAAGATGAGCCAGCAGGTGGACGCCATCCTCCACGACCAGGCCTTCCAGCAGCTCGAGTCGGCCTGGACCGGACTCAGGTTCGTCGTGGATCGCGCGGACTTCCGTGAGAACACGAAGATCGAACTGCTCAACGTGTCGAAGGACGACTTGGCCCAGGACTTCGAGGACGCCCCCGAGGTCATGAAGTCGGGGCTGTACAGGCACGTGTACGTCGGCGAGTACGGGCAGTTCGGCGGCGAGCCGTACGCGGCGATGATCGCCAACTACAACTTCGGGCCCGGGCCGCAGGACGTGAAGCTGCTGCAGCAGGCGGCCAGCGTCGCCACGATGTCGCACGCCCCGTTCATCGCGGCCGCCGGACCGGAGTTCTTCGGGGAGGATTCGTTCCGTCGCCTTCCCAACCTGAAAGACCTCGACGCCATCCTGACCGGGCCGCAGTACACGAAGTGGCAGTCGTTCCGCGAGTCGGAGGACGCGCGCAGCGTGGGCCTCACGCTGCCGCGGTTCCTGCTGCGTCTGCCGTACAGCGAAGAGACGAACCGCGTGAAGGCCTTCAACTACACCGAGTCGTCGGACGATCCGTCCACGTACCTCTGGGGCAACGCGGCCTTCGCGTTCGCCACCAGGCTCACCGAGAGCTTCGCCAAGTACCGCTGGTGCCCGAACATCATCGGGCCGCTGGGCGGCGGGGCGGTGGACAACCTGCCCGTCCACGGGTTCGGCGCCACCGGCGAGGCCGAGATGAAGATGTGCACGGAGGTGCTGCTCTCCGAGCGGCGGGAGTACGAGCTCTCCGAGCAGGGGTTCATCGGCCTGACCATGAGGAAGGGCAGCGACAGCGCCTGCTTCTTCTCGGCGAACTCCTGCCAGAAGCCGAAGTCGTTCGGCCAGAGCGCGGAAGGCAAGGACGCCGAACTCAACTACAAGCTCGGGACGCAGTTGCCCTACCTGTTCATCGCGAACCGCCTCGCACACTACATCAAGGTGCTGCAGCGCGAGCAGATCGGCAGCTGGAAGGAGCGGGACGATCTCGAGAGGGAACTGAACCGCTGGATCCGCCAGTACGTGGCGGATCAGGACGTGGTGGACCCGGCCGTTCGGGGCCGGCGCCCGCTGCGCAAGGCGGAGATCACGGTCAGCAGCGTCGACGGCGAGCCCGGGTGGTACCGCGTCGACATGAAGGTCCGGCCGCACTTCCGGTACATGGGCGCGTTCTTCACGCTGTCGTTGGTCGGGAAGCTTCAGAAAGAGTAGACGGAGGCACACATGGCATTGCCAGGCTACCTCACCCTCAAGGGACAGAAGCAGGGCGTCATCAAGGGGTCCTGCGACCAGGAAGGCCACGAGGGCGCCATCATCGTCCAGGCGTTCAGCCACGAGGTGTCGATCCCCCGTGAGGCGCACACCGGCCTCGCGTCGGGTAAACGCGTACACCATCCGCTGGTGATTACGAAGCCGGTGGACAAGTCCAGCCCCCTTCTGTACCAGGCCCTCACCAGCTACGAGCCGATGTCGGTGGAGATCAAGTGGTACCGGGTGGGACCCACGGGCCAGGAGGAGCACTACTTCACCACCGCCCTGGACGGCGCCGTGATCGTGTCGATCAAGCCGTTCATGAAAGACTGTCTGGACAAGGCGGCCGACCACGTAGGCCAGATGGAGGAAGTGGCCTTCAGTTACCGGAAGGCGATCTGGCGGTGGATCCCCGACGGGATCGAGAGCGAGGACGACTGGCGCTCGCCGAAGGACTGAGGCCCGGCCATGGGCGCGGAACGGACGCTGCTGGAGAGGCTGGCGAACCCGTCGCTCGACGAGGCGCGCACGACTGCCTACAGCACGCGTGCCCTCGCCGACTCGGTCAAACGGCACCTGCAGCGGATGCTGAACACACGACAGGCGCAGACGCCAATCCAGCCGGAATACGGCATGGTGGACGTGACAGACTGCGCCGAGTCGCTGCCGGACGTGCTCGACACCGTGCGGCGGGCGATCCGGACGTCCGTCGAGAGGTTCGAGCCGAGGCTGCGCCGCGTGCGGATCACGTCCCAGCCGTCGGCCGATCGCATCACGCTGCACTTCTCGATCACCGGGGACCTGGCGGTCGGGCGCGAGCACGTCGCCGTCTCCTTCGATACGACCATCGACCCGATACGCGGCGTCGCCGTCTCCGTGGGCCGCGACGTCGACAGTCGGGATGCCGCCGCGCCTCGCCGACGCTAGCGGTCGGATCACGAGACCGTCAATGAGCTTCAACAAGTACTACCAGGACGAACTGTCGTTCCTGCGCGAGATGGGGAAGGAATTTTCGCAGGCCTACCCGGAGGCCGCGCACTTCCTGTCCGAAAAGGGCAGCGACCCGGATGTCGAGCGGCTCCTGGAGGGGTTCGCGTTCCTGACGGGACGTATCCGCCAGAAACTGGACGACGAGTTGCCCGAGATCACCCATGCGCTGATGTCGCTGCTGCTGCCGCACTACCTGCGGCCCGTGCCCCCCGTGTCCCTGGTGGAGTTTCTGCCGAATCGGGGCATGGTCGAAAGGCCCTACCGGGTCGTGCGGGGAACCGAGGTCGCCTCCGTGCCCGTCGACGGCACCTCCTGCCGGTTCCGCACCTGCTTCGATGTGGACCTCAGCCCCCTCCAGATCGAGTCGACCACCCTCCACACGCCGGCGGGCGGACGGCCAGAACTCCGCATCCGTTTCGGCATGGATGCCCGCCATTCACTGGCCGGTCTCGGCCTGTCGACGCTGAGGCTGTTCCTGGGCGGAGAGTCGGCGGACCTGCTGTACCTGTGGCTGTGCCGGCACGTGGAGAAGGTCCGAATCAGGCCCACCGCGGGCACGTCTCCGAGCGAGGATGTGTGGCTCGGGCCGGACACCATTCGGCCGGCCGGGTTCGATCGCGAGACCGCCCTTCTCCCTTACGGATCCGCGTCGCTCGACGCCTACCGGCTGCTGCACGAGTATTTCCTGTTTCCCGAGAAGTTCCTCTTCGTGGACATCGGCCCGCTCGACGCGGTGTGGGACAGGCTGGGCTCCGGTGGTTTCGAGGTCGGCATCGTCTGCTCGCCGCGGGGGCGCACAGCCCCGAAGGTGGGCGCCGACGACGTGCGGCTGTACTGCACGCCGGTCGTCAACCTCTTCCCGGCAGAGTCGGAGCCGCTCACCGTCGATCACGACCGTGCCGAGTACCGTGTCCGTCCGTCCGGCGACAACCGCGGCCACTTCGAGATCTACTCCATCGATCACGCGTCGGGCTGGACGCGAGGCACCGTCGAGGAGCACAGCTACCTGCCCCTCTACTC
>Ga0105090_10001625_pt1 | contig 12240 bp, 8 predicted proteins | sample PPLLak3March2015_FD_79110 | JGI IMG/M metagenome (GOLD analysis project Ga0105090, IMG submission 79110) | Freshwater sediment microbial communities from Prairie Pothole Lake near Jamestown, North Dakota, USA - PPLs Lake P7 Core (1) Depth... | ecosystem: Environmental > Aquatic > Freshwater >... | reverse complement strand
CGTGGAACATCGACGGACTCGCGGAGATAGAGCGTGACTCCGGCCGGAAGATCAACACGATCCTGCAACTGCGGCTGCACCCGTCCATCGTCGAAGTGCGCCGCCGGACGCTGGAGCTCAAGCGCGACACGAAGCACGAAGTGGACCTGACCTACGTCACGTCGCGTGGGCACTGGTACATGCGCTCGTGGAAGGGTGATGTCCGGAAGTCTGGCGGCATCGCCACGAACATCGGCGTGCACTTTTTCGACATGTTGCACTTCGTGTTCGGCAACCTCCAGGCCAACCGGGTGCACCTCTCCTCGGAGACCAAGGCCGCCGGCTACCTGGAGTACGAGCGGGCCCGAGTGCGCTGGTTTCTCTCGATCGACCTGGAGGACGTTCCCGACGAAGCGCGGAGCCGCGGCCAGCGGACCTACCGCAGCATCACGGTCGATGGCAAGGAAGTGGAGTTCTCCGACGGCTTCGCGGATCTCCACGAACGAAGCTACGAGGAGATCCTCGCTGGGCGCGGTTTCGGACTGGAAGAGAACCGCACGGCTATCGAAACGGTGTCTTCGATTCGTAGCGCCGCGCCCCTGGGCTTGAAGGGCGATTACCACCCTTTCCTCCGCTCGTTGCGCGCTCAGTGATCAGGCCAGCGATGACATACACCGCGCATCCGACCGCCATCGTGGACGAGGGCGCCGAAATCGGCGAAGGCACTCGCATCTGGCACTGGGTGCACGTGAGCGGCAAAGCCCGCATCGGCCGCGGCTGCTCGCTCGGCCAGAGCGTCTTCGTCGGCAACGACGTGGTGATCGGCGACAACGTGCGCATCCAGAACAACGTAAGCGTGTACGACGCGGTGACGCTCGAGGACGATGTGTTCTGCGGCCCGAGCATGGTCTTCACCAACGTCATCAACCCGCGCTCCGCGGTCGCCAGGAAGAACGAGTACCGGCCGACGCTGGTGCGAGCAGGCGCCACGCTGGGCGCGAACTGCACGATCGTCTGCGGCACGACGATCGGCCGCCACGCGTTCGTCGGGGCCGGGGCGGTCGTGACGAGCGACGTGCCGGACTTCGCGCTCGTGGTCGGCGTGCCGGCCCGGCAGGTGGGATGGATGAGCCGTCACGGCGAGCGGCTCGACCTGCCGCTGCACGGCGACGGCGAAGCCGCCTGTCCAGCGACCGGCGAGCGCTACCGATTGCACGAAGACCGCTGCTCTCTCGCTGCGGGCATACCCTGACCCAGGCAGACATGACAAGCACGCCACTGGCCATGGAGTTCATCGACCTGAAGTCGCAGTATCGGGCGCTCAAGTCCGAAATCGACGCGCGCATCCAGCGCGTGCTCGACCACGGCCAATACATCATGGGGCCCGAGGTCGGCGAGCTCGAGGAAGCGCTGGCCGCCTACACGGGCGCGAAGCATTGCATCACCTGCTCGTCGGGCACCGAGGCCTTGCTCATGAGCCTGATGGCCCTGGACATCGGCCCGGGCGACGAAGTGATCACGACGCCCTTCACGTTTGCCGCCACCGCCGAGATGATCGTCCTGCGAGGCGCCCGGCCGGTGTTCGTGGACATCGAAGCCGACACCTGCCTGATGGATGCTTCCAAGATCGAAGCCGCCATCACGCCGCGCACGCGGGCGATCATGCCGGTCAGCCTCTATGGCCAGGTGTGCGACATGGACGCCATCAACGCGATCGCCGCGCGGCATGGAAATCTCCCTGTCATCGAAGATGCCGCACAGAGCTTCGGTGCGAACTACAGCGGCAGCAGGGGCGAGGAGCGCAAGAGCTGTCACCTGTCCACCCTGGGCTGCACGAGCTTCTTTCCCAGCAAGCCGCTGGGGTGCTATGGCGACGGCGGTGCGATCTTCACGGATAACGCGGAACTCGCCGAGGTGCTCAGGCAGATCCGCGTTCACGGCCAGGAAAGCCGGTACCGCCACGTGCGCGTCGGGTTGGGCGGTCGAATGGATACGCTTCAATGCGCCATCGTCCTCGCCAAGCTCGGACGATTCGAATGGGAGCTCGAACGCCGCCGGGAGAACGCGAGCCGGTACCAGCAGCGCATCGGATCGATGAACCTGCCGATAGCACTGCCAAGCGTTGGCCACGATCGTGACTCCGTCTGGGCCCAGTTCACTATGCAGGTCGATTCGCGTGAGACGGTCCAGGCGCGCATGGTGTCCGCTGGAATCCCGACAGCGGTGCATTACCCGTTGGCGTTGAACATGCAGCCTGCCTACCGACATCTAGGAGAAGCCAAGCACACCCCTCGAAGCCAGGTCGCAGCGAGCAGAGTATTGAGCCTGCCGATGAGTGCGGACCTGAGCGCGTCGACGATCGACAGAATCGTTCAAGCCGTCTGCGAGGCGACGAGGTGAAGATTCTCACTGTCCTGGGTGCGCGACCTCAATTCATCAAGGCTGCGGCAATCTCTCTCGCCCTGCAGCATCGGCCTCACCTGGGACTGGACGAGGTCATCGTTCACACGGGGCAGCACTTCGATTTCAACATGTCCGAAGTATTCTTCGAACAGTTGTCCCTTCCAGCGCCTCGATACAACCTGGCCGTTTCAGGGGGCGGCCACGGCGATATGACGGGCCGCATGATGCATGCACTCGAGCCGATCATGATCGTCGAACAACCGGACTGGGTCCTCGTGTATGGGGACACCAATTCGACCCTTGCCGGTGCCCTTGTGGCGGCAAAGCTCGATGTTCCGATTGCGCATGTTGAAGCCGGCCTGCGCTCTGGCAATCGAAAGATGCCAGAAGAGATCAACCGCGTTTTGACCGACAGGGTGTCGGCGCTACTCTTCTGCCCGACTGCAGTGGCGGTGGAGAACCTTAGGGCCGAAGGCATCATCGACGGCGTGAGACTTGTCGGCGACGTGATGTACGACGTTGCCCTGCACTTTCAGCGAATCACAGCAGGGAGACCAGGGTGGCCACAGACGCGCGGGCTCAAGAGCGGCGGATACATCCTGGTCACCTGCCATCGTGCAGAGAACACCGACGACCGAGGTCGCCTCGAACAGATCTTCTCTGCATTGAGCCGACTTTCCCGCCAGTCCTGCGTCGTCGTTCCCCTGCACCCACGGACACGAAAGGCGGCTACGGAGGCGGGCCTTCTGCCTCTATTGAACGATTGCCTGGTGATCGAACCGGTCTCGTACTTGGACATGCTCACTCTCGAGCAAGATGCTCGGGCGATTGTCACGGATTCGGGCGGAATGCAGAAGGAAGCGTTCTTCTTTCGCGTTCCCTGCATCACGATACGAGACGAAACTGAGTGGCTGGAAACAGTCGAACTAGGATGGAACCGGCTCGTCGCGGCTGACGCAGACGCCATCTGTGACGGCGTAAGTGAGGCAACGCGGCCTCAGGCCGACACACTTATGGACGCCCCCTATGGCCAGGGCGAAAGCGCAATCCAGATCGTCGAGTTGCTGGCGCAATGGCGAAGCCCTAGCACGGCGAGGCGTTAGCGCGATGGTCCATCGGCTGCTCCCATGCCTTGACGCGAGCATGACCGAGGCCGGAGTCAATCGGTCAACGTCGCCCCCCCTGGCCGGACCACCGGAGCACTGAGTTGACGATCTGGGCACGAGATCTCTTTCGCCTAGCCGGTTGGTTCCCCGGCTTGAGCTCGATGGCAGTGGCCTTCAGCCTCGCCGCCGCTCTGCTCGAGGGCCTGGGTCTCGCTGCGTTGATCCCGGTGATCAACGCGTCGCTTGGCGGGGCCACCAGTGCCGTCGGCCTACTCTCGGCGTGGCTTCCGGTACACCGTGAACAATGGGTCACCTTTGGGATCGTGGCGTTTCTAGTTTTGGCCGTTGCGGCATCGCTAAGCCGATTCATGGCGGACACGCTTCTGCTGCGACTGCGCGCAGCGATCGAACGCAAAGCCCGCGGACGGCTGACCTATGCGCTTCTGCGAATGTCGTGGCCCGCTTTTCTCTCCTTACGCCTCGGCGACGTCACTCAGGCGCAATTTACAGAAGGCATTCAAATGGGAATCGGCGCCCAATTTCTCGTGCAAGCGATGGGCGCCGCGCTGGCGAGCCTGACGTATCTCGCGATTGCCTTCCTAATTTCCCCGAGCATGACGCTATACACGCTCGCGTTCGGCCTGCTCGTGGCTGGTCTCTACGCGACAGTGGGACGGTGGGCCCGGAGGCACGCCGATGAAATGACGGGCATCGCCTCGGCCATAGGCGAACGTCTTGCGGAGATGTTTCAGGCGCTGAAATTCATCCGGGCAACCGGACTTGCACCCCGCGCCGAAGCCCAAGCTTCGCGCCTTTACGACGACTGGAAGCGGGCCTACTACGCAAGTCACTTATACAGCTTCGGAATGCGCAACGGATTCGAGGTGCTGGGGCTCGCGTTCATCGCCGTTTTCCTGCTGTTGTCTGCGCGTGGCGGCAGCGAGGGGCTCGCCGCGGCGCTGGTCTTTCTTGGGATCTTCTACAGACTGGCGCCGCGGATTTTGGCGGTGCAGGACAGTCTCTTTCACGCGAGAGGCAGCCACTCCTGGTACCTGACTTGGACCGAGAGGCTACGTGCTGCCCAAGCATCTCAGGAACCTCGGTTCGGTCGCGAGCATCCTTCTCTGCATGCCGGCATCGAAATGCGCAATGTGACGTACACATACGCGGGATCTCGGAGGGCCGCGTTGGAGAACGTTTCCTTCCGCGTGCCCGTAGGAGGGGCGGTTGCCATCGTCGGCATGTCCGGATCGGGCAAAACGACACTTCTCGACTTGTTCATTGGGCTGCTCGAGCCGACGGCAGGCGCCGTCTACGTGGACGACAAGGATCTGCGCCGCCTCGACATCGAACGATGGCGACTTCGGATAGGGCTAGTCCAGCAGGAGCCTTTCCTGACTCACGCGACGCTGCTCGAGAACATCGCGTGGGGGGACCCGCAGCCGGATGTGGAGCGAGCTCGCGAGGCAGCAACGCAGGCGGGACTAGCCCCCCTCATCGAAGGCTCGCCGGGGGGCATGCAGACAGCGCTCGGGGAACGGGGGGGGCGCCTGTCGGGGGGCCAGCGGCAACGCGTCACGTTCGCGCGCGCGCTGTATAGACAACCCGCGTTGCTGATCCTCGACGAACCCACCAGTTCCCTCGATGAAGAGTCGCAGCGCGAGATTCTGGAGACGCTCGCCGCGATCAAGGGTCGATGCACCATGATCGTAGTGACGCACAGTGAACAGGTGGCTCAGCTATGCGACCAAGTCATCACGCTCACCAATGGCCGGGTGGCGTCGATTGAAACGAGATCGGCCAAGGCCTTCGAAGCTGGCGCGGGCGCCATGTCGGCTCGTCGCTGATTCCTGTCAAACGACATGCGACCTTTCCCCTAGGCCAGAGGCAAGATCGAACACCTGTGTTATGGGCCGCGTGGACACAGAGCAAATGAATCCAGCACGAAACGTTCTCATCTTGTCGTTCTCGCCCATCCATCGCGACCCTCGGGTCATGCGTCAGATCCGGCTTCTGGAGTCAAGGCTGAGACTGTCCGTGGCAGGCTTCGGTACTCCGCCGGACGCCAAGGTCAGTTTTACTAGTCTCGACCCCGCGCCGGGTCGACGGTTTCGTCTGAGGACGTTCGGCCCGCAAGCGAAGCTGTTGCTCGGGCTGTCCGAGTCGTACTACTGGAGTCGGCCCGAAGTCCGGCTTGGCCTCAAGACGCTCCAAGGACGGAACTACGACCTCGTCATTGCTAATGACGTTCCTGCATTGCCTCTGGGTTTGCGCATCGCGAACGGAGCGCCGCTGCTCCTGGATGCTCATGAGTATTCCCCGGCAGAACTTGAAGATCGATTGACCTGGAGGATTCGGTACGGACGCCACTATCAGAAACTGTGTGCGCGCTATCTCAATCGGGCATCCGCCATGACCACGGTCTGCAGGGGCCTCGCGGAGGAATACAAGCAGAACTTCGGAGTATCGGCAACGGTGATCGAGAATGCGCCCGCTCGCCAGAACCTGAGACCACGCCCCATCCAACCGGGCCGCATTAGGATGATTCATCACGGCGGAGCGCAGCGCGCCAGAAGACTTGAACTGATGATCGACGTAATGGCGCGGCTGGATCAACGTTTCTCGCTCGACTTCATGCTGGTCGGCAATGACGCGTCCTACCTCCAAGAGTTGCGCAACCGCGCCTCACGTGACCCTCGTATCCGGTTCGTGCCGCCTGTGCGCATGGAAGATATCTGCAGGATGACGAATGACTACGACGTGGGCTTGTACCTGCTCCCGCCTTTGAATTTCAACCAGCGATTTGCCCTTCCGAACAAGCTTTTCGAATTCATTCAGGCGCGGCTCGCCATCGCAATCGGACCGTCGCCCGAGATGGCTAGGATCGTTCGCCAGCACGGCGTCGGCGTCGTGGCCGATTCGTTCGAGCCTGCGGCACTTGCCGGGGTCCTCAGCTCGCTCACGGACCAAGAAGTCAGTCTCTATAAGCGGGCCTCCCATGCGGCTGCCGACCGACTGTGCTTCGAAGCCGCTGCGGACCGGATGCTCGCATTGATCGAGCGCCTGCTGCAGCCCGGCGCGGCAGGCGGTCAGATGGACGCTGGACCCCGCTCGTAAGGGACCGCAAGCGCATGTGCGGCATTGCAGGGTACTCGCTGCGAGACCGGTCGACTCCGGGAGCGCCGGATCTCGATGCTGCCCTTCGCAGACTCTCGCATCGCGGGCCCGACGACAATGGAATCGAGCGCCGGGTGAGCCCATGGGGCGAGGTTGGTCTCGGCCACACGCGCCTGTCGATCATCGACCTTTCCGCGGCCGGCCATCAGCCGATGCTCACGCCCGACGGGCGTGCGGCTCTGGTGTTCAACGGCGAGATCTACAACTACCGCGAACTGCGATCCGAATTGACTCGAGCGGGCCATTCCTTCGCCGGCGAGTCCGATACCGAGGTCTTGCTGCATGCATGGCTGAAGTGGGGGAGCAACTGCCTGCAGCGGCTGATCGGGATGTTCGCGTTCGTCATCGTAGACTTCGACAAGGGAACGCTGACGCTGGCGCGCGACGCATTTGGCATCAAGCCGCTGTTCTTCGCGCAGGCCTCCTGGGGTCTGTGCTTCGCTTCCGAACTCCCAGCCTGCGTCGCACTGCGGTCGGAAAGTGCGGCCCTCGATCATCAGCGCGCTCACGATTACCTTGTCCACGGCGACTACGACTCGAACGAGCGCACCTTCGTCGAAGGCGTCAGGCAGCTGGCTCCTGGGACCTTGCAGGTGCTCGATCTGCAGACCGGTCGACTGGGTGAGGCGACCAGATGGTGGTCGCCAGACGTACGGCAATCCGGCAAACCGCGATTCGAGGACGCTGCCGACCAACTGCGGCACCTGTTCCTGGAAAGCATTCGCCTGCACCTTCGCAGCGATGTACCGCTGGGCGCTGCTTTGTCCGGTGGCATCGACTCGTCATCGGTCGTTTACGCGATGCGCCACCTGGAGCCCGATGCGCCGCTCCACACGTTCAGTTTCGTGGCGCGCGGATCTGTCGTGTCGGAGGAGAACTGGATAAACGCGGTGAACGCGAACGTACACGCCACTGCGCATCAGGTCATCGTTGAACCGCACGAAATGGCTCGCGATCTCGACGACATGATCGTCGCACAGGGCGAGCCCTTTGGCAGTACGAGTATCTATGCGCAGTACCGCGTCTTCAAACTTGCTCGCGAGGCAGGCGTGACGGTGACGCTAGACGGCCAAGGTGCTGACGAGCTGCTCGGGGGTTACTTCGGCTATCCCGGCCATCGCGTGCGAAGCCTGCTTGATGGCGGACACCTGCTGTCGGCATGGTCCTTCCTGCGACAATGGTCGCGCTGGCCCGGGCGGGAACTTGCAGGCGGCATCCACGCCAGCATCGCTCAGTGCATGCAAGGGCCTCTTTACGAGTCGCTGCGAAAGCTGAAGTTGCGAAAGACGCAGGCATTGCATCCGGACTGGATCGACGTGGATCAACTAGCAGAACGAGGTGTCCGGCTCGCATTCCCTCGGCAAATTCCTGACCCGTGCCCGAGGGGACGGCGGCTTGCCGCTGAGCTCGCGCTTTCGGCAACCCGGCGCGGGCTCCCGGCCCTTCTGCGCCATGCGGATCGAAATTCAATGCGATTCTCAGTGGAGAGCCGTGTCCCTTTCCTCACACTGCAGATGGCTTCCTTCATGCTCGCCCTCCCCGAGGACTTCTTGGTGTCGCAGTCGGGCAGGACAAAGCATCTGTTTCGCGCTGCAATGCGCGGCATAGTTCCTGACGCCATCCTTGAGCGGCGCGACAAGATCGGGTTTGCCACCCCGGAAAAGGATTGGCTCCAAGCCCTCGAAAGGACGGCGCATGAGTGGATTCGCGAGGCGCAGTTCGTTCCGTTTCTGCGGCCGGAGCTCATGATCGAGCGCTTCGACGCGATGATGGCCGGACGCATCGCATTTAGTTGGCAGGCCTGGCGCTGGATCAACTTCTGCCGCTGGTATACAAGAGTGTTGCAGCCTCTAACATCGATCTGATGGACGACCGGACTTTCGTCCACGCGGCCGTCGCGTTGAATCCTCCGGCAGGCGTCGCGCATCAGATGGCGTACGAGGCCGACGTCGCGGCCGCGCTCGGCCTGCACTGGACGGTGTGGCTGTGCAACGGCGCGAAACTCGGTCCCTGGCTGCGCCCCTGGCCCGCCTTCATTCGTGCATCGCTGTTGCGCCTGCACTTCTACGCTCGCCTGGTGCGCCTGTCACGGCGTGGCCACACCATCGTGCTGCGCCACTCGCCGGGCGATCCGTTCCAGTTCCTGGCGAGCTACTTCATCAAGTCGTACTTCACGGTGCACCACACGTTCGAGGAAGACGAATTGGCCGCGTCTCCGCATCGGTCGGCGCGGCTGCAAGTGGCGCTGGAGCGACGGCTGGGCCGCCGTGTGGTCGCGCGGGCTCGCGGCATCGTCTGCGTCACGCCCGAGATTGCGCGCTACGAGCTTGACCGACTGCCCGATGGTGCCGACCGAGCTGTTCTCATCTATCCGAACGGCATCCCGTACCAGGACGCGCCGTCGGCCACCGCGGACCTTCGCAGCGACAGACCCGAAGTCATCTTCCTCGCTTCCCAGTTCGTCGCATGGCACGGTCTCGAAGCATTGCTGTCGTCGCTGGCCGCCTCGCGCACCGACGGCGTGCTCCACCTCGCCGGGGAGCTTCCCGAGCCCCTCCTGCAGCAGGCGAAGAGGGATTCGCGCGTGCGCGTCCACGGGACGCTCGACGCGTTCGCGGTCGGCGGCCTGATAGCCCGAGGCTGGGTCGGACTCTCCTCGTTCAGGCTGGCCCACAAGGGAATGACCGAGGCCTGCACACTCAAGGTGCGTGAGTACCTGCGAGCGGGATTGCCCGCGTACGCCGGTCACCGCGACTCTGCGCTGCCGGCGGACTTCGCGTACTTCCGCACCGGACCCGCCGACTGGGATGCGATCGTGGCGTACGCGCGCGCCACACGCGGCGTGCCGCGCAATGCCATTTCCACTGCAGCCCGGCCGTTCATCGACAAGGAACTGTTGCTGCAACGCCTGCACCACTCGCTCGAAGACATCCCGGAATCGTCCGCCTTTCCCTCGCGCGCCGACGTTCCGCTGAAGGAATGAGGATCGCCTTCGTGTCGACCAGCCTCGAAGTAGGCGGCGCCGAGACCGCGCTCGCCGCCGTCGCCGTCGGGCTCGCCGAAGCAGGGGCCGACGTTGTCGTCGTTGCCTTGCGCGGATCCGGTCGCCTAGCGGCGCTACTGCAGTCGGCTGGCGTGTCGGTCACGAAGATGCAGGCCGCCGGCGCAGGAGAACTGGCGCTCGGCTTGCCCGCCGTGCTGCGTCGATTGCGCCAATTCAGGCCGGACATCGTGCAGGGCTGGATGTATCACGGCAACCTCGTTGCAACAGGGATTGCGCCGTTATGCGGTGCGCGGCTGCATTGGGGCATCCGCCAGTCGCTTGGTGCGCTCGAGCGCGAACGCGCGGCGACCAATCGCCTGATCCGGTTCGGCGCGCACCTCTCGCGGCGTCCGAGCAGCATCGTCTACAACTCCGAGCGGGCGCGCGCGGATCACGAGGCATTCGGATACGCCAGCGACCGTGGACGCGTCATCGTCAACGGCTTCAGAACCGAAGAGCTGAAAACGGACGAGGAGACGCGACGGCGCGTGCGGCAACAATTCGATCTCGCCGGGAACGACGTGCTGATCGGACACCTCGCGCGCTACCACCCGGTCAAGGATCACGCCACGTTCCTTGCCGCCATCGCACGTCTCGGCCAGGACGGGCCGCGCAAGCACGTCGTGATGGCCGGCCGCGACGTCGACAAGTCCAACGGGCCATTACGTGGGGCGATCGAACGCGCCGGCCTCGGGGGCTTGATATCGCTCCTTGGCGAGGTGCACGACGTTGCGCAGTTGCTGCCGGCGCTTGATGTCCTGTGCGTCTCGTCCCGCAGCGAGGCGTTTCCGAACGTGCTCGGGGAGGCAATGAGTTGCGGCGTTCCGTGCGTGACCACCGATGTCGGCGACGCCGGGCGCATCGTGGGGGATACGGGTTGGGTCGTTCCTCCAGGCGATCCAGACCGCCTGGCCGAAGCCCTGCGCGCTGCCGTCGATCTCGACCCGGTCCACCGCCGCTGCCGCGGAGCAAGCGCGCGCCGCCGGATCGTCGAACACTTCTCGCTCGAGTCCACGATTGCGCAGTACTCACAGTTGTACGGCGTCGCGACAAGCGAGGACTGACGCCGTGTGCGGGTTCGCAGGACTCTTCGCGACAGCCGGACTCCGGTTGGATCAACTGGCGTCGGCAGCCGAACGGATGGGCCGATCCCTCGCGCACCGGGGCCCGGACGACGCCCATACCTGGATCGACCCGCACGCCGTGGTCGCACTCGCGCACCGCCGGCTGTCCATCGTCGACCTCTCGCCCGCCGGGGCGCAGCCAATGACGTCGTCCGACGGTCGCTTCGTTATCGCCTACAACGGCGAGATCTACAACACGGCGGCGATGCGCTCCGAACTCGAACAGGACCGGCGCGCGCCGGCTTGGCGCGGTCACTCGGACACTGAAGTCCTGCTGGCTGCGGTCGCGGCGTGGGGCCTACGTGCAGCGCTGCAACGCTGCGTCGGCATGTTCGCGTTCGCCCTTTGGGACGCCGAATCCCGCGCGCTCACGCTCGCGCGCGACCGCATCGGCGAAAAGCCGCTGTACTACGGAGAATCACGGGGCGTGCTGCTGTTCGGGTCGGAACTGAAGGCGCTTCACGCGTCGGGCATCTTCGCGGCTGCGATCGACCGCGGCGCACTGGCGCTCTTCATGCGTCACGGCTACGTGCCCGGCCCCCGCACGATCTACGCGGACGTGCACAAGCTGCGGCCCGGTGCGTTCGCGACCTGGCGCGCGGGCCGGACGGGACCGGAAATCGAGGACTATTGGCGGCCGCTTGAGGTCGCGCTCGGCGGCCAGGCGATGCCGCTCGCGATCAGCGCGGCAGACGCGGAACAACAGCTCGATCAGCTGCTCCGCCAGTCGATCCGCGGCCAACTCGTCGCCGACGTTCCGGTCGGCGCCTTCCTGTCCGGCGGAATCGATAGCTCCGCCGTCGTCGCGCTGATGCAACGGGAAAGCTCGCGCCCCGTCCGCACCTTTTCGATCGGCTTTGCCGAGGACGCGTACAACGAAGCCCACCATGCGAAGGAAGTGGCACGCCACCTCGGGACAGACCACACCGAGTTGTATGTCTCCGCTCAGCAGGCACTCGACGTCGTCCCGCTGCTGCCCGACATGTACGACGAGCCGTTCGCCGACTCGTCGCAGATCCCGACCTATCTCGTTTCGCAGTTGGCGCGCCGCGACGTCACGGTATCGCTGTCGGGCGATGCCGGCGACGAGTTGTTTGGAGGTTACAACCGCTACGTGTTCGCACAGCGTCTGTGGAGCCGGCTCGGCGCCACTCCGCTCGCGCTGCGTGCCGCGCTCGCCGGCGGGTTGCGCGGTGTGAGCGAGCAGACCTGGGCAGCGCTGCTCGCCGCGCCGCTGCGTGTCGCACCCGCACGCTATCGGGTTGGGAATCCGGGCCAGAAGGTGCACAAGCTTGCGGACGTGCTGGCGCTGCCCACCCTTGAAGCCGCCTATCTTCGACTCGTTTCCCAATGGAACGACCCGCTCGGCATCGTTCCCGGAACGGACGAACCGGCGACCCCGTTGTCG
>Ga0105090_10001624_pt1 | contig 12246 bp, 15 predicted proteins | sample PPLLak3March2015_FD_79110 | JGI IMG/M metagenome (GOLD analysis project Ga0105090, IMG submission 79110) | Freshwater sediment microbial communities from Prairie Pothole Lake near Jamestown, North Dakota, USA - PPLs Lake P7 Core (1) Depth... | ecosystem: Environmental > Aquatic > Freshwater >... | reverse complement strand
GTGCCATGGGCGGGTTGATGCACACGAGCAAGAGGATGGTGATGAGGAAGACCATGAGTGCGGTGAGTACTTTGGACTGCACAATTTGCGACGCCGCTTTCCGCACCTGGGCGCGTGCGGCCGCGACGTCCACAACAGGTTTGGCGGATGGGGCCGCCGCCACGACGGTGGGGGGTGGTTGCCCGGGCGTCTGCCCCCCGGTGACAGGGTCGGGGCGTGGAGGTGGTGGTGCGTGCGACTGCTGCATGGCCTCCGCCCACATTGCCGCGCGGCCGGTTGTGCTTCTGTAGTTCAGGGGTTGAGGTGGGGCGGGGGGTGCTAGACGGGCTGCTGCTGCTGCCGGCGGCCGGTGGCCAGGCGGGTACATGACAGAGGACGACATGTACGACCGCTTACCACGAGGCTTTGTACCGGCGTCGGAAGTGCGTACGGACAGGGAGAGGTCGCTCATGGTAATTACTCATGTGCACCGTTTTTCACACACGTGTTACACGTCAGGACGAACGGGCGGGGGAGCATGTAGTTGTACATCACCTGGTATGCCTCCTCGGGCACAATGGGCGCGTGACAGAACGAGCAACTCACTTGGACTGGCAGGCAGCACTTGGCGGATGGCCACTCTAGCAGCGGGCTTTGGATGGCGGGTACACCGGGTATACCCGCGGGGGCTACAGGGTCAGAGTACAGGTGAGTGGGCGAGGGAACTTGCTGTAAAAACACGGAATACGGTGCGTCTCGCACCACCTGCTTCTCAAACGTTTTTAACCACGTGACCGTCTTGCCCTTGACGTGCGCCATCCGCCCTAAACTTTGCGCCAGGTTGTTGGCCTTGCGTTTGCGCGGCTGCAGCATTTTTTGCCGTGACAAAAGGAGTACTGTTTTTAAGAAACATTTTATTTTGACCCGCCCTCATGGCCGGGGGGAAGGGCGAGGATGTGCTGCTGTTCATAGTCACCAACGAGCCGGGGTACATCACTTTTGCAGAGCTGGCCACGTTAACCCACGTGGGTCGCGCGGTGAGAGAGAAGGCACAAGCCGTGTTGAGCAGGGCAGCACCATACCAGTCGTACTACCGCTTGCTGTCGTCCTGCTTCACGCTACCACCAGAGATGCGCCAGTTTGAGGAGAATCACTGGGCACGCGTGGTCCATGCGGTGAATGGCGGCTTGAGCCAGTGGACGACACAGCACTGGTCCGTGTACTACGCGTACTGCTACCGCACAGCCGTCCAGTGTGCCTTTATGCGCACAATCCACCTCTGCGCCGACGGTGGGTACGAGAGCAAAGTGTCGTGCTTGCTCTCCCCCGACGGTCTACTCAAAAAACTTCCAAATAAGAACGGGACGCTCACCATGCATTTCCAGGATCTGGGTCATGTCATGACCATTGCGCACTGCCGGAAGCCCGAGCCACAGAAGTCCTTGTACATCGCCGTGGCTGAACCGCAAGCGTGTGACTGGAACTTGTTTTTGTTACTTTTAAAGCCCATGGCACGCGCCCTGGACGCACACAACACCGCGCCCGTTGCCGTCAGAGCGCAACAAGTTGTGAGCGCGGTGGACACTTACATGGCGTCATCCGCGGTCCACGTGTCGTTGCCATCCTCTCCTGCGGTCGCGCCCTTAAATTGACACCCTTTTTTACCCTTGCTCGTCATGTTCTGGATGTACATGACCGTGAACTCGCCCGCTGTCAAGCCGTAGTGCGGGAAAAAGATGTTGGGGTTGTCATTATCGATGCGGCGAAAGTAGGCAAACACGTTTCTCACATCGCGCACTTTGAGGCCTTGCACGTACTCCTGCATGCTCCTGTACTTCTCCCCATTCACCGTAGTTACCGCTGCCATGTGGGGGGGGGTTTATAAAATGACAATTTTCCATTTATGTGTGCGTGGCTTAACGTGCCCGCATGGCGGCGACGGCTTGGGGCATGACAGGCGGCACGTTGGTCATGATGAACGACACCACGCCAGGCGCATCCCCCGCGCCAAACAGCGCTTTGGCGTACCCGTTGCCGGTGTTAATCTCTAGTACCACCTTTTCACCGTTAAACCCAGGCGCCATGACGCTGTAGCGGTACAACAGGGGCGAGTACAGCTCGTTCATGATCTGATTGTCTTGCCGGAAGATCGCGGTGTACGTCTGCGGCGTGCCCGTCTCATCCAGCTTGACGACACGCAGCTCGCCAATGTTGCCGTTGACAAAGAGGGTGAGGGTGACATCGACGACGTCGGACCCGAGGTCGGCCTGCACGATGGACGCGGCATCGAGCACTTGCGGCAGGATGTCCGGGGGCAGAATGCCGCCACACGACTTGGAGTCGCGCGCAAACGGCTTATAGTACGTCCACACGCCGTTAATGTAGCGCGCGTTGCACTGCTGGTCGGCGGGTAGACCGGCGTGGCACTCCTCCGCGCTCATGTACCACTGGCTGTAGGGCGCGCGCACACAGGCTGAGGGGTCCACCGTGAGCGCCTGGCCGTACTGAAACGCGTACGCTTGACCAGGCTGCATGGAGTACGGCTGGCCGTTGTTGTTTGCTGCCAGTGCCTGAAACCGCTGCTGAGTGGGTACCACCATGCGACAGTGTTGGCTCTTCTTATGCATGATTTGTTTTATTATAGCCATCCCAAAAAAAGTCAGGCCGGTGCAAAGAAGGAGAATGAGGGGGTTGACGCGGGTTGCCCGTTGGTTGCACTCGACGTGTCCGCCGCCCAGTTGTCCCAGCTGTCCAGTGTGTCCTTCAAAACGTGCAGGCACTGGAAGGCGCGGTGCAGCGTGATGAGCGTTGGCATGGTGCTGGAGAGCGTGTTCACTGGCACGGACGCGAACGGCACGAGTTCGCACTGGGTCATCACCGCACGCACCTCTTCATGTGAAGACGCTGTCTGCAGCTGGCGCAGCAGCACGTCCATGTTGAGGGCCACAAGCTGTTTGTTCAAGTTGTGCATGGCAATGACGTACCGCTTGCACGCCCGCCTGAGCGCGGGGGAGGGGGTGCGCGTCGAGGGCAGGTGGGACAGCGCTTGCGGGTCCAGCGTCACGGTGGGCCAGTCAATGGACATTGCTTTTATTTAACCCGTTTTATTCACCCCCCGCACCCCCCGCAACCGCGTGCTGCGCTGCACGCACCTTGTGCCTTAATCCGGCCAGTTGCAGCGCCTTGGCATGGTCAGGTGCCACCGCCTCCGCTGCTGCCAGGTACGCGTCGGCGTATGCAGTGTGCATCAACGCGTCGGTGGGCGTGGCGGCTGCCTCCACTGCACTCATCGCGTCCTGGCTCATGGACACTAGCCTTTCGGCGGCGGGGCGGCTGACGGATGCTTGGGTCACAACCGTGGTGGACCCGCTGCCCGTCCATTTGGACATGAGGATAATGATGATGACGAGCAGAACAATGATGAGCGCGTACCGCAGGTGAATGGCCCACGTGACAAAGGACATGACGCTTTTGATACACGCAAAGTTAAGTTTTTATTACAGCTCCAAGTCAAAGATTAACTCAGGTGCATAAAACGCGTCATCTCCCTCTTCAGCGTCTCGCGGGTCTCGCGGGTCTTGTGGGTTTGGAGTTGGGGGAGCGCGCACGGCCACGGGGGGCAGCGGTCTGAAATCCAGTACGCGCACCGTCAAGTCATCCACGTCATCCACAGAAAAGTCGGGGAAGGAGGCAAACACATTACATGGGCTGGACGCGAACGCGATTAAAGCGCGACTGTGATTTGGAACAGCAGTGATAGGACCGCAACTGCCAGGACCAAGACGGTGTGGAGCTGGCGGGGGTGGCAAACACGGGTGCAATGGTGGCAGTCATAAACATGGTTCAACGTTTATTGTTGGGTGGACAATTTATGCGCCCACCAGTTCAGTAGTGCTTGCGTGACTTGGTCTTTTCGGGGGACGTAGTATGGCGGGAGCGACTCGTACAGCGGGAGCACAGCGTTAGTGATGAGGGCGGGCATGGTGCTGGTGGCGGTCACGTCCACCCGGTTCACAAAGTCGGGCGACACATCTTGCATGAGCCAGGCGAGGACGGTGGAAAAATTTGTCATGGCTTCCAGTCGGCGACAGACGTGGGATAAGGACGCGTGTGGCAGCGTCGCGCCGCGTTTCACAAGGACAGCAACACGCCGACCGCACAGGATTTTCCACCCGTACTCCTGCATGCGTTGCACCTCGGCCACCCACTCGGAACTTGTGCTGCGGCCACTGCTCTTGGCCAGTGTGGACGCGTAGTTAAAAAGCGTGTGCACGTGCGCGTCGGGGACGTAGAGCGCTGTCCCCTCATCCGCACACTCCGCTTGGACAAGCGATGCTTGGAGTAACCCGAGCGCATCATACGGCTTCATCGTCGTTGGAGGCGCTTTTGAAATAAAAGTTTTTTTTTGGTAACATACCACCTATGGAAGCTTTGCTAAGAGACAGCGTGTTTACAGCGGACAACGCGGCTGAGTGGCCTAGCCTGTACATCCAACGCGTCAAGCCATGGTTCCGCCTGGCCACCATCTTGGGCGAGGGTGAGAACGGCGCGGTGTACAGCCTGGGGCCGACAGGGCGGGAGCTCGTGCTGTCCGAGTCTGACAGCGATGACTACGAGAGTGATAGCGACTGCTCCTCCTCCTCCACCTACTCCATCTCCGCCGCCTCGTCCTTGGACAGTGACGCCAGTAAAAGCTGTGGCGACTCGCGCGACGACAACGAGCCGGGGGGCAGCAACGATGACATGGACGCGGAGGACGGGGTGGCGGACGCGTACAACGAGGAGGAGGTGCGTGTGATGCAAGACACGCCGATGGGGCGGTTGCAAGTGGTGGCCAAGGAGTTCCGGCACTTGGATGATGATGTTGGCTATGTGGTGTGGGACGAGACGGAGGGCAAGCCGATCAAGTGGTTTGTGGATGAGGAGGAGTGTCACGACTACATGCGTCGCCGCCGCTTTACGTCGCCCCGATTCCACACCAAAGAGCTCGCGTTTCACGAGGACGTGGGGACCATCCGTTTCTCCGACTTTTACCATGAGACCATCACCAGTTTTATGCTCACCAAGCTGGTCCACCAGTCGTTGACGCCGCACATCACGCAAGTGTTGAGCGCGGTGGAGCACAAGAACAAGGGGTACTTGCTCATGGAGCGCATTAGCGGCACCATGGATGACTTGCTGAATGACGAGCGGTGGGAGGTGAAGCTGTGCAACCGGCTGCTTCAGCCCGGCGAGATTGCCTCGCTCTTCTTCCAAACGCTGTTCGGCCTCTTGACCGCGCAGCGCGTGTGCAACCTCAAGCACCACGACCTGCACACGGGCAACATCTTTTTGCAGCGCATTCAGGGAGGCACGGTGTTCAACAACCACGCGCTGTCCACGGCGACCCACTTTCACTATCACCTGGATGGGGTGGACTACTACATCCCCAACTGCGGGTTGATCGCGAAGTTGGGCGACTTTGCGATGGCGTCATACGACGTGTTTGGCAAGCGGGCGCAGCGGGTGGACATGGATGCGTTTAATGATGACCCCGGCAAGTGGGGGTACTGGAACGCGACGTACCAGGGGGAGCGGGGGTACGACACGCAGTTTCTGTTCGCAGACGTGCCGGTGGATGGGCGGCACCGCAAGTGTGGCCAGCTGCACAAGTTTTTGAAGACGGTGAAGGCTGCGGCGATGGGCAAGAAGGGGAGGGTGACACCCAAGAAAGCGCGGCCCATCGCAGGCTACGTGTCCAACAGCACCGCCGACGCCATTATCCAATCCGTGTTTGGACGCCGGCCGTTACCGTTTATAAATTTTTTGACGCGGCCGGTGGATGATGCGGCGGTCATTGTCACACTTGGCAACACTTCCGCGTTCACGGTCCGGTAGCCCCCCCATGTCCATCGTACCCGTGACCCTGACACAGTTGAATCGCGCGGTGCAAGTTGGCGATGCCAAGGATGCGCTGTCGCTGTACACCCAACCCATAAAACCGCTGTCCCTCATCAAGTTCATTGGCATGGTGTCTACCGCGCTGCCCAAAAAAATGGGCGCAACGAGCACACTGTACTTCATTCAAGACGCGCTGAGCTCTGCGTGTTCTCCCGCGCTGCTGTATGACCCGGTGGCTGACGATGACGATGGCAAGGACCAGCAGTCCCGTGACGAGGCGCTGCTGGATGGCAAGGCGCTGCCTGGCGATAAGCGCGAGGAGTTACAGGAGGGGGTGTACTACGTCTTCCACGGTTCCCCGCGTTATTTGGGGAAAGAGCGCGGCGCCCCGCGGACGCACATTCACATCGACATTGTTCACGCGCGCGTTCTTGTCGACTTTAACGAGCTCACGTACCACGGGTTGGATGTGATTCACACTGATTTGACGAGTCAAAATAAAGTAAACGTTTAGAAAGTAAAAGTCAGTCATGGAGCAGCTTGATGAAATTGGGTTTTCACCGGTTTATGCGGGTCGCTACGGCGCGCACATCTACCACACGCCGCTGTGGTCGCGCCCGTACACGTACTGCCACAGCGACGCGGACTGCACAGTGACTGCAGGCGGCAGTGGGCCGCGGTGTATGGGCCTGGGGTTTGACTTGCGGTGCAAGCCCGGCGACACGTGCATCTGCTCAAACGCGGTCAACGCCTCCAGGCTGGACACCGGGAGGAAGCAGGGGCGTCGGACATAACAGCTGTGCCAGCGGGTGCATCTGCATCATGAGCGGAAGTCCATCCACTGCTAGCCGCTCTACCGCTTGGCGCTTCACGCTGCCTGTGAACAAGTTGACAATGACGAGCGTGGTGACGTGGGGTACCAAGCGCGCGAGGACGTGCAGGTGCAGGAGCGCGCTGTCGGTGATGTTGAGGTCAAACACAAAGCAGAATAAACTATGGTCCAGTAGCAAGTCCACCGTCCCCTCCACGCCGCTCCCCTCGTGTGCCACCTGCTTGTGCACCCACACCATCTCGGGCTGGCCCGCCAACAGCCTGTCCACAAAGTTCTGCAGCTCCTCCATGAAACGCGGCCATGCGTTCTTCTCCACTTGCCTGTCAGACACCTCCCCCAGCAGCAGTTTGGACTTGGTGCGATACTCCGCGTGGTGCTGCCCGTACACGTACTGACACGCCTTGCGCACCGCGTCCGTCCACTGCATGTCCGCGTGTAGAACGCACTCCTGCACAATGCGCTTCATGAGTAAGCAGCTGGTGGGTCCTGCCTGGATGAGCGAGTTGGTTGTGTTGTTACACAGGAACAGCGGGCAGGGCGTCAAGTCCACGTGTACATCCTTCCACGGCTTGGCCCCACACAAGTCCACCAGCAAGTTGTGTCTCCCAAACATGCGGTAAAAATCGGAGAGCAGCTCTTGGACGGTGGTACACGACGGGTCGGCGGTGGGCGGCAGCAACTGCTTGTCCCCCTTCACAACCAGCGCGTGCGTGACGAGCGGCAACAGGAAGCACGACAGCGTCCTGGCTTTCTCCGCGTGCTCGTCGGCAAACACGCTGTAGGTGAAGCAGAGCTGCTCCTTGGCGCGGGTGGCTGCGACGTACAGCAGCCGCCGCTCCTCCTCCACTTCATCCTTGCTTTTAGAGAGTGCCGAGGGGATGTTGCCGTTCACACAGCCCGGGACCACAACACACTCAAACTCCAACCCCTTGGCCTGGTGAATGGTGCCCAGCTTCACTAAGCTGTTTAACTGCTGCTCCACCTGCAGCGTACCCAGGTGAATGGCGCTTAAAAACTCGTCAAACGTGGTGTACCCGTCACGCATCTCGTTCACCAGCTCCAAGTCCGCGTTCTGCTCCATGGTGAGGCGGGCGGTGAAGATCAGGTGGTGCAACGCCACCGCACTCACCTGCGCGCCAAACGACGTGTACGCGTACTCTTTCCCCTCCGCCATGTCTTGCAGCGCCCGCTGCATGGGTTTGAGCGCCGCTTGCAGCGTTTGCAGCGCGGCCGGGAGGCCCTCCATGGTCAGGAAGACGAGGACCAGGCTGTCCTGCACGGTGTCGTCCATCATGTCGCGCACCAGCATGTTTGCCTGGGTCTTGGGGACTTGGCGGTGCATGGACAGCAACTCGACGGCGCACTGCTGCGGCGGGTCTTTGGTGAAGAGGAAGGTGAGCATGTTCAGGAATTGCTTGACATGCAGCTTGTCCATGAGGCTCATGCCTTTGAGCAGGCAGTAGGTGAGGGCGCGACGCTGGAGGACGCGCTCAATCTGTTCCACCTCCCGGTTGGTGCGACACAGGATGGCGCACTCCACGCCGTCCCGCACCGCCTTGGTGCACACGTCGGCAACAAACCGGTGTTCCGCCCCAGTCGTCTCAAACGGGTACAGGCAGGGGGGGCGGTCGCACGACCCGCTGATCGCTTTCATCTGCTTCTGCGGGCGGTTGCCGTTAAAGTCGATGATGCACTTGGCGGCGAAACAGATTTCAGGTGTGGAGCGATAGTTGTATTCCAGTGACAGAACTTGCGCATCAGGGAGCGTCTGTCCAAACGTCTGGATGTGCTTCACGTTGGAGCCACGAAAGCCGTAAATGCTCTGGTCGGGATCGCCCACCGCCACCACCGTGGCACCACGCAGTGCGTGGGATCGCACAATGTCAAACTGGATGTTGTTACAGTCTTGCGCTTCGTCCACAAAAATGTGGCTGATGCCGAGGCTCTCGCTGTCCACGCCACTGAGCCAGTCGTGCCAGTAGTGCAGCAAGTCGTCGTAGTCCACTTCGTGCCGCCGCCGCTTTTCCTCGCGGTACGCCCTAAAACACTTGGTCACCACCGACGCGGGGATGGACGCGACGGCGTGGATGGGCGGGTCGTGCGACGTCCGGTACGTGGCGTACGCTTTGGCCATGGCTGCGCCGTGCTGCTGGACGTTCAAGCAGTTTTGCCTCAAGTACTTGTTGAAAAACACCTGGGGCGCGCGCTGGTTTGTGACAAGGGCGAACTCATCCGCAAACAAGTCGTACTTGTGAGCTTGTAGGAAGTGGAGCGCGAGCGCGTGGAATGTGCCACACTTGACGGCGGACATGTCCAGCCGTTGTCTGATTTCGCCCGCCGCCTTGTTGGTGAAGGTGACGACAACAATGGATGCGGGGTCGACGCCCTGGGCGACCAGGTGCCGCACCTTTGCCACCAGCGTCCGTGTCTTGCCTGACCCCGGGATGGCGTGAATCAGCGTGTGCCTGCCCGCCGCATCCACGCACGCTTGCTGCTGCGGGTCCAACGTTTCCCCTGGCATTCGTTTTGACCAGGGGGGTTCAAAAAAGTTGAGCGTATGAACCAAACGATGGAGGAGGGGGTGGTGCTCACCGACCCGGTGCAGTACAGCTGCGAGCTGGTCAAGCTGCTGCGTGGCGCGCAGTCCCACGTGTACTACTCCTCCTTCACCGCACACTTGGATGTGGCGCTGCCGGGGCAAGACGGTGTGACGCTGCGCCGCCTCTTCCACGAGTTGGGCGCGCGTGGTGTTGCGCTCTCCATCCTGTACAACCCGGAGGTGGCGTATGGAAACGTCCCCCCTGCCATGTTTGCGGCGGCGGTGCCCCACGCCACAGTGCACACGGTGACCGGGTCGGGAGCGCTGCCCGCGTGTGCATCGTACCTGGTCCCCAACGTGCGGTACAGCAACCACCACCAAAAGTATGTGTGCGTGGATGACGCGTGGTTCATGCTCGGCGGCACCGACGTGACTGCGGACCGCGCCGGCTGGTTGCAGCTCAATCGCAGCGGCTACGTGTGGCATGAGGTGGCGGTGGTGGTGGAGTGCACGCCTCAGATGGCCTACTTTGTGAAACTCAATTTTGGGCAAATTCAGGTGAACCCGCCATTCCCGCTCACGCGCGGTTTACAGGAGTACTGTGTGGTGTCACACCTTGTGGCCACCGCGCGCGCATGCATCCACATGGAGGCGCAGACATGCATCACCTCCAAGGCGACATTCAACCGGCTGTTTGACACGGTGCTGCAGCGCCTACTAAAGGCGTTCCATGAACCCGGCGACCCATTCTGTTTCATGCTGCTCACAAACATGGTGCAACCCGACGAGAGTGCGGTGATCTCGTGGGTCACGCGGCAGCAGCTGCACTGGTCGCGCCGGTATGTGCGGCAACGCGCGGCTGCCCTGGGAATCCCCGCGTCATTTGTGAAGAAGCGTTTCTTTATGGGGTACATGGAGCACGCGGGCCAGCACATCAAGGTGCACTCCAACTTGCTCATTCAAGACGGGCAGCGCATGGTGCGCTCATCCTCCAACTTTAACGACCGCAGCTGGAGCATGTTGCCCAGCGACAACGAGCTGGGCATTGCGTTGCGGGGCGATGTGGTGGCACGTGCGCAGCAGCGGCTGTGGCGCCAGTACTTTCTACAGCCACCCGGCTCCACCAAGTGTTACCACCCGCTGGAAGCGTTTGGGGCGATGTGCCGCGAGGAGGGCGTGGTGAGGCGCATCACGTTCAACGGCGGCGTGGACGACACGGTGGTGCCCGACTGTGTGGTGGATGGTGCGATGAAGCTGCTGTACACGGGCCCGTGGTGGGGCGGCAAAGTGAAGGTGGAGTGGCAAGTGCAGCCCGTTACGCGTACGGGTTAAAGAGTTCGCTGCGTGGCGGTGGCGCCAGGGGGGCGTACGGTGGTTCGTAGTACGCCCTGGCGGGGGCGGCTGCCAGTGGCGGGGGGCGCATGGACGCTTGCACCTGCATGACGGTCAGCGTGCGCTCCAGGCTGCCAATTTTTGTAAACGTCACTGCGAGCAGGAGCATGCACAGGAAGACGAGCATGAGGACAAACAATAAAATCAGTGTGTCCGAACTCAGCCGTTTGCGCGAACCACCACCACACTCATCCTGCTCGCGCGTTGCCATGGGTTTATGTATACTTGCCTATAAATCCTTATCACCTGGGCGTACAATGTGTTTGGCCTTCACAGCGGTGACGGGAGCGTGAGGGGGGGTGGGGACAACAAGGGGCACGGGGGGGGTCGCGGCGGGCAAGACCAGGTTGTGCTTGTGCAACAGTTCTGTCGCCTTGGCAATCTCGCTGTCTGCGCGCTCGGTCAGCACATCCAGCGTGGCAACCATGAGCGGGTCATACACATACGTCTTCTTCAAATTTTGCAACCCCACGGCAGCGTTGCGCACTTCCTTGGACAGTGTCAGCACGGACGTGAGCGCGGACACGTGACCCGCCTCGGCACCCCCCGCATGCACCAAGTTGCAGTACGTGCCCAAGATGCAAAACGCTTCATTCATGACGCCCTGCACCTCTTCATAGTTCACCCACCGGTTCTCGCTGTACAGCCGCCGCATTAGCGCCTGGCTCCAGCCCTCATCATACACAGAAAACTGGTTGTTGCGCACACACAGCCGCTGGCCCTCTTTGAGCGTGGCAATCACTTTGAGGTTGATGATCACACGATCTGTCTTGTCCAGTGACAGCATGAGATAGTATAGGTTCGACACGATTGACACACTTTGTGTTTGTGGCAACAATTTTCGCCTTCGTTTTATTGACGCGGCACAGGTAATTTTGTCGCCATACCGATAACAACAGCACATGTTTGAACCCATGGTGACCAAAGCGGTGAAGGGCGCGGCGTTGGGTGCGGGTGTGGGATTTGTGCTGTGGCTGGGCAAGCAAGTGATGCCCACCACCAACTCGGGCCCCCAGTTTCAGGAGCTGAACGACTACACCAACAACATTATGCTGCTGGACATGGACTTTCGAACAATGTGCGCCCAGATGCGGCCGTACGCCAAGTTTGAGCCGGGCGCGTACACCAAGTTGCTGCTGGCGGCGGCGCGCTTAATCTTTACTCACGTCGGGTTGCAGCGCGGCGAGGTGACAGCGACGTTCACACTGATTCGACAGTCCGCGCAAGACATTAGCGACGTTGTGGAGAGCGTGCGGCGGTTGCGTGCCATTGTGAATGCGAAGACCAACGGAAATGCAAAAGTCATGTCGGAGTTTGACGAGGTGGCGGCGGACTTGCAGCGCAAGTGCAATGAATACAATCACAACATTACATTTATGGTGCAGTACGCGTTGACATGTTAAATAAAGATTAGTCGCTACACATATCCACCTCGGGGGACAGGGGCACAAACGTTGGCGCGGACATGACCGGGCTGAGGGGGACAAACGCCCGGTGTGTACCGCCGCGCGCCCCCGCCGGCTTTACCAGTGGCTTGATCAACTTGGCTGGCAGTGGCGCGACCGGCCGCTCCAGCACCAGCGGCTTTACCAGCGGCTTCACAACCTGGTTCGCCGTGGAGGCC
>Ga0105090_10001623_pt1 | contig 12249 bp, 10 predicted proteins | sample PPLLak3March2015_FD_79110 | JGI IMG/M metagenome (GOLD analysis project Ga0105090, IMG submission 79110) | Freshwater sediment microbial communities from Prairie Pothole Lake near Jamestown, North Dakota, USA - PPLs Lake P7 Core (1) Depth... | ecosystem: Environmental > Aquatic > Freshwater >... | reverse complement strand
CTGGCTGCGGCTCGGGAAGTAGCGATAGGCGGTGGCGCGCGAGACGGCGGCGGCGGCGGCGACCTCGGCCACCGTCAGTGGCCGGCCGGCATTGGCCAGCCGCATCGCGGCGTCGATCAGCAGCCGGTGCGTGCGCGCGCGCGGCCCGTCGCTCGGTGCCTGCGCCGGCGCCGAGGGTTTTCCTTGGCGTTTCCTGGCCATGGTTGCGATTGACTGCAGCCTGAACGATGCCTATCGTACGCCGCCAGTCGTGAGACATGCGTCTCATTCTGAGCCTCCTGTCTAATGCGGTGCAGCAATCGCGGCAGGGAGGGCCGGACGGCGGGCAGGGCTCGAAGAAGCCCGGACAGGACAAGCACCGGCGCGGCGTCAACGCTGCCGGCCACAGGAGACACAGGCATGCGCATCGCCACCTACCGGTGGGGCGGCAAGCGGCAGGTAGGCATGCTGTCTGCGGACGGCACCGAACTGACACCGCTGGAGCTCGGCAGCCGCGGCGAGTCGCGCGGCGCGCTGGCGTTGGTCGAATCGCTGGCCGAAGGCGCGCCGATGCCGCCGACTTCCGGCCCGCGGCTGCCGCTGGCGGCGGTGACGCTCGAAGCGCCGCTGCCGCGGCCGAGGCGCAATCTCTGGTGCGTCGGCCGCAACTACCGGGCGCACGCGAAGGAACTCGCCGGCACGATCTTCCAGGGCGACGACAAGCCGATCGACCGCTGGCCGATCGTCTTCACCAAGGTACCCGAGTGCGTGATCGGCCCGGGCGAGCCGATCCGGCTGCCCGGCCGCGCGATTTCCGAGCAGATCGACTATGAAGCCGAACTGGCGGTGGTGATCGGCCGCGGCGGCGCCAATATCGCCGCCGGCCGGGCGATGGACCATGTGTGGGGCTACACGATCGTCAACGACGTCACCTCGCGCGACGTGCAGCAGCGGCACGTGCAGTGGGACCTGGGCAAGAGCTTCGATAGCTTCTGCCCGATGGGACCTTGGCTGGTCGATGCCTCCGAACTCAACGGCCAGGACACGCGCGTGCGCTGCTGGGTCAACGGCGAACTGCGGCAGGACGGCGCCACGCGCGACCTGATCTTCGGCATCCCGACGCTGATCGAGACGATCTCGCGCGGCATCACGCTGTATCCCGGCGACGTGATCGCCACCGGCACGCCGTCGGGTGTCGGCATGGGCATGACGCCGCCGACGTACCTCAGGGCCGGCGACGTGGTCCGCATCGAGATCGACGGCTTGGGTGTGCTCGAGAACCCGGTGCGGCAGGCCTGACGATGGCGGCGCAGTTCATCGACCGGATGGCGGTGGAAGTCGACGGCGACGGCGACGCGGTGGTCTGCGTGCACGGCCTCGGCGGCACGACCAACGTCTGGACGCCGCTGATGCCGGCGCTGGCGCGGCACAAGGTGGTGCGCATCGAACTGCCGGGCGCCGGCCGCTCGCAGCGCGCCTACGCGATGGCCGAGTCGGCGCCGGACAAGGGCCGCTTGTCGATCGGCGCCTTCGCCGACGCGGTGCTGCGCGTTTGCGGCACGCTGGGGCTGCGTCGCGCCCACTTCGCCGGGCACTCGATGGGCACGATCGTCTGCCTGCACCTGGCGGTGCGCGAACCCTCGCTCGTGGCGAGCCTGCTGCTGTTCGGCGCGCTGCCGGCGCCGCCGGAGCCGGCGCGCGAGGGGCTGCGCAAGCGCGCGGCACTGGCGCGCAGCGCCGGCATGTTCCCGATCGCAGACAGCATCGTGCAGTCGGCGCTGTCGGCGCACAGCCGCGAAACGCAGCCGGTTACCGTGGCGGTGGTGCGCGAGTTGCTGCTGGCGCAGGACGCCGAGGGCTACGCGCGCCACTGCGAGGCGCTGGCCGCGGCCGAGCCGGCGCCGCTGGAGCAGGTCGCCTGCCCGGTGCTGCTGGTGGCGGGCGAAGAGGATGCGGTGGCTCCGGTGCAGACGGCCCGCGCGATGTCGGCGAAGCTGGCCGCGGCGCAACTCGTGACGCTGCCGCGCTGCGGCCACTGGATGACCTTCGAACGCGCAACCGAATGTCAGCAGGCGGCGCGCGAGTTCCTGGCGCGGGTCCGATAGCCACACAAGGAGGCTCGGCATGGCCAACGTGCTGTTTACCAACGTGCGCATCTTCGACGGCAGCGGCGCCATGCCCTACGCGGGCGAGGTGCTGGTGCAGGGCAACCGCATCGCCCGCGTCGGCCGCGGCGGCACGGCGGCGGTCGGCGGTGTCACCGTGATCGATGGCGCGGGCGCCTTCCTGATGCCGGGTATGGTCGAGGCGCACACGCACTTCTCGTGGAACGACCAGCCGACACTCGATTCGATCCAGCGCATGCCGGTCGAGGAGCACATCCTGTGGTGCGCCGAGGTCGCCAAGCGCTACCTCGACATGGGCTGGACCTCCTGCGTCGGCGCGGCGACGGCCAAGCCGCGGCTCGACGTGGTGATCCGCAACGCCATCAACAAGGGCGACATTCCCGGTCCGAGGTATCTGGCCGCCAGCCAGGAGATCACCGTGCAGGGCGGGCTCGGCGACGAATCGCCGCCGCACCTGCCGTTTGCCGAACTGAGCTTCGGCGCCATCGTCAGCGGCCCGGAGGAGATGCGGCGCACGGTGCGGCAGTTCGTCAAGTACGGCGTCGACTCGCTGAAGATCAACCTGTCCGGCGAGTACATCACCGGCCTGCCGGCGGAACTGACCCCGTTCTCCGACGAGGAAGTGGCGATGTGCGTCGCCGAGGCCAGGCGTTTCGGCAAGCGCGTCGCCGCGCACGCGCGATCGTGCGAGTCGGTCAAGCAGTGCGTGCGCCACGGCATCGAGGTGATCTACCACGCCAGCTTCGCCGACGACGAAGCGCTCGACCTGCTCGAGGCGAACAAGGACAAGCACTTCGTCGCGCCGGGGCTGGCCTGGCTGATCAATACCTCGTTCCATGCCAGCGAATGGGGACTGACGCCCGAGGCGACGAAGAAGATGGGCTACCACCGCGAACTCGAGATCGCGGTGGAGACACTGAAGAAGATGCTGAAGCGCGGCATCCGCATCCTGCCCGGCGGCGACTACGGCTTCGCCTGGACGCCGCACGGCACCAACGCCAAGGATCTGGAGTACTTCGTCCGCTACCTCGGCATGAGCCCGATGGAGGCGCTGCTGTCGGCAACCGCCCTTGGTGGCCCGATCATGCGCATGGGCGAGGTGCTCGGCCAGGTCCGCGAGGGTTATCTGGCAGACCTGCTGCTGGTCGACGGCGATCCGCTGGCCGACATCACGGTGCTGCAGGACAAGAAACGGATTCTCGCGGTGATGAAGGACGGCGAGTTCCATCGCGCGCCTGCAGTGCGCAGCCAGCGCTCAACGCGCTGGGCCGCTTGAAGGAGGAATGCGCAATGGCCGAGATCCTCTTCACCAACGTCCGCATCCTCGACGGCAGTGGGCAGATGCCGTGGACCGGCGCCGTGCTGGTGCAAGGCAATCGCATCAGGCAGGTCGGCCGCACGCCGTCGTCGGTGTCGAGCTTTGGCGCCACCGTGGTCGACGCCGCCGGCGCGACGCTGATGCCCGGCATGATCGAAGCGCACACGCATTTCTCCTGGAACGACGCGGCGACGCTGCAGGAGATCCAGCGCATGCCGGTCGAGGAGCACGTGCTTTGGTGCGCGAAGGTCGCGCGCCGCTACCTCGAAGCCGGCTGGACCTCCTGCGTCGGCGCGGCCTGCGCCAAGCCGCGGCTCGACGTGGTGATCCGCGACGCCATCGACAAGGGCCAGATCCCCGGGCCGAGGTATCTCGCCGCCAGCCAGGAGATCACCGTGCCCGGTGGTCTCGGCGACGAGACCTTGCCGCACGTGCCGTATCCGGAGTTCAGCTTCGGGGTGCTGGTCAACGGTGCCGAGGACATGCGCCGCGTGGTGCGCATGTTCCTGAAGTACGGGGTCGACTCGATCAAGCTGAATCTCTCCGGCGACAACTTCACGCCGCAGTCGCCGGCCACGACGACCTGGATGACCGATGCCGAGGTCGCCGCAGCGATGGAGGAGGTGCGGCTGCGCGGCAAGCGCTGCGCGGTGCACGCACGTTCGGCAGCCTCCGTGAAGCAGGCGCTGCGCCATGGCGTCGAGATCATCTACCACGCCAGCTTCACCGACGAGGAGGCGCTCGACCTGCTCGAGGAGCATCGCGACCGCGTCTTCGTCGCGCCGGGCATGGCGATCCTGATCGCGATGCTCGAAGCGGCCGAGCCCTACGGCATCAGCCGCGCCAAGGCCGTCGAGATGGGCTACCAGATCGAACTGGAGGCGGCGGTCGAATCGCTGCGGGCGATGCACAAGCGCGGCGTGCGCGTGCTGCCCGGCGGCGACTACGGCTTCGCCTTCACGCCGCATTGCGACAACGCCCGCGACCTCGAGTTCTTCGTCAAGTACCTCGGCTTCACGCCGATGGAGGCGATCCGCTCGGCAACGATGTATGGCGGCCAGATCATGATGAAGGGCAACGAACTCGGGCAGGTCAAGGAGGGTTATCTAGCCGACCTACTGCTGGTCGACGGCGACCCGCTGGCGAACCTCTCGATCCTGCGCGACCCGAAGCGGCTGCTGGCGGTGATGAAGGACGGCCGCTTCGTCAAGGCGCCGGCGATCGCCGCCACGCGCACGCTGGGCCGGGCGGCGTGAGCGCGAACGGCCGTTCCGGAGCGAGTGCATGAGCGCCGCACGACCGCTCCGAAGGCGCTCGCTCCCTCGTGGGGGGACAGCGCGAAGCGCGAAGGGGGCAACATCGTGACCCGTCGCGCCATCGCCCTGTGGATCGTGGTCGGCCTGCCGATCGCGGTCTTCTCCGTCTGGGCGCTGGCTGACAACACGCGGCTCTACCTGGTGACGCTGCTGAACGGCCTGACGCTCGGCTCGCTGTACTTCATCGTCGCCAGCGGCTTCACGCTGGTGTTCGGCCTGATGCGCAACGTCAACCTCGCGCACGGCTCGCTGTACCTGCTCGGCGGCTACCTCGGCTTCATCGTCGCCGAGAAGACCGGCTGGTGGCTGCCGGCGATCGCCGCCGGCTTTCTCGGCGCCGCCGTGCTCGGCCTGCTGATCCAGGTGCTGATCCTGCGCCACATGCAGGGCCAGGAACTGCGGCAGACGATGGTGACCATCGGCCTGTCGATCGTTATCGCCGACATCCTGCTGTGGATCTTCACCGGCGAAGTGCACCAGATGGAAGCGCCGGAATGGCTGCGCGGGCCGATCCGCGGCATACCGATCATCAATGCCTACTCGGCCTACCGGCTAAGCCTGCTGGGCTTCGGCATCGCCATCGGCGTCGCGCTGTGGCTGTTCCTGAACCGCACGCGGGTCGGCATGATGATCCGCGCCGGCGTCGACGACCGCGCCATGCTCGCCGCGGCCGGCGTCAACGTGAACCTGGTGTTCGCAACCACCTTCGCGATCGGGGCGGGGCTCGCCGGCTTCGGCGGCGTGATCGGTGCTGTCGAGCTGTCGATGGTGCCCGGCGAGGACACGCGGCTGCTGCTGGCGTCGCTGATCGTGGTGATCGTCGGCGGCATGGGCAGCGTCGTCGGCGCCGCCATCGGCGCTGCGATCCTCGGGCTCGCGGAGACCTTCGGCCTCGCCTACGCGCCGACCTACAGCGTCGTCTTCACCTTCGTGATCCTGGTGATGGTGCTGGCCTTCCGGCCGCGTGGGATCATGGGGAAGGCGGCATGAGCGCGGCCTACTGGCGCAAGGCGATGAACGCGGGCGCGGTGGCGGCGCGCGGCGAGGTCCGCTCGACACAGACCGCTGCTCCGGCAGCGGCGTCGGCAGCGGCCGGCGAATCGATCGGGTCGCGCCTGGTCGCCGCCATCGGCCTGCGCCACGTCGTCGTGCTGGCGCTGCTGGTCGTGTTCCCCTTCGTTGCCTCGCCGTTCCTGACCTTCCAGATCGGCGCCCAGTCGCTGGCGCTGGGGCTGATCGCGCTGTCGCTCACGTTCCTCGGCGGCTACGGCGGCATGATCTCGCTGGCGCAGATGACGATCGCCGGCATCGCCGGCTACACGGTGGCGATCGTCGGCGTCAACGGTACCCCCGAGATCAACGTCGACTGGCCGTGGTGGGCAGTAGTGCCGCTGGCGCTGGTGCTGGGCACGATGGCGGCGACCTTCATCGGCTGGCTGTCGGTGCGCACCGAAGGCATCTACACGATCATGATCACGCTGGCGATCGGCGTTGCCTTCTACTACATGGCACTGCAGAACTACGCCGTCTTCAACGGCTTCCAGGGACTGCAGAAGGTCTATCCGCCGGAACTGTTCGGCATCAACTGGCGCGAGCCGCTGCCTTTCTACTTCCTGGTGCTTTCCTGGGCGCTGGCCGGCTACTTCTTCATCAAGTACGTGGTGCGCACGCCGTTCGGCGTCGCGCTGCAGGGAGTGCGTGACAACCCGCGGCGGATGAGTGCGCTCGGCTTCGATGTCGTCGGCCATCGCGTCGCCGCCTATGCTGTTGCCGGGTTCGTCGCCAGCGTCGGCGGCGTGCTGCTCGTCTGGTACAACGGCCTGATTACGCCGAACTCGGTCGGCACCTCCTGGCTGATCAACATCCTGGTGATCGCGGTGCTCGGCGGCATGCGGCACCCGATCGGCCCGTTCATCGGCGCCGTCGTCTTCGTGCTGCTGCAGACCTTTGCGATCGACCTGATCGACCGCGAACGCTTCAACCTCGTGATCGGCGGCGTCTTCCTCGCCATCGTCCTGTTTTCACCCGACGGCCTGCTCGGCCTGTGGGCGGGCCTGCGGGCGCGCTTCGCGGGCGGACGCGGTGTCGGTTCAACCGCGCGGCCATCCGGCCGCCAATTCTGGCGTCAAAAACCAAGGAGACCGCAATGAAGATGTTGAAGCGAACCTTCATCCGCAGCGCGGCGGGGGCGGCCGTCGTGGCCGCTTTCGCCGGCATCGTCTGGGCGCAGCAGGCGCCGGTGAAGATCGGCCTGCTGGCCACGCTCGAAGGCCCGTTCGCCGCCGGCGGTGCCGACGGCATGCGCGGCGCCGAACTGGCGATCCGCGAGCGCAACGGCATGGTGGCCGGACGCAAGATCGAGCTGATCAAGGGCTCGTCGGACGCCAAGCCGGACGTGGCCGTGAACGCCACCCGCAAGATGGTCGAGCAGGACAAGGTCGACATCATGGTGGGTCCCTTGTCGGGCGGCGAGGGCGTCGCGGTCAAGGACTACAGCAAGACGCAGCCGCAGGTGACCTTCATCAACGGCTCCTCCGGCGCACAGGCGACGACGCTGACCAATCCGAGCGAGAACTTCTTCCGCTTCAACACCGACGGCGCGCAGTGGATGGTCGGACTGGGAGCCGAGACGCTCAAGCGCGGCTACAAGCGGGTGATGGTTATCGCCGAGGACTACGCCTTCCCGTACTCGCAGGTTCAGGGCTTCATGTCCGAGTACTGCCGGATGGGCGGCAAGGTGCCGTTGAAGGCCTGGGTGCCGCTGGGCGGCAAGGACTACTCGTCGGTAATCGCCCGCATCCCGAAGGACATCGATGCGCTGGTGGTGATCCTCGGCGGCGCCGATGCGGTGAACTTTCTCAACCAGTACGAGGCCGCGGGCGGCGACAAGCCGATGATCGGCGGCTCGATCACGGTGAGCCAGGACGTGCTGAACTACCGCGGCAAGCGGCGCGACTCGCTGGTCGGCACGCTGTCGGCAGGCCCGATCGCCGACTCGATCGACACGCCGGAGTTCAAGGCCTTCGTCGCCAGCTACAAGAAGAATTTCCCCGACGGCTATCCGAGCCCGGGCCTGTTCGCGCTCAACTACTACATCAACATGAAGGCGGCGCTCGACGCCCTCGACGCGGTCAAGGGCGACCTGTCCGACGGCCAGAAGAAGTACCGTCAGGCGCTGGCGACGATGACGCTGAAGACCCCGGTCGGCGATATCAAGCTCGACTCGAACCGGCAGGGCATCGGCACCACCTTCATCACCGAGGTGGTCCGCGACTCGCAGGGCAACCTGTCGAACAAGGTCGTGCGCGCGATCCCGAACGTCGACCAGATGCTCGGCATGAAGCCGGCGGACTTCAAGATCGGCTCGCGCGACGAGCCGAGCTGCCCGTAGCGGGCGAGCGGCACCGATGGCATCGATCGATCGCCTTTCCGCCCGCGCGCTGGCCAGCGGCGACGCCCTGGAACTGCAGGGCGTCGCGCGCAGCTTCGGCGCGCTGGCGGCGCTCGCGGACATCACCTTCACGGTGGCGGCCGGCGAGCGGCGGGCGGTGATCGGTGCCAACGGCGCCGGCAAGACGACCCTGTTCAACGTCATCACCGGCGACTTCCCGGCCACCGCCGGCAGAGTGCGCTTCTTCGGCGACGACGTGACGACCATGCCGGCGCACGACCGCATCCGCGCCGGCCTGCGCCGCACCTACCAGTCGTCGCTGCTGTTCCGCGACCTGACGGTGCGCGACAACCTGTATCTCGCGGTGCGCGGCGTCGCCCGTGGTCGTTACTCCATGCTGCGGCCGCGCCGCGGCAGCACGACCCTCGCGGCGGCCGAAGACCTGTTGCAGCGGGTGCGGCTGACGGCGGTTGGCGACGAGCCGGTCAACGTGCTGTCGCACGGCCAGCAGCGGCAACTCGAGATCGGCATGGCCCTGGCCGGGGCGCCGCGGCTGATCCTGTTCGACGAGCCGGCGGCCGGTCTGTCGCCGGGCGAACGGCGCGAACTGGTGGCGCTGCTCAACGCGCTGCCGCGGCACATGGGCTTCATCCTGATCGAGCACGACCTCGACATTGCGCTGCGGGTGGTCGACCGCGTCACGGTGATGCACAACGGCCGTGTGCTCAAGCACGGCACGCCGGAGGAGATCGAGAACGACGCCGAGGTGCAGGCCATCTACATGGGAGGCAAGCACTAGATGGCCCTGTTCCGCCGACGGCAGGGCGGTCGGGGCGCGGCTGCCGGCGCCGTGCTCGAGGTCGATTCGCTCGACGTCTACTACGGCCGCGCCCATGCGCTGCAGGGCGTGAGCCTGAAGATCGAAAACGGCGTCACTGCGATCGTCGGCCGCAACGGCATGGGCAAGACGACGCTGTGCAACGCCATCACCGGGCTCGTGCGCGCCACCGGCAGCATCCGCTTCGAAGGCGCCGAGATCCTCGGGCTGCCGCCGAACGAGATCACACGCCGCGGCATCGCCTATGTGCCGCAGGGACGGCGGACCTGGCCGTCGCTGTCGGTCGACGAACACCTGCGGCTGGTGGCACGCGAAGGCAGCGGGCCATGGACCGTCGAGAGCATCTACCGGATGTTCCCGCGGCTGGCCGAACGCAAGGGCAACGGCGGCGCCCAGCTCTCCGGCGGCGAGCAGCAGATGCTGGCGATCGGGCGGGCGCTGCTGCTGGCGCCACGGCTGCTGGTGATGGACGAGCCGACCGAGGGGCTGGCGCCGGTGATCGTCGAGCAGGTGGTCGAGGCGCTGCGCCAGTTCGCCGCCGACGGCGCGATCGCCGTGCTGCTGGTCGAGCAGAACCTCGGCGTCGCCATCGACGTTGCCGATCGTGTGGCGGTGATGGTCAACGGTCGCATCGCCCGCGAACTCGCCGCCGCCGAGCTGGCGGCCGACCGCGAGTTGCAGGAACGGCTGCTCGGCGTGCGCTCGGCCGGTGAGACCGAGGAAACCGCTGCGGCGGCGCCGGCGCCGCAGCAGGCGCCGGTGCAGGTGCTGACGGTGCGGCGCGCCTACGACGAGGGCGCACCAAGGGTGGACGACACGACGCCGCGCGAGGTGCGCGGCTTGAACCGCTGGAACGCGACCGATCCGGCTGCGCCGTTGCGCGACGTGTCGCGGATTGCGCCGGCACGAGGCACCTCAGCCGTGCCGCCGCGCGCAGCCGCCGACTCGGCCGGCCGGGTTTTCGAGTTCCCGGTGGCCACGACCACCGAACGGGCCGCCTACGTCGTCGGCACCTTCGACACCAAGGGCCGCGAGCTCTTGTACCTGAAGAACTGCATCGACCGGCTCGGCATCCGCACCGTGACGGTGGACCTGTCGACGTCCGGCGCCACCTCCACCGCCAGCGTCAATCCGCGCGACGTTGCCCGCCATCATCCCCAGGGCGAGCGCGCGGTGTTCAGCGGTGACCGCGGTGCGGCGGTGGCGGCGATGGCGCTGGCCTTCGAGCGCTTCCTGCTGTCGCGGCGCGATGTCGGCGGCGTTGTTTCCGCCGGCGGCTCCGGCGGCACGGCGCTGGCGACGCCGGCAATGCGGGCCCTGCCGATCGGCGTGCCGAAAGTGATGGTGTCGACCGTTGCCTCCGGCGACGTGCGGCCTTACGTCGGGCCGGCCGACATCTGCATGATGTACTCGGTCACCGACGTCTCCGGCATCAACCGCATCAGCGAGCAGGTGCTGGCCAATGCCGCGCATGCGCTCGGCGGCATGATCGCGCACCGCAGGCAGGAACAGTCGCTGGCCAGGCCGGCGATCGGCCTGACGATGTTCGGCGTCACCACCACCTGCGTGCAGGCCACCGCCAAGCTGCTGGAGCAGGACTTCGACTGCCTGGTGTTCCATGCCACCGGCACCGGCGGCCAGTCGATGGAGAAGCTCGCCGAGTCGCAGCTGCTGGCCGGCGTGCTCGACATCACCACCACCGAGATCTGCGACGAACTGGTGGGCGGCGTGCTCTCGGCGGGGCCGGAGCGGATGGATGCGATCGCCCGCAGCAAGGTTCCCTATGTCGGCTCCTGCGGCGCGCTCGACATGGTGAACTTCTGGGCCTTCGACACCGTGCCGGCGAAGTTCAGGGATCGCAACCTGTACCGGCACAACCCGAACGTGACGCTGATGCGGACCACGGCCGCGGAATGCACGGCGATCGGCGAATTCATCGCCCGGAAGCTGAACGCGATGACGGGCTCCGTGCGCTTCGTGCTGCCCGAGGGCGGGGTGTCGGCGCTCGATTCCCCGGGCAAGGCCTTCTGGGACCCGGCGGCCGACAAGGCACTTTTCGCCGCCATCGAATCGAACTTCCGCAGTGGCGCGGACCGAAAGCTGATCCGCTCGCCGCTGCACATCAACGACCCCGAGTTTGCCGAACTGCTGGTGAAGCTGTTCCGCGAGGTCGTCCAACCCACTGCCGCGCGCCGCGCGAGCTGACCACGATGCCTCGAATCGCACGAACCGAAGTCCTGCAAAGGCTGCGCGCCAAGATCGCGCGTGGCGTGCCGATCGTCGGCGGCGGCGCCGGCACCGGCCTGTCGGCCAAGTGCGAGGAGGCCGGCGGCATCGACCTGATCGTGATCTACAACTCCGGCCGCTACCGGATGGCCGGCCGCGGTTCGCTGGCCGGCCTGCTCGCCTACGGCAACGCCAACGAGATCGTCGTCGACATGGCGCGCGAGGTGCTGCCGGTGGTGCGGCACACGCCGGTGCTGGCCGGCGTCAACGGCACCGATCCGTTCATGATCACCGACCATTTCCTGCGGCGGCTGGCGGACCTCGGTTTCTCCGGCATCCAGAACTTTCCGACCGTGGGCCTGATCGACGGCATCTTCCGCGCCCAGCTCGAAGAGACCGGCATGAGCTATGCGCTCGAGGTCGAGGTGATCCGCCGTGCCCGCGAGTTCGACCTGCTGACGACGCCGTATGTCTTCAGCGAGGACAACGCCGCGGCGATGGCCGCCGCCGGCGCCGACGTCGTCGTCTGCCATCTCGGGCTGACCACCGGCGGCAGCATCGGCGCCGAAACGGCGCTGTCGCTTGCCGACTGCGTACCGAAGATCAATGCCTGGGCGCAGGCCGCCCTGGCGGTCAATCCGGAGGTGATCGTGCTCTGCCACGGCGGGCCGATCTCGATGCCGCCGGATGCCGAATACATCCTGAAACACTGCCCGCAGTGCCACGGCTTCTACGGCGCCTCCAGCATGGAACGGCTGCCGACCGAGGTGGCGCTGACGGAGCAGACGAAGAAGTTCGTGGCCATCCGGCGCGGCTAGCCCTGCGCCGCCAGGTTTCAACACCCGACAGAAGGTGAATGCAATGAGCGGAGCCGAATTCGGAACCTTCATCCTCGGACTGATCGCGGTGGCGATCGTCGTCGCGATCGTGGTCTGGCTGCTGCACTGGCTGTACCTGCGCTCGAGCAAGGAGCGCAGCTTCGTGCGCACCGGGCTCGGCGGGCAGAAGGTCGTGCTCGGCGGCGGCGCCTTCGTGCTGCCGATCGTGCACGATGT
>Ga0105090_10001622_pt1 | contig 12253 bp, 13 predicted proteins | sample PPLLak3March2015_FD_79110 | JGI IMG/M metagenome (GOLD analysis project Ga0105090, IMG submission 79110) | Freshwater sediment microbial communities from Prairie Pothole Lake near Jamestown, North Dakota, USA - PPLs Lake P7 Core (1) Depth... | ecosystem: Environmental > Aquatic > Freshwater >... | reverse complement strand
CCGCCGCGCTGCACGGCCTGGTGGCCGCGATGATTGAGGCGGTGCCGACGATCCGCTGCCTGCGCGATCCCACGCGCGGCGGCCTCGGCACCACGCTGAACGAGTTCGCCCGCCAGTCGAACGTCGGCATGCTGATTCGCGAAGCTGCGATCCCGGTGAAGCTGCAGGTCAACGCCGCCTGCGAGTTCCTCGGACTCGACCCGCTCTACGTGGCCAACGAGGGCAAGCTGATCGCGATCTGCCCGCCGGAAGAAGCCGGGCGGCTGCTCGACGTGATGCGCGCGCACCCGCGCGGCGCCGATGCCGCGATCATCGGCGAAGTCGTCGAGGACCCGCACCGCTTCGTGCAGATGGAAACGGCGTTCGGCGGACGCCGCGTGGTGGACTGGCTCACCAGCGAGCAGCTCCCGCGCATCTGCTAGGAGGCCCACCGGCACGCCGATGCGCATCCTGCTGCTCGCGCACTCGTTCAACAGCCTGACGCAGCGGCTGTGGGTCGAACTGACGGACGCCCGCCACGAGCTGTCGCTCGAACTCGACGTGCGCGACTCGGTCACGATCGAGGCGGTGCGGATGTTCGCGCCCGACCTGATCGTCGCGCCCTTCCTGAAGCGCGCGATCCCGGAGGACGTCTGGAAGCACCACCGGTGCATCGTCCTGCATCCCGGCATCATGGGTGACCGCGGACCGTCGGCCCTCGACTGGGCGGTGCTTAACGGCGAGTCGCGCTGGGGCGTGACCGCGCTGCAGGCGAACGCCGAAATGGATGCGGGCGACATCTGGGCGAGCGTCGAGTTCGACATGCGGCCGGCGAGCAAGGGATCGCTGTACCGCAATGAAGTCACGGAAGCCGCCGTCGCGGCCGTGCGCGCGACGATCGAGCGCATCGCCGCCGGCGCTGCCCCCGAGCCGCTGGACTACGGCAGGCACGGGGTGCGCGGCCGGTTGCGGCCGCTGATGAAGCAGCCCGACCGGGCGATCGACTGGCAGCGCGACGACAGCGCCACCGTGCTGCGCAAGGTCCGGTGCGCCGACGGCGTGCCGGGTATCGCCGACCGCATCCTCGACCTGCCGGCACACCTCTACGACGCGCACCCCGAGGGAGAGCTGCGCGGCGCGCCCGGCGCGGTGATCGCGCAGCGCCACGGCGCGATCTGCCGCGCGACTCGCGACGGCGCGGTGTGGATCACGCACCTGAAGGGCTCGCTCGACGAGGACCGGCCGTTCAAGCTGCCGGCGGCGATGGTGCTCGGCGAGAGGCTCGCGGGCGTTCCCGACGTGCCGGTCGCGCTCGACGCCGTTGACCGTGCCGCAACGTGGCGCGAGATCCGCTACGAGGAGTCCGGCGACGTCGGCGTGCTGCGCTTTCCCTTCTACAACGGCGCGATGTCGACGTCGCAGTGCGAGCGACTCACCGCCGCGTATCGCCACGCCTGCGGCCGGCCCGTGAAAGTCATCGTGCTCGCCGGCGGCGCCGACTTCTGGTCCAACGGCATCCACCTCAACGTGATCGAAGCGTCGGCGCAGGCGGCCGAGGAATCCTGGCGCAACATCAACGCGATCGACGACCTCGCACACGCGATCCTGACCACCACGTCGCACCTCACGGTGTCTGCGCTGCAGGGCAATGCCGGCGCCGGCGGCGTCTTCCTCGCGCTCGCGTCCGACCGCGTCGTCGCCCGCTCGGGCGTCGTGCTGAACCCGCACTACAAGGGCATGGGCAACCTGTACGGCTCCGAGTACTGGACCTACCTGCTGCCGCGGCGGGTCGGCGCCGACGGCGCGCAGCGCCTCACCGACGCGCGCCTGCCGCTCGGCACCGGCGCCGCGCGGGCCATCGGGCTGATCGACGCGCACTACGGCGACTCTCCGGCGACCTTCCTCGCCGGGACGATCGCGCAGGCGCGGGACCTGGCGGACGCCGGCTTCGAGCAACGGCTGGCCGACAAGCGGACGCGGCGCGCCGCCGACGAAGCGCTGAAGCCGCTGGCCGCCTACCGGACGGAAGAACTGGAGCGCATGCGGCTCAACTTCTTCGGGTTCGATCCCAGTTACCACGTGGCGCGCTACAACTTCGTGCGCAAGGTGCCGAAGTCGAGGACGCCGGTCTGGCTCGCGCGGCATCGCGACCGGCTCGCCACACCCGCGCCTCGCAACGCGGCCGGCTGAATCCCGCCCACTGCGCGGCCCGCCGCGCGGCGCCTCGTCGCCCCCTTGATCGACACCAAGAGACCCTCCCGCGTTTGCGTCCATCATGAGCAAGTGTCGTGGCGACGGTCCAGGCCGACAGTCGCCCGTCGGGAGACTCATGGAAGCCCGTGCCCAACTGCCCGCGTCGCCCGAAGTGGACGCGGCCATCACGCGCGTGCTCGCCGCCGAACAGGCGGCCCGCGCGGAGGTGGAGCAGTGCAAGCGCGAGGCGGAGCGCGCACTGGAGGAGGCGCACCGGAGGGCGCGCGAGATCGCCGAACGCGCTGCGCGTCGTGCCGCCCGCGTGCATCACTGGACCGACCGGGCGATCGTCACGCGGGTCGCCACGCTCGAGTCCCAGCGCGCCGCGCTCCTGAAATCGGCGCAGGCGGAGGACGACGGTTCCGCGCTGGCGTGGGCCGTCGATCGCCTCGCGGACGAACTGACGGGAAGCTCCGGATGACCGGCGGCGTCTCGATCGAGTACGCGCACGCCCGCTCGTCCGCCCGGCTCGGGGAGCGACCCGACGAGCGGCTGTGGCAGCAACTGCGCGCCAGCCGCCGCGTCCGGGTGCTGCTCGACGCCGTGCGTGCCTCGCCGTCCGCCCCCTATGTCAGCGGGATCGAACCTCTCGCGTCGCCCGACACGATGGAACTCGCCTTCCGCCAGCAGTTCCGGCTGCGCGTCGACGAGGTCGCGCGCTGGGCGCCGGACGCCTGGGTCGAGGCTGTCCGCTGGACGCGTCCGCTGATCGACCTCCCCGCCCTTGCGCACCTGGCCACGGATCCCGCCGTTCTGCCGTGGATGCGCGTCGATCCCGAGCTGGCCCCGTACGCGCTGCCGACGCTGCCGGAGCGGCACGCGGCGCTCGTCGCCGGTCCGCTGGCTCCGCTTGCCGAAGCGCTGGTCGGCCCCGGGGGCGAACCGCCGCGCGGCGCGCCGCGCCTGCACCGCGCCGTCGACGCGTGGGAGCGGCACTGGCGCGCGCTGTGGCCGCGCGTCAGCGTCGACGAGCGCGCCAACCTCGAGGCGCTCGTCCGCCTGGTCGTGCGCCACGAGCAGGACTTCGGCACCGTGGCGGCCGAGGACGCGGCGGCGGCACGCGCCGAGCTCGGCACGCGGCTGTCGAGCCTGATGCGCCGCGCGGCCGCGCAACCCGCCGCGCTGTTCGCGTGGCTCGCGTTGCTGGCCCTCGATCTCGAGAGACTGCGCGGCGAGTTCCTGGGCCGCGCCATCGAGGAAGCGGGAGTGACCTGATGCTCCGCCCGCAACCGGCCCGCTGGTTCGAGATCATCGCGGCACGCAGCGATGCCTTCCTGACGCTCGAATCGCTGGCGGCGGCGGGCTGCGTCGAAGTCGAGTGGCACGAGATCGACCGCTTGCCCGGCGCCAGTGGATCGCCGGCCGAACGGCTGAAGCATTACGAGGACCTGTCGCGCACCTACAAGGCGTACTGGCCGGCCCCGGCGCAGCGGCTGGCCCCCGAACGGCGCGCGCCGGGCGACGCGCTGGCCGACGCGATCGCCAACCTCGAGCGCTGGGCCGAGGCCGCCGACCCGCTGATCCGGGGTCGGCAGACGATCGAGGCACGCCTGTCCGAGCTGGCCCTGACCGAGCACGCGCTGCGCGAACTCGCGAACAGCACGGTGGACTTCCAGGCGCTGGCGCAGGCGAAGCACGGCGTCGTCGCCGCACTGCTCGCGGTGCCCAACGATGCCGAGATCGAACTGCCGGTGAACGCGCTGACGCGCGTCGCCATCCTGCCGAACGAGCGGCTCGTGCTCGCGATCGGCGCGCCCGCGATCGTCGAGTCGGCGGCGCGTGCGGCCGTCGAAGCCGGCGGGCGCCGGGCGCACTTCCCCGATTGGCTGCAGCCGACTGCCGAGGCCAACATCGCGCTCGTCGCCGCGAAAATCGCCGAGGAGCGCGCAGCGCTCGGACCGGTGAAGGAGGAACTCGAACGACTCGCGCAGCGCCATGCACTGCCGCAGGCGCTCGCGACGGTCGCGCGGGCGGCCTGGTGCTTCGAGCACGGTGGCGCCATCGACAAGGGCGACGTGTTCGCGCGCATCACGGGGTGGACCATCGATCCCGCCAGGGTGGTCAGCGCGCTGGAGCGCTGCGGGGCGCGCGCCGTCGTCGCGCTCCCCAGCCCGCCGCGCGGTGCGCGACCGCCGCTGGTGCTGCGCAATCCGTGGTGGGCGCAGCCCTTCGAGGTGTTCACGCGGCTTGTCGGCATGCCCGGAACGGCGAGCGCCGACCCGAGCGCGCTGCTCGCCTTCGCCGTGCCGTTGATGTTCGGCTACATGTTCGGCGACGTCGGCCAGGGGCTCGTGCTCGCGCTCTTCGGGTGGATCATGCGCGACCGGCTGCCGGTGCTGCGGATGCTGGTGCCGGGCGGGCTGGCCGCCGCCGGCTTCGGCTTCGTGTTCGGCAGCGTGTTCTCGCTCGAGACCGTACTGCATCCGCTGTGGGTCGCGCCCCTGGAACATCCCCTGCCCGTCCTGATCGCTCCGATCGCCGGCGGGGCGGTGCTGCTGGTGATCGGCCTGCTGCTCGGCGCGCTGGAAGCCTGGTGGGACGGGCTGCTCACGCGCTGGTGGCTCGAGGATGCGCCGGTGCTGGTGAGCTACATCGGACTCGCGCTGGGATTCATCGACCCCGCCGGCTGGCTGCTCGTCGGCGTCGGCGCGGTGTGGGCCATGGCCGGCGCGACAACGGACGGACGGGGGCTGAAGGCGATGCCCGGCGGCCTGGGCGAGTGGGTCGAGCGCTCGCTGCAACTCGCGATCAACACGTTGTCGTTCGCGCGCGTGGGCGCCTTCGCGCTGGCGCACTCCGGGCTGTCGTCCGCGGTGGTCGCGCTCGCCGAGGCCGCCGGCAATCCGGCCGGGCACGTGCTGGTCCTGGTGCTCGGCAACGCGCTGATCCTGCTCGTCGAGGGCCTGGTCGTGTCCATCCAGACCACGCGCCTCGTGCTGTTCGAGTTCTTCACCCGCTTCTTCCGCGCCGAGGGCCGCGAATTTCGCGCGCTGGCGGCACCGCCCGTGACCACCGAGGAGAAATAGATGCGTCGCTTCGCCGTTCCGATGATGCTGATTGCGGTCGTTGCCGCCCTGGCGGCCTTCGGCACCGCCCTGCTCGCCTTCCCGGACACTGCGGCCGCGCAGGGCGCGCGCGTCGCGCTGCCGCCGGACGCGTGGACGTGGGGCCTGCTCGCAGCGGCGCTCTCCACCGGGCTGTCGTCGCTCGCGGGCGGCTACGCCGTGGCGAAGCTCGGCACCGCGGCGGTCGGCGCACTGGCCGAGAAGCCGGACCTGTTCGGCCGGCTGCTGATCTTCGTCGGCCTCGCGGAAGGCATCGCGATCTACGGCGTGATCATCTCGATCCTGATCCTGAACCGGCTCGCATGACCGCCCACGCCGCCCTCAATCCGCACCATGCGCTGGTGTTCGTCGGCAACGCCGTGCGCGCCGCCGGCTATCGGCTCGGCGGTTTCGCGACGGTGACGCCCGAGCCAGGCCAAGAAGTGACCGCAGTCGAACGCGCGCTGAAGGTCGGCGCGATCGTCGTCATCGATGCGGACATCGCGGAGTCGCTGCCTCCGGCCAGGCTGGAGCGGTGGCTGGCGAGTGGCGCGCCGCCCGTGGCCATCGCTCCGCACAGCGACGGCACCTGCAGCCGGACCGATCCCGCCGAGCGCGTGCGCGTCCAGCTCGGACTTGAAGCATGAACCTCGCCGACCGCACTTCCGCACTGATCGCCACGGTCGAGCAGTACCGGCTCGAACACTGCGCCGCGCTGCTGGAGCCTGCGCGCGCCGAAACGCGAACGATCGTGAAGGCGGCGCTCGCCGATGCGCGGCGACGCGTGACGACAGCGATCGACGAGGAGCGAAAGCGCCTGCGGCGCGACGTCAGCGCCGTCGAGGCCGGCCTGGCGACGGAACGCCGGCTGGTGGCGCAGCAGCGCGCGGTGCGGCAACTCGGGCTCGCATGGCGCGCACTGCGGACGGGGCTGGCCGCGCGCTGGGCCGATCGCACGACGCGAGGCGCTTGGGTGGACGCGCACCTGGCGCGGGGCGTCGAATGCCTCGCGCACGACGGGCAGTGGCGCATTCGCCATCACGCGGCATGGAGCGAAGATGAACGACGCCGCGCCACCGAGCAGCTGGAGGCGCGAGGCATTCACGCGGCGTTCGAGGAGGACCCGGCGCTCGCCGCCGGGTTCGTCGTCACCTGCGGACACAACGTCCTCGACGCTTCGCTCGACGGCCTGCTCGCCGATCGTGGCGGGATCGAAGGCCGGCTGCTGCAGGCGCTCGAAGAGGCCCACGCATGAAAGGGTCCACCGCACGCATCATCTCGATCAGCGGTCCCGTCCTGCACGCGCGCGTCGACGGCCCCTTCGTGCTGCGCGAGGCGATCCTCGTCGGGCCGAACCGGCTCCTCGGCGAAGTCATTCGCGTCGAGCGCGAACGCATCATGGCGCAGGTGTACGAGGATACGACTGGCCTGCGTCCGGGCGTCGTCATCGAGGGCAGCGGGCGGTTGCTCGGCATCCGCGTGGGTCCGGGTCTGCTCGGGCACATCTTCGACGGGCTGCTGCGTCCGCTCGCCGAGTCGGCCGACGACCCCGCCGCCGGCGCCCGCTTCCACTTCACCCCCACCTCCAGCGTCGGCGAAACGCTGGCCGCTGGGGCGATCTTCGGACAGGTCGTCGCACGCGGCGCGCGCACCCAGTACGCGCTGGTCCCGCCCGATGTCTCCGGCCGAGTGCGGGCGATCGCGCCCGAGAGCGATGTCTCGGACGAACAGACCGTACTGACGCTCGCGCTCGCGGACGGCACCCAGACCGAGGTCGCGCTGAGCCACTTCTGGCCGGTGCGCTCGCCGCGCCCGGTGCAGGCGCGACTGCCCTCGGACGAGCCGCTGGTGACCGGCCAGCGCGTGCTCGACTCGCTGTTCCCGATTGCCCTTGGCGGCAAGGGCGCGATTCCCGGCGGGTTCGGCACGGGCAAGACGATCCTGCTCGAAAGCCTGGCCAAGGGCTGCCTCGCCGACGTGATCGTCTACCTCGGCTGTGGCGAACGCGGCAACGAGATGGCCGGGGTGCTGGAGGAGTTCCCGCAACTCGAGGATCCGCGCACCGGGCGCTCGCTGATGGAGCGCACAGTGATCGTCGCCAACACCTCGAACATGCCGGTCGCCGCGCGCGAAGCGAGCATCTATTCCGCGGTGACGGTCGCCGAGTACTTCCGCGACCAAGGGCTGCACGTCGCGCTGATGGCCGACTCCACCAGCCGCTGGGCCGAGGCGCTGCGCGAAGTGTCGGGCCGCTTCGGCGAACTGCCTGGGGAAGGCGGCTATCCGGCCTACTTGTCCAGCCGTCTCGCCGACTTCTACGAGCGCGCGGCCAAGGTGCGCACGCTGAACGGCGCGATCGGGTCGGTCACGCTGCTCGGCTCGATCAGCCCGCCGTCGGGCGACTTCTCCGAGCCGGTGACCAGCCACACCAAGCGCTACGTGCGCAGCTTCTGGGCGCTCGACTCCAAGCGGGCGCACGCGCGCTTCTACCCGGCGGTCAATCCGCTGCAGTCGTACTCGGAGGACGCGCTCGACCTCGCCGTGTGGTGGCTGAAGCGCTATGCCGACGTGCCGACGTCGCGCGCGCGTCGCGCGAGCGGCGAGAACGAGTGGCTCGAGCTGCGGCGCGAGTTCCTGACCCTGCTCGACGAGCAGGCCCGGCTCGAGCGCATGGCGCGCATCATCGGCAAGGACGCCCTGCCCGCGCGGCAGCGGCTGACGCTGCTGGCGGCCGAGCTCGTCAACGAGGCCTTCCTGCGGCAATCGGCGTTCTCGCCGGTCGACCGCACCTGCAGTCCGGAACGCCAGGCACGGATGATGCGGCTGATCGCGCACTTCATCGAACTCGCCAACGACGCCGCGAACCGCGGGATCACGCCGGAACAGATCGCCGCGCTGGACGTGATGCGGCCGCTCGCACGCATGTCGGAGGACATCGGCGAAGACAGGCTCGACGGGTTCGCGACACTCGAGGCGCGCATGGAACAGGCGTTCGCCGCGCTCGTGCCGCAGACGGAGGAATCGCATGCAGCCTAGGGTGACCGTCCACGACGCGGCGGTGCGGCTCGAGGGTCCGCTGCTCTTCATGCACCGCACGCTGGACGTCGGCCTCAACGAAGCCGTCAGCGTCGCCGGCCGCGACGGCGCCCCGCGGCTGGGCCGCGTCGCCGCGCTCGACGAGGACCTCGTGACCATCGAGATGCTCGAGCCTGCGAGCGGACTCGCACTCGACGGCACGGTGGTGCGCTTCCTCGGGGAGCCGATCGAGTTCGGCGTCGGTCCCGCCCTGCTCGGCCGCATCTTCGACGGGGTCGGGCGAGTGATCGACGGCGGCCCGCCGCTCCCGGTGAAGGAGCGGCTGCGCGTGGACGGCGTGCCCCTGAATCCCGTGAAGCGCGCGACGCCGCGCTCGTTCATCGAGACCGGCATCACGGCGATCGACCTGATGAACTCGCTGGTGCGCGGGCAGAAACTGCCGATCTTCTCGGGAGGCGGCCTGCCGCACGATCGCATCGCGGTGGAGATCGCCGCGAACGCGCGGCTGCGCGGCGAAGAGGCCGGTAACTTCGCGATCATCTTCGCCGGCATCGGCGTGCCGTACACGACCGCGGAGTACTTCCGCCGGTCGCTCGAGCAGTCGGGCGCGCTCGAGCGCAGCGCGCTGTTCCTGAACCTCGCGAGCGACTCGTCGACGCAGCGGCTGCTGACGCCGCGCTTCGCGCTGACCGCGGCCGAGTACCTCGCGTTCGAGTGCGGCAAGCACGTGCTGGTGATCATCACCGACCTCACCAACTACTGCGAGGCGCTGCGCGAGGTCGCGGGCGCCAAGGGCGAAGTTCCCGGCCGCAAGGGATACCCGGGCTACATGTACTCCGACCTCGCGACCCTCTACGAGCGCGCGGGCTGCGTGCACGGCGCAAAGGGAACGCTGACGCAGTTGCCGATCCTGACGATGCCGTCGGACGACATCGGCCATCCGATTCCCGACCTGTCCGGGTACATCACCGAGGGACAGATCGTGCTGTCGCGCGAACTGGACCGCGCCGGCGTCTACCCTCCGGTCAACGTGCTGCCCAGCCTGTCGCGCCTGATGAAGGACGGCACCGGCAAGGGGCATACGCACCCGGACCATCCGGCACTGTCGAGCCAGCTGTATGCGGCGTATGCGCGATCGACCCAGGCGCGCCTGCTGGCGAGCGTGGTCGGCGAGGACGGGCTGGCCGAGACCGACCGGCGCTATCTCGCGTTCGGCACGGCGTTCGAGCGGAAGCTGGTCTCGCAGGCGCAGCCGCGCACGCTGGAAGACAGCATGGACGCGGGCTGGCAGCTGCTGCGCATGCTTTCCACGGCCGAACTGTCGCGGCTGTCGGACGCTCAGATCGCCGAGCACCTCACGCACGATCGTGTCGCCGAAGCCGCGCCATGAACGACTACACGCCGACGCGCAGCCTGCTGATCGCGCTCGGCGACGAACGCCGCACGATGCGCGAAGGCTCGGCGTTCCTCGACGAGAAGTGCCTGCTGCTCGCCGGCGAGATGCTGCGCGAGGTCCGGCGGCACCGCGAATTGATGCATGCCCTGCGCAAGGCGGACACGGGCGCGCGTCGCGCGCTGCGCGAGGCCGTCGGCCGCCATGGAGTCAACGGCCTGCAGGTGCATGCCGTTCCGCCCGGCGCCGAGCAGGTCGAGGTCCATACGCGCTCCCTGCTGGGCGTTGGCCTCGTCACGGCGGAACTCGTCACGGCGGCTCCGCCCACGCGGCATGCCGTGCATCCCTCGCCCGAGGCTGCCGCCTGCCGCGCCGCCCACCGCCACCTGGCGCCGATCCTGGTCGAGCTCGCCGCGGTATCGACCAACCTCGCGCGCCTGCACGCCGAATACCGTCGCACCGTGCGCCGCGTGCGCGCGCTGCAGGACGTGCTGCTGCCCGAACTGGACGACTCGATCGCCGACATCGACACGCGGCTCGAAGACCTGGAGCGCGAAGACGCCGTCGCGTCGCGCCGGCGCGCCTGAGCGTCGGCTACGCTTGCGGCTCGTCAGCCGCGCGGGTCCGTCCCGCGCAGATCATCCCGGATTCAATGCGAGAGATGCACCGCAGCGCGCTGGTGCCCTACAGCGCCGAGCAGATGTTCGACCTGATCGAGCAGGTCGAGCACTACCCGCAGTTCCTGCCCTGGTGCACCCGCACGCAACTGATCGAACGCACCGATGAGGTGGTTTCGGCGACAGTCGAAGTCGGGTTCCGGGAACTGCACGTGCGCGTGACGACACGCAACGAGAAGCGCCGGCCCGAGTGGATGGCCATTCAAATGCAGGATGGCTCGTTCCGCCACTTCTTCGGCGAGTGGAAGCTCCTGCCCCTGGGCACGCTGGGCTGCCGGATCGACTTCAGCCTGCGCTACGAGCTCGCGCTGCACACCGAGAAGCTGGCCGGCCCGCTGATCGACCGGGCCGCGAACCAGATGGTGGACGCCTTCGTGCGTCGCGCGGAAGCCGTCTATGAGAGCGCCGACCGGGACGCCGGCGCGGTCCCCGGCCCGGTCGACGAACCGGGTCAACCGGCCGGCAACTGATCCGTTAGACTTCCTGCCGGCCGAAAAAACCGGCCCGGAACCGATGCCGCACCGCGGCCAAATCAATGGGGGGAGACTCGATGAAATCGATGATGTTTGCAGTGCTCGCGGCCGTTGGACTGAGCGCCGCCGGCGTGGCCCAGGCCAGCGCCGACCTCGCGCAGAAGTCGGGCTGCATGACCTGCCACTCGGTCGACACGAAGAAAATGGGCCCGTCGTTCAAGGACATCGCCAAGAAGTACAAGGGCCAGGCTTCGGCCGAAGCCGACCTGATCACCAAGCTCAAGACCGGCAAGGGCCACCCTGCCGTGAAGACGTCGGATGACGACACCAAGGCCCTCGTGAAGTGGATCCTGGCGCTGTAAGGACGGTCGGCACGGTGGGAACAAGGAAGCCGGCCTTGGTGTCGACTTCCTTGCTGCCAAAGCTGCTTGATCCCGCGCAGTTTCCCGGCGGGTCCCGTCGCTAGAATCACCCTGCGCCGGACGGCTCGCGCGGCCGGCGCCCGGCTAGTCCGGTGGAACCGCGGGTTCAACTCGAATGGAAAGGAGCAAGATGAAGAAGTTCGCAATCGTTCTGGCTGCCGCGGGGCTGCTGATGGCCGGCACGGCGCAAGCAAGCGCCGATCTCGCCGACAAAGCAGGCTGCAACAAGTGCCACGCGATGGACACGAAGAAGATGGGTTCGTCCTACAAGGACCTGGCGAAGAAGCACAAGGCCACCCCGGCTGCCGACATCGTCAAGAAGCTGGCGACCGGCACGGGCCACCCGAAGGCCAGCGCATCGGAAGCCGACCTGACCGCCATCGTCAAGTGGATCCAGTCGCTGTAACGGCGCACTGAACCACAAAGGAAAAAGCCGGCTTGCGCCGGCTTTTTTTGTCGTCTGGGGATCAGCGGCCGACTTCACCCCGCGCGACGAATGCAGGTTACCTCGGCGCCCCGAACACAGTCGAGTTCAATCCCGCCTGCGTGTTGCGCGGTTGGCACACCCATACCAAAAGGCCGGCGTGCGCCGGCCTTGTCGTCGAGCTGCGAAGACCATCAAAGATCGTTCGCGGGCGCGTCAACCGTGATGCGCGCTGCCTTGCCCTGATCGCCGTGGCAGGTGGCGCAGCCAGCCTCCCAGTCGTCCTTGTTCGCGTACCCCTCCCACACCCCCGTGTAGCTGTTCCACTGCTTGTCGAGGAACTGGTGGTGGCCGGTCGCCGGGTTCTTGACCAGGAATCGCTGCTTCCAGCGGGTCCCGACGACCACTTCGACGTCGTCGAGTCCATACACCTTGCCATCGAAATTGCCGCGGCTCGGTCCGGCGTTGCCCTTGCTGTCGATCGACCAGTACTGGGCGGCTTCCTTCAGCAGGCTTTCGTGGGGGGCCCGCGCCACTTTCGCGTGATAGGTT
>Ga0105090_10001621_pt1 | contig 12257 bp, 9 predicted proteins | sample PPLLak3March2015_FD_79110 | JGI IMG/M metagenome (GOLD analysis project Ga0105090, IMG submission 79110) | Freshwater sediment microbial communities from Prairie Pothole Lake near Jamestown, North Dakota, USA - PPLs Lake P7 Core (1) Depth... | ecosystem: Environmental > Aquatic > Freshwater >... | reverse complement strand
CGGCGGCGAACGCACGGGCGCCGTCGATGACGATGGCGTCGCCCTCGAGCAGCGTGAACCGGTGGGCCGGCGGCGGCGCTGCCACGGCGTGACCAACGGCCAACACGCACCACAGCGCAGCCAAGCCGCACCCCCAGCGAGACGGGTGCAACGAGCCAGAACGCAGCGCGAAGCCGGACATGCAGCAATGGTAAGCGCGTCGCGAGCGTCTGCCACGTGTACCTGCAACGGCGGCGGTTACATTGCACGCCCATGCCCTCCGCTCCCCGACCGACATCGTGACGCACCGCCGTGCCCTGGGGCTGATGGTGCTCGCCGCACTGCTGTGGAGCATCGCCGGCGTCGTGACGCGTCAGCTCGAGGCGGCGCGCAGCTTCGAGGTCACCTTCTGGCGCAGCGCTTTCAACGCCTTCGCGCTGGTGTTGCTGCTGTCTTGGCTGCGCGGCCCGGCGCCGCTGTGGCGGTCGCTGCGCGGCGGCGGCCGCGCGCTGTGGGTTTCGGGGCTGTGCTGGTGCGTGATGTACACCGCCTTCATGGTCGCACTGACGCTGACCACGGTGGCCAATGTGCTGGTGACGATGTCGATCGCGCCGCTGCTCACCGCGCTGCTGGCCCGCGCCGCCCTCGGTCACCGGCTGGCACAACGCACCTGGGGCGCCGTCCTGATGGCAGGGGCCGGCATCGCCTGGATGTATGGCAGCGAGGTCAGCGGCGGTGGCGCGCAGCATGTGCTGGGCACGGCGGTGGCGCTCGCCGTGCCGGTGGCCGCGGCGATCAACTGGACGCTGCTGCAGCACCTGAAAGGCCGCACCGGAGCCGGCGCCGACATGCTGCCGGCGGTGTTGCTCGGGGCACTGCTGTCGGCGCTGCTGACGTTGCCGCTGGCGCTGCCCTTTGCGGCTTCGCCCCGGGATCTTTCGCTGCTGGCCTTGCTGGGCGTCGTGCAACTGGCCATCCCCTGCCTGATGGCGGTGGCGGCGGCGCGTGTGCTGAGCGCGCCGGAGATCTCGCTGCTCGGCCTGCTGGAGGTGGTGTTCGGCGTCGCCTGGGCCTGGCTCGGTGCCGGCGAGGCCCCCAGCCACGCCGTGCTCGGTGGTGGCCTGCTGGTGATGGCCGCACTGGTGGTGAACGAAGCCCTGGCCTTGCGCACGCGCGCCGCGACGGGATAGGCCCCTGGGCGGCACCCGGCTGGGGTCGCTCCCTGCCCCCAGCTCTCCCCAGGGATTCCTAGGGTGAGCCCGGGGCTGCGCAGCCAGGGGCGCAGCCTAGCATCGGCCACCGGTGCAAAGTCTTGCACGGGAGCCCGCATGCATCAACTTTCAGGCCTGGATGCCGCCTTCCTCTACCTCGAGACGGCCGAGATGCCGATGCACGTGGGCGCCGTGCACTTGCTAGAACTGCCGTCGGGCCGTCCCGGCCGGTTCGTCACCGCATTGCGCAAGCACATCGCGGCGCGGCTGCCGGCGGCGCCCGTGCTTCGGCGTCGGCTGTGGCGGATGCCGCTGAACCTGGCCAACCCGGCCTGGGTCGACGCCGTGCCCGACCTGCGCCGGCATATCGTCGAGATCAGGCTGCCCAAGGGCGCCGACATGGCCGCGGTCGAGGCCGAGGTCTCGCGCCTGCACCCGTTGCTGCTGGACCGCAGCCGGCCGCTGTGGAAGATGCATGTGCTCGAGGGGCTGGCGCCGGGGCCCGACGGCCGCAGGCGTGTTGCCCTGTATACCCAGCTGCACCATGCCGCGGTGGACGGGCAGGCGGCGGTGGCGCTGGCCAACGTCCTGCTCGACGTCACTCCCGAGCCGCGCGCCATCGAAGCCCGGCCGTCGCGGCGCAGCAAGGTGTTTCGTCTCGAGATGACCGAGATGCTCCGCGGCGTCGTCGGCAACCAGGCGCAGAAGGTGGTTGATATCGTGCGCGGCCTGCCCGGCACCGTGGGCACGCTGAAGGATGCGGCGTCGAAGGCGATCTCGGCATCGTCGCTGCTCGGCGGCACGAAGGGGCCGAGCAACCTGACGCTGGCACCGCGCACGCCGCTGAACGTCTCCGTCAGCGCCGGCCGGGCCTTCGCATGCGTCACGCTGCCGCTGGCCGAGATGAAGGAGCTCGGGCGCGCGCACGACGCCACCATCAACGACATGGTGCTGATGGTCTGCAGCACCGCGCTGCGCCGTTACTACGCCAAGCGGCGCACCCTGCCGCGCAAGAGCCTCGTTGCCGCGGTGCCGATCTCGTTGCGAGAGAGGGGCGACACCGCATCCGACAACCAGGCCTCGATGAGCCTGGTCAGCCTGGGCACGAATATCGCCGACACGCGCCAGCGCCTGGCGCACATCCGGGCCGCCAGCGCGGCGATGAAGTCGACGATGGGCAGCCTGAAGAGCATCCTGCCTACCGACTACCCGTCGCTGGGCGTCCCCTGGCTGCTCGAAGCCGTGACCGCGCTCTACGGCAAGGCAAGGATGGCCGACCGCATCCCGCAATTGGCCAACGTCGTCATTTCCAACGTGCCCGGGCCGCCGCTGACGCTGTACATGGCCGGCGCGAAGATGCTCACCAACTACCCGACCTCGATCATCATGCACGGCATGGCGCTCAACATCACCGTGCAGAGCTATGACCGTTCGCTCGACTTCGGTCTCATGGCCGATGCGCTGGCGATGCCCGACGTGCATGAACTGGCAGACGCCATCACGATCGCCTTCGACGACCTGCGCGCGCTGTCGCGGCCCGGTGAGCCCGACCCCGAGGCCGAGCCACCACCGGGCGTGGTCGGCCGCGCGGCGCGCGGTCTCACAGGCGCCGTGACGGGGGTCATGGGCAAGGTGGCACGCCAGGTCATGAACACAGCGGTGGAATCTGCTGTCTCGCAGGTGACAGCTCGCACTAGGGCAAGTGCCCCGGCCAAGCGTCGCCGCGCTGGCTAACATCGCCGCATGACGATCCCGCTGCGCCGGAATGCGGCGCCAACGGCCGCCGAGGCCCTCGAAGCGCCTGGCCCGCTCCTGATGCTGCTCGAGGCCCGTGCACCCTGGGAGGCGGCCGCGATGCTGGCCGCCTCGCCGTGGCTGGCGCGGCTGCCCGCCGGTGACGGACACCCGGTGGTGGTGTTCCCGGGCCTGGGCGCGTCGGACATCACGACGCTGCTGCTGCGCCACTTCCTGCGCCGGCGCGGCTACAGCCCTTACGCGTGGAACCAGGGTTTCAACCTGGGCCCGCGCCAGGGCGTGCTCGACAACTGCCGCAGCCTCGTGCAGCAGGCGGCGCGCCGCCATGGGGAGCGGGTCAGCCTCATCGGCTGGAGCCTGGGCGGCATTTACGCGCGCGAAATCGCCAAGGAGTTGCCGCAGCACGCCCGCTGTGTCATCACCCTGGGCACACCGTTTGCCGGCCACCCGCGGGCGACCAACGCCTGGCGCTTCTACCAGAAGGTCAGCGGCCAGGCGATGCAAGACGACGCGCTGCTCGATCAGCTGCGCACTGCGCCGTCGTGCCCGACGACGTCGATCTTCAGCCGCAGCGACGGTGTCGTCGCCTGGCCGTGCAGCCTGAACCAGGATGGCGCGCGCACCGAGAATATCGAGATCCACGCCAGCCACCTGGGCATGGGCATGAACCCGCTGGCGATGTACGCCATCGCCGACCGGCTGGGGCAGGACCCAGCAACCTGGCGGCGCTTCGAGCTGCGCGGCGCCCGGCGCTGGTTCTACAAGGTACCCGGAGACACGCCGGGTCCGGCGGCAGCAGCGGCCGCATGAGAGTCTCGGCGAACGGCATCGGCATCGAGATCGACGACCAGGGTGCACCGGACGCCGAACCCCTGTTGCTGATCATGGGGCTGGGCATGCAGCTCATCGGCTGGCCGGACGAGCTGGTGCAGTTGCTGGTGTCGCGCGGCTTCCGCGTCTTGCGCATGGACAACCGCGACGCCGGACTCAGCCAGGGGTTCGACCACCTGGGCGTACCCAACATGGCTCGGGTGATGCTGCGGCATGTGCTGCATCTGCCTGTGCCCAGTCCCTATGCCCTGGCCGACATGGCCAGCGACGCGCTGGGTGTACTGGATGCACTCGGGATCGCCCGCGCCCATGTCTGCGGCGCGTCGCTCGGCGGCATGGTTGCCCAGCACCTGGCGGCCAGGGACCCCGCCCGCGTCAGGACCCTGACCCTGATGATGACCACCAGCGGGTCCCGCCACCTGCCGCAGCCGGCTCTGAAGATACGGCGGGCACTGCTCCGGCGCCCCGCCAGCAGTGATCCGGCCGTCGTGGTGGCGCATCTGCAACGCCTGCTGACGCTGATCGGCAGCCCGGCCTACCCGCCCGACCCAGAGCGGCTGCGCGCGCGTCTGCAGGCCAGCGTGCGGCGGGCCTGGCACCCGGCCGGCACGGCGCGACAGCTGGTGGCGGTGATCGCCGACGGCGACCGCTCGCCCTTGCTGCCGAGCATCGAGGTGCCGACGCGGGTCATCCACGGCCAGGCCGACCCGCTGGTCCCGGTGGCGGCGGGGCACGACCTCGGGGCCAAGATACGTGCGGCCGTGGTCGATATCGTGCCCGGCATGGGACACGACCTGCCGCTACAGCTGTTGCCCCGCCTTGCCGAGGCGATCGCGGACAACGCGCGCCGCGCGTGAGCTGCGGCTGGCCCATCGCCTGAGCGCAGCCCGCCCGCGGACACTGCTTCCCCACGGGATGACGCAGCAGACTGCCGATTCGCGCTATGCCTGGACCCGGCTGCTGGCGACGCTGGCGCTGATGACCATCGGCAGCAGTGCGATGTACGTCGTGGCCGTGGTTCTTCCGGCGGTGCAGCTTGAGTTCGGCGTCGTGCGTGCCGACGCGTCGCTGCCCTATACGTTGATGATGGTCGGCTTCGGCCTCGGTGGCATCGCGATGGGCAGGCTGGCCGACCGTTTCGGCGTCATGCCGGTGGTGATGCTGGGTGCCTGCGGCCTGGGGGCTGGTTTCGTCGTCGCCGGGCTGGCAGGCAGTCTGCTCGGCTTTGCACTCGCCCACGGGCTCCTGCTCGGTGCACTTGGCAGCTCCGCGACCTTCGCCCCGCTGGTCGCGGACACCTCCTTGTGGTTTGTGCGCCGGCGCGGCATCGCGGTGGCCATCTGCGCCAGCGGCAACTACCTGGCCGGTGCCCTCTGGCCGCCGATCGTGCAGCACTTCGTGCAGGAGGTCGGCTGGCGTCAGACCTACATCGGCCTGGGCCTGTTCTGCGTGCTGACGATGCCGCTGCTGGCGATGCTGCTTCGCCCGCGGCCTCCTGCAGCGGTGGCGACGCCCTTGCGCGAGGGGGCAACGGTCGGGCACGCACCGGTGCCGTCGACGCGCCCGTTCGGACTCAGCCTGGGCCAGGCGCAGGCGCTGCTGTGCGTGGCCGGCGTGGCCTGCTGTGTCGCCATGGCGATGCCGCAGGTGCACATCGTCGCCTACTGCGGCGACCTCGGCTACGGTGCCGCACGCGGCGCCGAGATGCTGTCCCTGATGCTGGCCTGCGGCATCGTCAGCCGGCTCGTTTCGGGCTGGATCTGCGACCGCATCGGCGGCCTGCGCACGCTGCTGCTGGGGTCCGTGCTGCAGGGGCTGGCGCTGCTGCTGTTCATCCCCTTCGACGGGCTCGTGTCGCTGTATATCGTATCGGCGCTGTTCGGGCTGTTCCAGGGCGGCATCGTGCCGAGCTACGCGATCATCGTTCGCGAACACTTCCCGCCCGCCGAGGCCGGGGCGCGCGTCGGCACCGTGCTCATGGCGACGCTGTTCGGCATGGCGCTGGGGGGCTGGATGTCGGGCAAGGTGTTCGACCTCACCGGGTCCTACGACGCGGCATTCCTGAACGGCATCGCCTGGAACCTGCTCAACCTGGCGATCGCGCTCGTGCTGCTGGCGCGTACGCGCGGGCGCGGCGGCAGTGCACGACCGGTGCTTGGCACCGGCCCCTCGCCCGGTTGAGCGCAGGGCCGGACTGACGCATGATCTCCAGTTGAGGGCAGCGCCTCAGCCGCCGCGGAACTGCACGCGCCGGTTCTCGGCCGCGTACGGGTCGAAGCCGGCGATCGGCTGGCGCTTGCCCATGCCGACGTCCCGCAGGCGGCGTTCGTCGATGCCGTGCCTCTCGACCAGATAGAGCTTGACCGCCTCGGCCCGACGCAGCGATAGCCGCTGGTTGTAGTCGTCGGCACCCTGGGCATCCGTGTGGCCCTCGATGACCACCTGCCTGTTCTGCGGCAGCCGTCGGATGCCTTCGGCCAGTGCATCCAGCTGGGCGCGTGCGGAATGCAGGATCGTCGCCGAGTCGAAGTCGAACTGGACAGGCAAGGACAGGGCGCTCGGGCCTTGCCGTTCGGCCGTGGCCGCCGTTGCGCCGGGATCGTCGCTCAGCACGCGGATGGATCGCGTTCTCGTGCCGTCGACATGGCCGAGGATCTGCACCACGTCCTCCGGTTCGACTCGCTGGCCTTCACGGTAATGCACGGTCGACTGGGCAGCAGCGCTGAGACCGGTCAGCGCCATCAGTCCGGACAGGGCGATAGCTCGGATCATCGTCGGCTCCTGGGTGCTGCGAGGGTTGGCCCGTGGGTTGCGCGGAAGCCCGCCGGGGTTCATTCGATTCGCTGCGCGGCCTCGGGCCAGGCGGGCCCCGGGCGAACGGCTCCGCGCCACGCCGGCGATCGGCCGCTGCTGGACCTGAAGTGCGGCGCGTCGACATAGGGAGGCCCTGGGCATTGACGGGCACGGGGCCGTCCGTGAAGATCGCCGCGTGAATGACGGCAGGCCAATGGACGCGGGCAGGCGGCGCCGCTGCCGCAGGGCTGGCCTGCGCTTGCCTGCCTGCCGGCGCCTGCGCCGCCGTGCCGAGCATGCGGTGGGCTTGCACGCCAGATGAGCTCTGCCCGGCCTTCGTCGTCACGCGCGATGCCAGATGCCTTGCCGGCGCGCATGGGTGTCTACCCGATCCGCGGAGTTCTGGGCACCGGGTCGAGAGGGGTGGTCTATCTCGGGGTCGATCCGGCGCAAGACCGACCGGTAGCGATCAAGACCATCCCGCGCCACCTGCTGCAGGCCGGCGACCAAGACGCCTGGGCAAGCGCGGGCTTCCGCTTCGAGGTGATGGCCGCGTCGCGGCTGCTGCATCGCCACATTGCGGCGGTGTACGAATTCGGTGAGGACGAGTCCTGCGTCTACATCGTGACCGAGTACGTGCCAGGCCACAGCCTCGCCGAGTACCTGCGGCGCCCCGCGCGGCTGGCGCAGGACGAGGTGTCCTGCCTGATGCTCCAGTTGCTGGATGCTCTGCACTGCGCACACGAGTGGGGCCTGGTGCATCGCGGCATCAAACCGGCAAACCTGATGGTGGGTCGTGACGGCCAGCTCAAGGTCACCGACTTCGGCATCGCCCGCGACGAGTCCTCGCTGGTCACGCGCCCGCCTCTCCTGCCCGGCTCGGCGGGCTACATGGCCCCCGAGCAATATACCGGCGGCGCGCAGGATCACCGGGTCGACATCTTCGCCGCCGGGGTGCTGATGTACGAGATGCTGACCGGCGGTCTGCCGTTCTCCGGCACCGACGCGGCGATCATGTACCAGGTCGTCTACGGGCATCACGAGTCGCTCGTATCGCGCACGGCCGACGCAAGTCTGGCGGCTTTCGACGCCATCGTGGACCGGGCACTGGCGAAGGCGCCGGGCGAGCGCATGGCGACTGCGCTCGAGTTCCGCGCTGCCCTCACGGCCGTGGTCGAGGCAGCGGTGCCCGATCGCCTGCCGCCACACCGACTGCTGCCGCTGTCGAGCGATGACTCGACTGAATACTTGTCGCGTCCAGCGGTGCCGGTGGTGCCCGCCATGGCGACGGTCTACCCACCTTCGCCCACCGTGCCCTCCGGTTGCGGCGAAACGCGGCTGGGAAGTCTCGAGCGCGTGCTGGCTCTGCACGTCGGGCCGATGGCGAAGGTGCTCGTGCGACGCGCCGGCACGGGCACCGCCGACCTGGCCGTGGTGCGGCAGCGGGTGGCCGCGGCTATCGTCGATGACCATGCACGGGAGCGCTTCCTGGCCGGAACGACCCATCTCCTTGTCGGTGCGGCGGCGACCGGAGCAGTCGAGGCGACAGCCCCGGCCTCGGATCCCGACGCCACGCGGCAGCCCGCACCACTCGACGCGAACCTTCTGCGTCCGGACGAGGTCGACATGGCGGCCGTCGCACTGGCCCGCTCGCTCGGGCCCGTCGCGAGGGTGATGGCCAGTCGCTGTGCCCAGGGTGCGGTGACTCGCCAGCAATTTGTCGCATGCGTGCTGGCGCAACTGTCCGCTCGCATCGATGCGACGGCGGTGGAGAACGACCTGTGGCGCAGCCTGGGATGACCTTGGCTCGGAGGAGGGCACACCCGTGATGATTCTGCGCCTAGTGCAACGACCGGACGGCGCGCCACCCGGCTCGACCGCCCGCGCGCTCGAGCCGACCGGCTCGACGATCGGGCGTGCACCGGATTGCGACCTCGTGCTGGACGACCCCTTGCGCATGGTGTCGCGCCGGCATGCCTGGATCGTGCCGCAGGCCGACGACCGGGCGCTGTTGCGCTGCACCAGCACGACCTCGTCGCTGCTCGTGAACGGTGAGGCCCTGGTGTCCGGCGCCGAGCGCACAGTGCGGCTCGGCGACCGCCTGAGCATCGGCGGCTTCGAGGTGGTGCTGGAAGGGGACGAGCTTGCCACCGTCACCCTGCCTGTGCCGACCGACACCGTCGCGGCGACGGCGCCAGTGTCGCAGCGATTCCAACCGCCGGCGGGCGAACCGGCACCGCCGGTGCGTGAACCACGCCTGGATCAGTGGTTCAAGCTCGACAGCATCGCCGACCCGCTCGGCCCCGGTTCGCCGCTGCCTGCCATCGACCACTCAGCGCGGGCCACGACCCCGCGGCCGGAGACTATCGATCCCGGTCTCGCCGCAGCACCCGCGCCGGCACCCGTGCCGTGGCGACCGCGCCAGATGCCGTCCGGAGTCGACGCGCAGCCCCGCAGCGATGCGCCGAACCTCTTGCAGCAACCCCTGGCGGCACCCGATCGCCGGCAGCGACCGCCTGACGCGGTCGCATGGGCACCGGGCAGCAGCCGTGTCGATGTGGCCCCGCCGCTCAACGACGAGGTGAACGCGCTGCGGCGTGCCTTCCTGCATGGTGCCGGGTTGGACGAAGGTGCGCCGCTGGTGCTCGACCCGGCGCGCATGTCGCAGTTGGGCGCGATGGTGCGAGTCTCGGTCGAGGGCCTGCTGGATATGCTGCAGTCCGGCACGGGGCTCGAACCCGCCATCACCACGGAGGGAACCCACTTCGTGGCGCGCAAGAAGAACCCCCTGCGGCTTGCGTCCGACGCCACTGAGGCCTTGCGGCTGCTGTTGAACACCGCAAGCTGGCCCGGATTCCTCGATGCGGTCGACGCTCTGCATGATGCGCACCACGATCTGAAGGCACAGCAGCAGGCGCAGCTTGACGCGCTGCGCGTGGCCGTCGTGGACCAGGTCGCGAACTTCGCCCCTGGCGCGCTCGAGGCTGCCGCGGGGCCGGCGCGGGGCGCAGCGCGCCTGCTCCCGCTGCTGCGCGATGCGGCGCTGTGGCGCCAACTGCCGCAGCACCACGCGCTCCTGCTCGACAGCCTCGACGCCCTGTTCGGGGCTGCCCAGGAACAATGGTTCCGGCGCGGGCATGAATCGCCGTCGGCCCCTGATTCTGTATCTCGGCTCCGGCCCGCAAACGTGCATCCAAAGCATCCCCCCTGGCCGGATCTCGACATCGAAACCTGACGCGTCAAGCGGTCGGCGTGAGCCAGTCCAGAAGCAGGGTCTCACGCGGCGGCCAGGCTTCCACCAGCGGCGGCGACACGGTTCCGACCGGTTCGGGGCACCACCAGAATGATCCCGCGTCGGGAAAGGCGGCGCGCAGGCCCCCCACCGTGTCTCCGGCCGGCGAACCGCCTACCGGCTGGCATGGCCAGTGCAGCAGTGCCAGCTGCGCCACGCCGGCCTCGAATGTTGCCGGCGATGAAAGCGCGCCGAAGCGGTCGAGCCAGTCGGCCAGGTGCAAGGCGCGAGCCTGCAAAGCGTGCAGGCCGGCGCCGTTCAGAGCCGACTCGTCGTAGGCCTCAGCGAGCAGGAGCGGGAAAACGCGGCCGACGCGGTCGGTTGCCGGCGCGACGACGCCGCACCACACTGGCTCGCCGAGCGCCATCGGCGGCACGACGCACTGCCACGGGGGCATCGTCAGCAGCCGGTCGCCCAGCTTGCCTGCACCCAGCTGCATCCCGGCGCTGGACATGGCGCGCTGCAGCCAGTCGTCCCACACCCGCAACCAGGGCGGCGGCAGGCCTCGGCCGACGAAGTCGCCGCGGGTCGGCAACTTGCCGTACCAGCCGATCGACTGCGGAACCAAGGTGTCCACGGACTGGGCGCTCACCACGCTTCCGGGCAGCGGAATCGTGTCAGCTCGTCGAGCAGGACCGCAGCGACAGGGGCGTCGACGCTGACTTCGACACTCAGCGAACGGCCGTCGACTTCCAGCCTCGCCAACGGTGACACACCGTTCCCGCGCTGCCAGCCGCGCCTATGCAGCACCCGCAGCAGAGCCCATGGCCCCTCGTGCACCTCGGCGCCGACACCCGAGGGCCCGGCAGGCAGGATGCGCAGCAGCACGCGCTGCGTCGCCGCCGGTCCGGGCCAGAGCAGCGGCTTCGGCCGGCGTGGCCCGTTTTCATAACGCAGCAACTGGCCGTCGACGTCGGCGCTGAAGAACAGCAGCTCGGCGTCCATCGCTGCCGGCGTCAGCTGCAGACGCAACTGCGGCAACACGGCGCCTGCCGGAAAGAAAAGGCGGCGGATGTCGTCGGCCATCTCGAATGAACGCAGCGTGGCTTGCACCTTCTCGGGCATGTCGGCCCCGTGGGCCAGGCGCCAGGGACGGCGCCGGGTGTCGACCTGGCCGGCCAAACGCGCCCGGAAGTAGCCGTCGAGCAGCCCCTGCGGCCCGAATACGCGAGCGAAGTCCGCGTACGGCATATCGCGCTTGGCGTCGGCGGCGAACGGAAACCGATCCACCGTCAGTCGACGGCAGGTTTGTGCCAGTTCGTCGAGCCCGCCGCCGAGCTGGTGCTCCAGCGCACGCCGCTGCTGGTGCGAGATGGCGTCCGCAAGGGCGGCCCACATGCTGCGCAGCGGTGGCGGCGCGCGGCCGGCTTCGGCGCGCAATTGGCGCGCGAGTTCGGCCGCATCGTTTCCCGCCGGTTCGCGCGTGAGCCTCGCCAGTGGCGCGAGCAGGCGGTCGATCGCCGTCGCGCCGGAGCCGACCGCGTACTCGCGCAGGGTGGCAAAGTGCTCGTTCATGGCGGCGTCGTGGGCACCCATCGCGGGTGAGCCGCCGCCACCGGCGGCAGGCGCCGGGAACTCGGCTGCGCTGCGGCGCAACAGCAGCCGCAGGGGCGAGTCGGCAGCGGCCAAGGTCGCGACGAAGCGGCCGAGCGGCTCGGCGTCGGTGGGCACCTGCAGACTGAGCGCGGACAGCAGACGGTCCCACTGCACGATCGTCTCCTGGGCATGGAGCAGGGCGATCTGGCGGCTCACCGTCTCGCGCGCGCTGCGATCACGGATCAGTTGCTGCGCATTCGGCGAGGTGACGCCCAGCACCCAGGCAGACTCGTCGGCCACCTCGACGATCGTCGGCTCGAGCGCCGGCTCGATCAGTTCGAGCCAGGCCTGGCGGGTGTAGACCGCAAGCACGGTCGGCAGGCTCGCAGCTGCATCCTGCGGTGCGAATGCGAGCACCGCAGCGGGGCTGACGAGATCGGCCAGGGACTGCTCACCACCCAGCTGCGCACGCGCACGCCGCAGCAGGCGTTCCTCGATGCGCTGGGCGATCGGAACCTGCGCCAGCGCTGCCCGGGCCGCCTGCACCGTGGCATCGTCGAGTTGCAGGACATCCAGCACGGCATTGCGTTCGAGCATTGCATCGAGATGGCGCAGCCAGTCCTGCTGCTCACCGGCACCGGGAGCCTGGTCGGCGGCGGACGACGACGGCGCAGCAAACGCCTGTGCAGCCCATCGGCGCACATCGTCGCGCTGCAGTCGGCCGCGGATCGTCATCGATTGGGCGATGCGCAGGGCCTCGTAGCGTGCCGGCGCATCGGTCTCCTGGCGCAGGGCCTGCGTCAGGCGTTCGGCGACGAGGGGGGCCAGCGTGCGATCCAGCACGCGGTGATAGGTCTGCT
>Ga0105090_10001619_pt1 | contig 12258 bp, 9 predicted proteins | sample PPLLak3March2015_FD_79110 | JGI IMG/M metagenome (GOLD analysis project Ga0105090, IMG submission 79110) | Freshwater sediment microbial communities from Prairie Pothole Lake near Jamestown, North Dakota, USA - PPLs Lake P7 Core (1) Depth... | ecosystem: Environmental > Aquatic > Freshwater >... | reverse complement strand
GGGGACATTCTCCTTTTCCGACACCGGAAAAGGAGAATGTCCCCTATTCCCATTTTTATTTGACGAACGGGTTGCTGCGCCGTTCCTCGCCGAACGTCGACATCGGCCCATGTCCGGGCACGAAGCGCACGTCGTCGCCGAGCGGCAGCAGCTTGGTGCGGATGGCGCCGATCAGCGTGTCGTAATCGCCACCCGGAAAGTCGGTCCGCCCAATCGATCCCGCGAACAGCACGTCGCCGACGAACGCGATCCGGTCAGCGGGCGAGAAAAACACGACGTGTCCCGGCGTGTGGCCCGGGCAGTGCAGCACCTCGAACTCGACTTCGCCCACCTGCACGCGATCGCCATCGTCCAGCCAGCGGTCGGGAGTGAACGACTCGCTCGGCGGGAAACCGAACATCCGCGACTGCTCGGGCAGCCCGTCGATCCAGAACTGGTCGCCGCGATGCGGACCTTCGATCGGCAGCTTGAGGCTGCGTGCCAGCTCGGCCGTGCCGCCCGCGTGATCGATGTGGGCGTGCGTGAGCAGGATCTTTTCGAGGCGCACGTTCTCGTCGCGGGCCGTCGCGAGGATCCGTTCGAGGTCGCCGCCCGGATCGATCACGGCGCCGGACCCGGTGCGCTCACACCAGACTAGCGAACAGTTCTGGGCGAACGGCGTCACCGGCAGGATTGAGGCGCGCAGCAAGTCAGCCCTCCGCTCGCGGCGTGATCCCCGGAGGAGGGTGCGCGCCCTGCACGCCGCCCATCAGCGCGAGGCGCATGCCGGCCTCGATCGACAGCGAGGTCGGCTCGAGCAGCTCGCGCGGCAGGAACACCGTGTAGCCGCCGACCATGTAGCTCATCGGCAGGTACACCGCGACGGCGTCGGCGGTCTCGCCCTCGAGGCCGACGGCCGCGCCCGACTCGGCCGTCACGAAGCCGATGATCTTGCCCGACCCGAACGGCACGAGCACCACTCGTTTCAGATCGCTGTCGTGGCCGGAGGACGGGAAGAAGCGCATGAAGTCGCGGATCGCGACGTAGATCGTCTTCACGACCGGGATGCGCCCGAACAGGCCGTCGCTGAAGCGGAGCGCGCTGCGCACGGCGTAGGCGTTGACCGCAAGGCCTGCGACGTAGAGCGCGGCGAGCCCCGCGAGCAGCCCGAGGCCCGGCCAGTAGACGCCCGCCGGCACGATGAGCTTGATGGCCGGGGCGAACAGCCGCTCGGCGGCCAGCGCCAGCCAGTACACCAGGTAGATCGTGAGGCCGAGCGGCAGCAGCGCCACCAGCCCCTTGAGGATCGTGTTCCAGATCTTGCGCATGAGGAATTCCGCCGCGGCCGCAGAGTATGCAGAGGCGGGCGTCACCACGCCACCGCGATCACGTATCATCCGCGGATTCCCCGGACTCCACGTGATGCACCTGCGAACTCGACTCTTCGCCAGCCTCTTGCTGTTGCTCGGCGCGCCCACGGCGCTGACCGCGGCCGATCGTACCTACCTGCCGCTCGAGGTGGAGCGGGTGCTGGCGCAGCGGCGCATCCCGGGCACCAGCCTGAGTGTCTTCGTCCGCGAGATCGGGCGCGACGAGCCGCTGGTGAGCTACAACGCCGGCGTGCCGCGCAACCCGGCGTCGACGATGAAGGTCGTGACGACGTTCGCCGCGCTCGAGCTGCTCGGGCCGGCCTACACCTGGCGCACGCGCGCCTACGCGGCCGGGCCCGTGCGCGACCAGGTGCTCGACGGTCACCTCGTGCTCGAGGGCGGCGGCGACCCGTTCATGAATGCGGACCGCTGGTGGGGTTTCGTCAACGGCCTGCGCCAGGTGGGCATCGAGCGCATCACCGGCGACGTCGTCATCGACAACACGCTGTTCTCACCGCAGGGTGACGATCGCGCCGCGTTCGACAACCGTCCGTACCGCACCTACAACGTGCTGCCCGATGCGCTGATGGTCAATTTCCAGACCGTCAACGTCACCGTCGTGCCCGACGCCGCAGCGGGCGCGGTACGCGCCCGGGTCAACCCCTGGCCGGCCAATCTCACGGTCGAGAACTCCGTCCAGCTGGAGCGGGGACCGTGCCGGCGCGGGGCCGGCGGCGTCGTCGTGTCGATGCCCCAGGGGCCCGCAGGCAACGTCTTGAGCGTGGGCGGACGCTACGCGTCTGGTTGCGGACCGACGTCGGTCACGCGCGCGGTGATGCGGGCGCCGGACTTCGCCTTCGGCACGTTCAAGACCTTCTGGCAACAGTCGGGCGGAACGTTGAACGGCGGCCTGCGCATGGGGACCGTGCCGGCGGATGCGAAACTGCTCTATACGCACGAGTCGTTGACGCTGTCGGAGGTGATCCGCCTCGTCAACAAGTTTTCGAGCAACGTGATGGCGCGCCACCTGCTGCTCACGCTCGCCGCGGAGAAGGCCGGGCGCCCGGCGACGGCGGCCGCGGGCGAGCGCGTGATCGCCGAGTTCCTCGCTTCGCGCGGCATCGTGATTCCCGATCTGGTAATCGAGAACGGCGCCGGCCTGTCCCGCGACGAGCGCATCACCGCGCAGGGGCTGGCCGACGTGCTGCGCGAAGCCTGGCTCAGCCCCTTCATGCCGGAGTTCGCGGCGTCACTGCCGCTCTCCGCGATCGACGGCACGCTGCGCCGCCGCTTCCGTTCTCCGGACATGGAAGGCCGCCTGCGCATGAAGACGGGCAGCCTGCAGGACGTGAGCGCGCTCGCTGGCTACGTGAACGCGGCGTCGGGCCGCAGCTACGTGACCGTAATCATGCTGAACCACCCGGGCGCCGACTCCGGCGCCGGCGAGGCCGTGCAGGCGGCGCTCGTGAACTGGGTGTTCGGTCGCTAGCGGCGGGCCTCGTCCTCGGCCCGCGGTTCGCCGACCAGGGCGGGCAGCCATTCGACCTGGGTCTCGAGCGTGCCGTCCTCGAACAGGCCCAGCCAGCGGTAACCCGGCGGCCGGCGGTCCATGACGCAGCCTGGCGTGCGGGGAGCGAACTGGGCGCAGGTGGACGGCGTCGCGAGCAACCGCACCGCACCGCGCTGCGCATCGAACTCCTGGTGCACGTGGCCGGCCAGCACCGCGCGCACCTGCGGGTGGTGGTCGAGCACGGCCAGCACTTCGGGGCCGTTCTGCAGCCCGACCGCATCGAGCCAGGCGCTGCCGACCGGCACCGGCGGGTGGTGCAGGCAGACCAGTACGGGCACGTCCGCGAGTGCGCGCAGGTCCGCGTCGAGACGCGCGAGCTCCTGCGGCGCGACCCGGCCGGACGCGTCCCCGTCGACGTGGGTGTCGAGCAGCACGACCCCCCAGCCGCCGAGCCGCGCGCGGCCGCAATACTGGAAGCCGCGATCGTCGAGCAGCTTGGCCATCAGCGCCGGATCGTCGTGATTGCCCGGCAAGCAGAAGACCGGCGCGCCGCAGCCGGCGAGCGCGCGGCGGAAGTTGGCATACGCCGCTGCACTGAAGTCGTCGCCGATGTCTCCTGTCACGACGATCGCATCGGCGTGCCGGCCTGCACCGAGCGCGGCCTCCAGCACGAGGCGCAGTGACTCGGCCGTGTTCAGGCCGTACAGCTCGCGCGTCACGTCGCCGAACAGGTGCGGGTCGGTGACCTGAAGCAATTGGAAGGCCGGCATCGCGCCCCTATGATCCGAGCGAGGAGGTGGCGGCTATGGTAAACGCAGCGGGATGACCGCAACACGCGCAATGACCCCGCCGGCCGACCTGCCGACGGAGGACGCGCTGGTCGAGCAGGCCGAGGGGTTCCTGCACCAGGGCGAGCCGTTGCTGGCCTATAACGTGGCAGACACCGGCCTGCAGCGCTGGCCCGGTCACGTGCGCCTGCGCCAGCTGCAGGCCCTGTCGCTCGCGCGGACCGGAGACATCGAGCGCGCCAACCGGATCCTCGCCGAGCTCGCTGCCGGAGGGCTCGACGACGCCGAGACCCTCGGCGTGCTTGCGCGCACCCACAAGGACCTCGGCCTGCGCGCCCGGGATCCGGCATCGCGCGCGAAGCACCTCGAAGCCGCGTTCCGCCTCTACGAGCGAGCGTATGCGTCGTCGCGACAGCGTGGCGTCGCGGCCGGTGCCTACTACACCGGGATCAACGCCGCGACGGTCGCCGTGCTGCGCGGCGAGCTGGACGAGGCCCGCTGGATTGCCGCGGAGGTCGCCGACGTCTGCAACGCCGCGGCCGGCGTGATGGCCGATCCGGCGACCGAGTACTGGCGCCAGGCGACGCTCGGCGAGGCGGCCCTGATCCTCGGCGACGCGCCGGCGGCGGCGCGCCACTACGCCGCCGCGATGGCATTGGCACAGGGCCGCTACGGCGATCTCAGCACGACTCGCCGGCAGTCGAGGTTGCTCGCGCAGCACCTGCCAATCGACGACGAATGGCTCGACGAGGCGCTGAGCATTCCGCCGGTGCTGGTCTTCACGGGGCACATGATCGATCGGGCCGGACGCGAGACGTCGCGCTTTCCCGCCGCGCTCGAAGCCGCCGTGCAGCCCGCCATCCGCGCGGCGATCGCGGCGATGCGACCGCTCGCGTCCTACGGATCGGCCGCCTGCGGCGCCGACATACTGTGCCTCGAGGCGGTCCGCGAGCTCGGCGGCGAGACTCACGTCGTGCTGCCGTTCCCAGCCGAGGAATTCCGTCGCACCAGCGTCGAGATCGCCGCAGGCGACTGGGGCGCGCGTTTCGACCGGCTGCTCCAGCACGCGGACAGCGTGACCGTCACCAGCGATCACCGCGCGAGCGGCAGCACGGCCCCGTTCGAGTATGCGAACCTGGTGCTGACGGGTCTCGGCCGGTTACGGGCCGAAGTGCTCGACACCGCGTTGCGGGGCCTCGCGGTCTGGGATCGCGGCAGCGGGAGCGGCGGCGAGCGCGGCGGCTCGGCGTCCGTCGTGTCGGTCTGGGAGCAGCGCGGCATCCCGACGGAGCACGTGGATCTGTCGCGCCTGGGGTCGCGCAGCCACCCGCCGTCGATGGCGAGCGAGCGGCCTGACGCCGGTCCCCCGCAGCCGGCGGGCGTCGCGAGCCACGAGCTCAAGGCGCTGCTCTTTGCGGATGCGGTCGGCTACAGCAAGCTCACCGAAGACCAGATCCCGCGCTACGTCACGGGTTTCCTCGGCGCCGTGGCCGAGCTCAACCGTCGCACGAAGTATCGCTTCGAGCACGTCGAAACGGCGGGCGACGGGCTCTACATGGTGTTCGGCAACGTCGTGGATGCCGCGCACTACGCGCTCGAGCTGAGCGCGCTCGCCACGACGACGGACTGGGGCGCGCTGGGGTTGCCGCCGAGCTTCAACCTGCGCATCGCGCTGCACTGCGGACCCGTCTATTGCGGCTGGGATCCGGTCACGGAGACGCGGATCTACACCGGCCCGCACACCAGCCGCGCGGCGCGGATCGAACCGATCACGCCGCCGGGGCAGGTTTACGCGAGCAGCGCCTTCGCGGCAGTCGCAGCCGCGAGTGGCGCGGACGAAATCCTGATGCGTTACGTCGGCCGAACCCCGCTCGCGAAGGGTAGCGGCACGCTGGCCCTCTACCACGTCCAGCGGGCGACGTGAGGCGTCAGGGCGACGGGCTGCGATCCATTTCGACCAGTGACTCGAGCAGCACGCCGAGCGACGCCGCGAAGTCCGCGTAACGCTTTTCGTCGTCGGCGTCGAACGGCTGGCCGTCGCGGCGATTGAGCAATTGCGTGACCGCAAACACTTCGCCTGAACGGTCGTGCAGCGGCAGGCACAGCACCGAGCGCGTGCGGAACCCGGTGCGCAGGTCCACGTCGCGATTGAAGCGCGGATCCTGGTAGGCATCGGCCACGCGCACCGGCTGGCCCGAGGTCGCGGCCGCGCCCGCGATGCCGCTGCCGAGCGGAATGCGCACGCTGTCGCCCTTCTCGACGTCCTGCGCCACGCGCAGCACCAGCTCGCCGCGACGACGATCCACGAGGAACAGCGACGCGCGCTCCGCCTCGAGCAACTCGCTGACGCGGCGCGTGAAGACCCGCAGCGCCTGCTCCAGCAGGCTCTGGTAGGCCTGGTCGCGGGCGAGCGCCGTGGCCTCGAGGAAGCGTTGCGACTGCTGCGTCAACTCCGCGAGTGTGCGGCGGAAGGCGGCCTCGTCCATCTCTGCGACCAGTTGCTCGAGCGGCTGCTTGCTCGTGCTGTCCGCCAGCAGGTTCATCATGTGCTGCGTGTTGGCGATCACGGCCTCGGTAAAGGTCGAGATGCGCCCGTCCTCGAGGTGCAGGATGCGGTCGGCGACGTCGAGGATCCGGTTGTCGTGGGTCACGAGCAGGATCGTCGCGCCCTGTTCCCTGGCCAGCGCCTGCATCCGATCGACGACCTCGCGGCCCGAGACGCGGTCGAGCGAGGCGGTGGGCTCGTCGGCAAGCACGATGGCCGGATCGCCCACGAGCGCCCGTGCGATTGCGACACGCTGCCGCTGCCCCCCCGAGAGTTCGTGGGCCCGCTTGTCGACGTGCGCGCCGAGACCGACCGCCTCGAGCATCGAGCGTGCGCGGCGCCGCAGCTCGCTTCGCGGGAAGCGGCCGGTGGCCCTGAGCCCCAGCTCGACGTTCTCGGTCGCCGTGAGCGCGGCGAGCAGGTTGTGCTGCTGGAAGATGAAGCCGATGCGGCGGCGCACGCGCTCGAGCGCGCCCGCGTCGGCGCCGTTCAGTTCCTGGCCGAGCACGCGCACGCTGCCCGACTGCGCGGCGCGCAATGCGCCGATCAGCGTCAACAGCGTCGTCTTGCCCGAGCCCGACGGCCCGGTGACGATGATGATTTCGCCAGCCGGGATCGTAGCCGACACGTCGAACAGGATCTGGCGGCGCAGCGCGCCCTTGCCGTAGTGGTGGTCGAGTCGCTCGACGACGACGGGCTGCGCGGTGCTCATCCAAACACCTCGGCCGGGTCGAGCTTGCGCACCTTGCGCAATGCCAGGAACCCCGACAGCGCGCACACCGCCAGCATGATGCCGAACACGACGAGCGAGCGGTCGACCGTCATGTGCAGCGGCAGCCGCGTGGCGCCGGCCGCGACGCGGTACAGGTAGGCGGACGCCGCGGCGCCGGGCACGAAACCCAGCACCGCCAGGATCGCGGCCTGCTGCAGCACGATGCCGGACACGAAGCCGTTGCCGTAGCCGATCGCGCGCAACGTCGCGTATTCGTTGAGGTGCTCCGAAACGTCGGCGAACAGGATCTGGTAGACGATGATCGCGCCGACGACGAGGCCCATGATCGCGCCGAACGCGAACACGAACCCGATCGGCGTGGCGCCATTCCAATATGCGCGCTCGCGGTCGATGAAATCCTGCTTGGTGAGCACCAGCACGTCCTTCGGCAGCAGCTCGCGCAGCTCGTCGCGCACCGCGACCGGGTCGGCCCCGTCCCGCAGCCGGATCAGGCCGAGCTGGATTTCCTCGCGCGGGCGATCGGGAAACAGCCGCAGCCAGTTGTCGATGCTGGTGATCACCGTGCCGTCGATGCCGAACGACGGACCAATCTCGACCAGTCCCACGACCTTCACCGTACGGTTGTTGACCTCGGTGGTGATCGGTCCGTCGGCCACGAAGCGCGCGCGGATCTCGCCGAATTCGGGGCGGGATGCGGCGTCGAAAAGCACGACGTCCTGCTGGCGCAGCAGCTCGCGCCCGGCGGAAAACCCCGGCGTGTCGAACTGGTCGTGCTCCGGATTGAGGCCGATCGACTGGATGGCGCGGCGGTCCGTGCCCCAGGGGTTTTTCCAGACCGCTGGGAAGATGTACACGGGCGAGACTTCCGCAACTGCATCCGCGCCGAGCGCCTGGTAGAGCCGGCGGATCGAGAACGCCGCAGGTCGCACGATGAACACGCTGTCCGGGCTGAACAGCGCGATGTCGTACTCGAAGCGCTCGTGGAAGCGCAGCGTGCTCTCGAACAGCGCCGAGCGGAAGCCGAGCTGCATCATGATCAGCAGCACCGCGAACGAGATGCCGGCGACGGCGACCAGCAGGCGCAGCGGCCGGTGCCGCAGCTGCTTCCAGCCGAGCGGGGCGCTGAGCCAGGCGGGCGCCATGCCGCTCAACGCCTGATCTCGACTTCGACCTGCAGCAGGCTGAGCGAGGCCGCGGGCGCGGAGTCGTCGAGCTTGATCTCGACTTCGATGATGCGCGCGTCCTTGCGGGCGGCGGGGTCGGTGCCGATCTCGTCGAGCTTCTGCACCTTGGGCCGGATGCGGGCGACGGTGCCCGTCAGGTCGCCGGCGAGCGCGTCACTCTTGATCCGGGCCTTCTGGCCGACGCGCACGTGGCGGATGTCGGTCTCGTAGACCTCGGCGATCGCGACCATCTGGTCGACGCGACCGAGCTCGAAGACGCCGTGTGCGCCAACGAGCTCGCCGACCTGGGCGTGGATGTCGAGGATCCGCCCGGCGAACGGCGCGCGAACGTAGGCGCGATCGAGTTCGGCCTGCTGGCGCGCCATCGCCGCCTCCGCGGAGGCGATCCGTGACTGGGCCACGCTGGCCGCCGCCCGGCGCGCCTTGCAGGTCGCGGCGCCGGCTTCGGCATTGCCCTTGGACTGCTCGGCCACGTCGTCCGACGTGAGGCGACGCTGCAGCAGTTCGTCCTGCCGGCGGGACTGCCGTGCCGCGACGTCGGCCAGCACGCAGGCCTCCTCGGCCAGGCTCACGGACGCGACGGCGTCGCGCCGCGCGGTCTCGAGATCGGCGCGCGATTCGGCGAGGCGGGCCTTCAGCACGGGGATCGTGTCCGCCTCGGCCAGGACCTGGCCGGCCTTGACGTCCGCTCCACGCTCCACGTGGATCCGCGTGACGACGGAACCCGAGATCGCTTCCGGCGTCGACGGCAGGCCGAGCCGCACGATGCCACCGGCGGGCTCCAGGCGGCCCAGCGCGGCCACGCTCTTCGTCGCTGCAGCCCCCTTGTTCGTGGTTGCGCCCTGGGCCCGGACCGTGGCCGCCGACCCGACGAGGAGGGCCGCGACGACCATGGCGACGGCGACCAGCCCGGCCGTCACTGCAATGGGTCTGTTCTGAACACTGCGCATCATGGGTAACCCTCGTCGTCGTTCCAGCATCAGTCCGGCCACCGGGTGGCAGCCGCCTCGCGGCCGCTGGCATAGCCGGCGGCGACGATTGCATCGAAAGCACGTACGTCGGTCAGGCTGAAGCGGCTCACCTCGGGCCGGATCAGCAGGTCGGCGCGGCGCCCTGCCTCGCGCGCCGTAGCCATCGTGCCGATTTCCGCCGCCTTGAGCATGACGGACAGGAAGCCGGGAACGCGGTAGCGGCGCCGGAACGGCAGGTAGCGTCCGGCGAGCACGGCCCACGGCGACGGCACGGACGCGTAATCCACTGCGTAGGTCTGCCGCGCAGTCACGTCCACGGCGATGACCTGGCCGACGGGGCGGTCACGCATGCGGTCCACCGGCAGGTTGTCGAGAATCCCGCCGTCGATGCTCAGTTGCCCGTCGATCACGGCGGGCGGGAAGACCCCGGGCAGCGACACGCTGGCGCGCAGCGCGAGCGGCAGCGACCCGCGGTCGTGGACGCGGGTCTGGCCGGAGCCAAGGCCACTCGAGAGGCAGAAATACGGCAGCGGCAGGTCCTCGATCTCTCCCGCTAGGTACTCGCCGATCAGTCGCTCCATGCGGCGGCCTCGCAGCAGTGACACCACGGGCAGCGTCAGGTCGCCGAACGGCTTGCCGCCGACGAACGCGGCGCGCGCTCGCGCGATGGCCTCGTCTGCGGGCAGGTCGAGCGCGATCGCCGCGCCCATCACCGAGCCGATGCTCGAACCGCCGACCCAGTCGATCGCGTGTCCCGCCTCGACCAGTGCCTTGTAGACACCGAGGTGTGCGAAGCCGCGCGCCGCCCCGCCGCCGAGCACCAGCCCGAGCGCGGAGCCGTCGAGGATCCGCGCGAGCCGCGCGAAGTCGGCCGGGACGCCCTCGCGCAGGTGCAGATGGAAATCCGTGTGGCGATCCCTGAGCCACGCCGCGGTGCCGGTCAACGTGTCCGGGCTGCCGCGATGCAGCAACAGCAGGGCCTGCGGGGCCACCGGACCGTGCGGGGCGTCAAGCAGCGGTGATTCCCATTCCCGCCGCATCGTCGGGCATGCTGCGTCTGCGACCAGCAGCACGAGGTCGGCGTGGCGCAGTGCAACGTCCGTCCAGGGGGTCGCGCCCGGATCCGCGACGTATATGACATAACGATGCTGGTCTTCCTGCTGGGCCAGCCAGTCGACGAGTCCCGCAGTCACGGGCGCGCCGACGCGGGAGGGAAGCTCGATACCGTCGACTTCAACCAGGTCGGCAGCGGAGAGCGCGCGCGCCGCGCCACGCCGGGCGAGCGCTGCGACGAGCCGATCCGCGAGGTCACGGGTCGCGGCACCGGGGTCGAGAGGCAACAGCGCGATCGTCCGAAAGGATCGGCGAACCGACGTGACGCCCGCCGTCCGGTCCCGCAGGCGCGTCGCAATGCTGCCGGCGAGTTGCCGGGTCAGCTCGGGCCGGCGCTGCGACAGCCGGTCGAACGCCGTCGCGCCCATGCGCAGCAGCAGGCTGTCCCGGGTCGCCCGGATGCCGGCCGACCGTGCGCCGCCGCTCAGCATGCCGATCTCGCCGACGGTTTCGCCCGGGCCGACTTCGGCCACGCAACGGGATCCTGCGCCAGGCTCGGGCGCGTCGATCCAGACCTGCAACCGGCCGCGCACCAGCAAGAAGAGCTCGTCGCCAGGGTCCCCCTGGCGAAACAGCCAGTCTCCACCGCGGCAGACCATGGGCTCGAGTTCCGCGGCAAGCGCGCTCGCCACCTGCTCGGGCAGGCCGAAACCACGCTGGACTGCAAGCAGCAGCGACTGTTGCGTCGACGACGCAGCCATCCGGATTCCCCCTCTCGTCGTTTTCGTTGTATGGGTTCCTGAATGAGGAACCGTCACTCACCATAAGCGACAATGCGGGCGTTTGTCACGGGCGGGCAGGTTGCCGCCAGCTTGGCGCGCGGCCGAAATGTCACGTCCCACGGCAGGGCGGCTGGTATCATCGGTCGCGCAGGGCTCGAATCCACAAGAAACAGCACGCGGCGGACAGGGCATGTCCGGTCCGCGGAAACGCTGACGGATGGAGAAGGAAAATGACTCGATTTGGCATCGCTGCCGTTTCGGCGGCCACGGTCGCATTGCTGGCGAGCCTGGGTGGTCACGCGCGAGCCGAAACCCAGGTCATCCAGCAGGTGCTCGATCGGGTGGCGGTCTTCAACCGCGGCACGGCGCTCGAGATGAAGTTCGACGCGGCCGACGAGCGCCCGCCGGACTTCGCCAACTTCAACCTCGTCGAGTCGGCTGGTCTCGGCAGTTGCCAGCTGAACGGCTCGCGCGGATTGTATTGCCTCGATGGACGTGACGTGCGGCGCTGGCAGGATCCCGCGGACGGCGGGCCGGGCCAGGTCGAGTTCAGTTGTGCCAACAGTGCGCTGCAGCTCGATGCCAAGCGCGGCGACCCGTGCAGTGCGATCGCCGTCGCGCAGAATGGCGACGTCTGGATCTCGGGGCGGCGCGGTAGCGCCTACCAGTTGATCAAGCTGGTTCGGAAGGACGCGGACGGCGCCTGCAGCGAGGGCTCGACGCTGAGCCCGACGAATGGCGTGCCTGCGCGGTACTGCTTCCGTCCGTACGCGTCCGGACGCCCGCTGTTATACAAGCTGGTCGTCGTCGAGGGCGAGGAAGCGGAGCGGTTCGATGCCGGCACTGGTGCGCCTGCAGGCGGCGTGCTGGGCCTCGACGTGCGCAATGCGGTCACGTACTTCAGCACGAGTCCGAACGCGACGCCGGTCGATCTCGTCGCCGGAAAAACGGCGTGGGGCCTCGGCACTAAGGAGGCGCTGCTGGACCTCGCGCTGCTGCAGGTTGCCAACGGCGAGTCGACGGGCGACCAGACCGATAACTTCCTGCTCGCGATGTCCTCGACGGGCCGCGTGCTGGCGCGCCAGACCGATCAGTTCGCTCCCGCGACGACGATCGAGGCTTTCAACGTCCCGGACGAGCGTGACGCGCCGACGGCGCCCATGCCCGAGCAGTGCGACGCTTCGGCACAACGCTATGGGATCGCCGCGAGCGCCAAGTCGGGCCGCGTGTACGTGACCGATCGCAACTACTGCCAGGTGATGGCCCTGCAGCCGGCGGGCCCGCCGTTCATGGGCCTCGTCAACGTGCCGGACGACAGCAGCAGCCTCGGCGCCGACCTGACG
>Ga0105090_10001618_pt1 | contig 12259 bp, 12 predicted proteins | sample PPLLak3March2015_FD_79110 | JGI IMG/M metagenome (GOLD analysis project Ga0105090, IMG submission 79110) | Freshwater sediment microbial communities from Prairie Pothole Lake near Jamestown, North Dakota, USA - PPLs Lake P7 Core (1) Depth... | ecosystem: Environmental > Aquatic > Freshwater >... | reverse complement strand
CGGGCCGCCTTCGTCACGCGCGACAACCGCAGCCAACGCAACGACATCGAGCGCCACTACCGCGCCGCCGTGCGCACGGCCAGCCAACGCGTGCTCATCGCCAACGCGTACTTCTTCCCCGGCTACCGGCTGCTGCGGGACCTGCGCCACGCGGCCCGGCGCGGCGTGCAGGTCGACCTGGTGCTGCAGGGCCGGCCCGACCAGGCCTGGGTGCAGCGAGCTTCCGAGCTGCTGTATGGCTACCTGATGCGTGCCGGCGTGCGTGTCTACCTCTACGACGAGCGCCCGCTGCACGCCAAGGTGGCAGTGGTCGACGACCGCTGGGCGACCGTGGGCTCGAGCAACCTCGACCCGACGAGCCTGGGCCTGAACCTGGAAGCCAACGTCGTGGTGCGAGACATAGCGTTCGCCACGCAGTTGCGTAAGCAGATCGAACACCTGATGCAGCAGCGCTGCAAGCGCGTGCAGTCGCCGACGCCGGGGCCGCTGCGGTCGGCCTGGATCGCCCTGCGCAGTCTGGTCGTGTTCCACGCCATGCGCTACTTCGCGGCCTGGGTGCGGCGCTCGCCGAATGCGGCGCCGCGCGTCGTGCCATTGCAGGCCGAGCGGAAATGAGCGCCGCCGGGACCGGGGATCGTGCAGCCCGTCCCCCTCGGGGGACCGGCCACGGGGCAGGTCGTCGTGTGGGCGTGAGACGGGCAGGCCAGTGGGTCTGGCGGTGGTTCAAGCGCGTGGCGCCATGGGTGCTGGCGGCGCTGGTGCTGGCGCTGGTGGCACGCGAGGCGCGCACGGTGGACTGGCCGGCCGTCTGGCAGGCGTTGAAGTCGCTGTCGGTCGCGCACCTGGCAGCGGCGGCCCTGCTGGCACTGGCGAGCTACGGCCTGTACGCCGCCTTCGACCTGTTCGGGCGCCGGCTTACCGGCCACTCTCTCTCGGCCGCGCGAACCCTCGGCACGGCCGCCATCAGCTACGCTTTCAACCTCAACTTCGGTGCCTGGGTGGGCGGCCTCGCGCTGCGGCTGCGCCTGTACAGCCGTTGGGGACTGCAGGCGCCGACCGTGCTGCAGGTCTTGGCCTACAGCATGGTCACGAACTGGCTCGGCTATCTGTGGGTGGGCGGTGCCGTGCTGCTGTGGGCGCCGCCGCCTCTGCCAGCTTCCTGGATGGCGTGGACGCCGCCAGAGACGGCGCTGCGCGGCCTCGGCCTGGCGATGGTGGCGGCGGCCTTGGCCTACCTGGCGCTGTGCCGCTTCTCGCGCCAGCGCCGGCTGACATGGCGCACACACACGCTGGCGCTGCCCAGCGGCCGCATCGCCGTGTTGCAGGCGTTGGCGGGTGGCGCCAACTGGCTGCTGATCGGCTCCATCGCCTGGCTCGTGCTCGGCGCACGCCTGGACTACGCCAGCGTGCTCGGCACCATGCTGCTGGCGGCCGTGGCCGGCGTGGTAACGCATGTGCCGGCCAACCTGGGGGTGCTGGAAGCCGTGGTCGTGGCGACCCTGGGCGCGCGCCTGCCAGCGCACGAACTGCTGGCCGCCATGCTGGCCTACCGCGCCACCTACTACCTGCTGCCGCTGGCCTTGGCGCTACCAGCCTACGGGCTGAGCGAAGCGGCTGCGCGGCGTGCCGGGCCGGTGCTCCCGCCGGATGCGGGTCCTTGAGTCAAGGCTGGTTTTCCTGCAACGGCTTGAAGGCCTGCGCCTGGAGGTCAATGCCAATCAGGAGCGCGGCCAGCGCGCCGACGATATTCAGCCACTGACGTGCGGTGATCATCGAGCACCCTTCGCAGGCTGCCATGCACAGTGCTCGGCAACGGCGCGCACCTCGGCCGCGGACAGCTTCTTGGCGACGAGGGCCAACAGGCCCATTGGCCCGGGCGGTCGCGCTCAGGTTTGCCACGCCGTCAACTGGTTGGCGAGGTAGGTCACGCTCTGCCCAGCCAGGGGCGGAAAGTCCGGTCCCACACCGCCCCCTACTGGTCGGGACATTGATCGCACGCCGGCATCGTGTCGGCCCAGCGGCCGCGGCTGACCAAGGTGCCGCCGACCGCGGCAGACGCCGGCGCTGCTGCCGCTACAGCTGGTGCAGCCGGAGCAGGTAACGCGGCGTAGTAGGCCGATACGAAGCCCGTTGCGAACCACTGCTCCACAGTCCGGCTCGCATCGATCCCGATCTCACTCCTGCGGTGAAGTCGCCTCTCGTGTCGAGGTTTGTCACGCCCGCCTGGCGGTCATCGTGCGCCATCAATGCAAAGTGGTTATGAACCCACTGCTGGGACGACACGACTCTATATGTTCCAATTGGATTCTATTTGGAATCCATGGAGATGGCATGAAGAGCGGCAACGCAATCATCGAACACAGGCAACGCACGGGCGAGACGGAGAAGATGACGGTCAATGTCGGCGTGGTTGACCTGGGACACGTCGACCTCCTGGTCCAAGAAGGTTTCTACTCGAACCGTTCGGATCTCGTGCGAACGGCACTGCGAAACCAGTTGGCGTTGCACGCCGACACGGTGAAGCAGACCGTGGCCCGCCGAACACTCACGGTAGGTCTTCAGCACTACAGCCGCGCCGATCTCGAGACGGTGGTGGCAGCCGGCCAGCGACTCCAGGTCCAGGTCGTCGGACTCGCCCGCATTGCGGACGATGTGACACCGGAACTGGCGCGCGCCGCCATCGAATCCGTGACCGTGCTGGGCGCGTTCCAGGCCAGTCCCGCGGTGCGCCAGGCCTTGTCCGATCGCCTCCATTGAACCGCACCTCCATCAACAGAAAGAACATCATGAAGAACCCCTTCAATGTCCGAGCGCCGGCCTTCGATGCCGCCGCAATCAACGAAACGATTCAACGGGCGCTCGCGTCCGCGGGACTCGACACCACGGCAGGCCCGATGCATGGCGTGACCGAGACCATCCGGCGCGCACTGGCCGCGGGCGGTCTCGCCACGGCAGCCCCCAGGAACGACCTCGACTCCATCATCGACGTCGCGGCACGCGTCGTCCCCGCGGGCGAAGACTCAGACACGGCACGAGAGCGCGAGCCGTCGATCGATGAGTCGCAGCAAAGGCCCGGCAGCTTCGAGACGCACGAGTTCAGCAACGACGTTGGCAACCGGACCTACAAGGTCTATGTGCCAGCGGGGAAGTCCGATGCGCCGCGCGCAATGATCGTGATGCTGCACGGCTGCACCCAGTCGGCGGACGACTTCGCGGCAGGCACCCGGATGAATCGCCTCGCCGACGAGCACGGCTTCCTCGTCGTGTACCCCGAGCAGGCCCCACAGGCGAATGCATCGAAGTGCTGGAACTGGTTCAAGCCACAGGACCAGCGGCGCGGCGCCGGCGAGCCGTCGCTGATCGCCGGCATCGTGGGCGAGGTCGTGCGAACGCACGGCGCCGACGCACGCCGCATCTTCGTGGCCGGGCTGTCGGCCGGCGCGGCGATGGCCGTGGTGCTGGGCGAGACCTACCCGGAGTTGTTTGCTGGTGTCGGTGCCCATTCCGGCCTGCCATATGGCAGTGCGCACGACATTCCGTCGGCGCTGGCCGCGATGAAAGGGGGGCGCGGCCGCATGCCGGGGCTGAACAACGCAGGCGGTGCTGCCGGAACGCCGCGCCGGAAGGCCGTGCAGGCGGTACCGATCATCGTCTTCCACGGCGACAGAGACCACACCGTGCAGCAGACCAACGGCGCAGGCATCGTGCAGCAGGCCCGGGATGCGCACGGCGCTCAGGCGGGGAACGCCGGCCTGCGTGTCAACACGCAGGCCGGCGTCGCGTCGGGCGGCCGGCGCTTCAGCCGCACGATCCACGCCGACTCCGAGGGGCAGGCGCGGATCGAAAGCTGGACCTTGCATGGCGCCGGACACGCCTGGTCGGGCGGCCACGCGAGTGGTTCGTATACCGACGGCAAGGGCCCGGATGCTTCTGCGGAAATGGTGCGCTTCTTCATGGCGCTGCCGCGCGCCGGCTCGGCATGAGCGACCTGCTAACTTGCCTGCGCCGAAGCGACTGGCAAGCTCAGTGGGGCCGCTCGACCGCAATCGCCCGACGACACCCGCAGTGGTGCACCAGGGGAAGGTGGCCACGCCGACGAGCCACTGCGCAGCCGCTCATAGGCCCGTTCCACGACGCCGTAGCATTCGCAACTGTGCCGCTCCAGTCCGCGCCTGCCGAGCACCCGGATTCGCCCGCGGCTGTAGCGGATCAAGCCGTCCCGCTGCAACTGCAGCGCGGCTGCGGTCACCCCTTCGCGACGCACGCCCAGCATGCCTGCGATGCGCTCCTGCGTGACCCGCATCTCATCGTCGGCTTGTCGATCCAGGTGCTGGAGCAGCCAGCGACACAGTTGCGGGGCCAGGGCGTGGTGACGGTGGCAGGCCGAGGTCTGTGCCATGTGCGTGAACAGCGCCTGGGTGTAGCGCAGCAACTGCTGCATCACTGGCGCGAAGTTGTGCGCCAAGTCGGCGATGTCACACGCACTCATGCGCCAGGCCAGGCCAGGTCGCTGCACCACGGCACCGCTCAGCGCCATGCCGCCGCCCATGTAGGCGCACACGCCAACGACGCCTTCACGGCCAACCACCGCCACCTCGGCGCACGCACCGTCTAGCAGGGGTGAAACCAGCGAAACGACAGCCGTGACCGGAAAGTTCGCGTAGCGCAGGAAGTTGCCCGCTTCGTACAGCATCACACCGGCGGTCAGGTCCACGGCCTCGATGCGGGACTGCAGGGCGTCGGCGACGTCGGGCGGCAGCGAGGCCAGCAATTGGTTGTCTGGTGGGGACTGGTGGTAAGCGTTCAAGGCTGATCGTCTCTTGCAAGACCCGAGGGTCGACGGAACGCAATCTAGGTTCCGCCGAGACGATCCTCTACGTCGAAACACACAGCCGCTCCGCTGTGTGGCGGCAACGCCTAGGGCGGTCAGACCAGCGGCCGCGGCGGCGGGCGGCCGTCACCGTAGAGGTCGGCCAATCGCGCCATCGCCTTCACGTCGCCCAGGAAGAGCCGGCCGTCGACGATGCGGTGCAGGCCGCTCCGCTCGAGCTTGCGCAAGGTCTTGTTGGTGTGCACCAGCGACAGGCCCAGGCCGTCGGCGATATGCTGCTGCGTCAGCGGAAAGGCCACGCCGCCGGCACCTGCGTCGGCCTGCAGCGCGGCGGCGCGCTTGAACAGCAGGATGAGCATCGAGGCGATGCGTGCCTCGGCGCTGCGACGCCCGACCGACAGCAGCGTGTCGTCGACCATCGATTCCTCGTGCGCCGTCAGCCAGGTCAAATTGAAGCCCATCATCGGGCTGCGCCGGTGCAGTTCCCAGATCGCATCGCGCTGGAAGACGCAGAAAAGCGCGTCGGTGAGCGTCTCCATCCCGTGGGCAGCGGCGTCTCCCATCCTCTGCTGCACGCCAATGAAGTCACCTGCCAGCAGAAAGCTGGGATCTGCCGACGCCCATCGCTGAGCGTCTTGTAACGGAAGGCCCACCCCTGCAACAGCGTGTACAGCGGCGCGTCGGTCTGGCCTTCGTGAATCAGCGACTCGCCGGCGCCCAGGTGTCGCTCGCGGCGCTTGAGCGACTGAACCAGTTCGAGCTCTTCTCCCGTCGGTTCGTGAAAAAGCTTCAGCGAACGCAATGGACAGTTGCGACAGACCGTCTCGCCACCGATCGCGGGAGAACCTTCGGGCGGCAGTCGTACGGGTGATCCCATGACCACAGTGTCGCGCATCACCCAAGCGCGATCTTGCTGTGTACGCCACCGAACAGTCTTCTGCGGCTGCCGTGGCTAGAGTGGAACGCTCTGGGCGCTGCATGCACAAGTACCGAGTCATTGAATATCACACCGGCCAGCACCGGCTGTTGCTGGAAGGAGGCGTCGGTCGCTACCACTGGGCACGCGTGCTGAACGGAGCTCCGCGGGTCGGCGACTTGCTGTCCGGCAGCCGACCCCACCTGGGGTTCGGTCTGCTGCAGTGTTCGCCGTCGGCACTGAGCTTGCGAGTAATCTTCGAGGCCATCGACTGCGTTGGCCCTGGTTTCAATCCGGGCTGGATCGCCGGGGCGCTGTCAACGAGACGGCGCGGAGCGGCGCCCGCCGACCATTGAGTGCCCAAGCCCCCCGCTCGCTGGACCAGGCGCAGCGGCGCCACGCCATCTGCCAAGCAGCCGCATGACTTGAACGGGACCGATGACTCCAGCGCAATGGTTCATGCTCATCGGCGGGCTGCTGCTAGTCATGGGCCTGACGTCGTCCCTGCTCCGCCGTGCCCCGGTGACCTCGGCCATCATCTACCTGGCCGTGGGCGTGGCGGTGGGGCCGACCGCGCTCAACCTGTTTCACTTCAACCCGCTGAAGGAATCGGCGCTGCTGGAAGTGATGACGGAAGTGGCGGTGCTGATTTCGCTCTTTTCCGCCGGCATCAAGATGCCGGTGCCGTTCAACCTGGCCCGCTGGCGGGCGCCGATCCTGCTGGCCACCCTGTCGATGGGCATCACGGTGGGCCTGGTGGCCGTGTTCGTCCACTTCGCGCTGGGCCTTCCCCTGGGCGCGGGGGTCCTGCTGGGCGCGATCCTGGCGCCCACCGACCCGGTGCTGGCCACCGATGTGCAGGTCCGCCACCCCGGCGACCGTGACCAGTTGCGCTTCAACCTGACCTGCGAAGCCGGCATGAACGACGGCAGCGCCTTCCCCTTCGTGGTGCTGGGCCTGGGCCTGCTGGGCCTGCACGACCTGGGCGACTTCGGGCTGCGCTGGGTCCTGGTTGACGTGTTGTGGGCCACGGTGGCCGGCATCGGCATCGGTGTAGCTGCCGGCGTGGCACTGGCACGCCTGAGCGGCAAGCTCAGGCGCGCCCCGTACCGGCACGAGCTGATGGACGACTTTCTGGGGCTGGGCTTGATCGGTGCCGTCTACGGCGTGGCGACACTGGCGCACGCCTGGGGCTTCCTGGCGGTCTTCTTTGCCGCCGTCGCGCTGCGCCAGACCGAGCTGAAGCGGTCCCATGCAGAGCCACCGCAGGACGACGGCGCCCAGGCACCTGCAGCCGAAACCACAAGCAGCCACCCGCCTGCAGAAAAGCCGGCCGGAACCATGGTGAGCATCGGCTCGCTGGTCTTCAAGGAACACCTGGAAAGGCTGTCGGAACTGGCGCTGGTGCTGCTGGTAGGCGGCGCACTGTTCGTGGACTCGTGGAGCTGGGAAGCGGTGGCCATGGCCTTGTTCCTGTTCGTCGTCGCGCGTCCGATCAGCGTGCTTGCCGTGTTGTGGCGCGCAGACATGCCGCTGCGCACTCTGGGCATGATCGGCTGGTTCGGCGTGCGTGGGATCGGTTCGCTGTACTACCTGATGTATGCCATTCAACACGGCTTGCCCGAACCTCTGGCCCTGCAGCTGATCCAGATGACGCTGATCGTCGTGACGCTGTCCATACTCGTGCACGGCATCAGCGTCAAACCGCTGATGGCCGCCGTCTGGCGGCAAAAGACCCACCCGCGACCATGAACGACCTCACTCCGTCCGCCTTGCCCGACCCGCCCGACACCGCGGCGGCCGCCGGCGCAAATGAGTCACCCTTGCCCGACGCGACGCCCGCTGCGCCAGATCGCCTGCCCATCCACATGCCAGTGGACGTGCGCAGCGCCTCGCTGTCGCTGCTGGCGTTGATCGCCATCTTGTTCGCGCTGCACGTCGCCAGCGCGGTCTTCATCCCGCTGCTGCTCGGGCTGGTGCTGAGCTATGCGCTCAGCCCGCTGGTCGACGTGCTCGAGCGCTGGCGGTTGCCGCGCGCGCTCGGCGCGGGAGTGCTCATCCTGGGTCTCGCTGCCGTAATGGGCTGGACGGTCGCCACGCTGAGCGACGACGCCACCGTGCTCATCGAGTCGCTGCCCGCTGCGACGCAGAAGTTGCGCAAGGTCATGCACATGCATCGAGGCCAGAAAGAGTCGGCGATCGACAAGGTGCAGCGCGCTGCGACGGAGATCGAAGAGGTGGCCAAGGAGGGCACCACGGCACGACCGGCCCCGCCCCGCGGCGTCACGCGCGTCAGCATCGAGCCCGAGCGCTTCGACATCCAGGACTATCTGTGGTCGGGCACGCTGGGCGCCGCGGCTTCGGCCGGCCAGGCGGTGGTGGTGGTATTCATCGCCTTCTTCCTGCTGGCATCGGGTAGCCGCTTCCGTCGCAAGATGGTGAAACTCGCCGGCCCGACCTTTGCGCAGAAGCGCATCACGGTGCAACTGCTCGACGAGATTACTGCGCAGATTCACCGCTTCATGCTCGTGCAGGCCGCCGTCAGCGTGCTCGTGGGGCTGGTCACCGGGTTCGCCTTCTACGCCGTCGGCCTGGAATATGCCGCCGTCTGGGGCGTGGTCGCCTTTGTGCTGAATTTCGTGCCCTACCTCGGCACCGTGGCGCTGACCGCGGGCTCGGGGCTGATGGCCTTCGTGCAGTTCGGCAGCCTCGACATGGTGCTGCTGGTGGCCGGCATCGGCATGGTGATCCACGCCGTCTCCGGCAACCTGCTCACGCCCTGGCTGACCAGCCGCACCAGCCGCATGAATGCGGTCACGGTGTTCGTCGGTGTGCTCGCCTTCGGCTGGCTGTGGGGCATGTGGGGGCTGCTGCTGGGGGTGCCGATCCTGACGACGCTGAAGGCCATCTGCGACCGGGTCGACGAGCTCAAGCCGATCGGCGAACTGATGGGAACGTAGCGGGAACCCTGCGCCAGGGTCTCTGGCGCCCAATGGGGACAACAGGGTCGGGCTCAGTTCAGCAGCGCCTTGATGCGTTTGAAGTCCAGGTCGCGCAAGGCCTCGCGCATGGGCGGGCCGCAGGTCGGGTTGCGGTCCGGCAGTGAAGCGCAGACGTGGATGACCCCCGCCGACCGCTGTCGTGGATCAAGACTTGGCGCGCGTCAGGATCCTGCGACAGCGCAGCAAGGGGCATGCAACGAACAGCGCACGCCCCTCGATCCCACCTTACTTGCCGTCGCGGTCCGAGTCGCCCGGGGTGGCACGCTCGACGCCGTCACTCAAGCGCTCCCACGCATCGCGTGTCGCGTGCTTGGCGCGGTCCCAGCCGAGACTGGAACTTCCACGCTTGTCGTTCCACTCCCGGCCGAGTTGGGGCTCGACGTCGTCGAAAGTGCGGCCCGGATAACGAGTGTGAGCGTCGACGCCGTAGCCATAGGCGGGACGGTATTCGTCGTAGTCCGATCCATTGGCATAGGAACGGCTGGAGTGGTTGTCGCGCCAGTAGGCATCTTCGGCGACAGGGTCGACAGCATTGGCGATGCCCTTGCCTGCCAACGCACCCGCCACGGCGCCAACGACCGCACCGACCGCGAGGCCGACAGGTCCCGTCATGCCACCCACGGCAGCGCCGGCTGCGGCACCGCCTGCGACGCCGCCGGCCGTACCGCCGACCACGGCACCCAGACCGGTGGCGACCGGGCGACTCTTTTCGTCCGACCTGTCGATGTCGTTCCTGGTTGTGCTCTTGACTTCGTTCATGCGCTTCTCCTTGGTTGACTGCGGGATTCGCGTGGCCACCGTGGGTGGTGGACTCATCGCGGTGCAGGCAAGATCAAGCGTATGGGGGGAGACAAAGGCTCGCGATCGTCCGTCACGTCGCCTGGCGCTCGGAGGCTGTCCCGTTGGCCGGTAGGCCTGTTCCTACGGAAGCGACCTTCATGAGACTTTCGGCCCGTCATGGGTTGGCACCTTGACAGGCCATGGGTCGTTGGCCCAGGAGTTCGTGGTTCAGGCCGCGAGAGGGGGATAGTCGGTGTAGCCCTGCGCGCCGGGCACGTAGAAGGTGGCCGGGTCCGGGGCGTTGAGCGGAGCGTCCTGGCGCATCCGCGCCACGAGATCCGGATTGGCGAGGAACGGGCGCCCGAAGGCGATCAGGTCGCCGCGCTTTTCGCGCAAGGCCTGTTCGGCGCTGGCATGGTCAAAACCGCCCGAAAGGATGAACAGCCCGTCGAAGGCGGCACGCAGCTTGAGCTTGAAGTCGGCGGGCACCGGCGGCGCCCCCATCGACGAGTGATCGACCAGGTGGATGTAGAGCAGGCCAAGCGCTGAAAGCGACTCGGCCAGTGCCAGGTACTGCGTCTGCACGTCGGGGAACTCGCCCGTGCCGTTGAACACGCCGTAAGGGGAGAGGCGGATGCCGACCCGGTCGCGGCCGATGGCCAAGATCGTGGCCTGCGCGACCTCGAGTGCGAAGCGGTTGCGGCCTTCGATGCTGCCGCCGTGACCGTCAGTGCGTTGGTTGACGAGCGGGTTCAGAAACTGCTCAATCAGGTAGCCATTGGCGCCGTGCACCTCGACACCGTCGAAGCCCGCGTCCAGCGCGAGCTTAGCGGCCGTCGCATGCTCCTGGACGGCGTGGGCGATGTCGACTGCAGTCATGGCGCGCGGTGCGCTGTGCGGCTGCATGCCCCCGGCATCGGTCAACATCTCTCCTGGACACACTTCCGTGCCCGGCCCCAGCACCTCGGCACCGGTCGGCAGGTTGGCGACATGCGCGACGCGGCCGCAATGCATGAACTGCACGAAGATCTTGCCGCCCTGGGCGTGGACGGCGGATGTGGTGGCTTTCCAGGCGTTCACCTGCGCCGCGTTGTACAGCCCCGGGATGCGGGGGTAGCCCAGGCCGTTGGGACTGGGCGAAGTGCCCTCGGTGATGATCAGGCCCGCCGTCGCACGTTGACCGTAGTACGTGGCCATCAGCGCATTCGGCGTGTGCTCGGGTGTGGCCCGGCTGCGTGTCAGCGGCGCCATCACCATGCGATTGGAGAGTTGCAGCGAGCGTGCAGCGAATTTGTCGAACAGCATGGCATGGACTCCTGAGTGGGATCGGCCCCGCAAGCTGCGCGTGAGGCGCGCCACCTTCAAGCCCTGGGGTGCCTGGAGCGTGCATCCTGTGCGCAAGGACTCGTGAGGTCTGTTCGATGCCGCACGCCGTGCGGCAAGAAACAAGACACGACGTCTGGCCGCTGAGCGCCTGCATTCAGGGTGCCGGCGCCTTCAGTCGACCCTGCCAGGTCAGCGCTGCCTCGCAAGCGGCCCCAGGACGAGCTTCTCCAGCGCGTCGAGCGTGCGCTCCAAATGGCCTGAAGCAAGGAGGGATCGCTGAGACAGACCTGCTTTGACGACGCTGGCGTACTGAACCCGGAGCGCGTCGAACGGAATGGCAAGAAGCTCATGACCCACGCTGATGCGGGTAATTGGAGTCGGCCGGCTGCCGGCCTCGTCGATGTCTTTCCTCTTTGTGCTCTTCAGTTCGGTCATGGGTTTCTCAGTGATGGACTGCGTGAGTGGCGTGGTCACCGTTGATGGTGGTCGTCTCGCGGTGCAGACAATGTCGAGCGTATGCCGGGCGACAGAGCCTGGCGATCGTCCATCAGGTCGTTTCGCGCTCGGCGACTGTCCCGTTCAACGGTAGGTCGGTTCCTACGGCCGCTGTCGTCTCCGGCAAGGCAAATGAAACAACATCACGACGGCGCGCGGTGGCCTCGCCGCAGCGCGAGAACCGCGTTCGTGCCACCGAATGCAAAGGAGTTGGACAGCATCACCTGTGCCGCAACCCCGTTGCGCACCATGTTGGGCACATAGTCCAGGTCGCAGTCCGGGTCCGGTTGCTGCAGGTGCATCGTTGGCATCGCGATCTCGTGTTGCATGGCAAGCAGCGCCAGCACGCACTCAAGTGCACCGGCCGCGCCCAGCAGATGTCCGTGCATCGCCTTGGTGGCGCTGATCGGAATGTGTCCGGCACGATCACCGAATACCGCGCGGATCGCGGTGGTCTCGGTCCGGTCGTTGGCCTGGGTGCCGGTCCCGTGGGCATTGATCGCATCCACGTCCTGCGGCTTGATGCCAGCCACTTGCAGCGCCGCCGCCATGGCCGCGGCCTGACCTTCCACGCTGGGCCGCGTGATATGACTTGCGTCGTTGGACTGCCCATAGCCCAAGATTTCGCCCAGGATGGGGGCGCCGCGCGCCACCGCACGCTCCCAGGGCTCGATGATCAGCATGGCCGCCCCTTCGCCGAGCACCATGCCGCTGCGGTTCTTCGAGAACGGGCGGCATGACGCCGACGGGTCCTGCGGATCCATGGTGGCCACCGTGTGCAGGGCCTCCCAGGCCTTCAACGAGCCGGGTGACAGCGGCGCTTCGGAGCCCCCCGCGAGGGCGACCTCGAGCTGCCCGGAGGCCACCCGCATCCAGGCCTCGCCGATCGCCACCGTCGATGAAGAGCAT
>Ga0105090_10001617_pt1 | contig 12259 bp, 13 predicted proteins | sample PPLLak3March2015_FD_79110 | JGI IMG/M metagenome (GOLD analysis project Ga0105090, IMG submission 79110) | Freshwater sediment microbial communities from Prairie Pothole Lake near Jamestown, North Dakota, USA - PPLs Lake P7 Core (1) Depth... | ecosystem: Environmental > Aquatic > Freshwater >... | reverse complement strand
CAACAACAACAACAACAACAAATGCCGAATTATAATTCAATGTATAAACAGCAGAATACACCTTTAGTTGACGCTGCGTCTCCTTCAGGTGATAATTACGGAATTATGGCAGCGAATGAAGCTTTAGGTGGTGGCGGTGGATTTGGGTCTGCTTGGTAATGGTATGGCTGATGTGAATGAATGATTATAATATTTATATATAATATGAGTGTCAATGAGAAAGGTGCGTTTCATATAAATACGAATAAATCTACAAGTGTATCATTTATTGATAATGATGGCAATACATATAGAGGAACCGTTAAATTAAACATTAGGAATAACCCAATTCAGCCATATCAATTTATTAAAGGGGAAATGTTGTATGCGAATGGTGATGTTTATAATGGTGAATGGGATCAGAATAGTAGTAATGTTAATTGGAAAGCAGGTAAAGGGACAATGTTTTATGCGAATGGTGATGTTTATAATGGTGAGTGGCGGTATGATCGTAGATTTAAAGGAAGAATTGTCTATAAAAATAATGAAAATTATTTAGAATATGATGGCAAATGGGAGTCTGATATTCCATCTGGTGACGGAACACTTACATATAAAAATGGAAAACAAATTACAGGAGTTTTTAAATATGAGAATAATAAATTTATCATAATTGCCAATGCTAATATAAAAAAGTTGCCTGATCAACTTATGGCAGAACCATTAGAAGAAAATGAATATATTCCTGAAACACAATCAGTTTATCAAGATAATTTTATTTCTAACGCAGAAGATGATAGTGACTTTGTTCCTAATAATAATGAAATTGCCGAAGCAACAGTAAACGCAAAAGTAAAAAGAAGAGGAATCCTTGCTAAATTTAAAAGACATGTTGGTCCATATTTTGGATTTTCTAGTGCTGGTTTCACTGAACAAGAAAATAAATCCAAATATAATGTAGGAGGAAAAACAAGAAAAACGACAAAGAAAAAAAATCGAGAAAAATCGAGAAAAATGACAAAGAAGAGAAAAATGACAAAAAAAAGAAAAACAAGAAAAACAAGAAAATAACAAGATAAAAATAAATATATTAAAATATCATGGATGGCGGTAAGTTATTGAAAGCATTGGAAAATGAAAACAATGAAAATGTGTTTAATTATACAACTGAACACATTTTTGAAATAAATAAAAAGATATTGAATGAATTGGTCTTATCGCGAGAAACAATGATCCAATATTTGAAAACATTGACACATTATATTTATGTTGATGAAATAAATAATTTGAAATATGGTTCTTATTTGAAATGGATTTCTCTCAAAACACCGGATAATTTGCGGTTGTCTCATGGTGCTTTTTTTTGCAATATCAAAATAACAGACAATGGTGTGTTAATTGTTTGTAAAAATTATACCAATCGTCATTTTCAAATAAAAATGGATGAATGTTTGTTGTTTCAGAAATTGACGGATCAAGAAAAGGTAATATTACATGCATTGGATCATCTTTCTCTAAACCCTTGAAGAATTAGAATGGGACTTTGTCTCATTCTTTTCTTACTTAAATCCTTCGGATTTATTAATTTTTCGGTCGAAAAAAGTAAGGGTCAGTGACCGGTAAGTTTAAAATAAATGATGATTTTCAAGTATATAAAAATAATTTATTAAATATAGTAATGGAATTAGTTATTGAACCTGGAATTTATAATCCAAGTATTGATGAAGTTGGTAATTATATAGACAAAATTCCGGTACTAACTAAAAATGAAGGAATTCATTGTCCTTGTTCTAGAAAAGATAAAATATACAATTTCTCTCAACATATGAAAACAAAATGTCATCAATCTTGGTTGAAAACGATAAATTTAAATAGAACGAATTATTTTATAGAAAACATGGAATTAAGAAACACTGTGTCAAATCAAAAATTAATTATTGCCAGAATGGAAAAAGAGATAAATACTAAAATGATGACCATTGATTGTTTGTCGCAACAATTGGTAAAAGGTCCACCTAACATGGTGAACAATTTACTAGAATTTGATTGAATGGTATTAAAATTAAAGGAAACTAATACCATACATTACCATTTAAAAGGAGCTACGCTCCTTCATTTACACACTCACCGTGTCACATAGTCACATTGCATCACCTTCTTGAAACACATCACTTTCAAACAATACATTACTCGTTGCCAACACCGAATTTGCCGCATAAAAAACATTGCGTCCAATTAAATAATCATTGTAACTATGGTCGGTTGCTCGTAAAAACCCAATCGTTTCAAAATAACGACACATATTTTGTGCTCCATTCAATGTAATAATGTATCCCAAAGAACAAGGATTGCAAATAGGTTTCATTTTACATATATAATTGTTTATTTTATGTGCTGAAATGAGAGAAACATCATGGTCAACGGTAGATTGCAAATTCCAAGGAATGAATTTGTTATATGCGGCATATTCGTGCATGCTAAAATTAAGTATTTCAACATCTGTGGGTAAAGTAGCAATAATGTCATCAACATATTGAACAAATCCATCTTTCAATAATACGTCATCTTGAAATATAATTGAAACGCCAATTTTTTCACGAATAATTTGCTTTAAAATATAATAATGGCTTAATTGATTGCACATAATTCTCGCCGCAAATGGTTTATTACAGTAGTCAGCTCGTGAAAACATTGCCAGTTCATTTGGAGAAAATGAATAGTTAGATGCGTCAATAGCTGGAAATCGTTGTATTTTATTTTTTGGCAAACCGTGTTTTGAGCATTGTTGCATAAAATGATATTTTCTCTCTGGTCTTCTATCTAAATTAATGTAAAAAATGGAATTAATCTGGTTCATTGTTCATAAGAATGTCATTTGTTTAAATCGTTGATACTTGTATAATGTTACTTATTTTTTTGCCGGTTTATACGCGTCTTCTTTTTTGATATTTTTTTTAATGTGATAAATCTATTTTTTTTGCATTTAAATTTACCACGGACAAACCCTTTACGATTAATAACAGTTTTAGTGCATATCCCAATAGAACGCGATTCGTTCTCAGGATCCAATTTTTTAATACATCGGCATAATTTTTCGGAAATAATTTTTTCAGCCGCATGTTTCATCAGTTTTTTATTTGCTGGTATAGAAATCTTATAATAATCTAAAATCTGTTTATAATCGTGTTGGGTGAGTGCCGCCATATATTTTATTTTTATATTTTTCTAAATAAGGATAATATAAAGAACATGAAAATAATAGTGTTTGATTTAGATGAAACCCTTGGGTTTTTCTCTCAATTTGGTACATTTTGGGAACTACTGCAGCGACAAAATCCAACATTAACTCATAAGGATTTTTCGGAATTGCTTGATCTATATCCTGAATATTTACGACCAAATATTGTCTCCGTTTTGAATTTTCTTAAACATAAAAAAATGAACCAGTGTTGTAATAAAATTTATTTATATACAAACAATCAAGGACCATTAAGCTGGGCAAGCGATATTATTTTATATTTAGAAGATAAAATAACACATAAATTATTTGATAAAATTATTCCTGCTTATAAAATCGGCAATAAAATTATAGAACCCCTAAGAACCTCTCATGACAAATCATATGATGATTTATTACGATGTATTAATTGTCAAACAGAAAATAAAATATGTTTTATAGATGACGTGCATCATGTGAAAATGGTTCATGACAGTGTCTATTATGTTAATGTGAAACCATACATCTATATGTTGACTAGTGAAGAAATAGTTCGTCGATTTATAAACTCAGGTCACAATGCGGCAAAACATATAGACAACAATCGTCTTTTTTTAGAATTGAAGAAACATTCGTATTCTGAAAAAGATGCGAATGAATACATTATTGATAACATTATATCAAAACAAATCATGATACACTTACAGGATTTTTTGAATAAATCGAAAACGACGAAAATGAAAACGTTCCGGCAAAAAAACACTAAAAAAGTGATTTAATGTATTTCTCTCCTAATTGTGCAATTGTGCTTGTTGTTAATATAAACATTCCAGAAGTAAACGCAAATCTTCTATCTAAATCATTGAATTTATTTCTTGTGAATGGATTAAACCGAATAATTAAAAATATGCTGACATAAAATTTCATATATGTGTCCAATGTATTTAAATATTGATTGCCTTTGTCGGATAATCCTAATATAGAAATAAGTATTAAACTATATGTCATAAAAATAAACAATGATAATAACCAACTATGTAAATAAAAAAATTTCTGTTTCATATATTAATAAATGATTTAATTTAAGGTAATTGAATTAAATCATTTGTTTCTCTCTCTCTCTCTCTTTCACTCTTTCTGCCTGTGTTAAAATATCAATAAACAGAGAGAGTTCTAGCACTAGGGTCTGTCGAGTTAGTATATTTAGGCATCCAATAATATGGCACTATTTCATTAGAAGTGGGATAATATGATAAAAAGAGTTCCTTGTAATATTGTTTTTCTAGTTCAATGGATGGTGGATACATTTCCATTTCTTTTGAAATGAATTTTTGTAATATTTGATATAATGAGTTTCCAGTTCCGCTAACTCCATCACTAAATGCTTCCTTTCTTCTCCACAAAATGGTGTCTGGTAAAAGTTGCAATCCACTGCTAGTATGATAATTTTCAATTGAGAACGCACTTCGTAACAAGTATTTTTCTGGATTGTCATGTCTGATTTTGGGAGGAATAGACAAATAAAAATCTACAAAACTTCTGTCTAAAAATGGTGTACGAGGTTCAAGTCCGTGTGATGAAATGCATTTGTCAGACCGCAATACATCAAATAAATGAATGTCTTTTAATAATCTACGTGTTTCCATATCAAATTCGATTGGGTCAGGACATAAATTCATATATAAATAACCGCCGCATATTTCATCTGAGCCATCTCCATTAAAGATGACTTTAGCTGAACTTTTTTCCGATATATATTTACCTAGCAAATAATTGCCTATACTTGCACGAACTGTAGTCGTGTCATAACTTTCAATTGCATAAATTACATGTGGAATAATATAAAACATGTCATCTTCAGAAACAACGATTTCCGTATGATTTGTTCCCAAATAATCGGCAACAATACGAGCACAACGCAAATCTTCTGAGCCTGTTAGTCCTATGCTATATGTTTCAAGTGGCAGTGTTGAATGTTTTTTATGTTCTTCATTAATAAGGGCTGTAATAAGACTGCTGTCTAATCCTCCAGATAAAAGACATGCAATAGGTCTTTCGGTGTTTAAATATCTTTTCTGCACTGATTGAACTAAATAATGTTGAATTCCATGAGTAATTCTTTCTTCATTGTTGTTTAATGAAATAAGAGAGAAAGTCGGTTCATGATATTTCACATTTTCCAATACAGGTGTCCATTTTGATAAAACCTTATTTTGAATAATATATTTGCTATATGTTCCTGGTGTAAATTGTGTAATGTATGTTTTTGACGGATCAGCATCGGCAAATTCGCTAAGCATTTTCAATTCTGATGCAAATCCAATTACCTTGTTATATAACAATGGTTTAAGACAATATAATGGACGAACACCATATGGGTCTCTTGCAATATACATGGTGTTTAGTAAACAATTATTTATAATACGATTGTCGCATAAACAAAACGCAAATACTCCATCCAACATTTTAAGTGTTTGATATATGCCATATTTTTTATATAAATGGATAATGACTTCACAATCAGAATCAGTTTGTTTGTCTTCTTCATTGACTTCCATCAATTCATACAATTCTTTGTAATTATATATTTCACCATTACAAATCAAAGAAATATCATCAATGCAAATCGGTTGATTAGATTTATCATTTAATCCATTAATAGCCAATCTGTGAAATCCAAATTTAGCATAGATAGATACATTTTGTAACACAGAATGTTCTGGGCCGCGATTTTGACCCAACATAAATTGATATTTTATAAATTCTTCTGTAAACAAAACATTTGTATCACTAATATTAAGGAGAGAGAAAATGCCACACATCTTATTTATTAGTAGTTGATTTTTTTAATATATTATTTTATATATAATGAATAGCCGTATTTATGATAGAAATCTTCCTTCGCAAATGCTACAACCTTATATAAGTGTTAGACCTGTAATGACAAAATATTCATTTATGCCAATTGTGGATCCTAGAAAAGAATTGTCTGTAAAATTGGAACAACAACCTACATATAATTCGAATGTTGTATTTAATCCAGGCAATGACACGGCTCCATGGTCTGGTTATTCTTCTGGCATTAATGTAGAGTCTGAATTGCGAGGACAAATATATGCTCTTCAAAAATGCGATCAGGCTGTATATGTTCCAAACAGTAATAGTGATTTATATAAACATTCGTTCAAGCCTTCTTCTTCTTCTTCTTCTTCTTCTTCTTCTTCTTCTCAAACACATGATTTGTTGTTTAAAAAGGAGAATTTTTGTGAATTTAATCCTCTGCCAAATGGTATAAACATGGGATTGTTTAATAATTCGACACGAACTGCAATGCTTCCATTATAGTCTTATTATTTGTGCGTTTATCGCCATCAAGTTTTAATTCGTTAGAATTTAAACACTTTAATATTTAATTTATATATGACGGATAATAAATTAAATGAAATCTTGTATAACAAACATTTTTTAGAGAGAAACTCATACAACAATAAGATTAGTAAAAAGGATAGGAAATTTTATAGAAAACGGATTTTGAATTTAACACGCGAACTATTTCTTTCATCGGACGCATCTAATCCTGACATTGACGATGCATTTATGAATTATATATATCATTGTGTTGAACATTTTAAAAATACCGATACAAATGACATTTTACAAGGTGAATATGCGGATTTAGATGGGGATGTAGATGCTGCAATGGATGATGACATTGATGATGAAATGGATGCTGATGATGAGAATGAGAATATGAATACTTATAATTCTTCAATAATGCGAAAAATTGTAAAACCAAACACATTGGATAATTTTATCATTAGAAATATTATAAAAAAAAAGGAACCTGAACATTTGCCTCTTCAAAAAGAAATTAATTTGAAAGATCCGCAATTAAAAGTAAAAGGTATTGGTAAAAAGAAAAATCTAATAAATACATATGAAGAACAGAAAAACACCTCTGAGAAACAGGAAAACACCTCTGAGAAACAGGAAAACACCTCTGAGAAACAGGAAAACACCTCTGAGAAACATGAAATCATCTCGTCAGACATTGAGATTAAACAAGAGACAGAGAATACGTCCAACGCTTCATCATAATACTGGCGGCAAAAAAACAAGAACAAGAACAGGGCATAATATGACAAAAATGTCATGTAGCCCCAAAAATGGCCCTTCAAATGATTTTAGTTGTTATACAAATGACGCCTTGTTTAAATTAAAGAATAAATGGAATAGTAGACATCCTGACACTATTATTCACTCCAACAATCCAAAAGAAATATGGGAATTATTAGGGAGATATATGAATAAAACATGTCGAAGAGAGTCATGCTGGTTAATTCAAGATTTTGCAAAAGGTGAAATGGATGAATTAAAACAGTCATTCGCACCAGCATCGCCTGAAGAATGGAAAAAAAATCCTAATGAATGGTTGTCAAGTGTAGACATTATGAATGTTATGAAACAATATGAAAAAGTATATAAATGTTTTGATTTTTTTGGACCAACTCCAATTGATTTTGATACAAAAGAAACAGATGGTGTGTGTGTGTGGGAAGAAATATGCAATTTGAATTTAAAGCAGCAACAAACGAATGGTAAAACGAAATTGGGATTTATTTTTAATACAGATCCGCATTATAAAGGAGGAGAACATTGGATTTCTCTCTTTGTAAATATTAAAAAGGGTACAATCTTTTTCTTTGATAGTGCAGGCAATGACATTCCTCGTGAAGTGCAAGCATTGGTAGATAGAATTATAAAACAGGGTGAAGACATGAATATACACTTCAAATTTGATAAAAATTATCCTGTAGAACATCAATATGGAAATACTGAATGTGGAGTATATTCTCTCTTTTTTATTGTTCATATGTTGGAAGATAAAATTACAGGAAATTATTTGAAAACGCATATTTTAAAGGATAAATACATGGAGAAATTTCGAAAGGTGTATTTTAATTCTGTTTTATAAATAGTATAAATATTATTCATTAAATACTACATTTAATGAATAAACGCGATTTTTTAGCTTTATCAAATGTTGAAATACTTTGGGAAGTAATTGGCGAACAAGAAATATTTCAAAATAGGAATGTATTTGAGACTGTTTTGACTGAATTCTATGAAACAGAAAATATGAAGCACGGTGATTTAGTCATGTTAAACAAGGCATTCATTTCATCTATTCTTTTTGCGTCGCAACAACCCCATCAACCCCAACAACAACAACAACAACAACAACAACAACAACAACAAAAAATACCAATTACATTTGAAGAATTGCAAACTGAAAAATTATCACAGTTTGAAATTAAATTGACAGAAAAAGAAGAAGATTTTAAACAATCTATGGCTCGTCAATTGCCTCAACAAATACCGAATTTTCGCGATAAAATGGATGAACCATTGACTGAAATTGAAACAATTATTAAAAGAACTATTGCTGAACGTAATTATGATATTTCTCAAATTGTAAATGCGAATGCGAATACAAATGCGACTGCCAACGAATTAAAATCAAAAGAAACCTCAATTAAAAAGGAGAAATTATCACCATTGTTTTTTTCTTCTTTAAAACAACAACAAAATAAATCCGATACTCCAGAAATAAAATATATAAAAATTGATAATAATACTTTTAGAGAAACACCTGTTCCAATTGATTTAAACCAACCAACAGAACGAACTTCATCTAATAAACCATCAAAACATATTTCATGGAATAAGGACATTCAAAATTCAGATGGTATTTTATTTGACCAAAAAATGCCGTCACCACTACCGTCACCACCACCTAATAGAATAGAACAAATGCAAAAAATTCATCATGATGCATTGGACGTATTTAGAAGAAAAAATGCGGATTATGGCGATTCATTCGCAACATATGGAATTATTGGAATTCTCATTCGTATTGAAGATAAATTGCGTCGTGCAATATCGATTAATAAAAATAGTGTTACATTGGTAAAAGACGAAAGTTTCCGTGACACCTTGTTAGACTTGCATAATTATGCAGCCATGGGATTAATGCTGCTTGAAGAATAAAAAATAGTTAATTAAAGAAGTAATTATATTTTGTTAATGGTATTAAAATCAATTCTTCTTGTCTTTTTGTTCCATTTTCCAATAGGAGCAGGGTCAAAGTTTTTTCCATCTCCACAGTTATAGATGATGTCAAATTGGTCTATAAAGTATATCTTTCCTGCGTATTTGAGTTGAGATAGTTGAAGGCTTGCTTCTTCATCATCTTCTTTTTCACTTTCTGTGAAGAAGTTTTTTTTGAAGCTTGCTTCTTCTTCATCTTCTTCTTCTTCATCTTCTTCTTCTTCATCTTCTTCGTCATCTTCTTCTTCACTTTCTTCATAAAATTCAACAATATTGGTTATATTGTTCCATTTTCCAAGGGTTTTTCCATCTCCTATGTTATAAACGATATCAAACTGGTCCTTATAATAATTTTTTTGATGATGATTGAAAGGATGTAGTTGAACGCTTGCGACTTCATCCTCATCCTCTTCTTTTTTTTCTAATTCCTTCGCCAATTCTGCCCTGAGTTCTGCCTTGAGTTCTGCCCTGAGTTCTGCCTTGAGTTCTGCCTTGAGTTCTGCCTTGAGTTCTGCATTGAGTTCTGCCTTGAGTTCTGCCTTGAGTTCTGCCTTGTTGAGTTCTGCCTTCAATTTCTTTGTGTGTTTTTTAACATTCTTTTTAAATGTTTTTTCATACTTTACCCTTTCTATTTCACATTTTTTCTCTTCTTCCAACTGTATTTTAATAAAATTTCGAGCGAATGAAGTAATCAATTCAATCATTTGTGGTTCCATTGTGTTGTTTTAGTGCAAATTGTGAAAACCAAAAAAGCATTTCAATTTTTATTTTTTATGCTAAAAATTGAAATAAATAAAATAAAATAAAATAAAATAGAAATTGCCGGTTTAAAAAGCGGTAAAAACATTATCCCCATTTTCTTCTATTTTATATGTACCGATTTGAATTGGATTTACCCCAGGATTTGCCAATGCTTCTTTGTAACTTTTCAAATCATAAACATTCCATAATTTGTCTTTGGTAATAGTTCGAGCAATATATTTTTTGCCATTAATTATTATAGAGTGTCCAATCCATTCAATTTGTTTTTTATTTATTTGTAGCGTAGTATCCTTTTCTTGTTTGGAATAATCAGGAACATATGTAAATTTAGATGCGTTCGCACTCGGAAAATTCATGCATGTAAATTTATCTCTTCCATGAGGATAAATAGAACAATCAAAAGATGTTTCTTTAATTATTTTTGCCAATTGATTGTTTACCTTTTCTTTAATGCTGGATATTTGAAACAACAATTGGTCACTTGTGACAGGTCCAAATGGTTTAAATTTGCCCTTGTCTTTTAATTTCAATTCAATGGAATCATCGCTTTTCAACTGTTTTTCTGAAAAAGTCATTAAATATATAAATACTTCTACAGTCTGCAATTCTTCTGGTAAATCTTTATGACTGCATATACGCCTAGCACGACCAATAACTTGTTCTGTTCTAACTGGATGCCAATATGGTTCCATAATATGAACATATCGTGTGTTTCTCAAATTGATGCCTTCTGAACCAGAAGAAGTAATCATCAATACTTTAATGATTTCACCCAGATTATTATTTTCATGAATGCGTTTTAATTCATTCGCAATATTTGTAGGGACATCATCCCATGAACTATTATAAATATTACGAATAATCTCCTTTTCTTCCGCACTTTCAGTTCCAGTATATAATGCATATTTGGGTTTTCTCATATTATCTTCAGTAATGTCCAATTCCCACATATCAGACACCCTTTTCAGTTTAAATCGCGTAAAACCATTGTAATCAAGAACCATTGTAAAAAGTCCAACGCCTTCTAATGTTCTAAATTGAGAATATAACAAATGCAGACCAATGTGTCGTGGGTCTTGAATGTTTTCTAAAATATTGAGGAATTTAGGACTATGAATTTGAAGTGCATCACGAGAGAAATATTCGTCGCCATTTGAAATCATCTCATTGACTTTAGTTTCAATTCTAGCATCATATGTTTCATCCGCGATTTTATTTAAAAATTCGTCGCCTTCTACTTCTCCTTCTCGTTCTACATCTACATCTATTTTGGTTTCTTCTTTGTTAAGCATTTGAATGAAATTGTCCTCTTTTGCTTCGTCTCCTTCTTTTGCCTCTTCTAACATTTTTACTCTTGGCATGGGTCTATCATTCATGACATAATTACAAAACAATCGCGAAAAAATACGATAACTAGATTTGGCTTCTTCGTACACATTAGAATTAGATGGTTTTTTAGAAGGTTTCTCGGACTTTCTCTCTTCTTTTCTGGCATCTTCATATATTTTAAATTGGAAATCACTCATTTCAATATCAATAATATGATAATCTTTTGTCAATTCTTTTTCAAATTTCGGCAATAAATCTTCTTGTGCACTTTTAAAATAAGAAGATAATCCTAATATTCGTCTTTGCAATCCATTAACATTTTGAAGTTCTTTAGTTGAATCATCGATGTATTCTCTCATAAAAGTAGTTAAATCATCTGGCAATGCTTTAAAATTGTGAATTTTGACATTGGCACCGTTTACTTTAATATCATTGTCTGACAATATCGAAATAATAGTTCTTTCAAATTTTGCGTCAGATACGAAATCTGTATCAAATGTCATTTCACGTGTTTCTTTATTTCTCTTTTCATTTGTTACACCAGTGTATTTTTGTGAGGTAAGCGTGTTTTTAAATCCGAATGGGTTTCGAGTAATAGTTAGAATTCGACTTGTTGGTGAATAATCTAAATAATCCAATGACTTGTTTGTTTGAAATAGTTGAGAGAGAAACTCCTTGTCTACTTTTTTATTGGTTTGTACATCTAATGGAATTTCCCATGTTTTAATGTATCCTCTTAAAATATTAAATAAAATGGCAAATTCATTCGGATAATTAATAACAGGTGTTCCTGTTAAAAGAACGATGCGTGCGTTATTTGCAGACATTAAGTATTCGTATATTTTTGATGCTAAAAACCTT
>Ga0105090_10001616_pt1 | contig 12260 bp, 11 predicted proteins | sample PPLLak3March2015_FD_79110 | JGI IMG/M metagenome (GOLD analysis project Ga0105090, IMG submission 79110) | Freshwater sediment microbial communities from Prairie Pothole Lake near Jamestown, North Dakota, USA - PPLs Lake P7 Core (1) Depth... | ecosystem: Environmental > Aquatic > Freshwater >... | reverse complement strand
GCGTCGCGCAGCCGCTCAAGGGCGCGCGCATCGCGGGCTCGCTGCACATGACCATCCAGACCGCGATGCTGATCGAGACGCTGAAGGCGCTCGGCGCCGACGTCCGCTGGGCCTCGTGCAACATCTACTCGACGCAGGACCACGCCGCCGCCGCCATCGCCGCCGGCGGCACGCCGGTGTTCGCCTACAAGGGCGAAACGCTCGACGACTACTGGGAATACACCCACCGCATCTTCGAATGGCCGAACGGCCAGTTCGCCAACATGATCCTCGACGACGGCGGCGACGCCACGCTGCTGCTCATGCTCGGCGCGCGCGCCGAGCAGGACGCATCGGTCATCGCCAAGCCGACCAACGAGGAGGAGGTCGCGCTGTACGCCTCGATCCGCAAGCGCCTCGAGACGCAGCCCGGCTGGTATGCGAAGCGCCTCGCCGCCATCAAGGGCGTCACCGAGGAGACCACCACCGGGGTGAAGCGCCTGTACGACTTCGCGAAGAAGGGCCAGCTGCCCTTCCCCGCCATCAACGTCAACGACTCGGTCACCAAGTCGAAGTTCGACAACCTGTACGGCTGCCGTGAGTCGCTGGTCGACGCGATCAAGCGTGCCACCGACGTGATGATCGCAGGCAAGGTCGCGGTGGTGTGCGGCTTCGGCGACGTGGGCAAGGGCTCGGCGGAGTCGCTGCGCGCCCTGTCGGCCCAGGTTTGGATCACCGAGATCGACCCGATCTGCGCACTGCAGGCGGCGATGGAAGGCTACCGAGTCGTGACCATGGAGGAGGCCTGCGACAAGGCCGACATCTTCGTCACGGCCACGGGCAACCTGAACGTGATCACCCACGCGCACATGAAGCGCATGAAGCACCAGGCGATCGTGTGCAACATCGGTCACTTCGACAGCGAGATCGAGATCGCTGCGCTCAAGCAGTACCCGTGGGAGAACATCAAGCCGCAGGTCGACCACGTGATCTTCCCCGACGGCAAGCGCCTGATCGTGCTGGCCGAGGGACGCCTCGTGAACCTCGGCTGCGCCACGGGCCACCCGTCTTTCGTGATGTCGAACTCGTTCACGAACCAGGTGCTGGCGCAGATCGAGCTCTACTGCCGCGGCGAGAAGTACGGCAAGCAGGTCTACGTGCTGCCGAAGCACCTCGACGAGAAGGTGGCGCGCCTGCACCTCGAGCGCATCGGCGTCCGGCTCACGACGCTCACGCAGGAGCAGGCCGACTACATCGGCGTGCCGGTGCAGGGGCCGTACAAGGCGGACCACTACAAGTACTAGCGACTGGTGGTCAGAGGTTAGAGGTCAGGGGACGGCCGCCTGAGGGCGGCCGTCTTCTTGCCGGGCAAACGCGCCTGGAGCGGCGGGTATTCAGCGCGCTTTATCGATTGTTGCGTCGGCCCGCGAATCGCCAAGCAGCAACCTGCGCGCGTCGCCGCGAGCCTGCCAGCTGACGATCAGCAGGTAGACGGCCAGGAACAACGCGCCACCGAACAAGGCCAATGCGGCCAGGACGAGCCCGCCCGGCGAGAACTCGTGCCGCCATGCAACCCAGGTTGCCGACAGCGTCAGCATGAACAGGAAGTCGAGGTTGAACTGGCCCGGCCACTCCATTCTGCCGATGTCCCCGAAGAACACCGCCAGCAGCCCCCAGCCGTGATTCGCGATCACGTCTGCCGTGTAGCCGGCCAGTACCACGAGGATTACGAGCAACAGGATGCGAAAGGCGACCACGATCGGACTCCCCGTCAATCTGCAGTTGTCCTTCGCCAGCCTATAAGCTCCCGGCGCGCCGGGCAAACCGTCTACTCGCGCTTCCTTGCAAGCGTCAGGCCGTCGCCGATCGGCACGAGACTCAGGTCGATGCGCGCGTCGCGATGCAGGCGCTGGTTGAAGTGGCGCAGCGCGACGGTGTCCGGCTCGGCGTTCCGCGGATCGGCGACACGCCCCGACCACAGGGTGTTGTCGGCCACGATCAGTCCGCCCGGGCGCACCAGTCCCAGCGCCAGCTCGAAATAACGGAGGTAGTTTCTCTTGTCGGCGTCGAGGAACGCGAAGTCGTAGCTGCCGGCCTCTCCGGCGGCCAGCAGTCCCTCCAGGGTCTCGAGCGCCGGAGCGAGCCGCAGGTCGATCTTGTCCGCAACGCCTGCCGCCGCCCAGTAGCGACGCGCCACCGAGGTCCACTCCTCGCTCACGTCGCAGGCGACGATGCGCGCGTCGTCTGGCAGTGCCAGCGCCAGCGACAGCGACGAGTAGCCGGTGAAGACGCCGACCTCCAGGCAGCGTCGCGCGCCCATGAGCCGCGCCAGCAGCCCCATGAACTGCCCCTGCTCGGGGGAGATCTGCATGCGGGCCATGGGGTCGGTCGAGGTCTCCTGCCGCAGCTGCCGCAGCAGGTCCGGCTCCCGCAGCGAGACCGCAAGCAGGTACTCGTACAGCGAATCCGTGAGCGAGATCGAACGATTGGACATGGACGCCGGCCTCGCGCGAAAAATTGAGGGCATTCTCCGATTTTTGGCACCCCTGCCGCCACGGCCAGCGCCGATACGCGAGAATGCGAAAACTCGGAGAATGCCCCCTTGGTTCGACTGCTGCAGTTCACCGATACGCACCTGATGGCCGACCCGGCCGCGAGCCTGCGCGGGGTACGCACGCTGCCGAGCCTCGAGGCCTGCCTCGCCCGCGCCCGGCAGCTCCACCTGCCGGCCGACCTGATTGCGCTCACGGGCGACCTCGTGCAGGACGACCCGGCGGCCTACGGCACGCTCGAGCTGCTGTTCGACCGGCTTGGCACGCCCGTGCTGGTGATCCCCGGCAACCACGACGTCCCGGACGAACTCGAGCGCCGCCTGTCGCACGAGCCGTTCCAGGTCGGCGGCACGCGCGTCGTCGGCAACTGGGCCATCGTCATGCTGTCCTCCTGGTTCCAGGACGCCGAGGATGGCGAGGGCCGCCTCGGCCCCGACGAGCTGCGGCGGCTCGACGCGTCACTGTCGGAGCACCGGGACCGCCACGTGCTGGTCTGCCTGCATCACCAGCCCATCCCCATGGAGGCGGCCGGGCTCGACGCGCTCGGCCTGCAGGACTCCCATGAGTTCCTGGCCGTCATCGCCGGTCACCCGCAGGTGCGGGCGGTCGTCTGGGGACACGCGCACCAGTCGCTCGACGTGTTCCGCGGCGCCGTCCGCTTCCTGTGCACGCCGTCGACCTGCATGCAATTCACGCCCCGGGACCCGGGTTTCGTAGTGGACGACCGTCCGCCCGGCTACCGCGTGCTCGACCTGCTCGACGACGGCGGCATCGCCACGGAAGTCGTCTGGCTCGAAGGCTACCGACAATGAATCGTCCCCTCGCCGCCCTCCTGTCCGCACTGTCGATTTCGATCGCTGCACCGCTCGATGCGGTCGCCGAGGGCAACGTCCTGTGGAGCGTGCGCGGCGAGCACAACACCGTCTACCTGTTCGGTTCGATTCACGTGTTGCGGCCGACGGACGCCGCCCTGCCGCGCGCCGCCGCCGAGGCCTACGCGGACGCCGAGCAGCTCGTCATGGAAATCGACATGGACGACCCGGCCATGGCCGATCCAGCGGCGATGGCCTCGCAGATGCACCGCTCGGCGCTGCTGCCCGCCGGCCAGTCACTGCGCTCCGTGCTCGGCGACGACTACGCCGCGATTGCGGAGCGGACCCGAAGGGAGGGTCTCGACCTCGCCCTGCTCGACCCGTTTGCGCCGTGGTTCGTCGCAACCATGCTGCTGCAGCTCGAGATCGCACACCGCGGGTTCGACGCCGCGCACGGCATCGAGCAGCAACTGGCCGAACGAGCCATCGCAGACAGCAAGCCGATCCTCGGGCTGGAGACACCGGAGCAGCAGTTCGCGGTGCTCGGCGGGCTGTCACTGGCGGAGCAGAAGCGTTTCCTGCTGCTGGCCCTCGAGGAGACCGAGGAAGATGATACGGAACTCGAGGAACTGATGGCAGCTTGGCGCACGGGCGACACGGCGGCCCTCGCGCGAATCCTCTCCGAAGCGTTCACCGAGTTCCCGGAGCTCTACCGGCCGCTGACCGAGGACCGCAACCGCGCGTGGATCGACGAGCTCGAGTCCCTGCTCGATGATCGCGACGATTACCTGGTGGTGGTGGGCGCACTGCACCTCGTCGGCCGCAACAGCGTACTCGACCTGCTGCAACGGCGCGGCCACACCGTCACGCGGCACTGAAGCCCGGGTTTCGACCATCCCGAACGCGCGCTCGGACGCAACCGCCGGGCCAGCAACGGCGCAGCGGACGCTCTATGATGAAAGCCCGTCCACTGCGGCGAGCGGCCAGCGTCTTGGGAAAGGGACTCCTGCAATACCGGTACAAGCCCAATCACCGGGTGTCGGCAGCGGTTTACCTGCGGCTGCGGCTGACGAGCCTCGCCCACGCAGTGTTCGACACCGCGGTGCGACCGCAGCCCGACAGCGACACCTTCTGCTTCGTGACTGGCTGCGGGCACAGCGGCACGACCTTGCTGGCGAGCAAGCTCGGGCTGCACCCCGACGTGCTGCTGATCTCGCGCGAGTCCAACATCTTCGCGCCGCAGCACGGACTGCGGCTGGCGCACGTCATCACGCAGGAATGGCTGGCCTTTGCGCGACAGGAACGGCGCCGGGTCGTCCTGGAGAAGTCGCCCAAGCACGTGCACTGCATCGGCCGCATCCACCGGCTCCTGCCGGATGCGCGGGTCATCGTGGTGGTACGCAATCCCCTCGACACGTGCGCCTCGCTGTTCAAGCGCTTCGGCGACCTCGACCTGGTCATCGAACGCTGGCTGATGGACAACGAGGCGGCGCTCGAGGCACAGGCAGGCAAGGCGACCCTGCTCGTCCGCTACGAGGCGCTGACGCGCGCCCCCGCGGATACTTTGTCCGCGGCCTGCGAGTTCCTGGGCATCCCGTGGGATCCCGGACTGCTCGAGCGCAGCGGCAGCGTGTACGGCAGCGACCCGGGCCTGCGCCGCAACATGGCCATCCGCCATGAGCAGGTAAGCCAGCCCATCTACGACAACAACGGCAAGTGGGCCGAGGTGCTCACCTCGGAGCAGGCGACCAGGGTGCGGCAGCGCACCGCCGGGCTCGCCGTCAAGCTCGGCTACCCCGACGGCATCGGCTGAACACAGTCCCGGGAACGGGTGGCGGGCACGACCTGCTTGCTAGACTATGGGCCTTCTGTCACCTGCCGGAGCGCGTCCTTGAGCCTGTTCACCGAAGCCTGCAAGTACATTCCCGGCGGGGTCAACTCGCCCGTGCGCGCCTTCCGCGGCGTGGGCGGCGAACCAATCTTCTTCGCGCGCGCCAAGGGCTCCCGCGTCTGGGCCGCCGACGGCCGCGAGTTCATCGATTACGTGGGCTCCTGGGGCCCGATGATCCTCGGCCACGCTGACCCCGCGGTGATCCGCGCGGTGCAGCAGACCGCCGAGCACGGCCTGTCGTTCGGCGCGCCCACCGAGATGGAAACCGTCGTCGCGCGCAGGATCATCGAACTCGTGCCGTCCATCGAGCTGGTGCGCATGGTGAGCTCGGGCACCGAGGCGACCATGAGCGCGATCCGCCTCGCGCGCGGCTTCACGAAGCGCAACAAGATCATCAAGTTCGAGGGCTGCTACCACGGCCACTCCGACTCGTTGCTGGTGAAGGCCGGTTCCGGAATGCTCACCCTCGGCGTGCCGACCTCGCCTGGCGTGCCGGCTGAACTCGCCGCGTATACGGTGACCCTGCAATACAACGACGCAGCCCAGGTGCGTGCTGCCTTTGCCGAAATCGGCGCCGACGTGGCCTGCGTGATCGTGGAACCGGTGGCGGGCAACATGAACTGCATCCCGCCCGTGCCCGGTTTCCTCGAGGCCCTGCGCGAGGAGTGCACGAAGCACGGGGCCGTCCTGATCTTCGACGAGGTGATGACCGGCTTCCGCGTGGCGCTCGGCGGCGCGCAGCAGCGCTACGGCATCAAGCCGGACCTCACCACGCTCGGCAAGATCGTCGGCGGCGGCATGCCGGTCGGTGCGTTCGGTGGCCGGCGCGACATCATGGAGCACATCGCGCCGCTCGGTCCCGTCTACCAGGCAGGCACGTTGTCCGGCAATCCGGTGGCAATGGCGGCCGGGCTCGCCACGCTGGACGGCCTCGCCAGGCCGGGCTTCCACGCCAGGCTTGCCGCGGCGACCGACCGGCTGGTGCTCGGCATCCGCGACGCGGCGCACGGAGCAGGCGTGCCGCTCGCAACCAACCACGTCTGCGGGATGTTCGGCCTGTTCTTCACCAACGCGGCGCACGTGAACTCGTACGCCGAGGCCACCGCCTGCGACGTGGAGCGCTTCAAGCGGTTCTTCCACGGCATGATCGCCGAGGGCGTGTACCTCGCCCCGTCGGCGTTCGAGGCAGGTTTCGTGTCGGCGGCACACTCCGATGCCGACATCGACGCGACCGTGGCAGCGGCAGCCAGGGTTTTCAAACGGATCTGATGCCACTCCGACAGGGCCAGACCACGGATTCGGTAGCGCCATGACGGCCGGGGCACTCTCGCCGCATTTTCCGGCCTACACCGATCACGGTCCGCTGGTGCCGGTGCACTGCGTGACGCCGCAAACGCCGGGCGCGATCCATCGTTTCTACGACTCGTCGCCGTTCAGCCCGTCCGGACGTTACCTCGCCGTGACGCGGCTGCCGTTCGAGGACCGCCTGCCTCGCGCGGGCGAGCCGGCCGAGATCGTGGTCGTCGATCTCGCCAGCGGCGAGACCCGCACCGTGGCCGAGACGCGCGGCTGGGATTCGCAGCTCGGCGCCCAGGTCCAGTGGGGCAACGACGACCGCACGCTGCTGTTCAACGACGTGGACACGCGGCACTGGCGGGCGCACGGCGTGCGCCTCGATCCGCTCGGAGGGTCGGTTACCCCGCTGGATGGGACGATCTATGCCGTCTCGCCCGACGGTCGCTGGTCCGCGGGACCTTGCCTGCTGCGCACCTCGCGCACGCAGCGCGGCTACGGCGTGGTCGTGCCGGCGGAGCACGTGCCGGAGAATCGCGGCATCCCGGCGGACGACGGCATCTACCTGACGGACCTCGCGAGCGGCGCATCGCGCATGCTGGTCTCGATCGCGGAGATATTTGAGACGGCCTTCCCCGCCGCGATCCGCGACCAGTACCGCGGAGGCGACTTCTACTGTTTCCACGTCAAGTGGAACCCGCAGGGCACGCGCCTGCTGCTGGTGCTGCGCTGGCTGCCGCGCACCTGGCTGCCGTGGCGGCGCAAGAAGAAGTACCGTCGCCTGCACGCGATCACGCTCGATGCCGACGGCCGCAACGCCCGCCTCGCCGTCACCGACGCGATGTGGCGCAAGGGTGGCAATCACCCCAACTGGTGCCCGGACGGCGAGCACGTGCTCATGAACCTCGACAGCCAGGGCACGGGCATCCGCTTCGTGCGGATCGCTTACGACGGCTCCGGCTGCGAGACGCTGGCACCGTCGATCCGCGGCTCGGGGCACCCGTCGCTGCACCCGGACGGTCGGCACGTGCTGACGGACGCGTATCCGCACGAGCCGGTGGCATACGGGGACGGCACGACGCCGCTGCGATGGATCGACGTCACCGAGTCGCGCGAGACCACCCTGCTGCGCATCCGCACGCGTTCCGACCACGAGGCCACGACCCCCGCGCTGCGCGTCGACCCGCATCCGGCCTGGGACCGGGACTACCGGCGCATCGCGTTCAATGCCTGCCCGGACGGACGGCGCAAGGTGTTCGTCGCGGACCTCGCGGCACTGCTGGGCGGCACCGGTGGTGATGCCTCCGCGGGGAGCCAGTCCCATGCGTGACTTCGCGGACCCGTTCCGCGTCGTGCACGGCACGCTGCGCGACGCGCGTGCCAGCGCCTTCGCGATCGTGAAGAACGAGATGTTCTACCTGCCTTCGTTCCTCGACCACCACCGCAGGCTCGGCGTGGACCAGTTCGTCATACTCGACGACCAATCGAGCGACGGCACGCGCGAACTGCTTGCGGCGCAGCCCGATTGCCTGGTGCTCGAGTCGCCATTCAGGTTCGGCGAAGAGGTGGCGGTGCCCGGAGGGGACGGCCGGCGGCGGGAGCGGGCGGGCATCCTGTTCAAGTCACTGATCCCGCAGCGTTTCCTGGCGAACCGCTACGCGCTGTACCTGGACGGCGACGAGTACCTGATGCTGCCGCCCGGCGTGTCGTCGGTGGGCGAATTGTTCGACCTGCTCGGACGTCATGACGTGCGGAGCGTGGCCGCCAACCTGATCGATTTCTTCCCGGCCACGGTCGACGAGATGGAACTGCCGCGCGACTTGCCGACCTCCGAAGCGATGCTGGGTGCATACCCCTACTTCGACGCGCTGCCGTTGCTCGGTGCGCGGTACGGGCAGCGCTGGCCGGCAAAGCTGGACAAGGGCACCACGGCGCGCCTGTTCCGGCAGCATCACATCCGGATGGTGATCGGCAAATGGCAGAGTGCACCGCGCTGGCTGACCCGCTGGCTGCTCTCGAGGTATCCGGAGTCGAACGTCCTCAAGACACCGGTCGTCCGCTGGGATGCCGGGACCGAATACCTCAACTCGCACCGGGCCAACGTGCCGGTGACGAACAAGGTACTGCTCGGCCTCGCGCACATGAAGTTCACCTGCGACCTGTCGCGCCGGCTGCAGTATGCGGTGGCCTCGAAGAGCTATGCGCGCGGCAGCGAGAAATACCAATGGTACGGCGACCTGCTCGACTCCATGCGGCAGGGCGACAGGAGCTTTCTCGGACCCGATTCGGTGCGCTACCAAGGGCCGGCGGACCTCGCCGCCGCGGGACTCACCCAGCTCGATCTCGCCTGACGCGACATGGGCGGGCTGCGAGGAGCTAGCCGCCTCTCGCAGCACGCGCCAGCAGTCGCAACGCCGACACCGCCTCGCCTACCCCGTTCGCGATGCCCATGGCAGCGATGCGCCCGACCATCGCGTCGCGGCGCGCGGCATCGCCCAGCAAGCCAGCCGCAGCAGCGGCGATCGCCTCGGGCGTGCGCCTGGCGGTTGCGGCGATCTGCAGCCGTACCGCGCGGCGGATGCGCCTGTCCTGGTCGCCGGCCAGCGGGATGGAGACGATCGGCCGCCCGTGCGCCAGCGAATGGATCAGGGTCGTGCCGCCGTTGCTGACCACCATCAGTGACTCGGCGATCAGGTACTGCACCTCGCCGGGCTCGATGCGAGGCAGCAACGTGAGCAGCGGATCGGTTCCCGGCACGACGCCCTTGCGCCCGGTGAGCACCACGGTCCTCTGGCCGGTGGCCGCGACGAACGCCCGCGCCGCGGCGATGAACAGTTCGGCCGGCTCGGCCACGCGCGTCGCCTCGCCGCGCCCGCCCGGCATGAACACGACGTAGCCCTGCGGCTCGAGCCCCTGCGCGGCGAGCCACGAGCGCCGCTCTGCGGGCTCGGACGGGGTGAACAGCGTGTCGAACTGGCGCACGCGATAGTCGGGGAACAGGCGCAGTTTGAGCCGCTCCAGCCGGGTCAGCCCGCCCATGACGAAGGTCGGGAACACGATCCAGTGCTCGTCGAGCAGCCGCATCCACTTGGGACGGAACGCCTTCCAGCGCAGCTTCGGCGCGCGGCTGGAGAATACGAGCCGCGCGCCCACCCGCTTCGCCGCGCGCAGCTGCTCCGTGCGGCCGGAGTTGTCGAACACCATGACGTGCGGGCGGAACGCTTCGATGGCCGCCAGCACCTGCGGCGTGCTGCTGGTCGGCGACGCGTCACAGTCGATGATCGGGAAGTTCACGGACTCACGGAACACGGCCGTGCGACTCACCAGGAAGCGTATGTCCGCGGCGGGCTCGGCCCGGGCGAGCTCGCGCGCGATGATCAGGCAGCGCATCAACTCGCCCGCTCCGCCCGGCCCGGAGACCGGCGAAAACAGCACGCGCAGTCGGGAGTCCGGGCCAGCGTCCCCTTCGGCAGGCAGGTGTTCGGGTTCGGCAGGGGACGTGGGCTGCGACATGCCGCGATTCTATCCCGCGGCGGGCCCGGGTCCGTTCAGCGCATGCGCGCCGCGCCCGCCTGCTCCGCCTCCAGCCGGCCGTGCTTCACCAGCCGCGCCTCGATGCCGGCACGGGTGCGCTCGTGCGCCGTCGCGAGCGCCTCCATCGATGCGCCGCCGTCGAAGCCCGCGAGCAGCCGCTCGTCCTCCTCGGGCGTCCAGGTCTTGCCGGCATTGCGCGGCAGGTTGCCGTTGCGCCGCGCCGTGCGTGCCCGCGCCTCCAGCGACTCCGCGGCGAGGAACAGTGCCCGCAGCACGTCCGGCGACTGCAACGTCGCAGCGTCGGCCGGATCGTTGCCGGCGGCCAGCGCCTTGAGGATCTCGGCGGCCTTGAGGTCTTCCATGACGAATGCTCCAGCGGCATGGGCCGACGACCGCGGCCCGTTGCGAGCATTGCACGGCATGGGACGGCGCCGCGCCACGCGCAATCGATGCGCGTTCGGACACTTTCGCAGCGACCGTGGAAGAGGCCGGCTACTGGAAGCGGATCTCGAACAGCGGCCGCAGGAAACGCAACCGCTCGACCGGGTCGTCGAGCTCGAGGCACTGCTGCTTGTGCGCCGGCTTGATCGGCAGCAGCTCCGCGAGCCGCCCCGCCACCCACCCGGCGTCGTCCGGGTGGCGCTCCAGTGAGGCGTGGGGATCGCCGAGCTGGTCCAGGATTGCGTCCAGCGCCGGGACCAGTTCGCCGAATTCCTCCGGCAAGGGCCGCCGCACCTCCTCGGGCAGCCACTCGACGTCGGCGAGGTTGAGGCCGTCCCGGGCGCGTCGCCGCTCCCGGATGCGGAAGCGACGCTCGCCCACGGCACGGATCCCGAGCAGCCCATCCGGCTGCTGCGAAAAGTCCACGATCCGCGCGTAGGTCCCCACGTCGAAGGTCAATGCCGACCCGCCCGCCTCGACGCCCTCGCGGATCTGCACCACGCCGAAACCAGAGCCGTCGCGCAGGCAGCGCCGCACCAGATCGATGTAGCGCGTCTCGAAAATGCGCAATGGCAGCGGTCCGCCCGGGAACAGCACCGTGCCCAGCGGGAAAAGCGGGATCTCGGCCGGCTCGGTCATGCCGGCGCGCGGGCCCGCAGCGCCGTGAGCAGGCGTTCGTGCAGGCCGCCGAACGAGCCGTTGCTCATCAGCACGAAGTGATCGCCCGGCCGGGCCTCGCTGACGAGGGCGGCCGTGAGCCGCGCGAGGTCCGTGTGCACCACGGCCAGCGGTCCGAGCGGTTGCATCGCGTCGGCCACGTCCCACTTCACCTCCGGGGACTGGTAGACGTACACCCGGTCCGCGGCGCGCAGCGAGTCCGCGAGCGCCGCCTTGTGCGTACCGAGCTTCATGGTGTTCGAGCGAGGTTCCAGCACCGCAACGACGCGACCGCTGCCCGCCTTGCGCCGCACGCCTTCGAGCGTCGTCGCGATCGCGGTCGGGTGGTGCGCAAAGTCGTCGTACACCACGACCCCATCCACCGTGCCCCGCACCTCGAGGCGTCGCTTCACGCCGCCGAAACGGCGCAGCGCCTCGAGCGCGGCCTGCTCGTCCACGCCGGCGTGCACCGCGGCCACCAGCGCCGCGAGTGCGTTCTCGGCATTGTGTCGCCCGAGCGTGCCCCACTCGACGTCACCGACGACGCGCTCGCCGTGCAGCACGGTGAACCGCGCGTAACCCGACTGCGGCTCGGCCACCACGCGCCAGTCGGTCGGTACGGCCGCCTCGGCCGTGAAGCGCTCGACCGGCGTCCAGCAACCCATGCCCAGCACCTCGGCGAGGTTGCGGTCCGCGGCGTTGACCACCAGCCGCCCGTTGCCGGGCACGGTGCGCAGCAGCAGGTGGAACTGGCGCTGGATCGATGCGACGTCGGGGTAGATGTCCGCGTGATCGTGCTCGAGGTTGTTCAGGATGGCGGTACGCGGCCGGTAGTGCACGAACTTGGCGCGCTTGTCGAAGAACGCCGTGTCGTACTCGTCGCCCTCGATGATGAAGTCGGCACCCTTGCCGAGGTGGTAGCCGTGGCCGAGCGCGACCGGCACGCCCCCGACGAACAGCGAGGGGTCACGTCCGGCCTCCGCGAAGATGTGCGCGATCAGCGAGGTCGTCGTGGTCTTGCCGTGCGTGCCGCAGACGACGATCGCGTGCTTGCCGTCGATCAGCCGCTCGCCGAGCACCGCGGGGAACGAGGTCAGCGGG
>Ga0105090_10001615_pt1 | contig 12261 bp, 7 predicted proteins | sample PPLLak3March2015_FD_79110 | JGI IMG/M metagenome (GOLD analysis project Ga0105090, IMG submission 79110) | Freshwater sediment microbial communities from Prairie Pothole Lake near Jamestown, North Dakota, USA - PPLs Lake P7 Core (1) Depth... | ecosystem: Environmental > Aquatic > Freshwater >... | reverse complement strand
TCAGCGCTGGTTCCATCTGTACCCCGACCGCAAGCTCAAACCCGGCGACCCCTTGCACTGGACCGGCATCGACCAGGTCTGGAACTACCAGTGCGCCGACTGCCATTCCACGAACCTGCGCAAGAACTACGACGAGGCCGCGAACAGTTACGCCACCACCTGGACGGACATCAACGTGAACTGCGAGGCCTGCCATGGGCCGGCGTCGAACCACGTGGCTTGGGCGAAGAAGGAGGGCGACTGGAGCCGCTTCGGCAGCGCCGGCAAGGGGCTGACGGTGGCGCTGGACGAACGCCGCGGCGCCGGCTGGGTGATCGACGCCACCTCGGGCAACGCCGCGCGCACGAAGCCGCGCGAGACGTCACGCGAGATCGAGGTCTGCGCCCGCTGCCATGCCCGCCGTGGCCAGTTCACCGATGATTGGCATGCCGGCCTGCCCTTGGCCGACGGCTTCCGCACCCAGCTGATCGAGCCCGGCCTGTTCTTCGAGGACGGGCAGCAGCGCGACGAGGTCTTCAACCACGGCGCGTTCCTGGGCAGCAGGATGCACGCCAAGGGCGTCACCTGTTCCGACTGCCACGACCCGCACACGCAGAAGCTGCGCGCGCCGGGCAATGCCGTGTGCAGCCAGTGCCACCTGCCCGCCAAGTACGACGCGACCGCACACCACCACCACGAGCCGGGCACGAAAGGCGCCGCATGCGCCAGCTGCCACATGCCGACCACCACCTACATGGTCGTCGATCCGCGGCACGACCACGGCTTCCGTATCCCGCGTCCCGACCGCACGGTCAGCCTGGGGCTGCCCAATGCCTGCAACCAGTGCCACGCCGACCGACCGCCGCAATGGGCGGCCGACGCGGTGAGGACTTGGTTCCCGCAGCCACTACCCGGCTTCCAGACTTTCGCCGAGGCCTTCCATTCGGCCGACCGCGGCACGGCCGACGCCACGCCTGCACTGGTGGCCGTTGCGCAGGACCGCGGGCTGTCGGGCTTCGTGCGGGCGAGCGCGGTGCGCCGCCTGGGCCAGCGCCTGGACCCGGCCACGCTGCCGGCGCTGCGTGGCGCGCTGGCCGACCGCGACGCCCTGGTGCGCGCCGCTGCCGCCGCGGCGCTGGCCGGCGCCGACCCCGGCACGCGTGCGCAACTGCTGCCACCGCGGCTGGCCGACCCGGTGCGTCAGGTGCGCATTGAAGCGGCGCGTGCTCTGGCCGGCGAGCCGGAGACGCGGCTGTCGCCGCCGCAGCGTGAAGCCTTCTCCGCCGCCCTCCAGGAATATGTGGCGGCCGAACGTTTCAACGCCGACCGACCGGAGGGCCGCGCCAACCTCGGCAACCTGCACGCCACGCAGGGCCGGTTCGACGAAGCCGTGGCCGCCTACCGCAGTGCGCTGGCGCTCGACCCCAGCTTCGAGCCGGCGGCGCTGAACCTGGCCGACGTCTACCGCGGCGGCGGGCTGGAAGCCGAAGCCGAGCGCACGCTGCGCCAAGCCCTGGCTCGCGACCCCCGCTCGGCGAGCGCACAGCACGCGCTGGGCCTGTCGCTGGCGCGCCAGCGGCGCGGCGCCGAGTCTCTGCAGGCGCTGGCCGCGGCGGCACGGCTCGCACCCGAGAGTGCCCGCTTCGCCTATGTCTATGCGGTGGCGCTGAACGACGCCGGCCAGCTCGAAACGGCGCTGCGCACGCTGGAAGCGGCCTCGAAGCGCCACCCCGAAGACCGCGACATGCTGCTGGCCCTGGCCCTGTTCGAGCGCGACGCCGGCCGGCGCGAGCGGGCGCTGGTCCATGCCCGCCGGCTGGCGGCACTGGACCCCGCCAGCCCGGACGCGCGGCAACTGCTGCGCGACCTGGAAGCGGCCGGCCGCTGACCGGCCGCCCCGGCGCACGCTCGGCCGTCGCGTGGCGCGCGGGGGAACGGCCGTAGCCGGTCGGTCGAGGGCCCTGCCCGCTGACCGCGGGCCCGCCCGCATCAGGCCGGACGCAACTCCGGCACCCGCTGCATCGCCATGCCGGCCGCCGCCGTGCGCGTCTCGACGCCGAGCTTCTCGTAAACCCGCTCGAGGTGCTTCTTCACCGTCGCCGGGCTCGAGCCGAGGATGTCGCCGATATCGCGGTTGGTCTTGCCCTTGACGACCCAGTACAGCACCTCGCTCTCGCGCAGCGTCAGGCGCAAGGCCTGCATCGTGGCTTCCACCGTGGCGGCATCGCTGACCTCGCGCAGCACGACCAGCCAGTCGTCGTCGACGGTGCGGCCCTGCAGCGTGCAGACGAGGCGCCGCGCCTCGCGCGCCGTAGCCAGCGGCCGCACCTCGCGGCCGTAGGCAGCCGAGCGCAGCCAGTCGGCCAGCAGCGCCGGCACCTCGTCGGGCGTGGTGCCGAAATAGGTGGGCAGCCACTGCCGCGCCAGCTGCGTCTGCCAGACCAGCCGTGCGCGGCCGTCGTCCAGTCGCACGGCGATGGTGGCGTGGCCGTAGGCGTCCAGCGCATTGCGCGCCTGCCGCGCCTGGCGCGCCGACTGCATGTGCACGGCCATGCGCGCGATGACCTCGGGCGGGCGGATCGGCTTCGTCACGTAGTCGACGCCGCCGGCGTCGAAGGCGGCGAGCACATGCTCGGTGTCGGTGAGGCCGGTCATGAAGACGATCGGGATGTGCGCCGTCTCGGGGCCGGCCTTCAGGCGGCGCGCGACCTCGAAACCGTCCATGCCGGGCATCACGGCGTCGAGCAGCACGATGTCGGGTTCGGCCTGCGCCGCGCGCTGCAGCGCGCTGGTGCCTTCGGTGGCGACGAGCACGGTGTAGCCGGCGGCGTCCAGCGCGTCGTGCAGCACGGCCAGGTTGTCGGGCACGTCGTCGACGATGAGCACGAGGCCGGCGTGGGCGCGGTCGGCCAGGCGCTCGTGCAGTCGCAGATCTGCACGGGCGCTGGCGCCGGCGCTGGCGCCGGCGGACAGCGGCTCAGGCGGGGTGGGTCTTGGCAAGTGCATCCTGGATCCAGGGTGTCAGGCGGTCGAGGTCGAAGGCGGCGGCGTGACGGCGCAGCGGCGCCAGCCAGGCGCCGCAATCCGGGCGCGCGGTCTCGATCTCGTCGAGCAGTTGCGCCACGCCACGCGGGTAGCCGATATCGACCACCTGCTGCAGCGCCAGCAACAGTTCGCGCGACGGCGTCGGCACCGCGGACGCCGGCCGCGTCGCCGGCGCGGTTGGTGCAGCAGGTGGCGGCGCGGCCAGCCACTGCAGCGCCAGGCGCGAGCCCAGCCAGTCGAGCAGTTCGTCGAAGCGCACCGGCTTGGTGATGAAGTCCGCCGCCGAAATGCCGGCATCGTTGTCCAGCCCCTTGTCGAAGGCATTCGCCGAGACGATGGCCACCGGCGCGTCGCTCAGCCGCTGGCGGCGCAATGTGCGGATCGTCTCCCAGCCGTCGATGCCGGGCATCGCCAGGTCCATCAGGATGGCGTCGACGTGCAGTTCGTGCAGCAGTGCCAGCGCGGCGGGGCCCGAGCCAGCTTGCAGCACGTCGAAGCCCAGCGCCTCGAGCCGGCGCGCCAGCAGCGTGCGGTCGACCTCCTCGTTGTCGACCACCAGCACGCGCCGCCGCACGCCGGCGTAGGCGCCGCGCGGCGGGGCCGGCGGCGGCACGCGTGCGCCCTGCAGCGCGGGCAGGAAGAGGCGGACGCGGAACAGCGTGCCGCCGCCCGCTGCCGGCGTACCGTGCGCAGCGGCGGCCGCGAGCCGCGACGACACCGTCATCTCGCCGCCCATGAGGTCGGTCAGCATCTTGGCGATGGTCAGCCCCAGCCCGGTGCCGCCCGAGCCGCCGCTGGCGGCGGCAGCGGCATGGGCGCCGCGCGAGAAGGGCTCGAATATGCGTTCGATGTCGTCGGGCGCAATGCCGGGGCCGGTGTCCTCGATCTCGAATACCGCCATATCGCGCACGTGCGCGGCGCGGAAGCTGACGCGGCCGGCGGGCGTGAACTTGACGGCATTGCCCAGCACATTGATCAGGATCTGCGTCAGCCGCCGTGCATCGGCACGCACGAGCGGGGGCGCCGCGTCGACGTCGTGCTCGAACTTCAAGCCCTTGCTCAGCGCCTGCAGCTCGAACATCTGCACGATCTGCTGCAGCGCCTCGCGCAGGCGCATCGGTTTCGGGTCCAGCGCCAGCTTGCCGGCTTCGATGCGCGCGATGTCCAGCGTCCCCTCGATCAGCCCCAGCAGGTGTTCGCCGCCGCGGCGGATGACGCCCACCGCCTGCTTGCGGTGCGCCGGCATCGAGGCATCCTCGTCCAGCAGCTGGGCATAACCCAGGATGCTGTTCAGGGGCGTGCGCAGTTCGTGGCTGACCGCCGAGATATAGCGCGTCTTGGCCTGGTTGGCGGCGTCGGCGGCGCGCTTGGCGCGCTGCAGCTCCAGGTCGGTGCGGCGGTGCGAGTGGATCTCGGTCACCAGCGCCTCGGTCTGGCGGTTGGACTCCTCCTGCGCCACGCGGCGGCTGATCTGCGTCAGCACCAGCCACCAGCCGATGACGCCGCCGACCAGCAGCAGCGCGCAATAGGCCTTGATCAGCAGCGCGCGCAGCGCCGGCTCGGCCACCGCCGCGGCGTCGCCGAGATGGTGCAGCTCGGCGCGGTAGAGCATCAGCATCAGCGCCGCCAGCGCCGGCGCCACCACCGCCATCAGCAGCAGATAACGGCCGAGGCCGGTGTCGAGCTGCGGCCACCAGGCGCGCGGTGTCAGCCAGCGCAGCGCCGTATTCAGCTGCACCGGCGCGCGCGCCGCCTCGGGCTTGCACAGGTCGTGGCAGCGGGCGTCGAGCGAGCAGCACAGCGAACAGATCGGGCCGCCGTAGGCCGGGCACGAGGCCATGTCCTCGCCTTCGTAGGGCCGCTCGCAGATGACGCAAGGGCGCAGGCGGCGGACCGCGCCGAGGTAGGCGCCCGCGTCGGCCGTGGTCTGCGATTCGGCGCCTGCCGCAGCCGATACCGCGTCGCAGGCATCGGGCGAGGACCGCGCGATGTAGTAGCGCCCCTTCGTCGCCCACGCGATCAGCGGCGCGGCAACGAAGGCCACCGCCATTGCGATCACCGCCGAGAAGGCCTGCGCCGTGGCGCCGAACAGGCCCAGGTAGGCCAGCATCGACAGCAGCGAAGCGGCGCCCATGGCGCCGACGCCCACAGGGTTGATGTCGTAGAGGTGGGCGCGCTTGAACTCGACGCCCCGGGGGCTCCAGCCCAGCGGCTTGTTGATCACGAGGTCGGCGACGACCGCCATGATCCAGCTGATGGCGATATTGGCGTACAGACCGAGCACGCCGCCGATGGCCTGGAAGACCTCCAGCTCCATCAGCATCAGCGCGATCAGCGTGTTGAAGACCATCCACACCACGCGCCCGGGGTGACTGTGCGTGAGGCGGGCGAAGAAGTTGCTCCACGCCAGGCTGCCGGCGTAGGCATTCGTGACATTGATCTTCAGCTGCGAGACCACGACGAACAGCGCCGTCGCCGCCACCGCCCAGCCGTAGTTGGGGAAGACCAGTTCGTAGCCGGCGAGGTACATCTGGTTGGGGTCGACGACACGGTCGGCCGGCACCGCCAGCGTCAGCGCCAGGTAGGCCAGCAGGGCACCGCCCAGCATCTTCAGCACCCCCGGCACGACCCAGCCCGGACCGCCCACCAGCACGCCGGCCCACCAGCGCCAGCGGTTGGCGCGTGTCTTCTCGGGCATGAAGCGCAGGTAGTCGACCTGCTCGCCCATTTGCGTGATCAGCGCCACGCCCACCGTCAGCGCACCGCCGAAGAGCAGCGCATCGAAGGCTCCGCCCTTGCCGTCCTCGCCGGCGTAGCTGCGCAGCTCGGCGATCAGATTCGGATGCGCCTGGAAGACGTAGACGTAGGGCAGCACCAGCAACACCAGCCACAGCGGCTGCGTCCACACCTGCAGCTGGCTGATCGTGGTGACGCCGTGCGTGACGAGCGGGATCACGACCAGCGCACACAGCAGGTAGCCCCAGGCCGGCGGAATGTCGAAGGCCAGCTCCAGCGCATAGGCCATGATCGCTGCCTCGAGCGCGAAGAAGATGAAGGTGAAGCTCGCGTAGATGAGGCTGGTGAGCGTGCTGCCGATATAGCCGAAGCCGGCGCCGCGCGTCAGCAGGTCCATGTCCAGCCCGTACTTGGCGGCGTAGACGCTGATCGGCAGCCCGGCGGCGAAGATCACCACCCCGGTGGCCACGATGGCCCAGAAGGCGTTGACGAAGCCGAACTGCAGCAGCAGCGTCGCGCCCACCGCCTCCAGCACCAGGAACGACGCCGCGCCGCCCAGCGCCGTGTTCGCGACACGCCACTCGCTCCACTTGCGGAACGAGCGCGGGGTGAAGCGCAGCGCGTAGTCCTCCATCGTCTCGCGCGCGACCCAGGAGTTGTAGTCGCGCCGCACCTTGATGACGCGCTGCTGCGGTGCACCGGCGGGCAGGGCTGGTGCATGCGTCGACGCTGATCCGGGTGGCGACATGGTGCACGGCTTCATGCAGGAATCACGCCAGCGGTCGCCAACGCCCCGGGTCGGTGCAGGCGCGGCAGCGGCTCGGCGGCAGCAGCGGTTCCATCTCGCCATTCACCTGGCACCGGGCCGGTGACACAGCGGCCTCGAACGACTGGCACGCTTCGTGCTGCACTCCAGCTTGTATACCAATACGTGCACCATTTCGAAGCCGCCATGCCTCGCGCACCCCTGACCGTCGATGACTGGCTCGCCGCCGCGCACCCGGCGGGCGGCAGCTGGGCGGCACTTTGGGATGCGCACGCGCGCATCGCGGGCCGCTCGACGCCGGACTACCTGCACGTGGTGCCGGCGACGACGCTGCAGCGGCGGCTGAGCGCGCTCGATGCCCGCGCCGCCGGCCTGGACGCAGCGGCGCTGCAGCGCGAGCTGCCGCTGTTCGGGGTGCCCTTTGTCGTCAAGGACAATATCGACATCGAGGGCGAGCCCACCACCGCGGCCTGCCCCGCCTATGCGTCGACGGCGACGCGAACGGCCACGGCCGTCCAACGCCTGCTCGACGCCGGCGCCGTCTGGCTGGCCAAGACCAACCTCGACCAGTTCGCCACCGGCCTCGTCGGCACCCGCTCGCCCTACGGTGCGCCGGCCAGCGCCTGGAGCGCCGCGCATGTCAGCGGCGGCTCCAGTTCCGGGTCGGCAGTCGCGGTGGCGCGTGGCGACGTGCCGATCGCGCTGGGCACCGATACGGCCGGCTCCGGCCGCGTGCCTGCCGGCTTCAACCACATCGTCGGCCTCAAGCCCACACCCGGGCGCATCAGCACGGCCGGCGTCGTGCCGGCCTGCCGCAGCATCGACTGCGTCTCTGTCTTCGCACTCACCGTCGACGACGCGGCACGCGCCCTCGCCGTGATGGAAGGCGCCGACGCCGCCGACCCCTACAGCCGCTTCGTGCCCGGCCCCGCCGGGTTGCCGGCGCGGCTGCGCATCGGCGTGCCGGCCATGCTGGCGCCCGAGGTCGATGTCTCCTGTGCGGCCGCCTTCGAATCCGCCTGCGCGCAGGCGTGCGGGCTCGGCGCGGAGCTGGTGCGCGTCGACTTCACGCCGCTGCACGCGGTGGCGGCGCTGCTCTACGCCGGGCCCTGGGTGGCCGAGCGCTGGACGGTGATTGGCGAGTTGCTGCAGACCCGGCCCGAGGCCATCGACCCGGCGGTGCGCCAGGTCGTCTCTGCCGCCACCGCCTACAGCGCCGCCGATGCCTTCACGGCGCAGTACCGGCTGCGCGAACTGGCGCAGCAGGCGGCGGCGGTCTGGGAGCGCTGCGACCTGCTGCTCGTGCCCACGGCACCCGCGCATCCGACCTTGGCCGAGGTGGCCGCCGAGGCGATCCAGGCCAACGCGCGGCTGGGCGTCTACACCAATTTCGTCAACCTGCTCGGCTGGTGCGCGCTGGCGCTGCCTGCGGGCGTCATCGGCGGTGCCGGCAGCAACGCCCTGCCCTTCGGCGTGACCTTCATCGCACCGGGCGGCGCCGACGCCGCGCTGGCGCAATTCGGGCGACGTTGGGCGGGGCAGGTGCAGCAGGACCTCGGTGCGACCGGCATCCGGCGCCCGCTGCCCGCCGAGCCCGGCACGCCCTGGCCGGCCAGCGAACCGACATTGCCGCTGGCCGTGGTCGGCGCCCATCTGTCGGGGTTGCCGCTCAACCACCAGCTGCTCGAACGCGGTGCACGCATGCACAGGCGTGCCACCACCTCGCCCCACTACCGGCTCTACGCCCTGCCCGGCACGACACCGCCCAAGCCCGGCTTGCTGCGCGTGCCGGGCAGCGGCCACTCGATCGAGCTCGAGGTCTGGGAGATGCCGATGGCGCAACTGGGCTCGTTTCTTGCGCTGGTGCCTTCGCCACTGGGCCTGGGATCGATCGAGCTCGACGGCGGTGAGCAGGTGCACGGCTTCCTGTGCGAGCCCTTTGCCCTCGAGGGCGCGCACGACATCAGCCACCACGGCGGCTGGCGCGACTATCTCGCTTCCTCGCGAACCCGAAAGGACTGAAGATGGACCGTCGTCACTTCATGCTCACCGGCACGAGCGCCGTCGGCGCCGTCGGCACCTTCGCCCTGCCCGCCGCAGCGCAGGCGCGGCCCAAGGACGTGCTCGTCGTCGCCAACGAATTCGGCCCCAATTCGCTGGACATCCACACCGTCGGCGCCAATCGCCCGAGCTATGGCGTGAGCTGGCTGGTCTACGACCGCCTCATGACCTATGGCAGGAAGACGCTGCCCGACGGCCGCGTCGTCTACGACCGCAACAAGCTCGAGCCCGAACTCGCCGAAAGCTGGGCCATCGCGCCCGACGGCAACAGCGTCACCTTCAAGCTGAGGAAGAACGCGAAATTCCACGACGGCACGCCGGTCACCGCCAAGGACGTGAAGTGGAGCTTCGACCGCGCCGTCACCGTGGGCGGCTTCCCCACTTTCCAGATGGCCGCCGGCTCGCTGGAGAAGCCCGACCAGTTCGAGGTCGTCGACGAGCACACCTTCCGCGTCAAGTTCATCCGCCGCGACAAGCTGACGATGAACGACATGGCGGTGCCGGTGCCCTGCATCTTCAACAGCGAACTGGTGAAGAGGAACGGCACCGCGGCAGACCCCTGGGGTCTGGCCTGGACACGCAACAACACCGCCGGCGGCGGCGCCTACAAGGTCGAGGCCTTCCGCCCGGGCCAGGAAATCGTCTATGTGCGCTACGACGACTGGAAGAGCGGCCCGCTGCCGAAACTGCGCCGCATCGTGCAGCGCGACGTGCCCAACGCCGGCAACCGCCGTTCGCTGCTGCTCAAGGGCGACATCGACATCACCTACGACCTGCCGCCCAAGGACTTCGCGGACCTCGCCAACGACGGTGGCGCGCTCAAGGTGAGCTCGACACCGATCGAGAACGCGATGGTCTACCTGGGCATGAATACCACCCGGCCGCCGTTCAACGACCCCAAGGTGCGGCAGGCGGTGGCTTATGTGCTGCCCTACGACAAGATGTTCGACAACGCGCTCTACGGCCGGGCCGCCAAGCTCTATGGCGGCAGCGGCCCGGTGAAGACCATCGCCTGGCCGCAGCCGACGAACTACAGGACCGATGTCGCCAAGGCCAAGGCCCTGCTGGCCGAGGCCGGGCTGGCCGGCGGCTTCGAGACGACGCTCAGCTTCGACCTCGGCGGCGCCACCATCGGCGAACCGATGGCGGTGCTGATCCAGGAATCGCTGGCGTCCATCGGCATCAAGGCGCAAATCAACAAGATCCCCGGCGCCACATGGCGCGCCGCGCTGCTGAAGAAGGACATGCCGATGATCGTCAACCGCTTCGGCGGCTGGCTCGACTTCCCGGAGTATTTCTTCTTCTGGTGCTACCACGGCCAGAACGCGGTGTTCAACACCATGAGCTACCAGAACCCCAAGCTCGACAAGATGATCACCAATGCGCGCTTCGCCGAGAGCAAGCCGATCTACGACAGCTCGGTGAAGGAAATGATCCAGCTCGCATACGACGAAGTGCCGCGTATCCCGATGTTCCAGCCGACGATGGACGTGGCAATGCAGAAGGACGTGATGGGCTACCAGTACTGGTTCCATCTGCAGCCCGACTACCGGCAGCTCTACAAGGCATGACCGTCGTGGACCACAGCGCGTATATCGACGCCGCGGCCGCCACGCTGGGGCTGAAGATCACCGCCGAGCAGCGCAAGGGCGTGGCGATGTATTTCGGTCTCGCCGCGGCGATGGCAGAGAAACTGGAGGGCCTGCCGCTGCACGCTGCCGACGAATCGGGCAACGTTTTCGTGCCCGTGGTGCCGGAGGGCGAAGGGTGAGCGCCAATCCGGACATCCCCGCCACCGCCATCGCAGAGGCGGTGCGCGCCGGCAGCACCAGCGCGCGCAGCATGGTGCAGGCCAGCCTGGACCGCATTGCCGCCACCGAACCGCGCATCAATGCCTTCACCGAGGTGCTGTCCGAACGCGCACTCAGGCGCGCCGACTTCGTGGACGCCCACCCGCGCCGCGCCCGCATGAAGCTGGCCGGCGTGCCTTTCGCGGTGAAGAACCTGTACGACGTGGCAGGACTCACCACGCTGGCCGGCAGCAAGATCGAGCGCACTCGTCCGCCCGCGGCGCGCGACGCCGCGCTGATCCGCCGCCTGGAAGCCGAAGGCGCGGTGCTGGTGGGCGCGCTCAACATGGACGAATACGCCTACGGCTTCACCACCGAAAACACCCACTACGGCGCCACGCACAACCCGCACGACCTGGCGCGCGTGAGCGGCGGCTCGTCGGGCGGCTCGGCCGCCGCGGTGGCGGCCGGACAGGTGCCGCTGACGCTGGGCTCCGACACCAACGGCTCGATCCGCGTGCCGGCCTCGCTGTGCGGCATCTTCGGCCTGAAGCCCACCTTCGGCCGCCTGCCGCGCACTGGAAGCTACCCCTTCGTGGCCAGCCTCGACCACCTGGGACCGTTCGCGCGTTGCGCCGCCGACCTGGCGCTGACCTATGACGCGATGCAGGGCGCCGACCGCGACGACCCGGCCTGCGCGCAGCGCGGCGTGGAGCCGGTGTCACCGCTGTTGGCGCGCGGAAGCGGCGGCTTGCGCATCGGCGTGCTCGGCGGCTGGTTCCGAGACATGGCGCTCACCGATGCCACGGCCGCAGTGGATGCCGTGGCGCAGGCGCTGGGCACGACGCGGCTGGTGGAGCTGCCCGAGGTGGAACGGGCGCGAGCCGCTGCCTTCGTCGTCACCTGCGGCGAAGGGGCGGCACTGCACCTGGACGACCTGCGCGTGCGGGCCATGGATTTCGACCCCATGACACGCGACCGCTTCCTGGCCAATGCGCTGATTCCCCACGCCTGGGTGATGCAGGCGCAGCGCGTGCGGCACTGGTTTGCGCGCCGTGTGGCGCGCGTATTCGAGACCGTGGACGTGCTGCTGGCGCCGGCCACGCCCTGCGTGGCCCCGGCCATCGGCACCGATTGGATCGACATTGCCGGCCAGCGCCTGCCCGCGCGCGCCAGCATGGGGCTGCTCACGCAACCCATCTCCTGCATCGGCCTGCCGGTGGCCACGGTGCCGCTGTGGGGACTGAGCGCCAGTGCGCCACACATGCCCATCGGCGTGCAGCTGATCGCCGCGCCTTGGCGCGAGGACCTGTGCCTGCGCGTCGCGGCGGCGCTGGAAGCGCAAGGCATCTGCAGCGCACCTGTCGCGCGGGGCCTTTGAGCGCAGACACGGTCATGGACATCAACCGCCCCGATGTGCACGCCGAGGTCAGCGCCGTCTTCGCGCGCTACGAGGACGCGCTGGTGAACAACCGCGTCGACGTGCTCGACGAGCTGTTCTGGGCCAGCCCGCACACCGTGCGCTACGGCGTGGGCGAGAACCTGCACGGCATCGACGCCATCCGCGCCTTCCGCGCCGCGCGCCCGTCGGCCGGCCTGGCGCGCACGCTGATGAACACCGTCATCACCACCTACGGCACCGGCTTCGCCACCGCGAGCACCGAGTTCCAGCGCGAAGGCGCGTCCCGCCCCGGCCGCCAGAGCCAGACCTGGTGCCGCATAGCCGGCCGCTGGGTGGTGGTGGCCGCGCACGTCAGTTTGCCCAACCCCTGAACACCACCGAAGGAGAGAGAAGGCCATGCGACACCAAGATTTCATCCTGCCCCGCCGCCGCCTGCTGGCCGGCACCGCCCTTGCCGGCGCCTCGATGGCGCTGCCCGGTGC
>Ga0105090_10001613_pt1 | contig 12268 bp, 14 predicted proteins | sample PPLLak3March2015_FD_79110 | JGI IMG/M metagenome (GOLD analysis project Ga0105090, IMG submission 79110) | Freshwater sediment microbial communities from Prairie Pothole Lake near Jamestown, North Dakota, USA - PPLs Lake P7 Core (1) Depth... | ecosystem: Environmental > Aquatic > Freshwater >... | reverse complement strand
CTTGCGGCGCTGGTGACCGGCGTGCTGGTCAAGTACTTCGGCTGGCGCACGGCCTTCGTCTTTCCGGCCCTGGTGTCGATCGCCTGCGGCCTGCTGTTCATGCGGCTGTCGCCGGCCGAAGGCGAGCCGCCGACGCGCCGCAAGGCGACGGCGGCGGCCCTGCCGGCTGCGGTGCTGCTGCGGGTCTTCGCCGTGATCTCGGTGATCGCCACCACCGGCGCGCTGCTGTTCAATTTCACCACCAACGGCAACACCGAACTGCTGCGCGAACGGATGGCGGCAGTGGTCACCGACCCCGCCGCGCTCGGCATCCTGCTGGCCGTGATCTATGCCATCGCCTCGTTCTCGCAACTGCTGGTGGGCCATCTGATCGACCGCGTGCCGCTGCGGCGGCTGCTGCTGGCGATCGTCGCGATGCAGGCGCCGCTGTTCCTGCTCGCGGCCCATGCGCAGGGCTGGGTCTTCTACGTGCTGATCGTCCTGATCATGGGTGCGGTGTTCGGTGCCATCCCGTTCATCGACGCGATCATCGTGCGCTTCGTCGACGACCGCATCCGCTCGCGGGTGGCCGGGGCGCGGCTGGCGGTGTCGTTCTCGATCAGCGCGCTGGCGGTCTACCTGCTCGGGCCGTTGGTCAAGAACGCCGGCTTCGACGTGCTGCTGCTCGCCATGGCGGCGATCGCCGTCGTCACCCTCGCCGCGGCCTCCTTCCTGCCGTCGGCCGGCGATTCGTAGCGCCGTCAGGCGAACAGTCGCCCCAGTTCCGCGCCGGGATCGGGCGCGCGCATGAACGCCTCGCCGACCAGGAAGGCATGCACGCCGGCGGCACGCATCGCCGCGACGTGTTCGGGCGCGAGGATGCCGCTCTCGGTGATCACCAGCCGGCCGCTGTCGATAAGCGGCAACAGGTCGAGCGTGGTCGAAAGCGAGACCTCGAAGCTCTTGAGGCTTCGATTGTTGATGCCGACGAGCCGCGTCTTCATCGCCAGCGCCGCATCGAGTTCGGCCGCGTCGTGGACCTCGACCAGCACCGCCATGGCGAGTTCGCGCGCCGCGGCTTCGAGCTCCAGCAGCTTCGACGGCGCCAGCGCGGCGGCGATCAGCAGGATGCAGTCGGCTCCCCAGGCGCGCGCCTGCGCGACCTGATACTCGTCGACGATGAAGTCCTTGCGCAGCGCCGGCAGGCCGCTGGCACGGCGCGCGTCGTCCAGATACTCCGGCGCCCCCTGGAAGAACTGCACGTCGGTCAGCACCGACAGGCAGGCAGCGCCGCCACGCGCGTAGCTGGCGCCGATCGCCGCCGGATCGAAATCCTGCCGCAGCACGCCCTTCGACGGCGACGCCTTCTTCACCTCGGCGATCACTGCCGCGCGGCCGGCGCCGATGTGCGCGCGCAGCGCCCCTTCGAAGTCGCGCAGGTCGCGCCGTTCGGCGGCGCGGGCGCGCAGCGCGGACAACGGCTCGGCCGCCTTCGCGGCTTCGATCTCCTCGCGCTTGACGGCGAGGATCTTCTGCAGGATGTCGCTCATCGGCCGCGGTCCAGGTCGAGCGTGAACATGGTCTCCCTCGGCGCGAAGCCGAACGATTCGTAGAGACGGCGCGCGCCGCGGTTGCCGCACGCCATCTCGAGCCGGGCCTGCTGCGCGTCGCAGCGGCGCGCCCAGTTCAGCCCGTGCCTCACCAGCCGGCGGGCGATGCCGGCGCCGCGGAACGCCGGCTCGACGAACAGGGAGTGCACGTAGGCGAAACGGCGCACGACGTAGTGGCGGTAGTTCAACCGTCGCAGGTCGACGCCGATCATGCCCACGACGCGGCCGCCCGCACGGGCGACGAAGGTCCGCTGGACGGAGTTGTGGATCGTGCGCTTGAAGCAGCGGCGGGCGTGGCGGCGGTCCGGCTGGCGGGTGCCGAGGTCCGGCGAGAAGACACGCTCGGCTGCCTCGGCGGCGGCCTGAAGTTCAGCCAGCGCCGCCAGGTCGCGCAGGCGCGCCGCGCCAACGATGATGCGTATCGGTCGCCGCACCGTCGCTGACCGGACTCTCATGCCGCCAGCTTCCGCGTCGCAGCCACAAACGCGTCGAGCTTGCGCTTCGCGGCGCCACTGGCAATCGCCTCGCGCGCCAGCCGGATGCCCTCGTCGATCGAGCCGGCGACGTCGGCCGCGTACAGCGCCACGCCGGCGTTGAGCACGACGATCTCGCGCGGCGTGCCCGGCGTGTTCTGCAGCGCCTCGAGGATCATCGCTTGCGACTCGCCGGCATTGCCGACGCGCAGGCCGCGGTTGGAGACCATGTTGAGGCCGAAGTCCTCGGGATGGATCTCGTACTCGCGCACTTCGCCGTTCTTCAGTTCCCCCACCATCGTCGCCGCCCCGAGGGACACCTCGTCCATGCCGTCCTTGCCGTAGACGACCAGCACGTGCTGGCTGCCCAGCCGCTGCAGCACCCGCACCTGGATGCCGACCAGATCGGGATGGAAGACGCCGAGCAGCTGGTTCGGCGCTCCGGCCGGGTTGGTCAGGGGTCCCAGGATGTTGAAGATCGTGCGCACGCCAAGTTCCTTGCGCACCGGCGCCGCGTGCTTCATCGCGGCGTGGTGGTTGGGCGCGAACATGAAGCCGATGCCGGTCTCGGCGAGGCAGGTCGCGACCTGGTCCGGACCGAGGTTGATATTGGCGCCGAAGGCCTCGAGCACGTCGGCGGCGCCCGAGCTCGACGACACCGAGCGGCCGCCGTGCTTAGCGACGCGCGCCCCGGCGGCGGCGGCGACGAACATCGACGCCGTGGAGATGTTGAAGGTGTGCGAGGAATCGCCGCCGGTGCCGACGATGTCGACCAGGTGGGTCTGGTCGGCGACCGGCACCTTGGTCGCGAACTCGCGCATGATCTGCGCCGCCGCGGCGATCTCGCCGATCGTCTCCTTCTTGACCCGCAGGCCCATCGTGAGGCCGGCGATCTGCACCGGCGTCAGCTCGCCGCCCATCAGCTTGCGCCACAGCGACAGCATCTCGTCGGGGAAGATCTCGCGGTGCTCGATGCAGCGCACCAGCGCTTCGTTCGGTGTGATCGACATCGGTCAGTCCTTGGAGGGTCCGGCGAGCAGTTTCAGCAGTTCCGCGCGCTGCCGCAGCAGATCGACCTCGCAGGCGAGCTGCGCCTGGCCGGCGCCGCTGCCGCTGTCGAAGAGCTGCAGCGGCAGCTGGCAGTGCGCATGAAGGTAGCGCTCGAAGTCGCGCTGCGACTGTTTCAGCACCGCGGCCTTGCCACCGCGGCCGGTGGCGCGCTCCACTTCGGCAAGCGCCTGCTCGACCGCCAGGTACTGCTCCAGCATGGCGTCGGTGGCCGCCTTCTTGTGCGCGTTCAGGCAGGGCGTGATCTGGGGTCGCGTCGGCGCGAGTTGCGTGCAGTCCTCCAGCGCGCCGGCCGCCGCCGGGCCGCACAGGACCGCAGCGACGGCTGCGAGCGCCCGTGCAGCTCGCGTCACGTCCGCCCCTGCAGGAAGTTCCGCAGCAGGTCGTGCCCATGCTCGGAGGCGATCGATTCCGGATGGAACTGCACACCCTCGACGGCGAGCGTCCGGTGCCGCAGCCCCATGATCTCGCCGTCGGCGGTCCAGGCGGTGACTTCGAGACAGTCGGGCAGCGATTCGCGCTCGACCGCCAGCGAGTGGTAGCGGGTTGCGGTGAACGGGCTCGGCAGACCGGCGAAAACGCCTGCCCCGCTGTGTTCGATCGGCGCCGTCTTGCCGTGCATCAGCGTCTGCGCCCGCACGACCCTGCCGCCGTAGGCATGGCCGATCGCCTGGTGGCCGAGGCAGACGCCGAGGATCGGCAGCTCGCCCCCGAAGCGCTCGAGGACGGCGACCGAGATGCCCGCCTCGGCCGGCGAACAGGGCCCCGGCGAGATGCAGATGCGGTCCGGTCCGAGCGCGGCGATGCCGTCGAGCGTGATCTCGTCATTGCGGAACACGCGGACGTCCTCGCCCAGTTCGCCGAAGTACTGCACCAGGTTGTAGGTGAACGAATCGTAGTTGTCGATCATCAGCAGCATCTCAGCCTCCGGCGCGTTGCGCGAAGAAGTCTTTGAAGGCAGCCACCGCGCGGTCGATACCGGCGCGGTCGACGTCCAGATGCGTGACCAGCCGCAACACCGGCGAGCGCGCCATCAGCAGGATGCCGCGCCGCTGCATGAACTCGACCAGCGCGTCCAGACGGACGGCCGGAACGGCGGCGAACAGCATGTTGGTGTACGGCCCGTCGACTTCGATCTCGTCGATGCCGCGCAGCCCATCGGCCAGCCGCTGCGCGTTGGCGTGGTCGTCGGCCAGGCGCGCGACGTTGTGCTCGAGCGCGTAGATCCCCGCCGCCGCCAACACGCCCGCCTGGCGCAGGCCGCCGCCGAGCATCTTGCGCGGCCGCCGTGCGCGGTCGATGAACCCTCGTCTGCCGAGCAGCACGCTGCCGACCGGCGCCCCGAGACCCTTGCTCAGGCACACCGACACCGAGTCGAAGCCCGCCGCGACCTCGTGCGGGGCAACACCGAGCGCGACCGCCGCGTTGAACAGCCGCGCGCCGTCCAGGTGCGTTGCCAGCCCGCGCTCGTGGGCGAGGTCGGTCGCGGCGCGCAGGTACGGCAACGGCAGCACCTTGCCGCCGATGGTGTTCTCCATCGCCAGCAGCCGCGTACGCGCGAAGTGCGCATCGTCGGGCTTGATCGCCGCGGCGATGCGCCCGAGCGCGATCGAGCCGTCCGCTTCGTTCTCCAGCGGCTGCGGCTGTATTGAGCCGAGCACCGCCGCGCCGCCCCCCTCGTAGCGGTAGCAGTGCGCGTTCTGCCCCGCCAGGTACTCGTCGCCGCGCTGGCAGTGGGTCATAAGCGCCGCCAGGTTGCTCTGCGTGCCACTGGGCATGAACAGGCCGGCCTCGAAGCCCAGCCGTTCCGCCAGCAGCGCCTGCAGCCGGTTGACGGTGGGGTCATCGCCGAAAACGTCGTCGCCGACCTCGGCATCGTGCATCGCCCGGCGCATGCCGGCGCCTGGCCGGGTGACCGTGTCGGAGCGCAGGTCGATGATCGCGGTCATGCCTGCGCCTCCGCTGCAACCGCCGCGGCGCCAAACCGCATCGCCTGTCTCGCTTCGCCGAGCGTGCGCCGGGCGCTGTCTCGCGCGAACGCGGTGCCTCTGGCGAGCACGAGGTCGATCTCGGCGTCGGTGAGCTTGGCGCGCCGTGCCTGCACCTGCGCCAGAAACTCGATCACCACTGTCGCGAACAGTTGCTTGAACCGCCCCATCACCCGTTCGCCGCGCAGGTGCGCCTGCACCAGCGCCCCGGCATCGCCTGCCGCCGCCGGCGCGAGTGAGGCGATCAGCTGCAGATGGCTGGCCAGATGCGGCGACATCTCTCCTTCGACGGCGGTCTGGCAGGACGCAATCTTGCGACTTGCGCTTGCCGCGCTGTCATCGAGCAGCAGCGCCGTCTCCGGTTCGCTCTTGCTCATCTTCCTCTCGCCGCGCAGCGCCAGGATGCGCAGCGCGGGCCCGGGCAGCGGCTGCGGTTCGACCAGCGTCACACCGTAGCTGGCGTTGAAACGCCGTGCCAGAAGGCGCGCCAGTTCGAGATGGGCGAGCTGATCCTCGCCCACCGGCACGGCCGCCGCGCCGTGGATCAGGATGTCGGCGGCCATCAGCACCGGGTACATCAGCAGCGCCGCGCTCGCCTGTTCAGCGCCCTGCTCCGCGCGCAACCTGTCCTTCAGGCTCGGCTGCCGCAGCAGTTCGGACACCCGGACCAGACGTGCCAGATAGCCGGCGAGTTCGTTGACCTCGTGGGTCAGCGCCGACTGGACGAAAAGGTTCGTGCGCGACGGGTCGATGCCGAGCGAGAGCAGATCGGCCACCGTCGAACGGACCTGCCCCGCCACCGCCGACGGTTCGTTGTCGGTCAGCGCGTGCAGGTCGGCAACGAACAGCAGGATCGGCAGTTCCTCGAGCGCCTGCCGGCGCAGCAGAGGCTGCACGGCGCCGACGACGTTGGCGAGCGTCAGCGATCCGGTCGGCCGCAGGCCGGTGAGAAGAGACACGCGCGGCGCGGCCGCCACCGGCGGCGCGTCGAGCAGTTCAGAGGTCGCCATCGAACCCGTCCTCGACCTGCTCCGCCGCACGCAGCACGGCGCGCGCCTTGGCTTCGGTCTCCTTCCATTCCGAGTCGGGAACGGAGTCGGCGACGATGCCTGCGCCGGCCTGCACGTACAGCACGTTGTCCTTGATCACGCCGGTGCGGATGGCGATGGCGAGATCCATGTCGCCGGCAAAGGACAGGTAGCCGACCGCGCCGCCGTAGATGCCGCGCTTGCCCGGTTCGAGCTCGTCGATGATTTCCATCGCCCGCACCTTGGGCGCGCCGCTCAGCGTTCCGGCAGGGAACGTGGCGCGCAGCACGTCGAAGTTGGACATGCCCGGCTTCAGCTTGCCTTCGACATGACTGACCAGGTGCATCACGTGCGAGTAGCGCTCGATCACCATCTGCTCGGTGACCTTGACGCTGCCGGTCTCGGCGATGCGGCCGATGTCGTTGCGGGCCAGGTCGATCAGCATCAGGTGCTCGGCGCGCTCCTTCGGATCGGCGAGCAGTTCGGCCGCCAGCTTCTCGTCCTGCTCGACGTTGCCGCCGCGCGGCCGGGTGCCGGCGATCGGCCGCAGCGCCACGATCCGTTCATGGCCGTGCGAGGTGTCGCGGTCCTCGCTGCGGACCAGGATCTCCGGCGAGGCGCCGACCACCTGATGGTCGCCGAAGTCGTAGAAGTACATGTACGGCGAGGGATTGAGCGTGCGCAGCGCGGTACAGCGACAGAGGTGCGTCGGCATACGGCTTGCTGATGCGCTGGCCGATCACCACCTGCATCGCATCGCCGGCGGCGATGTACTCCTTGGTGCACTCGACGGCGTGCAGGAAGTCGCCCTTGGCGAAGTCGCGCCGCTCGGGCCGGCGCACGCTGGCGCGCGTGTGCGGCGGTTCGATGTGCCGCGCCAGCCGCGCCCGCAGTTCGCGCAGCCGCTCGCGTGCCCGCGCAAAACCCTCGGGATGGCGGGCGTCGGCGTAGACGATGATGTAGGCGCGGCCGGTCAGGTTGTCGATGACCGCCAGTTCCTCGGTCTGCAGCAGCAGGATGTCGGGCAGGCCGAGGTCGTCGGCCTTCGGCTGCGCCAGCTTCTTCTCGAACAGCCGCACGGTGTCGTAGCCGAAGTAGCCGGCCAGCCCGCCGCAGAAGCGTGGCATGCCGGGCCGCAGCGCGACCTTGAACTGCGCGAAGTAGTCCTCGACGAAGGCCAGCGGGTCGCCGCGCTCCTCGCGCACGACCTTGCCGTCTGTGACGACCTCGATCCGGTGCCGGCCCGGCTCGCCGATGAAGGCGCGGAGCGCCGTGCGCGCCGGCAGGCCGATGAAGGAGTAGCGGCCGAAGCGTTCACCGCCGACCACCGATTCGAGCAGGTAGGAGTTTGCGCCGCCGCCCAGGGCGCGCGCCAGCTTCAGGTACAGCGACAGCGGCGTTTCGAGATCAGCGAAGCTTTCCGCGATCAGCGGGATGCGGTTGTAGCCCTGCGCGGCCAGGGCCTTGTATTCGAGTTCGGTCATGCGTCACCTGGGGAAGCGTTCGCGCCGAGCGGCCACGAACGGGACTGCGGACTCAACGATCGATGCTGCGCGCGGCAGCGGGCGAAGCTAGCCCCGCCAGCACCAGGCCCCCCGGGCCTGCCAGCCTTGCGGCTTGCAGCTTGCCCGGTTGGGCATCGATTCGTTGTGGTGACTCATTGCGTCGTGGCGTTTTTCGCTCGCGCCGGATGCTGCTTAAGGACCCAGTGCACCGCCTCGGCGAGCGTCGGAAATATAGCATCGACCCCCGGCGCACTAGCGAGGCCCGCTACGCCTTCGCCCTCGTTGTAGCCGGTTTCCACCAGCACACAGCCGCAGCCAGCGGCACGCGCGGCCTGCGCATCGTTGACCGAGTCGCCGATCATCAGCACCTGCGACGGCGCAAGGCCGAGCCGGCGGCCAGCTTCGAGCAGCAGCGCCGGGTGCGGCTTCTTTTCCTCCACCTCGTCGCCGGCGACGACGGCGTCGAAGCTCGATGCGATGCCCATCCGCTGCAGCAGCGGCCCGGTGAACTCCTTCGGTTTGTTGGTGACGCAGGCGAGCTTCAGCCTTGCACCGCGAAGTCGCTGCAGCGCCGCCGGCACGCCGTCGAATACGATCGCCTGGGCGCCGTTTTCCTCGTGATAGTGGGCGTAGAAAGCGGCACGGCCGCGGGCAAAGGACGCGTCATCGGCCTGGCCGTGCAAGCTGTCGGTCAGCGCGCGGTGCACCAGCACTTCGGCACCCTTGCCGACGAAGGCGGCGATGCGCCCGAGCGGCAGCGGCGCCAGCCCGAAGTCGGCGCGCATCCGGTTGGCAGCGGCGGCGAGATCCGGTGCGGTGTCCATCAGCGTGCCGTCGAGATCGATCAGCACGCCGCGCAGGGCGGCAATGTTCATCGGCAGCCGATGCTCATGCCCCGCGGTAGATCTCGCGGCGCGCATCCTCCGCGGCCTGCGCCTGCGCCGCTGCAACCCGCGCGCGTTCTTCCTGTGCCGCCGCGACTGCCTGTTTCATCGCCGCGATCGTCGCGCGGTAGTCCTTCGCGCCGAAGATCGCGCTGCCGGCGACGAAGGTGTCGGCGCCGGCGGCGGCGATGACGCCGATGTTGTCGACCCTGACGCCGCCGTCGATCTCGAGCCAGACACGCCGGCCGCTTGCCTGTTCATGGGCATCGAGCCGCGCCCGCGCCGCCGCCAGCTTGGCCAGCGCAGTGGCGATGAACGACTGGCCGCCGAAGCCCGGGTTCACGCTCATCAGCAGCACGAGGTCGAGCTTGTCCAGCACATGGTCCAGCCAGTCGAGCGGCGTGGCCGGATTGAACACCAGCCCCGCCTTGCAGCCCGAGTCGCGGATCAGCCCGAGTGTGCGATCGACATGGCGCGACGCCTCCGGATGAAAGCTGATGACGTTGGCGCCGGCCTTGGCGAACAGCGGCACCAGGCCGTCCACGGGCTCGACCATCAGGTGCACGTCGATCGGCACCTCGACATGCGGGCGGATCGCCTCGCAGACCAGCGGACCGATCGTCAGATTGGGAACGTAATGGTTGTCCATCACGTCGAAGTGGATCCAGTCGGCGCCGGCTGCGACGACGTTGCGCACTTCCTCGCCCAGACGCGCGAAGTCGGCGGACAGGATGCTCGGCGCGATGCGACAATCCACGGCGTTCTCCCTCGGGAACGGCAATTGTACGAAGGCAGGACAAGACCATGGCCCGCTACCAGTTTTCGGTCGACGTCGTTCCGCGCTACCTGCAGGAACAATCCGAGCCCGATGAAGGGCGCTACCTTTTCGCCTACACGGTGACGGTCCGCAACACCGGGGACGTGGCGGCGCAACTGGTGTCGCGCCACTGGATCATCACTGACGCCGATGGTCAGGTCGAGGAAGTGCGAGGGCCGGGCGTGGTCGGCGAACAGCCGCTGCTGCAGCCGGGGCAGGCATTCCAGTACACCAGCGGCTGTCCACTGCCGACCCCGGTCGGCTCGATGCACGGCAGCTACCAGTGCATCGCCGAGGACGGCACCGCCTTCGAGGCGCCGATTCCGGAGTTCGTGCTGTCGGCGCCGCGCGCGCTGCACTGACAGCGCGCAGTGCGCGGCGGCTACTTCTCCGGCGGCTTGCGGCCGTGGAACATCGTCCACCAGACGATGAACACGAGAAGACCCAGCGCCAGCAGCGCCTCGACGATGATCAGCCACATGCCGGGCCTCCGCAGACGGAACGCGGCACATTGTAGGAAGTCCGCGAGGCTCGCCGCGGCGCTGGCCTCGGCGCTTTCTGCGACGGTCGCCGCCACGCTGCTCGCCTCCTGCGCCACACCGCCGCCCAAGCCCGCACCGCCGGCATCCTCGGCGCCGCCGTCGGTCAAGACGCTGACCCAGGCGCGCTACGAACGGGTCGTGCCGTCGCCCGCGGCTTCCGTCGCCGATGCGGACCTCGCCGCCGCATGGCCGGCCCTGCTCGCCTCTTGCCGAGATTTCTCGCGTCGCGGCCGCGCCGACTGGAGCCGTGCCTGTATCGATGCTGCAGCTGCCGGTAACGACGCGTCGCGCCGCGCGGTGCTGGCAGGATCCTTCGACACTTACCGGGTCCGCAGCGTGACGGTCGAGGACGCGCCGGGCGAGCCGCGCGTGCTCGAAAGCGCCGGCAGCGGCCGCATCACCGGCTACTACGAGCCGCAGTTGAACGGCAGCCGCGCGCGCACGGCGCCGTTCACCGTGCCGCTGTATCGGCCGCCCGCCGACCTCGTGACCATCGACCTGGCGTCGCTGCACCCCGAACTCGCCAACCTGCGGCTGCGCGGCCGGCTGCAGCAGTCGGCCAGCGGCGCCCGCGTCGTGCCCTACTGGTCGCGCGCCGAGATGACCGAAGAGCGGCTGCGCGGAGCCGAACTGCTGTGGGTCGACGACGCGCTCGACGCCTTCTTCCTGCAGATCCAGGGTTCGGGCCGGGTGAAGCTGCCCGATGGCTCCGTCGTGCGCGTCGGCTATGCCGACACCAACGGCCATCCGTATCGCGCGATCGGCCGCGTGCTGGTCGAACGCGGCGAACTCACCCTCGATGACGCGACGATGCCGGGCATCGTCGCCTGGGCGCGCGCGCATCCGCAGCGCACCGCCGAACTGCTCGACCGGAATCCCAGCGTCGTGTTCTTTCGTGAACTGCCTCTCGGCGATCCGCAGGCCGGTCCGGTCGGCGCGCTCGGGCTGCCGCTGACGCCGGGCTATTCAGTCGCCGTCGACCGCCGCTTCATCCCGCTCGGCGCGCCGGTCATGATCCGAAGCGAACATCCGCTGACCGGCGCGCCGCTCGAGCGGCTGGTGCTCGCGCAGGACACCGGCGGCGCCATCCGCGGGCCGCTTCGCTTCGATCTGTTCTGGGGCTGCGGCCCCGAGGCGGCGCTGCCGGCAGGCCGGCAGCGGCACGGGGTCGAAGCCTGGCTGTTGGTTCCGCGCGGCCTGCGGCCGGAGGCGCTGCTGGCGAACTGAGTCGGAACCGCGGTTCTACTTCGAGGCGAGTTCCTTGAATTTCGCCTCGATGCGCTCGACCGGCATCGCCCCGGGCATTCTGCGGCCGTCGGTGAAGACGAGGGTCGGCGTGCCGGAAACGTCGAGCTTGCGGCCGAGTTCTACGTTCTGCTGCAGCGGATCCTTGCAGTCGGCCGCCGGGTTCGCCGGCGCCTTGCCGTTGCGCATCAACTCGTCCCAGGCCTTGGCGCGATCCTTGGCGCACCAGACAGCGCGCGACTTCTCCATCGAGTCCGGCGACAGGATCGGGTACAGAAAGGTGTAGATGGTCACGTTCTTCATGTTGGCCATGTCGCGGTACAGCTTCTTGCAGTAGCCGCAGTTCGGATCCTCGAAGGTGACCACCACGCGCGAGCCGTCGCCGCGGACGATCTTCACCGCCTGGTCGAGCGGCAGCGACTTGAAGTCGACGCGCAGCAGGTCCTCGCGTTTCTTCGCCGTCAGGTCCTCTCGGGTCTTAGCGTCGAGCACGCGGCCGACGAAGGCGTGGTTGACGTCCTGGTCGACGTAGAAGATCTCGGCGCCGACGACGATCTCGTACAGCCCGAAGGTCGTCTTCGTCACCGTGTCGGCCTTGGCGCCGAAGCGTTGCTCCACTTTGCCCCGTATGCCGTCTTCGACCGAGCCGGGCTTCGGTGCCTGCGCCAGCGCCAGCGATGTCAACGCCGCGAGCGCGGCCGCAAGAATCCATCGTTTCATCGAAACCCTCATCCTCATCAGTTGGCGGCGTCAGCCGCCGGAAGTCGTTGTCTTCGGCGCGTCACCGGCCGCATGGCGGATCAGCGCATGCTTCAGCGGCGGCATGGCGTTGATCGCCGTCAGCCCGAGATTGCGCACTCGCCGGCTGATCGCGTCGTCCCGGTTGAACAGCCGCGCCAGCGCATGCGTCGTCAGGCGCATCAGCCTGACCGGCTCCGCGCGCTGGCGCTCGTAACGCCGCAGCAGCACCGCATCGCCCGGGTCGCGCCAGTTTTCCCTTCCACCGAGCACGCGCAGCAACTCCGACACATCGGCGAGCCCCAAGTTCAATCCCTGGCCGGCCAGCGGATGAACGACATGAGCGGCGTCACCGACCAACGCCAGCCGCGCCCCGATCAGACGGTCGACG
>Ga0105090_10001612_pt1 | contig 12269 bp, 14 predicted proteins | sample PPLLak3March2015_FD_79110 | JGI IMG/M metagenome (GOLD analysis project Ga0105090, IMG submission 79110) | Freshwater sediment microbial communities from Prairie Pothole Lake near Jamestown, North Dakota, USA - PPLs Lake P7 Core (1) Depth... | ecosystem: Environmental > Aquatic > Freshwater >... | reverse complement strand
GTACTGGTGGACGAGTTCCAGGACACGTCGGAGGCCCAGGTGCAGTTGCTTCGGGCGCTGACCGCCGGCTGGCAGCGTGGGGACGGGCGCACGCTGTTCCTCGTGGGCGATCCCATGCAGTCCGTCTACCGCTTCCGCAATGCGGAAGTCGGCCTGTTCCTCGACATCCGCGACCACGGGCTCGGCGAACTGGCGCTCGAGCCGCTCACGCTCGCGGTGAATTTCCGCTCGACGGTTCCGGTGGTCGAGTGGGTGAACGCCTGCTTCGGTCAGGTGTTGCCGCAGGACGACGACCTGCTGCGGGGCGCGGTGAGCTATGCGTCGAGCGTCGCCCGTGTCGATGCGGGCACGGATGGAGGCGTGCGCGTGCACGCCCTGTTGCGCCGCAGCCGGCTGTACGAGGCGGCACAGGTGGCGTCCATCGCGAGCGAGCGTCTCGCCGCCAGCGACACGGCACGGATCGGCATCCTCGTGCAGGGCCGCAGTCACCTGGTGAGCGTCGTTGCGGAGCTGGCCCGGCGCGGCATCGCGTTCCGCGCCACCGACATCGATCCGCTCGGCAAACGACCGGTGGTGCTCGACCTGCTGGCGCTCACGCGCGCCCTCGCGCATCCGGCGGACCGTCCGGCCTGGCTGGCCGCGCTGCGTGCGCCGTGGTGCGGCCTGACGCTGGTCGCGCTGCATGGCCTGGTGGCCGACGACCGCGAAGCCACCGTGGCGGAGCTGCTGCGTGACCCGTTGAGGCGCGCGCGCCTCGACGAGGATGCCCGCGCGCGCCTCGAACGGACCTGGTCCGTGCTCGAGGTCGCCGGCAACGAACTGCGACGGTTCGGGTTGCGCGACACCGTGGAGCGGGCATGGAACGCGCTCGGTGGTCCGGCGACCGTCTGCGCCGAGCGCGAACTCGACGAGGCCGAGGCCTATCTCGAGACCCTGGCGGACCTCGAGGCACGCGAGGCCGGTCCGGTGGACCTCGAGCGCCTCGGACGCGCGCTCGAGTCCCTGTACGCGCCGTCGCGCGAGCGGCCCGACGTGCGAGTCGAATTGCTGACCGTGCACAAGGCGAAGGGCCTGCAGTACGACACGGTGATCGTACCCGCGCTGGAACGCCTGCCGGGGCGCAACTCGAAGCGCTTGCTGCACTGGCTCAAGCTGCCGCTGGCCGGGCGCGATGAACTGATCGTGGCGCCGGTCGCGCGCACCGGGGCGGACGCCAACCCGCTGTACGCCTGGCTCGAGGCGCTGGAGCACGAAAAGCTGCAGCAGGAACGTCGTCGTCTTCTCTACGTCGCTGCGACGCGTGCCGAGCGGTGGCTGCACCTCTTCGGCAGCGCGCAGGTCCAGGAGACGGACGACGGTCCGGTCGTCCGGCAGCCGCCGCGCAATTCCGCCCTGGGGCTGCTGTGGCCCGCCGTCGGACATGAGTTCACGGCGCGCCTCGCCGAACTCGGTGCGGTGGAGGGCGAGGAGGCGCCGGCGGCGGTGCGTGACCCACCGCTGCGTCGCCTGCCGGCAACCTGGGACGTGGGATCCCTGCCGCTCGCACCGAACATCCAATCGCAGGCGACGCTGCGCGCGGCGGCGACGCCGTCAGTCGAGTTCGACTGGGCCACCGAGACGGCACGGCACGTGGGCACGGTCGTGCACGGTGAACTGCAGCGCATCGCGCGCGACGGAGTGAGGCCGGATGCGGCGGACGAGCGCGTGCGGCGGCGCTGGCTGCACGAACTGGCGGAGCTCGGCGTGCCGGGAGACCTGCGCGCCGGTGCGGTGGAGCGCGTCGCCAGCGCGGTCGTGCGCACGCTCGAGCACGAGCGCGGCCAGTGGCTGCTCGCTGCAGGGCACCAAGGGTCGGCCACGGAGCTTGCACTGACCGGGCGCGTGGGCACCGACATCGTGCGCGTGGTGATCGACCGCACGTTCGTGGATCCCGACGGCGTGCGCTGGATCGTGGACTACAAGACCAGCCGCCACGAGGGCGCCGGCCTCGAGGAATTCCTCGATCGGGAGCAGGAACGTTACCGTCCGCAGCTCGAGCGCTATGCAACGCTCATGCGCAGGCTCGGTCCGGAGCCGGTGCGGCTGGGGCTCTACTTTCCGCTGCTCGCGGCCTGGCGCGAGTGGCAGGCGGGCTGAGGCTCAGAGCGTCCCGCTCACGCTGACCGGGCGGCGCCCGTTCGCATCGGGCGGCCCGAGAAACTCGAGCGATTGGACGAGCTGCGGGGGCGTGGTGCCGCGCGGCGCCACCGTGCCCTCGAGCAGGAAGCCGCGGTCCGGTGACAGCGTCAGGCGTCCTTCGAACGACAGCGGCCCTTCCTTGTCGGTGACGCGCGCGCTGAGGACACCGTCGGTCGTGTCGCCCGCGGTCGGGTCCGGCATCTCGACGTGATAACTGCCGATCGAGACGTTGCGGGGCGGCGGCGCAATCATGCCGTCCATTTCCAGCGTGCCGCGGATGGCGGTCGGCCAGCCGTTGGCCACCGTGATTTCCGCAAACGCCCCCGAGAGTCGGCCGCGCCAGTTCCGCGGCATGCCGACGGGCAGCGCCGCGAGCAGTTCCACGGGCAGGTCGGCTGTCGTTTCCGCGAGGCGCAGCGTGCCGCCGAGCGACAGGCTGGCGCGGGTCGAGAGGCTGCCGTCCGGGCGGGTGAGGCGCAGCTCGCCGCCGATGCGCCCGCGCAGCAGTTCGAGCGGGGCGATGCTCCAGGCCAGGTCGCCGAGCGGTGCCGACCGCCACGCCATCGCCTGTGCCCGGCCGTTCCAGACGGTGCCGCTGAAGGCGGCTGCCTCGATGCCCGCGCGTTGCAGTCGTCCGCCAAAGACCTGCGCCGGAAGCGTGGCGACCGCGATCAGCAGCGCAGCCGCGAGGCCGACCGCCACCAGCCACCACGGACGCTTCGCAACCTGCGGCGCGGCCCGTGCGGGCCGTTCAGGAACTCGGCGTGGTGCCATTGTTCAGCGTGAGGTTGGCGTTGACGAGCCCCGGTGCGCCGGTGGCACCGATCGTCGCCGCATCGATCCTCACGCCGTGCTGCTGCTGCAGGCTCGCCAGCCAGGCGACCAGCGCGTCGAAGGACGCCGCTTCGAGGCGCAGGCGCAGAGCGTGCTCGCCGGCCGGGCTCTGGTCACGGATCGCGCCGCCCAGGCCTGCTTCGCGACCGGTGCGATCCACCAGCACCACCAGCGATTCGCCGCTGGCCGCCCCGCCCGAGGCGGCGGCCGCCACCAGCTGCGGTGCCGCCTGTTGCATCCATTGGAGATCCAGCTGCTTCTGCTGGATGCGCTCCGCGCGCCTGGCCGCCGACGTCGTCACCGGCAGCACAATCGCGAGGTAGACGATCGCCACACCGACCAGCGCGGCGGCGACGTAGACGAGGTTGCGTTCACGCGCAGCGAGCCCGTCGAGCCATTGGCGCAGGGCGTTCATGCCGGCCCCAGCTTCACGTGCAGGCGACCCGCGTGCACGTCGCCACGCTGCGTGGTCGACTGGATCTCGGCGACCATTCCGTCACGATTCATGCCCTGCCGGATGCCTTCCAGCGATTCGACGGTCGGCACCGTCATGTTCACTTCGAGAACGTTGCCGCGGAAGCTGACCGACTCGATGCGGGCAGCAGGCGTCTGCGCCATGGCCTTGGCCAGCAGGGAAACGGCCGCCAGCATTCCGCCGCCGGCGCCCGCACTGGCGCCCAGCGCACCCTGCATCTGCGCACGCGCGTCCTTCAGGGGCTGGCCCGGCAGTGCCTGGGCGAAGACCGCGGCGATCTGCGCGTCGAGCGCCTTTTCAACGCGACTCTGCTTCCACCAGTTCACGGCCTGGCCACCGACGAACAGCAGGACCAGCGCAGCGGCGAGCGCGGCCGGCAAACGCCACTCGCGCAGTCGGTTGCGAAACGAGGTGCGCGGGGCGAGTTGCCCCTGCAGCAGGTTGATGCCGGCGATGCCAGCCACCTGCGCCGCGAGCAGCGGCAGGGGTCCGTCCGGCAACAGCTTGACCTGCAGCGTGGCGGTGCGCGAGCGCAGGCCCTCGATCAGTTCGCGGTGGCGTTCGTATTCGGCGGTGCTCGTGTAGAAGGTGACGTTCTCGGTCGTCTCGCCTTCGGCGGCCGGCGCGCCGAGCACGAGTTCGAGGGCGCCCTGCAGGGGTTCCGCGTCCAGCACGTACGGCAGGCTGTCGGCGCGTCGCACGTACAGCTGCGTGTCGTCGAGCAGCAAGGTGCAGCCGGTGCCGACCGCCGGCACGGCGGACGAATCGGCGTAGGCCGCGCTCACCACGATGCCGGCCGCTTCGCACCGGCCGAGCCAGCGCTCGAGGAGTGCTCGCGAAACCACGGCAACGGGTGTCCCCACGGTGCCGGCCAGGCGCGGGCCGATGGCGAAGTGCAGTCCCTCGACGTCGGAGGCCAGCTGTTACTCGAGGGCGAACGGCACCGCCTGCGCGACGCGGGCGCCGCCGCGGACGGGAAGCTCGGGCTCGGCCAGCGTGATCTCGCTGCCGGGCAGCAGCAGCACGACACGGCGGCCCTGGGCCACGCCGAGGGCATCGGCCACGGGACCGCTGTTGACGGGGCCCGAGCGGGCGCCGTTCTCGTCCACGATGAGCCACGACGCCGGCGCTTCTTCCGCCGCACGGAGCCGTATCACCAGCGTCTCAAACATCGGACCTCAGGAGGGACTATTCGCTGCCGAAACTGCGCAGGATCGGGCGGATCGTGCCGCCGGTGCCGCGCGCGAGCAGACTGTACAGGGTGAACTGGGTGGTGCCAATAGTGACCCACACCGAGGCGCGGAAGTAACTGCTCGATTCCGCGAGCGACTCCTGTAATTCGTTGAATGCGGCGTCGCCGAGCGCGCCACGCAGGTCCTGCAGCGTGGGAAAACAGGCACTTTCGCGCCGCCGCAGCAGGTCGTCGGGATTGAGGCTGAACTCGCGGCTGTCCTGGCTCAGCGCGTCGAGCACCACGCCCGGCGCCGTGCAGACGTTGAGTGGCGTGCCGGCCGGCAGGGCGGTGACGTAGGACTTCAGCCGCTGGTAGCGCTCGGGCCCGAACCCCGGCATCACCAGCAGTTCGCTCACGCGAGTGATCGGCATGTTGGCGGTGAGGTGCGGCGGCGTGAGGCCGGTGTAGACCGAGTCCTCTGCGCCGTCCGGAAAACCGGGCTGGGTGTCCTGGTCGATCCAGTCCGCCATGACCGTGGCCCAGCTGGGCTCGATCTGCAGCATGGCCAGCATGCGCTCGAACTGCTGCACCGCCACCGGGTTCGTGGTGCCGTCGGTGTTCAGCAGGTTGTTGAGGTTGAAGCGGCCCTGCATGTCCTCGAGCCGACCCTCCACGGTGCCGCCGTCGATGGGCAACGGCGGGAGCGGACGCGCCCAGATCTCGCCGAGGTGATCGGTCTGGGAGTTCTGCAGGTCCTGCTTGAGGAAGTCCGCCGCCCAGGCTTCGGCACCGAGTGCGACCTGGTAGCCCTGGTCGAGGGCAAACAGCGTGCCTGCCCGCCGCTGGTCGAGGAAGCCACGGAAACCGACGTCCACCGCCAGCATGGTCGCGAGCGCGACCATCAGCACGGCCGTGATCAGCGCCACGCCGCGTTGCCGGCGCCCGCCGTGCCGAGGTGCGCGCCGGGCAGTCATCCGGCCACCTCGACGATGCGCCGGATCTCGCCCCAGTCCTCGAGTTCGAGCACCACCTCGATGGCGGTGGGACGCCGGCGGTTCTCGGCGTCGGTGGTGGCGTCGGTCGCGGGCCAGCGGTCGACCCACTCGCGGGCCGGCGTCATGAAGCGGATGCGAATGGCGCGCAGGTTGCTGAGCAGCTTGCGGCGCACCGGCTCCTGCGCCAGCGTGCGGTCGAGCACCGGCCAGTGATCGCGCCAGAGGCCGTCCTGGTCAAGCCGGTAACCGACCCGCTGCAGTGTCGGGCGCGGCAGCCCCGCCGTGTTGCTCCACCCGGCACGCGTGAACTCGAGCCGGTACTCGTACCCGTCGCGCGCCAGCAGCGCGGGCAGGACCGTCTCGCCGAGCGGCTCTCGCACCGGGCGCGGCTCCACCTGCACGAGGTCCTGCACGATCGTCTGGACGGCGCGCTGCACTTCACGCGTCCGCTCCAGGCGCTGCTCGGCATATTCGCTCTGGCGCTGCAGCTCGCTGTAGCCCGAGAGCGCGAGCGTGCCGAGGATCGAGAAGATGGCCATCGCCACCAGCAGCTCGAGCAGCGTGAAGCCGCCGGTCCGGGCGGCGCGGCGACGATCGGCGGTGGGCCGCCTATTCATCATCATCCTCATTCTCCGGCGGCTGCTGTGGCCGGTTCGGCCGTCCGTCCGGCGGTGATTCATCGTCGGCGGCCCCGTCCCCGCCGCCCGCACCGTCGTCGTCCTCGCCGCCGTCGTCACCGCCGGGAGCCTGCGTGCTGGTCCACGACAGCGGCGCGGCGCTGGCCTGGGCGATCGCCTCGCCATAGAAGCCCGTCACGGTCGCCAGGCTGCGATCCTCCGGCGAGTCCGCGGGGCGCACGGACACGTCCATGCGGCGCATGCTCTCCACCGATGTCTGCGTGACGGTCATCTTCCAGATCCAGCGCTGTCCGGCGAATTCGACCTCGTCGGAGGTCTCCGATACGTCGGGCGCCGACGGCTGCAGGCGCTGCTCGGTGATCACGTTCATCGCGATCCAGTGCGCCAGGGTCTTTTCGCGCAGGTAGGTGCCGTTGCGTGCGCTCTGCGTCACGGCCTGGATCGCGCCGAGCATGCCGAGCGCCACGATCACGAGCGCGGCCAGCACCTCGATGAGCGTGAAACCGTGCGCGCGGGCGCAGAAGCGATGACGTTCAGCGTTCGGTGACTGCATCGTTGGCGAGAATGTCGAGACTGCCCTCGGCGTTGCCGATCACGGCGCGAACTTCCTCGGTGCCCGCGCGCCGCAGGCGAATCTCGAAAGGGATCAGGTCGCCCGAAGCCATCACCACCACCTGCGGCTGTGCCGGCAGGGCGTCGGTGGGTGCGGTGCGCGCGGGCATCTTGACGTTACGCGCCTCCAGCCACAGCTCGGCTTCCAGCCCGTCCGGAAACGCCCGCTCCCGCAGCAGCGGATCCTCGACCGCGAGCTCCCAGCGCTCGATGCGTCCATCGTAGAGCAGGAAGTCGTAGCCGCCTGCGTCGAGCCGCAGTCCGAGGTCGCGACCCTGCAGCATCGCTTCCTCGCGTGCCTGGGTGAGCACCGCCACCAGCCGGCGGGCCTCCTTGTCCATCTCGTGGTCGCCGCCGAGCACGCGCGTCGACACCAGGGCCATGGTGGTGATGATGCCGATGATGACGATGACGACCAGCACCTCGAGCAGCGTGAAGCCCGAGGCGCGTGACGCGGCGCGCGGGCGCCGCCGTGGATTACTCGATGTTCCAGTTGCCGATGTCGGCATCGGGGCCTTCACCGCCGGGCTGGCCGTCGGCGCCGAGCGTGTAGAGGTCGTACTCGCCTCTCGTGCCCGGGGCGATGTACAGGTAGTCGTTGCCCCACGGGTCCTTCTTGATGCCTTCGACGTAGCCGCCTTCCTTCCAGTTGCGGATGTTCGGGTCGGCCGGGCGGTTGACCAGTGCGTCGAGCCCCTGCTCGGTGGTCGGATAGCGGAAGTTGTCCATGCGATAGAGGTTCAGGGCCGTCTCGTACGCGCGTATGTCCTGCTGCGCCTTGGTGACGCGGGCGTCGTCCACGCGGCGGATCACGTTCGGCGCGACCAGGGCCGCGAGGATGCCGAGGATCACCACCACGACCATGATCTCGATCAGGGTGAAGCCGGTCTGCTGGCGAGGGGAGGCGTGGCGGGAGAAGTTCATCGCGGGTGGACGGCCATGGCTGTAGAGTTGGCGAATCATAGCAAATCGAGGCCCGCGCCCGGACCGTGATGGGGCTGAAGCGCCTATTGAGTTTCCGCAGTGTGGATGCGGTGTTTCCCCTGGCCGTGCTCGCGGTGCTGTCCGCTGTGTACCTTGCCGGTCCCGGGGCGGTCGGCGTGCTGCGCTATGAGCGCCTCGCCGTGCTGGACGGCGAAGCGTGGCGGCTGCTGACCGGGCACCTCGTGCACGCCGATGCGGCGCACTTCGGCTGGAACGTGCTGGGCGTGCTGCTGGTCGGCTTCCTGTTCGCGCGCGAGTACTCGCCCGTGCAGTGGCTGGTGGTGCTGGTCGCGTCGACCGTGGCAATCGACCTGGGCTTCCTGTTGCTCGAGCCGCAGCTCGAGTGGTACGTCGGCTTCTCCGGCGTGCTGCACGGCTGGATGGCAGCAGGGCTGGTCGCATGGCTGCGCAGCACGCGCGATCCGGTCACGTGGCTGGTGGCCGGCCTGTTCGTCGCCAAGCTCGCGTGGGAGCACTACGCCGGCGCGTTGCCGTTCACCGCCACATCGCTGTCGCTGCCCGTCGTGCACGAGGCGCATACGTATGGCGCCGTCGGCGGGCTGGCGGCCGGGCTGTGGCTCGGGCGCCGGCCGCGCGGGCGCGCATCGTTATAATCCTTGGGGCCGGACCGGCCGGCGTCAGACGGGAACTCGCACATGTCGCTGGCATTCGTCTTTCCGGGCCAGGGCTCGCAATCGGTCGGCATGCTGGCCAGCCTCGCCGCGGCCGAACCCGTCGTGCAGCAGACTTTCGCAGAAGCGTCGGCCGTGCTCGGTTACGACCTGTGGGCCCTGTGCCAGCAGGGACCGGAGGCGGATCTGGGCAGCACGGAGAGAACCCAGCCGGCGATGCTTGCCGCCGGCGTGGCGACCTGGCGCACCTGGTTGCGCCACGGTGGCCCGAGGCCGGTGGCGATGGCCGGGCACAGTCTCGGCGAGTACACCGCGCTGGTCTGCTCCGGCGCGCTCGAGTTCGCCGCGGCCGTCGATCTGGTGCGCTTTCGCGGCCAAGTGATGCAGGAAGCCGTGCCACTTGGGCAGGGCGCGATGGCGGCCGTGCTCGGACTCGACGACGCGCAGATCGTGGAAGCCTGCCGCGAAGCGGAGCAGGGCGAGGTGGTCGAGGCCGTCAACTTCAATTCGCCCGGGCAGGTCGTGATCGCTGGCAATGCGACTGCCGTGGCGCGCGCCATCGACGCGGCCAAAGCACGCGGCGCCAAGCGCGCCGTGACGCTGCCGGTGAGCGTGCCGTCGCACAGCCGCCTGATGATCGGCGCCGCGGCAAGACTGGCCGAGCGGCTCGCCAGCGTGGACTTGCGCATGCCGGACGTGCCGGCCGTCTACACGGTGGACGTGCAGACGCACGCCAGCCCGGACGGCATCCGACACGCGCTCAAGGAGCAGTTGTACAAGCCGGTGCGCTGGTCGGAAACGGTGCGCGCGATGCTCGCGAGCGGCGTCACGACCCTGGTCGAATGCGGACCGGGCAAGGTGCTCACCTCGCTCAACCGGCGCATCGAGCGGCGACCCGAACTCGCCATGCTGGCCGTCGAGGATCCGGAAGGATTGGCGGCGGCGCTGGCCGTCTGCCGGGAGAAGGACCATGTCTGACCTCGCCAACGAAACCGCACTCGTCACGGGTGCCTCGCGCGGCATCGGCCGCGCCATCGCCCTCGAACTCGGTCGCCGCGGCGCGCGCGTGATCGGTACCGCCACCAGCGAAGCGGGCGCCCGGGCCGTCGACGAGGCGTTCGCGGCAGCGGGCGTGCAGGGGCGCGGCGTCGTCCTGGACGTCGCGAGCGGGGCCTCGGTCGACGCCTGCCTCAAGGACGTCGAGGGCCGCGAAGGCACGCCGTCGATCCTGGTCAACAATGCTGGCGTCACCCGCGACGGCCTGCTGATGCGCATGAGCGCGGAGGACTGGCAGGTGGTGATCGAGACCGACCTGTCGGCCGTGTACCGGACCTGCAAGGCGGTGATGCGCGGCATGATGAAGGCCCGCCGCGGGCGCATCGTGAACATCGCCTCGGTGGTCGGGGTGATGGGCAACGCCGGCCAGGCGAACTACGCGGCGGCGAAAGCCGGCATGATCGGGTTCAGCAAGAGCCTCGCCCGGGAGGTGGGCTCGCGTGGCATTACCGTCAACGTGGTCGCGCCGGGCTTCATCGTCACCGACATGACCGATGCGCTCGCCGAAGGTGCCCGCGAGTCCCTGCTCAAGCAGGTACCGCTCGGCCGGTTGGGTTCGCCGGAGGACATCGCCCATGCGGTGGCCTTCCTGGCGTCGCCCCAGGCGGGCTACATCACCGGCGAGACGCTGCACGTCAATGGGGGCATGTACATGATTTAGGACGACTTTTGGGTCAATTGGACCCCACTCGCCCCTTAACCTAGAATACGGCCCCGCACGCCGGACCCCCGAGGGGAGGGCCGGCGACGCACCGTTTGCCACAGAGGACTCCGAAGACAATGAGCAGTATCGAACAGCGCGTGAAGGCGATCGTTGCCGAGCAGCTGGGGGTCAAGGAAGAAGAAGTTACCAACGATTCGTCCTTCGTCGACGATCTCGGCGCCGACTCGCTCGACACGGTCGAGCTCGTGATGGCGCTCGAGGAGGAGTTCGAGACGGAGATCCCGGACGAGGACGCCGAGAAGATCACCACCGTCCAGCAGGCGATCGACTACATCAACGAGCGCCGCAGCCAGGCCTGACCTGCTGGCACACGCACCGCCACGGAAGGCGGTCGCCGCGAACCACACCTTGCCCAGCCAGGGGGGCGCAGCTTGACGAAGCGCAGAGTCGTCGTCACCGGACTTGGCATCGTTTCACCACTTGGTTGCACCGTCGCGTCCACATGGGACGCCGTGTGCAATGGCCGCAGCGGCATCACGACCCTCACGCGGCTCGACACCAGCGCCTTCCCGGTGCACATCGGCGGTCAAGTCACCGGCTTCAACGCCGAGGACTACATGTCGCCGAAGGACGTGCGCAGGTTCGACCCGTTCGTGCCGTTCGGGTTCGCGGCCGGCGTGCAGGCATTCAAGGACGCGGGCCTGTCGGTCACCGACGAGAATTCGGCTCGCATCGGCATCGTCATGGGGGCCGGCATCGGCGGCCTGAGCACGATCGAAGAGAACACTGCGAGGTGGCTGGAGTCGAAGTCGCCCCGCAAGATTTCGCCGTTCTTCATTCCCGGCAGCATCATCAATGCGGCGGCTGGGCAGCTGTCGATCCACTTCGGCATCCGCGGACCCAACCTGGCGCTGGTGACCGCGTGCACCACCTCGACGCACTCCATCGGCATCGCCGCACGCACCATCCAGTACGGCGACGCGGACGTGATGATCGCCGGCGGCTCCGAGATGGCGTTCACGCCGCTGGGACTCGGCAGCTTCGGGCAGGCGAAGGCGCTTTCGCTGCGCAACGACGAACCCGCCCGCGCCAGCCGCCCTTGGGACCGTGACCGCGACGGCTTCGTGATGGCCGAGGGTGCCGGCGCGATCGTGCTCGAAGAATACGAGCATGCGCGTGCGCGCGGCGCCACCATCTACGCGGAATTCGCCGGCTTCGGCATGAGCGGCGACGCTTACCACATCACCGCGCCGCCCGAGGACGGTGAGGGCGCGCGGCTCGCAATGGTCAATGCGGTGCGCGACGCCGGCGTGGATCCCACGGCCGTGCAGTACATCAATGCGCACGCGACTTCCACCGAGCTCGGCGACCGCGCCGAGACGCTCGCAATCAAGCGTGCGTTCGGTGAGCACGCCTACCGCCTCGCGGTCAGTTCCACCAAGTCCATGACGGGGCACCTGCTCGGCGCCGCGGGCGCGGTGGAGGCGATATTCTCGATTCTCGCGATTCGCGACGGCGTGCTGCCGCCGACGATCAACCTCGAGAACCCCGACCCGGCCTGTGACCTCGATTACGTGCCCGGCACCGCGCGACGCGCGTCGGTGAGCATCGTGCTGTCCAATTCGTTCGGCTTCGGCGGCACCAACGGCAGCCTGGTGTTCCGCGCGCTGCCGTGAGACGCGGCGCCGGCCGCACCGCCGGTCCCGACGCCCTGCTGCGGCTGCACGAGCGCCATCCCGGGCACTACCCGGTCCTGCTCGAGAGCGTAGGCGGCGGATCGGAACTGGGGCGCCACGACCTGTTGCTCGCGCTGCCGGGGCCGATGCTCATCCAGCAGGCCGACGGTCGCATCGACGGCCCCCCGCAGGTCGCTGGCCACACTCGCTTTCTGTCCGCACTCGACGCCTGCTGGCGCGAGGAACGCGTCGCCATGCGCGATCCGGCCGCGGAGCCGTTCGTCGGCGGCTGGTTCCTGTACCTGGGTTACGAACTCGCCGCGGAGATCGAGCCCACGCTGCGCCTGCCTG
>Ga0105090_10001609_pt1 | contig 12275 bp, 13 predicted proteins | sample PPLLak3March2015_FD_79110 | JGI IMG/M metagenome (GOLD analysis project Ga0105090, IMG submission 79110) | Freshwater sediment microbial communities from Prairie Pothole Lake near Jamestown, North Dakota, USA - PPLs Lake P7 Core (1) Depth... | ecosystem: Environmental > Aquatic > Freshwater >... | reverse complement strand
GGACATGGTCTCCATGGCCCGGCCGCTGCTCGCCGACGCCGAGTTCGTCAACAAGGCCGCGGCCGGTCGCGCGGACGAGATCAACACCTGCATCGCCTGCAACCAGGCCTGCCTCGACCACGTCTTCCAGCGCAAGATCGCTTCGTGCCTGGTGAATCCGCGCGCCGCATTCGAGACGGAGATCGTGATCGGCCGTACCGCGGCACGCAAGCGCATCGCGGTCGTGGGCGCGGGGCCGGCGGGGCTCGCTTGCGCCACCACCTTGGCCGAACGCGGCCACACTGTGGATCTGTTCGAGGCGTCCGGGCAAATCGGCGGCCAGTTCAACATGGCCAAGCGCATCCCCGGCAAGGAAGAGTTCCACGAGACGCTGCGCTACTTCGGGCGTCGCATCGAGATCACCGGCGTGCGGCTCGCGCTCGGCCGTGCCGTGACCGCCGATGAACTGGCGGCTGGCAGTTACGACGAGATCGTGCTCGCCACGGGTGTGATACCGCGCGACCCGCGCATCGAAGGCGAGGACGAATTCCGCGCCGCCGGCAAGGTGATCTCCTACGTCGACCTCCTGCTGCGCGGCAAGCCCGCCGGGCAGCGCGTAGCTGTGATCGGTGCGGGCGGCATCGGCTTCGACGTGAGCGAATTCCTGGTGAGTGGCGGCCATTCGACCACGCTCGATACGCAGGCGTGGCTGCGCGAATGGGGCGTGGCCGACCCGGCCGTGGCCCGCGGCGGCCTCGGCAAGCCGGAGATCACGCCGGCCGCGCGGCAGGTGTACCTCCTGCAGCGCAAGGCCGCACCGCTCGGCAAGGGCCTCGGCAAGACCACCGGCTGGATCCACCGTGCGCAGCTCAAGATGAAACGCGTCGAGATGATCGGCGGCGCGAACTACGAGCGCATCGATGCGCGCGGCCTGCACGTGAGCTTCGGCGAGCGGCACGAGAAGCCGGCGCTGCTCGAGGTCGACACGATCGTGCTGTGCGCAGGACAGGAGCCGTGCCGCGCGCTGGCCGATCCGCTGCGGGCCAAGGGCGCGAAGGTGCACCTGATCGGGGGCGCCGATGTCGCCGCTGAACTCGACGCGAAGCGCGCCATCGAACAGGGCACGCGGCTCGCCGCAGCGCTGTAGCTCCGCAAGCCGCCCGGCGGCCGGTCACTCGAGCGGGAACGGGACCCGCGTCTGGCCCGTGGCATGCTCCTCGGCACGCTTGGCCGCGTGGATCGCCTTGAGCAACAGCGCATGCGTCTGCTCGTCCTGGCCGGCGCGAAGGAAGCGGTCCGCCAGCTCGAGCACCTTCTCGAGCAGGCCACGCCGCTGGTCCAGGTACAGCATGGCTTTGCCGAGGTGCCGCGGATCGCGCGCCTCGACGTGCAAGACCTCGGCCGTGCGCAACGCGGTCGCGTATTCCTCGTCGGTCGGCCTGCGCCTGTAGGCGACCTGCCCGTGCGTGTCCTCCGCAGGCACCGGCGGCGCGACCGGCGCCACGGGCAGCGTCCCTCGGCGAGGCGGCCCGTGCAGCAGGCTGCGAATGACGTCCGATGTCGAAACGATACCGACCACGTGGTCGCCGTCGTCGACCACCGGCACCGCGTGCACGCCGGCGTCCATCATGCGCTCCGCCGCCACGGCCACGCTGATGGAGGGTTTGAGGCTCACCACCGGCTGCTGCATCAACTGCCCGATGGTGATCCGCTCGTCGAGGTATGCGGCGCGATCGACCGCCGATTTCGGCACGAAGAACTCGAGCTTCATCACGTCGGCCGAACTCAGCATGCCGACGAGCTTGCCCTGGCGCACCACGGGCAGGTGGTGGATCGGGTACTGCAGGAGGCAGTCGAGCACTTCGCTCACGGGACGATCGACCTCGATCGCCACCACTGCCTCGGTCATGATGCGTGAAACGGGTTCGTCAGGTCGCATGTGCCACTCCGCCCGAGCCCTTAGGATACGACGTCGCCGCGACGACGGAATGTGAACGGACGCAAATTGATGGGCCGGCCGGTCGGTATCCGCACGGATGGACATCGGTACAGGCCGCAGCGAGAGTGCTGCGACGGGATCACTGGCCGGGGACTGCGCATGACACTGACACGCCGCGATTTCCTGATCCGCTCCGCCGTGGCCGCGAGCCTCGCTGCAGTGCCGCGCCGTCCCGCATGGGCCGCGACGGAGAGCGCCGACGTGATCGTCGTGGGCGCCGGACTCTCGGGTTTGAACGCTGCGCTCGTGCTCGAGGACGCGGGCCTCAGCGTGCTCGTGCTCGAGGGGCGCGACCGCGTGGGCGGCAAGATCCTCACCTTCGGCAACGTGCCCGGCCTGCCCGAGGCGGGCGGCCAGAGCATCGGCAGCGGCTACGGCCGCGTCGTCGATGCTGCGCAGCGCAGCGGCATCGTGCTCGACGACCAGCTGCCGCAGGCGCTCGAGCATCCCGACATCGCGCTGGTGCTCGACGGCCAGCCGATTCCGAAGGCGGCGTGGAAGGACTCGCCGCGCAATCCGTTCCCCGCGCCGCTGCGCGAGCTGATGCCGTGGCAGTACACACCGATGGCGATGGCCAGGGGCAACCCCCTCAAGTCAGTGGACGACTGGTTCGCGCCGAAGCACGCCGCAGCAGACGTATCGATGCACCAGTTCCTGCGCGCGCAGGGCGCGACCGAGGCGATGATCGACCTCGCATACGACACCAACACGAGCTACGGCACCAGCTCGCACGACGTTTCCGCGCTGATGATGGCGTTCGTCGAAGCCTTCACGCGCGCGCAGCGCAACCTGAAGCCCGCGGTTTACAAGGCGCGCGGCGGCAACCAGCGCATTCCGGAAGGCATGGCGCTGCGCCTGAAAGGTGCCGTGCGACTGAACCAGGCGGTCACGGCGATCGCGAGCGACGCGAGCGGCGTCACCGTGCACACGCGTGGCGGCGGCCGTTACACCGCAAGGGCCGTCGTCTGCGCACTGCCGTTCTCGACGCTGCGCCACGTGCGCTTCGACCCTGGCCTGGCCGGCGCGCAGGGCCAGGCCGTGAAGGCGCTGCCGCACCAGATGATCACGCAGATCGCTCTCGAAATGCGCAAGCCGTTCTGGGAGACCGACGGCTTGCCGCCGGCCATGTGGACGGACAGCCCGATCGGCCGCGTGTTCGCCATTTACCGCAGTGCCACCGACGACGAGGTGGCGAGCCTGCTCGTCACCGCGTACGGCCACAAAGCCACGTACCTCGACCGGCTCGGACGCGAGGGCGCCGGCCGGTTCGTGATCGCGGAGATCGAGCGCATGCGGCCGGCCGCGAAGGGCCGGCTGCGCGTCGCGGCACAGCACTCGTGGGCGCTCGATCCGTATGCCGCCGGCGATTGGGCCTACTTCGCGCCGGGCACGGTGACGCAGTTCATGCCGGCCATGTTCCAGCCGCACGGCCGCGTGCATTTCTGCGGTGAGCAGACGTCCGTGGGTGCCCGCGGCATGGAGGGCGCGATGGAGTCCGGCGAACGCGCCGCCCTGGAGGTCGCGCTCGCCCTGGGCTAGGCCGGGTTCAGGCCGTGCGCGGGGCCGCGCGCGTGCGGTCGAGCAGCAATTCGACCTTGTCGCGGAAGCTGCGGCTCAGCTTCACTTCCTGGCCCGACTCGAGCCTGAGGAAGCACTCGCCGTTCAAGTGCGGCCGCAGCGAGCGGACGCGGGCTAGGTTGACGATCGTCGAGCGGTGCACGCGCTGGAACACCTCCGGGTCGAGCATCTCCTCGAGTTCCTTCATCGTCGCGCGCAGCACGTGCGTCTGGCCCGTAGCATGCACGCACATGTAGTCGCCGGCGGCGTCGATCCAGTCGATCGCCGCCACGTCCAGCCGGATCGTCTCGCGGCCGACACGGATCGGCAGCATCGTCGCGAATCGACGCGGCGCCGCCCCGCCGGCACCCGGCAGGGCGCCCGCCTCGATCTCGCCCTTGCCCGTGACGTCGCCGAGCATCGCCATCAACTGCTCGCGCTGCGCCATCGCCTGGCGCTGCTGGTACTGGGCGCGCACGCGATCAAGCGCGCGGGTAAGGCGGGACTCGTCCACCGGCTTGAGCAGGTAGTCGAGTGCATGGGCCTCGAAGGCGTCGATCGCGAAGCGGTCGAAGGCGGTGACGAACACGATCATCGGCAGGCTTTCCTGCGGCACCTGCTTGATGACGTCGAAACCCGAGAGCCCTGGCATCTGGATGTCGAGGAACATCAGGTCAGGCTGCAGCTCGGTGATGGCCGCCAGCGCCTCGCGGCCGTTGGCGCACTGGTGGACGATCTCGACGTCCGTCGCTTCACGCAGGCGCAGCTCGAGCCCGCGCCGGGCCAGCGGTTCGTCGTCAACGATGATCGTGCGGATTGTCATGGTTGCACGGCTCTCTCGAAGGGCAGCGTGATCTCCAGGCGCAGGCCCGGACGCGCGAATCGTACGGCCAACGTCTGGTGATCGCCATACAGCGCGGCAAGTCGCTCGCGGGTGTTGCGGAACCCGACCCCGCGGCCCTCGCCGAGGTTCACACCGATCGGCAGGCCCGGTCCGTCGTCGGCCACCACCAGCTTGAGGTTCGGGCCCTCGAGCTTCGCGATGATGCGCAGCCGGCCGCCCTCTTCGCGCGGCGCGATGGCGTACTTGAGCGAGTTCTCGACCAGCGGCTGCAGGATCAGCGAGGGCACGAGCGCCGGATAGGCGGCCTCGTCGATCTCGTACTCGAGCCGCAGCCGGTCGCCGAAGCGCAGCTGCTCTATGCCGAGATAGAGGTTGAGCGCCTCGATTTCGTGGCGCAGCGTCACCTTCTTCATCGGGTCCTGGTCGAGCGTGTGGCGCAGGAATTCCGAGAGCCGGCCGATAGCCTGGTTGGCGACCTTGCCCTGGCCGTCGAGGATCAGCGTCGAGATCGCGTTCAGCGTGTTGAACAGGAAGTGCGGATTCAGCTGGTAGCGCAGCATCTTCACCTGCGCTTCCTGGGCGAGCGCCGAGGCCTTGAGCACTTCCTCGCGCTCGCGCTGCAGCGTCTCGTAGTACTTGATGCCGAAGTACAGGCCGGACCAGCAAAGCAACAGGTACATCGACGGCAGCGCACCCATGAAAATGGCGTACCACGGCTCCTTGCTCAGCCAGTCCTCGACGAAGTGATTGGTCGCCAGATTGACGATGACCCGCCACACCAGCGCTATGGTCCACGCTGCGACAAACACCGACGGAATCACCGCGAGCGGCGGCCGGCCCCACAACCAGCGGTACACGTAGCGCAGCAGGGCCGAGAGCAAGAAGCCGCTGGCTGCGAGGACCAGGATGCTCTTGATGTACCCGGCGGGCCGGTCGTAGATGAGCGCGCCTACGAATTGCGCGATCAGGTAGGCGCTCCAGCCGAGCGTGTGGAGGCCCCAGAACAGCAGGTTGCGGTTGCGGCGGACGTCGTCGAGATTCACCGGCGGCACTTTACCGGCGGAGATCCTCGGGGGGAAACGATCTGGCGCGCCCCGGCCACGCTTCGGCGCAGCCGGGGGCGATACACGCGGCTACTGAGCCGTCGCGCTGGCCTGATTGCTGACGGCGCTTTCCGTGTCGACACCCGCGTCGTACACACCGTTGCCGTTGCAGTCGTTCCAGGCCGTCGTCACGTAGGTATACGCCTGGCGACTGATCAGGCCGCCGTCCTTGTAGGTAAGCGTCCCCGCGGCTGCGCCTGCCCGGAACTGCAGCTTGCCGGCCTGCAGGTAGTAGATCCGGTAACCAGCGGTCGGTGCCGGATTACCGGCTGCCCAAGTCAACGTGACGGCTTTCTTCGCGGGCTTTGCAGCCAGCCCCTGCGGCACGCCCGGAGTCCCGCAAGGTGGCGGCGGCGCGTTGCCCCAGCTCGCCGCGGCCATGACGTGCGGTTCGGCCATGCCAGTGGCCAGCCAGGCGTTCAGCAGATTCACGCCCTCCTGCGCGAGGAAAGCGTTCTGTTTGTTGTTGGCGAGATAAAGGAACTGCACGTACTCCCAACTGGTGGGCTGATAGAGGAGCTTGATCTCGGCATAGGCGGCGCCCGTGGGCGGACTCAGCTCGAGTGCATCCCAATATCGGTAGCTGCCGTCTTGATTCTGGTACTGGAATGCCGGCACTGGCAACGCGTTGCGCTTGCGTGCTTCCTCGTAATCGAAGCCGTAGGGAGGAATGCGGTTGTCCTCCGCGACCATGTTGTTGAGCACGAAGTGGAACGTCTCCTGGTACGTGCCCGGCTCTTGCCCGGCCAACCGGCCGAGGGTGTAGTCCACGGTCCCGGTCACGCGATCGAACGAGAGCGGCAGCGACGGCGAATAACCGAGGGCGAGCAGCTGGTTGGCCCACTCCTGAGTCATGCCGTAGTGCGCTTCGTAGATCTTCGTTTGGGAATCCGCGAGGTCTACGATGGACTTGACCGGCGTGCCGTTCACGCTCGCGACGACGCCGTACTTGCCGTCCTCGCGCAGCAGGTTGCCGCTCGAGCCGTACCACTTGGCATTGATCCACATGCGCCGGCCCTCGGGATAACCCGAGATCAGCTTGTGGCCGGTCAAGTTGGCGATCTTCAGCGTGTTGCCGGAGACGCTCAGGGACGCGGCAAGATTCAGCTGCTGCTGTGCGCGCAGCTTGCCGGCATCGAGCGCCTCGAGTTGCGTGGCCGTCATTCCACCACCCAGGCGCAGCGTCGCATTGGCATTCTGGTACTTGATGACGTCCGGCATCCAGTAATTGCCGCCAGTCATGTCGTGCAGCGGCAGATCGGCCCGCAGCGGAATGCCGGCCTTGTTGGCGCCGTAGCCGGTCACAGCACGCATGTGGCACGTCTGGCAGGAGAAGTAGCGCGGCGAATCGTCGGCGTAATTGCCGCCCTTGCCAGCCTTGATGGAGGCGTTGTATGCGGCCTCGATCGCACCCGCTTTCAGGTCCGCCGGCAGGCTCGAGTAGCTCGACACGAGCCTTTTCGAGAGCGCGCCGGCCTTGTACTCGCTGAAGGTCCTTTCAACGATCCCGTACTGGTGCGGGAAGTTGTTGAATGCGGCCTTGCCTGCGACCGGCGAGCCGAGCACGCCACTCGCGACGACCGGATCCGCGGTCGCCTGCGTGCCTTTGTTGTGCGCGAGATCGCCTACCGCCGGATTCGATACATCGTGGCATGTGCCGCAGAAGTCGACGTCCCGGTGAAATTTCGATTGCATGAACTGGTGACGGGCACCCGCGTCACTGTACGGGCCGAGCTTGGCCGCGCCACCATACAGCGACTCCATGCCACTGCCGTAGTAACCAGTGGCCGGCGTCGTCTTGTCATTTGCGACGAATGGGGCGTTCATCACGCCGGGATGCTCGGAGTTGTCGGGGTTCGTCATCTTGTGGCAATTGTCGCACTCGACGCCGTCCGCATCCGTCGCAGTCAGGAGCGAGCCGTCTGTAGGTGTCGAGCGTCCCGCATGCCAGCCTGCCGTGGTATGACAACGGAGACACAGGTCACCCGCGCCGTCGAAGTCCTGCTCGGCGACGGCGAGCGTCGCCCAGAAAATGGGATCGCGCGTGGCGTTCGCCATCATGCTGCCGCGCCAGTTGAACGCCGGCTCGACTGCCTTGTTGTAGCCACCGTGGCAGTTGTCGCACTTGTCCGGCGATTCGAGGTTGCCGACTTCGCCCGGCTGAGTGCCGGGCTGCTTGACTTCATTCGGCTCGACTGCAGCACCCCACGCCGTGGCACCGATCGCCAGGCCGACGATTGCGAGCGACAGTGAAAGCAACAATCCCCTTCGACGGCGTTCCATATGCCCCCCCCTTGGTCGCGTCCGAAGTTGGCGCGGCCGGTTTAGTTCGGTGGCCAATCTGGACCGCGTCCACAATTTTGGTAATTCGCAGTTCCCTGCGTATTAGTAGGTATTTGTTGGCAACATCAGTTGCCGATGACAGCCGATTCGGAACCGCTCACCAGCGCCGTCGCAGTGACACTGATGCGCAATCTCATTTTCGCGCGCCCAGCGACCGCCGACCTCCTCGGCGGTTAGCGACTCCTCGACGTAGACCCTGCAGCCTTGCGCCTCGTATCGGGCCAGCGGCTCACAAGCGACGGGATCGGTCACCGCGTGCTGCTCGGCCCAGCCGAAACCAGCCTTGTGCCGCTCGCAATCGGCTTCGCACGCGTAACCCAAGAAGCTGCGCGGCTCGTAGCGCGTCCTGCCGGCATCCGGGCACCCGGTCGATGGCAGCGCGGGCCCACCCACCATCAATAGCAGCAACACATGTCCGATCCTCGGCATCGGCCCAAGCTAGCGTCGGCCGGCGACGGGCACCTCACGAATTACGTGCGCAGACGTTGCGATTCACACCGTCCGCCGGACACCATGCCGGCATGCTCCGTCGGCTGCTCGTCACCCTGCTATCCACCCTGTCGCTCGGCACCGCCGCCTGCGCGAAGGGCGATCCAGTCCTGCCCGGCGTCGTGGTCGGCGTCGTGGACGGTGACACCGCAGACGTCCGCCTCCAGTCCGGCATGATCCGTGTCCGGCTGCACGCCGTGGACGCACCCGAGCGCGACCAGCCGCACGGCGCCGCATCGAAGCAGGCGCTTTCGAAGCTGGTGTATGGGAAGAACGTGAACGTCGAGCCGATCGAGCAGGATCGTTACGACCGGCTGGTCGCGCGCCTTTGGCTCAGCGGTCTGGACGTGAACGCGGAGCTGATCAAGCAGGGTGACGCCTGGGTGTATCGGCGCTACGCCGACGATCCTGCCTACTGCGCTCATGAAAAGGCCGCGCGCGACCTGAAGCGCGGACTGTGGGCCCTGCCACGCGACCAGCACGCTGCGCCCTGGGAGTGGCGCAAGCGCAAGACGCTCGCGAATCAATTCACCGACTACGACGGTGAATCGGTCGCCGCGTGCGTCGCGAGCCTCGGCCGCTGAGCTACTTCTTCGGCCCGAAGGCGTGCTCGAGCAGGTCGGGGCCGAATCCGGGCAGCGGCGTGGTGCGCTCGGTGGCGTAGCGATACAGCGCCGCCGAATACACGCCCTGCATGGTCGCGTGCAGCGCCGCGAGCGTGAAGAACGCCAGCACGCCCAAGGCAATGACCAGGCCGATGAACACGGCGTTGCCCGACTGGAACGCCGCCATCAACACGAACACGGCGACGATCGTGAGGCTGACGTACGCCAGGCCGAACACCAGGCCGAGCCCAACGTTGCCGATCAGGTTCTCGCCCCAGGTCCGGCGCAACAGGTCGGCACTCTCTTTCACCGCCTCGATCGCGCCGACATCGCGCGTCACGATCACGGGCACGACCAGGAAGGTCGCGAGCGTCCAGCCGACGCCGATAAGCTTCAACACGATCTGCCCGATCCAACCGACGCGCGCCTCGAGCGAGCGCAGCAGCAGACCGACCGTGGCCGCGATGCACGCGTAGCCGAAGATGCGGCCCGCGCGCTGCCACGCGATGCTCAACCCGTCGCTCAGGCGCGGGTCCTGGCCGTCCATGCGCATCATCGCCGCACCCACCAGCGCGGTGTTGAAGAACAGCGTGATGAAGTACGCGACGATGTAGAACAGCAGCGCGCCGAGCATCGAGCCAGTGCTGGGATCACCGGAGACCGAGCCCGAGGTAAAACCACCCAGCACCGCGACCGGCACGGCGAGACTGCCGAGGATCACGATCAGCGCGGCGACCGACATCACCGGGAGCAACAGCAACTCCTTGTCCGCCTTCACGACGGACCAGGAAGCCTTGGCGAGTTCGAAGCTACGGGCGAAGCGGCCGGGCATGACGGGACTTCCTCGTTGCGCGCCTACAGCGCATCGTACTTGCGACTCGACCCCCGCGACTTGTCGACGGGGTATTTCTCTGCATTCTTCAGGATCTTCGCGCGAGCCGCCGCAGCCAGGTCCACGTCGAGCTTGTCGGCGAGGCGTATCAGGTAGAGCAGCACGTCGGCGAGTTCTTCCTCGACCGCAGCCCGGGTCTCTGCCGGCAACGCGCGGCTCTGCTCCTCGGTGAGCCACTGGAATGGCTCCAGCAGCTCGGCCGCCTCGACGGCCAGTGCGGTGGCCAGGTTCCGCGGCGAATGGAACTGGTCCCAGTCGCGCTCGGCCGCGAAAGCTCGCAGCGCGTCGCGCAAGTCTCGCAGCGGATCGGACATCGGGGCCTCCAGCGGACGGAGGGCAATTATCCGCCGTCAGTTCAGGGACTGGGCCCCCATTCCTGCGCCGGATAGACGTCGCGCGGCGATGTGGGCAGCACGCGTGCCTTGCGCCGGAATGCCTCTCGCCCAAAGTGAACCAAGGTCGCCAGCAGCTTCCACAGCGCGGAGATGACCAGCGCCAGCAGGATCAGCGCCACCATCGTGTCGAGCCCGAGAAGCTGAACGGTTTCCAGCCAGCTGCGTTCCATGTTTCCTCCTGCCGGCGGGCCACAAGGCCCTGCCGACGGGTGGACATGCTACGCCCTCTTTGCTGCGCTGCAATATATGCAGTGCACAAATCTGCTGGATTTTCCGTGACACCGATTGGATCGTGCGGCTATCGGCGCCGATCTGGCGCCGATAATCCGCCAATTCGCGCTATTTGCTTCGATCAGGGGAACTGGATCTTCCCGCGCGGCGGGCCACCCTGACCGCCGAGCGCGGAGGCAGCCCCCGCGTCCGGGATCACGATCGACGAGGCCTGCTGCCGGCGCATCTCCTGCAGCTCGCGCATCGTTTCCTCGAACGCGATGCGCGCGCCATCGGCAAACTTCTCGCAGGCCTCGGCCAGGTTCGTGGCGTCGATCTCGAACGACAGCGGCAGCGCGCCGGCCGGCGTCATGATCTGCGCCTGGCCGACGTACGAGGTCGGCCGGGCCGCGTCGGGGGTGCCATCCGACTTCACCGGCGTCAGGACGCGGATCGTGCCGACCTTGCGATCGGAATAGATGTCCTCGCGATACAGGTCGTTCACGTCCATCTTCGGTTCGGGGGCGTTGGTCGGGCCGGCCATGGGCATTCCTCGTTGCTGTCTGGGGCCGCAGCATTTCGGCTGCAGGATCGGGCGGACACGGTACCGGAGCACGGCCCGTGCGACAACGCCGGCGGCCGCTATCATGGCGGCCCCGCCCTGCCCCCCGGACCCGTCCGATGAACGACATCCATCCCGGTTCGCCGCTCATCCGCGCCGCGCTCATCGTGCGCGACCTCGCGTGTTCGCGGCGCTTCTACGGCGATCTGCTCGGGTTCACCGAGGAATATGCCTCCGGCGAGACACGCAGCGCAGCGTTCACGACCCTGCTTGGCCAGCCCGAGGGCACGCTGTGCCGGTTCCAGGTGCTGAAGCAGCCAGGCCCGTGCTTCGGGATGATCGGGCTGTTCGAACTCTCCGAGCCCGCGCCCGCTGCGGCGCCGCCGCCGAGCGCGACCGTCGCCAGCGGAAACGTCGTGCTGGTGTTTTACGCGGCCGACCTCGACCCGTTCATCGCGCGGGTCGAGGCGTACGGCGGCCACCTGCTCGCGCCGGTGGTCGATCTCGCGAGCCGCAACCGCTCGCAGCGTGAGCTGGTCGCGTGCGATCCCGACGGGGTACGCGTCAACCTGATCGAGCGCGACCCGGCCGAAGCCCTGCGCACCCACGGCCCCGGCCGCGTGTTCTGACCTCGCTCAGAATTTCGCGTCCGGGCTGTCGCCGACGTCCCTCGCAGCCGGCCAGCGGCTCTCCGTAGGCCACGGGGTCATGGCGACGTAATACAGCACGATCAGGTTCACGAGCGGCACGGAGGCCATGATCGAGAGCCAGGGCGGCAGGCCCATGCGGCGGAAAATCCGCCAGAACGGCACGACTTGCAGCAGGGACAGGATGACGATCCAGCGAATCACGGGCTTCTCCGGCGGCGGGCCGCTCCGGGCGGCCGCACGGATGATATAACGCGCGCCATGAACGACCTGCACGCCCGACCCGCCGGCCCGATCCGGGCCCCGCGTGGCACCGTACTTTCCGCGCGCAGCTGGCTCACCGAAGCGCCGCTGCGCATGCTCATGAACAACCTCGACCCGGAGGTGGCCGAGCGTCCCGACGACCTCGTCGTGTACGGCGGCATCGGCCGCGCCGCGCGCAACTGGGACTGCTACCAGCGCATCGTGCGCGCGCTGCGCAACCTGGGCGACGACGAGACGCTGCTCGTGCAGTCGGGCAAGCCCGTCGGCGTGTTCCGCACGCACACGGACGCACCGCGCGTGCTGATCGCCAACTCGAACCTCGTCGGCCGCTGGTCGACGTGGGATCACTTCCACGAGCTCGATCGCAAGGGCCTGATGATGTACGG
>Ga0105090_10001608_pt1 | contig 12278 bp, 14 predicted proteins | sample PPLLak3March2015_FD_79110 | JGI IMG/M metagenome (GOLD analysis project Ga0105090, IMG submission 79110) | Freshwater sediment microbial communities from Prairie Pothole Lake near Jamestown, North Dakota, USA - PPLs Lake P7 Core (1) Depth... | ecosystem: Environmental > Aquatic > Freshwater >... | reverse complement strand
CCTATTTCGGAAAGCTGATAGCTGATTGCTGGCAGCTAGCAGTTTGATATATGTAGTCATGCCGCGAATGCGACTCACCCGTGCCTATTTCAATCGCCCAACTCTCATGGTCGCCCGTTCTCTAATCGGCAAGTATCTCGTCCGGTCAATTGACGGGCGTGCGATCGCGGGAAAGATTATCGAAGTAGAGGCCTATGTTGGCCCACAGGATAAGGCCTGTCATGCGTCCAAGGGACGAACGAAGCGGACCGACGTGCTCTTCGGGCCCCCGGGACAATCCTACGTCTATCTGATCTACGGGATGCATCACTGTTTGAATGTCGTGACAGAGCGGGAAGAATTTCCTGCGGCGGTCTTGATTCGGGCGATTGAAGTCGATGGAGTGCTGGTCGATGGTCCCGGGCGGCTCTGCCGTGCCTTGCAGATTGACCGGAGCTTGAACCGGATAGATCTGACGATTCAGGAATCTCTCTGGTTTGAGGATCGAGGAGGCAGGATCTTGCGCAGGCAGGTCGCCGCGCTTCCAAGAATCGGTGTTGACTATGCCGGTGCTTGGGCGAAGAAACCCTGGCGATTTCGATTGCACCGGGCGGAGAATGCGAGGCCGAGGCGAAGCAAGGAGTAGGTGTCGAAGGGGCGCAGAGCCTGTCCAGGAATTTGGCGATGGGGGCAAAAGAAAACGGGGGCGTCGTATTGCTACGGCGCCCCCGTTCTATGAGTCGCGAAAAGGTCGACTACTCGATCTTGCGATCGGCGCCAATCTTGGTGGCGGAGGTCACCGGCGGCGCAATTTTAATCTGTGGCCCTTGTACGTTCGGGAGACGGCCTGCGCCCTGTCCCTCGGTGATCCGAGCATTGTCGGTCTTGGTCAAATTCTGTTGGCTGTGCTTGATGGAATCGGCTGACTTCAGCAACGTGGATGCTCCACGGGCGTCGGACTGGCCTGGGTCATTGGCCGTTGGTTGGCCAGTGACTGGGCTACCGCTGTTCTTCATCGGATAGCCCTCATGCTTGGGGAGCAGCGCGGGGTTGGCCGAGGCCAACGACAACGTGAAAAGCACACCGGACAATGTCGCAATAGTGCCGAGTACGAGCTTCATACCCTACTCCTTTGAAAAATGGTGACTGGGTAAAATACGTTTAAAAACAGTTGAATTCTTAGGCCGAATCAAGTGGCCGAGATCATAGCGATGGGGGGGTACCCCTGTCAAGCGAGAAAGCGAGGCCTGAGTTCACGGCGCGAGACGACCTATCACGTTGAAATGATAGCGGCGTGTCAGAAAAGTCTCAATTGAGAGCTTCTGGACGTGGAGAGCCGATCGGCGGCTCTGTGCGGCTGCCTAGGCGGTTGGTCGGCGCGGCGGGCGTCGTCCCCGACCCCGATGGCGGAAAGCCGGTCCTCGGCTCACGCCGGGGAGGCGAATTGTCAGCGTGGTACCTTCGCCGGGGGCGCTGGCAATGGCGATCGATCCCCCGTGTTCTTCGACGATCTTTTTGACGGTTGCGAGACCCAAGCCGGTCCCTGAACGTTTCGTTGTAAAGAACGGCTCGAACACTTTGTCGAGGATTTCCGGCGGGATGGGGGCACCGTCGTTCTTGATCAGAATCTGTACCTCAACGCCGCGGCCGGCGCGATGTTGGGTGACCTGAATATGTAAGTGACCGCCGGGAGTCATGGCCTCGCCGGCATTCTTGAAGATGCTCAGGAAGACCTGCTGGAGTTTCGCTTCATCGCCGCGCACCGGGGCGATTTGCGTCGCATAGTCTTTCGTGACCTGGATGCGAGTCACTTCTAAGTCGGTTCCCACCACAACTAACGCGCTCTCAAGCACTTCGGGAATGCGGCAGAGGCGCCGGTTCAGTTCAAGCGGTTTCGCGAAATCGAGGATTTCGTTCAGGATGGCTTCAACCCGGATCAAATCACGCATGGCGTTTTCGACGCGGGTTTGCGGGTCAAAATCAAGAATACCTTCGGCCGTTACTTCTTCCAATTGGGAACGGATGGCTCCGATCGGCTCCCGGATTTCCGTGGCGAGGAAGGCGCTGAATTCTCCGATGGCTGCCTGCCTCTCCTGTTTGCGGATGACCGGTTCCAGGATCGTCGGTGCGCCAGCGGGGACGATGGCGTCGTCGGCTCCGGCTTCGGGCTGGGCTGTCGGGGCTGCCACAGGGGCTGGTGGCGCTTGAAGCAGGTCAGCCAGCTTCAGAATGATCGGTTCCAGGGTGCGAGCATCAGTGGCTTGGTAACGTCCGGCTTCTTTCGATCCCAGGGTCAGCGTTCCGCCGACTTGTCCGCGGACAAAGAACGGGACCACGAGAGAAGAGACAAACCGATCCTTATACAAATGCTTATGGTCGAGAAAGCGCCCTTGGGTCGAGGCCAGGTCATGGTCGACTCGAGGCTTCCGGTGACGGACGGCCCAACCGGAGGCCGAACTGTCGAGAGTGAGCCGGTGCCCGGCACGCATATCTTTCTTGCTGTCTTTTTCGCTCTTTTGGTCGCCGGCGACACCAAGGACTTCCATGCTGCCTGCCAGAGGATCGTAATAACAGGCCCAGGCGCGGTCATAGGTGGTGTATTGGCCGGCCTCTTCCAAGACCTTGACGATTTTCGCTTCTAACTCAGGGGTGAATTGCGCGGTCGGAGCGGCAAAGATCTCGGGCACCGCCGGTACGGCCGGTGCCGGCTCGCGCGACACGTAGGGGCGGCTCAGCACCACGTTCAGGTCGAACAGGCCTTCGCGTTCCAGGGCCTTGGTAATGTCGTCGCCGGCCTGCTCGATCAAGCCCTTTTCCTTCTTGGCGAAGGTGGCGTTTTCTTTGCGGGCGATGACCAGAAAGCCGTAGGTGCGTTGGCGATGGCGGAGCGGCATGCCGAGCAGCGATTTGGCTCCCGGCGTAATGAGGCGCAGACGGATGGTGCGGCCGGCATCCTGATCCTGCGGCGCGGCTTGGACCGCCGCAGTCTGGGTTGAGAGCGTACGCAAGATGGCCTGCACATCGCGCGGGGTAAAGCCGCGGGAGGCATGGCTGACGAGCGGCCCTTGGTCCTGGTGAAAGATGGCCGCAAGAGCCGAATCCGTCCCCAATTCGTTCAGGGCGGTATTCAGCGTCCGTTGCAAATGCGTTTCAGCGTTCTGTTTCGATTGCGGCGCAGGCATGGTCATAGGTAGCGTTCTCGATTAAAGGACCGCATTCTAGCAACGATGGATGGGTGATGCAATGACACGGGCGTAGATACTTTACTCTGGATTGATAATCTTCGGCGCGCGGCGTTCGACGATGACCTGCTCGACCGGCGGCGGTTCGAATCGCCGCATGTTCAGAATGCTGGTCACGATGCTGATGACGAGGGCGCCGCCGACGGCGGGCCAGAAACCTGAGACGGTAAAATCTTTCACGAGATACGCGGTGAACTCCAGGAGCAGCGCATTCACCACCACGAGGAACAGCCCTAATGACAGGACGATCAGCGGGAGCGTGAGGATCAAGAGGATCGGTCGCAGGATGAGATTCAGAAACGTCAGCACCAGGACGGCCGCCGCGCCTGCCGTCAACGTCGAGGCTTCGATGCCAGGCACGATGGCCACGGCGAGAAAGACGGCAATGCCGGTTGTGACGACACGGGTGAGCACGGCCCGCAGCCCTCCCTGGAAGGGCGAGGCCTGAGCGAATCGCGATATCTGAATCCTCTCCATGTCGAACGGGACCTCTATTGCGCCGCAGGCGCCTGCGGCGCGGCGGCGGCGGCCGCTTTCTTGGCCGCGGAATAATGCACTTCGGTGGCCGTCAGCGTCTTTTTGTCCTTCGTCGCTTCGATCACCACGCGATCACCGATGGCCGGCGGCTCAGTCGATGATGGGTTGCCCTTTTCCTTGAAGTGGGTCTGCTTGGTCAGCAACACGGAGACCATTTTACCCTTCTGAGTTTTGACCTCGATATGGGTGCCGTCGATCGCGGTGACGGTGCCCAGTACATGCTGGCCCGAGCCGTGGGCCCAGGCGGCAGAAGAGGTAAGGATGAGCGTGCAGGCCAATAACAAGTATCGAATCATGTAGCTACCAGCTCCTGATGAATAGGATTAGTGATGATGACCGGATCCTGAAGTTGTCGCGGCAGCATCGTCGCCCTGGAGGAATTTGTCGAATGCCGCTGCTTCGTCACGTTCATGCTTCGACTGAGGATTGAGCGACTTCATCGTCTCCAACTCCTGCGGCGTGAGCTTGGGCAGATGGCGAATGAAATGCACCAGCTTCCAGCTATCAATATCCTGATTGGGATCGCCTTCGCCCCAGGCCGGCATGGCGGTAAAACGAATGCCGTTGTGAATCACCCAGAAGAGTTCGCCGTCTGACATGGTCTGGGTCGGTGGTTCGCGCAAGTCCGGCGCCTTCGGATAGACATTCTTGCCAATGGGCGTTTGGCCGCTGCCGTTGTTCGCGTGGCAGGTGGCGCAGTGATCGGCAAAGTGCGCCAAACCCTCCTGCAGCACTTCCGTGGTGACCGGCACAGGATTGGGTTTGTTACGTTGTTCAAGCGGAATTGCCAGATAACGAATCTGTCGGGCCAGCAACACCTCGAGCGCGTTGGGCTCGGCTTTGGCGCTGAATCCGGTCGTGAACGACTGATAGCCGAACCAGCCCACCAAGGCCAGTCCACCCACAATCAGGATAATGATCGCACCGATGAATTTGGCTTTCATACGCGCAAGTCACTATACAAAGTCTGCCGGAGAATTGCCAACCGCTATGAGGCGATGGGGCGCCGCGATCGCTCGATCACACGAGCCGTAATGAGGATGAGCACCGGCAGATGCATGAGGAGGCCGCTCAGGGCCATGTAGGACTCGCCGATCCAGAAGGTCATCGCGAGGTTGAAGGCCAAGACTCCGTAGTAGAGGCCGACTCCAAGTAGGATCCTTGGCGTCGTGGTGGCTGAAGGGAGGGAATTCAGCGCGGGCAATCGGCGGTCGAGCGGAAAGTAGACGGAGAGAGAAATCAGTCCGACGACGGCCCATCCGACATAGTTGGCGAAGGGAACGTCGAAATGCCAGCCGGGATCGGGGTAGTAGTAGATTTTGCCGAGGAACCAGCGATCGCCGCGGAGCGCGACCGGATCGATGACCATATCAATGAAGGCAAATAAACCGGCTGTCAGGAGCCCCAGGCGCCAGTTTGTGCGTGCGGTCAGGTCGAAGCGCAGTGATCGGAGGGGAAGGGATGTATTGGCGGTGCGATCGATCGGCAGCAAGAGGCAGAGCGCCACGCAATAGGAGGCGTACAGCAGAAAACTGAACGAGATCGAATCCATGAACGGGATATTGGAAAAGTAGAGTTCCTGTCCGATCGTCGAGCCGTTGTAGTGGTACCAGCCGAAGGGAATGCCGTTGCGTGTCGAGGAGTATTCGCAGACGAAGGCCGTGGCCCAACTGATCAACCAGAAGCGCCAGGTGCGGGGCCAGCCGATCAGTTGGATTGAGGAAAAGAGAAAAGCCGCCAGAAAGACGAAGACGTAGGGACGGAAGAGGATGGTTTTGATGAAAAGGGTAAGAATGTCCATCAGAAGGGTGATGAGTGATGAGTGATGGGTGATGGGCAAAAAGCGCGAAAAAAAAGCGCAAAACCCAGCCATGATTTCCTGGACGGGCTTTTCCTGAACTGATCACATATCACGCGTCACCCATCACAGTTTTTACGCGTACCCGTGATCGTGGAACCATCGTACCGCTTTTTCGAGCGCGACTTCCGGGGGCGTTTGCGGGATCCCGAGTTCGCGGATCGCTTTGCTGCAATCGTAGTGCATCTTATACTTGGCCATCTTCACCCCTTCCAGCGGAATGCGCGGGGGAATACCGGTCACCCACGAGAAGGCCAGGTTCAGATAGGCCAGGGGGAGAATGAGCTCACGAGGGAGCTTCACCGATGGCGCTTTGATGCCGGTTAACCGGCTCAAGATTTCGAAGACTTCCCGCAACATCAGATTTTTGGTCCCGAGGATATAGCGCTCACCGATCCGCCCCTTTTGCATGGCGAGCAGATGACCGGCGGCGACGTCATCGACATCGACGATGTTCATGCCCGTTTCAATGTAGGCCGGCATCCGGCCTCTCATGAAATCGACGATCACCTGCCCGGTGGGGGTCGGCTTCACATCGCCTTCGCCCACAGGCGCGCTGGGATTGACGATCACTACCGGGAGCCCCTGCTTCGCCAGCTTCAGGACCTCCTGCTCGGCGAGGTACTTCGACCGTTTGTAGTGGCCGGCCATTTGATCGAGCGACACCGGTGTCTCTTCGGTGCCCAACCCGCCGCCAGACGGCAGTCCGATGGCGCCGATGGTGCTGCAGTAGACAATGCGCTCCGTCCCGACGTCCCGCGCGGCTTCCATCAAATTCTTGGTGCCGGTCACATTTACGTCGTAGAAGATGGCCGGATTCCTGGCCCAGAGGGCGTAGTGCGCGGCGACGTGGTACAGCTGCTGGCAGTCGGTGAGCGCCTTGCGTAGAGATTCCTTGTCGCGCAGATCGCCGTAGGCGCCGTCGATCTTGAATTGCTGCAGATTGGAGAAATCGCTGTCGCGGCGGGCCAGCACACGGACTTCAACGCCAGTCTTGATCAAGGCGCGGACGACCGCCGCGCCGACGAACCCGGTTGCGCCTGTGACGAGAGCTTTCATTGCGAAGACGTGAAGCGTGAAACGTGAAGCGTGAAACGTAGGGATTGTTTGTCGGAATGAGTGATCATGCGCTTCACGAGAGACGTTTCACGAACGACGGTCAATTCTTCCGGGATGTGATATACCGCGCGATCTCGCGGAGCGGATCGGCCGATGGGCCGAAGGAGGACAGTCGATTGATCGCCCGCGTCACGCAGTCGTCGGCCAGTTTTTTGGCCCCATCCACACCGTAAAAAGTGGGATAGGTTTTTTTGCCGCGCTCGGCGTCGGTATTGGGATTCTTGCCGAGTTCTTCGCGAGTGCCGGTCACGTTCAAGACATCGTCGGCGATCTGGAACGCCAGGCCGATATCTTCGGCGTAGCCCGTCATGTCATCAAGCTGTCGATCGGTCGCCCCGGCGGCAATCGCGCCCATCCGCACGGCCGCGCGCATCAACATGCCGGTTTTGTGCTTGTGAATATTCTGCAGCGTGGGGAGATCGATATCTATATTTTCCGCCTGAATGTCGAAGACCTGTCCGCCGACCATGCCCATGTTGCCGGAGCCGTAGGCCAGTTCCTGAATCAAGCGGACCTGTCGCACGGGTTCACAGCCTTTCATCAGGTCAGGCCGGCTGCAGAGATCGAACGCCATGGTGAGCAACGCATCGCCGGCGAGAATCGCCATGGCTTCGCCGTAGACTTTGTGGTTCGTCGGTTTTCCGCGGCGGAAGTCGTCGTTGTCCATCGAGGGCAGGTCGTCGTGAATCAGCGAATAGGTATGGATGAATTCCAGTGAGCAGGCGACGGCCATCAATCCCGGGGGTGTCGTTCCCAACGCTTCTGCCGCGGCAATCGTCAGAATCGGCCGCACCCGCTTGCCGCCCGCCATCAGACTATAGCGCATGCTCTCGTGCAACGTCGTCGGCGGCGTTGCCGCCGCCGGGCTTATTTCATCCAGGAAGCGATCAACTGCAATCCGCTTCTGTTCGAGATAGTCCTTAATGTTCATGGAGATAAAAAGGGGGTGGTCACAACCGGCTCTGTATTTTTTGGAGAGTAACAAATGGCCTGGGGGGTGTCAAACGGGGGGAAGGAGAGGACCGCAGGCCGTGCGATCTCCTGTGCTCGCGCACCCCGCACGCGGGACTGATCAAATGGGCCCATCGAGGGCGGTGCTCGGTACATGCGCGCAATAGGAGATCACACGGCCTGCGGCCAAAGGAAGAAAGAGGAGGGGCATCGGAAGGATTGTTTCCGAGGAGGTGCTCGCTCAATGGGCGCGGTGGAATCAATCACGGGCGCCGACCCAGGAAAGCAGGAAAGAAGGGAGAAGAGGCTGAGGCAACGCGTCCTGGGTATTGGGCCTTCCGAGCGACCATGCTGCAGGCTAGGCATCGCTTGTTTTTCCTCTGAGCGCTTCGCTATACTTCCTCCACTATGAGCATCAGAAAAGGCGGCGGAGATTGGGAGCCGATGTTGCTGGGGATTGAACCCCGGAACTGCAAGGTGTGCAACGAAGGGCTCTATCGGAACAAGACCTTCTTCACCGGCGGCTGGTCCCGTTGCGCGTCGTGCGATGAATTTGTCCACTATAGTTGTCTCGCAAGCGGCAAAGTGTCGTTTCTGAAAGCCCGTCCACGTGTGTGCAAGACCTGCCGCGCGGCTCAAGAGGGCACCCCCTCTCCTTCGCCCTCGAAGGATGAGACTCCGGCTGCCGTCGGGTCGTGACCTCCAATTCTCCTTCCAATCAAGCTCCATCCCGTACCGAGTGGCATACCTTTTTTTCTGAAGCGATCCGGTTGGCGCTGGCCCCGCTGGTCTTGGTTTTTGCCGGGTTTTTACGGCCAACTTTGTCATTAGCGGCGCATACACCTGGCCGCGGACGAGCCGCACACTGGCGCTCACGTTGACCGTGCTGATCCTTTCCTACGAATTCGTCTACAAAGAACAGCTCGCGCGCCAGGCTTCTCCGGAGCGGGCAAAATCCGTCCTGCTCTACTCCTGTGTCATTCCGTACTTTGTAGGCGTGCTCGTGATGTTCGTTCTGTGGAAGCTGTAGCAGGCGTGCCCGCCGAAGGATAGACAATGGCCCAGGTCATTCGAAGCGGCGCCTTTCTGCAGCAATGTTGGTCGGTCCATCCGTTATGCATCACGGTGAAACGGATCGCCGATGAGCGCACAGTGGTGCTGCTGTGCAGTTCCTGCCGGACCGCGCATCATTTGCAGTGTGACTCTGTGGTCGCCCAGGTGTCGGCAGCGCAAAATCAGGGCGATACTTCGGCTCCCCCTGTGACCGGTGAGGCCGAGGGGCTGACACAGCTCGCGCACTGTATTACCGGCCATCGTTCATCGCTCTCGTTGCGCGAAATGGATGTCTTCGAAGACCGCGTGCTGATCCGTTGCGCCGATTGCCGGTGCCACTATGCTCTGGCTGTCTCTCAGTTTGAAATGCGTCAGAAATAGCCAGAGGATGTTGCAAAAGCCCTCCAGCAGCGTTCCCTGCCTCCGCCGAAGCGCTTCGCGCAGGCAGGTCGCTTCGCTCAAGGCCTCAACGTGCCAACCGCGTACGTCTCGGCCTTTCGCTTGCTGCGGCCTTGCTGGAAGTTCTTTTTCATCATCCTCCGGGACGCAGCGTGGGCGTGCATGCTAGGGCATGATGGTTTCTCCACATCACCTTCCCTCTCGTTGACCGATGAAGAGGCCGCTCTTGTGGCGGATGCGCAATTCTTTCGCAAGAAGGAGCGGATCTCGGCCAAGGTGCGGGCTCAGCTCGACGCGACTTATACGGAGCTGACGGAGGAGTTACGCCAGATCAGTCTGATTGCGCCGCCGGGATTCAATCCTCGCGCGCATCAGTTTGTGAAAGGCGAACATCTCGAAGCCTTTCCCTACCAATATCTCGACTATCCCAAACATTTCGACGGGCCCAATAAGTTCACGTTCCGGACGCTGTTCTGGTGGGGCCATCATCTGGCCTGCGCGCTGATTCTCGAGGGGGAAGGCATCAAACAGTACAAGAAGCACATCGTGGATCGGTTTCATCAGGTGGCCGGGCAGGAATTGGAATTGTCGCTGGCTCCGACCTTGTGGGAGTGGAAGCGGGGGGAAGGCTATACTCTGCCGATCACGCACGATCGCAAGGCGCAGATCGCGTCGGTGTTGGCCGAGCGCCGGTTTATCAAGATCGTGCGGTTCGTGCCGATGACCGATCCCCGGCTGCAAACCGGGTCGCTCCCCGACCTGAGTCGAGACACCTTTCGGTCGATTCTGCCCATTGTGACGGTCTGACGGCCCGGTGCTCAGGGAATTGTCTCTGGATGCCAACTTGGGTAGACTGGGCCAGCTTCGACCAGAAAGAAATATGTTTAGCGTGAGGAGGCGTCTGTGAAATCAATGATGCTGCGACATGGAGCGGGAATGGGCATGATCGTGATGCTGGCCGTGATGGCCGGATGTGCCGGGAAGGGGGAAACCCGCTATCTCGACGTCCGGACGCCGACGGCGGCCGCCCCATCTCCTGAGCAAGAGCCAGTCAAAATTGTGATTGAGCCGTTTGAAGACCGCCGGACAGATAAAACGCGGGTGGGACAGCGGACGCATCTCTGGGGCGGGGTGACGGTGTTCAATGTGAAAGGGGAACGCCCGGGAGAAGTGATTGCCCAGGTTCTGGCCGATCGTCTGAAAAGTCGCGGGTGGCGGGGGCGTCCCTGGAACGTGCAAGTCGGCCAGAGCGCTGCCGTGCCGGATGCCGACATTGTGATCAGTGGGCAGGTATCTGAATTCTCGGCGACGGCCAAGAGTCGGATGTTTTCGACCGTGATCAACGCCAGCAACAAGTTCAGTGTGCAGGCGCGCAATCTGAGCGACAGCAGCACGACCATTCGAAGCGTCGAGGGGGCCCAACGCTCCACCGTTTTCTGGTTTGCCGAGGAAGATGTGCAGGAATTATTGGCGGCAACCTTGAAGGACGGCATCGACCGGTTCATTGCGGACACGATGGTCTCAGATCGGGCATTACGACCAGCGCACTAGGGGGCCGGAGTTTCGTATTTCGTGAAGCGTCACTCGTATCTCGCTGGAGCCATCTGACCGGGATGTGCGTCGCGAGGCACGATATGTCCAAGTCAGTCGGCGCTCTCAGCGTTCCCAAGATCTTTCGGAGGGCCGTCAGTGCGTGAGCGGCGCTGGGAAACAACGACTCCGCTGACGTTCAGCCAGGTCCTGGCAGTCGGAGAACGGCTGGCCGCGTTGGGCTTCAAGCCGGCGGTGCCCGCGCAGGACGTGATTTGTTACGTCGAGGAATGGACCGTATCCACGCCTGACGAATTCGATCAGCTCGACCCCTGGTCCACGGAAGACGTCACGCTCGTGCATGTGCGTGAGGGCTGGCGTGGCGATTTCTTCCTGCTGGCAGGCGCCTACCACACCGTCTTTCAACGCCATCAGGATATCGGCACTTACTGTTCGGTGAGCCACCCCTGGCGCATCCGTGAGCCGTTGCGGCGGCATGAACCACGCAGCATGTTCTGGCTCGGGTTCCGACACGCCCATTCCTTTCTGCGGATCCGTCTCCAGACGGCGGAGGTAATCACGCCGGGGGAAACGCGCGCGGACGGCGACCGCATGGAATGGCTGGACGAACGACGGGCTGCCTTTCTCGACGCCATCACCATTCTGGAACTGCCCATCGAAACGCTGATCGAAAAGGAGCAGGTCATCTTGCGTCCGGCCGATCCTGCAACCCCGTTCTTCTGTTCCTGGCCTGATGCCTTCGGCCCCTGCCAATTTGAGTACAACACGACCGACTCCTTTGAGTTCCTGGTGCCGGCCAGCAAGCTGGCGGCCACCTTTGCGCAGGAACCGGCTGGCGTGCGGGCCTACCTGACGGGATTCTCCGAAGAGGCGCTGACCGATTTTTCCGTTATCGAACCGGGCGCCCGCTTTGCCTATCGCTGTTCGGTCCACTGCCCCCTGGATGAGTTGCCGGAGGTCTTGGAGGCGATCCAGCCGGAGGGTCGTTTGTACGCTACGCTCTGTGAGTTCCAAACGCAGGCGGTGTTGCCGGAAGGGGACGATGCCTCGGCGATCATCGGCATCGTCGGGTTGAACGGGCAGTTCCAGATCGAGGCCCGGCTGAACCGGGCTCCGCTCAAGGAAGAGGCCATGGGGCCGTGGTTGGAGCGGTTGATCGGACATCCGGTGGCGTATGCTCCGCTCCCCGCCTTCGTCTGACAGGTTGCTGAAACCGGCTGCCAGCGGCGTTCTCACGTCGCAGCTCTCCTGCGGCGTACCGGCGGAGAGTACGCCTCGGGGTGCTGCTCGTTGCGGCCTTGCTGGACAACCGGTTTGAGCAACCTCTATTGAGCTGCTCCTCAAGAACCAATTTTTCATTGAAGAAACCCTTCGGATTTCGCACAGTGTTGGCATGAGCCCGCTCGCGAAAGTCCAATCTCTGTTCACCAAGCCCTTCATGCCGGCGGTGTTTTTTCTATCCGGTGTGACTTATGACACCCTCACGCTCACGCGCATCGACCGGCTGCAAGATAATCTGTTGCTGATGATCTATTTGCTGTTGCTGGGTGTGCTCGTTGTATTGACCGGCCGGTTGGGGATTGAGCCGG
>Ga0105090_10001607_pt1 | contig 12280 bp, 8 predicted proteins | sample PPLLak3March2015_FD_79110 | JGI IMG/M metagenome (GOLD analysis project Ga0105090, IMG submission 79110) | Freshwater sediment microbial communities from Prairie Pothole Lake near Jamestown, North Dakota, USA - PPLs Lake P7 Core (1) Depth... | ecosystem: Environmental > Aquatic > Freshwater >... | reverse complement strand
GCCCTGCAGAAAGCCGCGCTCGGCAAGGGCATCTCGTTTGCGGTGCGCGGCAACCTGATGCTCATCGCGCCGCCCTTGGTCATCGATGAGCAGGAGTTATCGACCGCCTTGTCGGTGCTGGACGGGCTGCTCACGGAATTTTTCTGATTCAAACGCCGCAAAGGATAGTTATGCCGTTCCGTCTGACCTACGCCACCATGTTCAATCCGCCGGAATCGATGCACACCGCCTTCGATGCCGCCTTGGTGGAAGTGCGCGCCGGACTGGGCCGGCGTCATGGCCTGTTCATCGCCGGCGCCGACGAACGGCGCGCCGATTACCAGACCCTGGTGTCGCCGATCGATACCGATCTGCTGCTCGGCGAATTCGCCCTGGCTTCGGCCGAGGACGTAGAACGCGCCATGCATGCGGCGAAACAGGCTTATCCGGCCTGGCGTGCGCTGTCGGCCACGGCGCGTGCCGATCATCTGCGCCGGGTCGCCGACATCCTGGAAGCACGCGTGTACCACATCGCGGCCGCGCTCAGCCTGGAAGTCGGCAAGAACCGCATGGAGGCGCTCGGCGAAGCGCAGGAGACGGTCGATTTCTTCCGCCAGTACGCCGATGACTTCGAGAACGCCAAAGGCTTCGATATCCCGCTGCCGGACGATCCGCTGCCGGGCGTTGAATCCACCAACCGTTCCATCCTGCGGCCTTATGGCGTGTGGGCGGTGATCGCACCGTTCAACTTTCCGCTCGCGCTGATGGGCGGGCCGGTCGCCGCGGCGCTGGTCACCGGCAATGTGGTGATCGCCAAGGGTTCCAGCCATACGCCGTGGGCCGGACGTCTGCTGGCCGACTGCATCCGCGACGCCGGCCTGCCGGCCGGGGTGTTCCAGTGCCTGAACGGCTCATCGGCCGAGGTCGGGCGCGCCCTGTCGGAACACCCGGACACCGCCGGCATCACTTTCACCGGCTCGGTGGCGGTCGGCAGGCAATTGCTGCAACACAGCGTGTCGGGCGCCTATCCGAAACCCTGCATCGCCGAGATGGGCGGCAAGAACGCCTGCATCGTCACCGAACACGCCGATCTCGATGCCGCCGCCAGCGGCATCGTGCGTTCGGCGTTCGGTTTGGGCGGTCAGAAATGTTCGGCCTTGTCGCGGCTGTATGTCCATGAACATGTGGCCGATGCGCTTATCGCCAAGCTGGTCGATAAAACCGCGGCGCTGGCCATCGGCGATCCGACCGAACGTGAAAACTGGCTGGGGCCGGTCAACAACAATGCGGCCTTCGCCGATTATCAATTCCATGTGCGTGGGCTGTGTGCCGGCGGTGCGGTGATGCACGCCGGCGGACGCGTGCTGGCCGACGGCGGCATGGGCCGTGGCTACTTCGTGACGCCGGTCATCGCCGAGGCGCCGCTGTCGAGTCCGCTCTGGCGGCAGGAGCTGTTCCTGCCGATCCTGATGCTGCACCGCGTAGCCACCAAGCAGCAGGCCATGGCTTTGGCCAACGACAGCGATGTCGGCCTTACCGCCGGCTTTTACGGCAGCGTCGAGGACATCGCCTGGTTCCATGAGCACATCGAAGCCGGCGTCACCTACGCCAACCGCGCGCAGGGCGCCACCACCGGCGCGTGGCCGGGCTATCAGCCGTTCGGCGGCTGGAAAGGCTCCGGCTCGACCGGCAAGGCCATCGCCTCGTTCTATTACCTGCCTTTGTATCTGCGCGAGCAGTCGCGCACGGTGGTGCGCTGATGGCGCGATTCCTGACCTTGCCCGAAGCCATCGCCGAATTCGTCCATGACGGCAGCAGTGTGGCCTTGGAAGGCTTCACGCACCTGATACCGTTCGCGGCCGGCCATGAAATCATCCGGCAGGGCCGGAAAAACCTGCACCTGATCCGGATGACGCCGGATCTCATCTACGACCAGATGATCGGCATGGGCTGCGCCGACCGCCTGACATTTTCCTGGGGAGGGAATCCGGGGGTGGGTTCGCTGCATCGCCTGCGCGATGCCGTGGAGAACCAATGGCCGAAGGCCTTGGCGCTCAATGAACACACCCACGCCGGTATGGCCGCGGCATACACGGCGGGCGCGGCGCGCCTGCCGTTCGGCATGCTGCGGGGTTACATCGGAACCGATCTGACGCATGTGAATCCAAGCATAAAGAGCGTGCGCTGTCCGTTCACCGATGAACACCTGACCGCCATACCGGCGCTGAATCCGGATGTCACCATCCTGCATGCGCAGAAAGCCGATGCCAAAGGCAACGTGCTGATCGAAGGCATCACCGGCGCCGGCCGTGAAGCCGCGCTGGCGGCGGATAAACTGCTGGTCACGGTCGAGGAGATCGTCGGCGACTTCCCGCCGCTGATGAACGCCGTGCTGCTGCCGCATTGGCTGGTCAGCGCGGTGGTGCATTGCCCCGGCGGCGCCTATCCGTCCTATGCGCAGGGCTATTACCCGCGCGACAACACCTTCTATCTGCAATGGGACGGCATCGCCCGTGACCGTGAACGCTTCCTGGCCTGGATGCAAAACCATGTGCTGCAGACCGCCGACCAGCGCGAATTCCTGCAATTGCTGCACGTTGAGGCGATGGCATGAGCGCCTATAGCCGCGATGAAATGATGACCGTGGCGGCAGCACGCCTGCTGCAGGATGGACAGGTGTGTTTCGTGGGCATCGGCCTGCCGAGCGCGGCCTGCAATCTGGCGCGCCTGACGCACGCCCCGGACTTGGTTTTGATTTATGAATCCGGCACCATCGGCACCCGGCCGGACGTGCTGCCGCTGTCGATCGGTGACGGCAATTTGGCTGAAACCGCCGGTTGCGTCATTCCCCTGCCGGAAGTATTCAGTTATCTGCTGCAGGCCGGCCGTATCGATGTCGGATTTCTGGGCGCGGCGCAGATTGATAAATTCGGCAATTTGAATTCCACCGTGATCGGCGATTACGCAAATCCAAGCACGCGTCTGCCCGGATCCGGCGGAGCGTGTGAAATCGCCGCGCATGCCAAGACCACTTTCGTGATGGCCAAAGCCAGCCCGCGCAGCTTCGTCGAACGTCTGGATTTCTGCACCAGCGCAGGCTTCCTGGGCGGTAACGGCGAGCGCGGCAACACGGCCGCGCGTGGCCAGGGCCCGATGCTGGTGATCACCGATTTCGGCGTACTGAAACCTTTGCCCAACCAGGAACTGGCGGTGGCGGAACTGTTCGACGGCGTTGATTTCGCGCAGGCCGAGAAAATGGTCGGCTGGAGCCTGCAGCGTCATGCATGCATTGAGGTGATTGAACCGCCTACGGCGGACGAATTGAACATCCTGCGTGCATTGCTGCATCGCACCCAGGCCGCGCACCAAACCCGTGTATTCCCCGTCTGAGAGAAAACGAATGAGCTTTGAACGCATAAAGAACGAACTGCCCGGCCCGAAAGCGCGCGCCATGATCGCCCGCGACGCCGAGGTGGTGTCGCCGTCCTATCCGCGTGACTACCCGTTCGTGATGTCGCATGGCCGGGGCTGCGAGGTCTGGGACGTCGACGGCAACCGTTTCCTGGATTTCGCCGCCGGCATCGCCGTGTGCTCCACCGGCCATTGCCATCCGAAAGTGGTCGAGGCGGTGAAGTCGGCCGCCGACGACTTCCTGCATATCTCCTCGGATTACTGGCATGAGCGCATGGTCGGCCTGGCCGAGCGTCTGGCCCGGCACGCGCCGATGAAGCCGGCGATGAGCTTCATCTGCCAGTCCGGAACCGAAGCGGTGGAAGGCGCCCTGAAGCTGGCGCGGTATGTCACCGGCCGTTCGCGCTTCATCGGTTTTCTGGGCGGTTTCCACGGCCGCACCATGGGTTCGCTGTCGTTCACTTCCAGCAAATACACGCAGCAGAAGGGCTTCTTTCCCGGCATGCCGGGCGTGACCCATGTGCCGTATCCGAATCCGTATCGGCCGCTGCTGGCCGGCGCCGACCAGGGCAAGGCGGTGCTGGATTACATCCGCATGCTGTTCGAACGCAATGTGCCGGCCTCGGAAGTGGCCGCCATCCTGGTCGAGCCGATCCAGGGCGAGGGTGGCTATCTGGTTCCGCCGGACAGTTTCCTGCCCGGCCTGCGCGCCCTGTGCGACGAGCACGGCATCCTGCTGATCTGCGATGAAGTGCAGTCCGGCGTCGGCCGTACCGGCAGGATGTTCGCCTGCGAGCATTGGGGCGTTGAGCCTGACATAATCTGCAGCGCGAAAGGCCTCGGTTCCGGCCTGCCGATCGGCGCGGTGATCGCCAGGAAATCCCTGATGAGCCAATGGAAACGCGGTGCGCACGGCAACACCTACGGCGGCAACCCGATCACCTGCGCGGCGGCCAGCGCGACCCTGGACCTGGTCGACGCCCAATACCGGGACAATGCCGGAACGGTCGGCGCCTATTTCCTCGCCGAGCTGGCCAAGCTGCAGGATGACTTCCCCTGCATCGGGGACCTGCGCGGCAAGGGCCTGATGATCGGCATGGAGCTGGTCAAGGACGATGAGGCCCGTTCGCCGGCTGCGGCCCTGTGCGACGCTCTGATCACCCGCGCCTATCACAACGGCCTGCTGCTGCTGTCCTGCGGGGTCAGCACGGTACGCTTCATGCCGCCTTTATGCGCCACCGAGAACGACATCGACGACGCCATGGCCCGCATCCGGGCCAGTCTGCAGGAAGCCTTGCATGAAAGCGTTTAAGTGGCTGTTGGCGGTGTTGGCGGCGTTGCCCGTAACGGCCGGGTACGCGGCCGGATTTAAGCCAGCCGATATGCAGCGCCTGTTGACGGTTTCCGATCCGAGCTTCCATCCCGATGGCCGGAGCCTGGTCTACAGCGTCGGTGAAGTGGATAAAGCCAAGGATGAGGAGGTCAGCGACCTGTGGACGGTGCCGCTGCGCGGCGGCGCGCCGAAGCGGCTGACCAAGACCGGACACAACGAGTGGCAGGCGCTTTATTCAGCGGACGGCAAGTCCGTGTTTTTCCTGTCCGACGCCGGCAAGGACGAAACCACCCAGGTCTGGCGCATGCCCCTGTCCGGCGGCGAAGCCAAGGCGGTCACCGCGTTCGCGCAGGGCGTCGCCGATTACGCGCTGTCGCCGGACGGCGCACGCCTGGCGGTCATCGTCAAAGACGCCGCACAGGCGCCGGGCGAGGCCAAGCCGAAACACCCCAAGCCGTTCGTCACCACGCGCTTCCAGTTCAAGGAGGATGTCGTCGGCTACCTGGATGAGCGCCGCCTGCACCTGTATCTGGTCAATGCCGCCGACGGCAAGTCCGTGCAGCTGACCGCCGGCCCGCAGGATCACTACCTGCCTTCGTTTTCGCCGGACGGCAGGCGCATCGCGTTCGTGACCAAGCGCGGCGAAGAGCATGACCGCCACGCCAATTGGGATATCTACACGGTTGAGGCCAAGGCCGGCGGCGAACAGAAGCAGATCACCCGTTACCCCGGCTCGGATCTCGACCCGTATTGGGAAACCCGCCCGGCCTGGAGCCCGGACGGGTCGAAGATCGCCTATGTGCGCAGTGAAGGCGGAAAGTGGATTTACTACGCGCCCTGGCAACTCGCCGTGGTAGACCTGAACACCGGCAGGGAATGGCAGCCGGCCCTGCAGGATCAATTCAGCATCAAGCCGGCCTGGATGCCAGACAGCCGGCATCTGGCGGTCTTGGTCGAGTCGCCGCAGGCGATGACCGCGGTCAAGGTCGATACCGGCTCCGGGAAAACCGATGCGCTGACCCACGGCGAGCGCTTCGATTACGGACTGGCCGTCAGTGCGCACGGCGAGGTGGTGGTCAACGGCAGTACCCCGGCCATGCCGAATGAACTGCAGCATGTGCTCGGCAACGGCCAGACCGCCGTGCTGACGCGCCACAATGCCTGGCTCGACGGCCTGGCGCTGGCCCCGCATGAGACCTTCCGCTTCAACAGCGCGGACGGCACGGCGCTCGAGGGCATCGTGGTCAAGCCGCTCGGCTATGTCGAAGGCAAACGCTACCCGACCATCCTGCGCCTGCACGGCGGGCCGGTGTACCAGTTCAGCCATGAATTCATGCCCGACTGGCAGGCCTACGCCAATGCCGGGTTCTTGGTGGTCGCGGTCAACCTGCACGACAGTTCCGGGCGCGGGTTCGATTTCGCCAAAGCCATCTACGCCGACTGGGGCAACAAGGACGTGCAGGACGTGCTGGCCGGCATCGATCATGCCGTGGCCAAGGGCTGGGCCGATCCGGAGCGCCTGGCGGTCGGCGGCCGCAGTTACGGCGCGATCCTGACCAATTACGTCATCGCCTCCGATGGCCGCTTCAAGGCGGCGGTCAGCGACTCGGGCGTGTCCAATTCCTTCGCCGCCTACGGCTTCGATCAGTACACCCGTGAATACGAGTTCGAACTCGGTACGCCGTGGGCCAACCGGGACGTGTATGAGCGGGTCAGCTATCCGTTCCTGCATGCCGACCGGATCAGCACGCCGACCCTGTTCCAATGCGCCGAGCTTGATTACAACGTGCCGTGCCAAGGGACCATGCAGATGTACCAGGCCCTGCGCTCGCTGGGTGTGCCGACGCAATTGGTGGTTTATCCGGACCAGCACCATGCCCTGACCGTGCCGAGTTATCTGGAAGACCGGCTGGGCCGGAATATCGCCTGGTATGAACGGCATCTGATGCCGGAAAAGGGGGAATGACATGCGGTTGAAACTTTCGATGGCTTTGGCGGTGCTGTTCGGCACCGCCGCACACGGCGCCGAGCGGGCCCGTGACCTGGGTATTCCGTTCGAAGGCGTTCCGGGCGCGCTGAACGCGATAACCGACGTCAAAGGCGTCACGGTCGGGCATGCCACCCTGCATGGCAAATCCGAAGCCGGCAAGGCCATCCATACCGGCGTCACCGCCATCCTGCCGCGCGGCGCGGCCAGCGGCAGCACCCCGGTGTTCGGCGCCTGGTTCGCGCAGAACGGAAACGGCGAGATGACCGGAACCGCCTGGATCGACGAGTCGGGTTATGTCGAAGGCCCGGTCATGCTGACCAACACCCACAGCGTCGGCGTGGTGCGTGATGCGGTCATCGCTTACCGGGTCGGGCAGGGCGATGCCGACGCCTCCGGCTACTGGTGGTCGTTGCCGGTGGTGGCGGAAACCTGGGACGGCCATCTGAGCGACATCAACGGCTTCCATGTCAAACCCGCGCATGCCATCGCCGCGATTGAAAACGCCAAGGGCGGCGCGGTGCCGGAAGGCAACGTCGGCGGCGGCAGCGGCATGGTCTGCCATGAGTTCAAGTGCGGCATCGGCACGGCCTCGCGGACCGTTTCCGTGGACAAGCGGGCCTATACGGTCGGCGCCCTGGTACAGGCCAATTACGGCCTGCGTGATTCGCTGCGCATCGCCGGCGTGCCGGTCGGCCAGCACCTGCGCAACGACCGGGTATATTCCGAAGCTATGCCCAAGCCGGCCGATACCGGCTCGATCATCATCGTGCTGGCCACCGACGCGCCCTTGCTGCCGCACCAGCTCAAACGCATCGCCAAGCGCGCGACCATGGGCCTGGCGCGCATGGGCTCGTACGCAGGAAACGGATCGGGCGACATCTTCCTGGCGTTCAGCACGGCCAAGCCGGCGGACAGGGACGGAGCGCCCAGCACGGCCGAATTCATCGGCAACGAGCGCATCGATCCGCTGTTCGAGGCCAGCGTGCAGGCCACCGAAGAGGCGATCGTCAACGCCATGGTCGCCGCCCGTGATGTGCTGGACGGCATCGACGGCAACTACGCCAAAGCCATCGACCACCGTGCTCTGATAGACTTGATGAAACATCACCAGCGCTATCAGAAACCGACCGGAACGAAATGACGCCAGCTTCCGCTTCATGCATCCGCCTTGCCGCCCTGGCCGGCATGCTATCCGCCTTGCCGGCCGCCGCCGAACAGACCCTGGTCCGCGCCGGCAAGCTCATCGATGTCGACAAGGGCGCGGTGCGGGTCGATCAGGCCATCCTGATCGATGACGGCCGCATCGTGTCGGTGCAACCTTACCGCGCCGGCCTGGCCGATACGGCCAGGCAGCTTGACTGGTCGGCGTACACCGTCTCGCCGGGCTTCATGGACATGCACACGCATCTGGCCGGCGACATCCAGAATTTCAGCGCCGAGGCCTATCTGAAGGCAACGCCCGAAGACGACGTGCTGGCCGGCGTCGCCAACGCCCGCAAGACCCTGCAGGCCGGTTTCACCACGGTACGCGACGTCGGCAGCTATAACGGCTTCGTCGACGTGTCGCTGCGCGACGCCATCGCCAAGGGCTGGTTTCCCGGCCCGCGGCTGTTCACCGCCGGGGCTTACGTGACCGTACCGGGCGGCGGCGGTGAAGTGTCCGGGCTGGTCGATACCGGCCGGATTCCGCTCCGCATGCGCGAAGGCGTGGCCAAGGGCGAGGCTGGGGTCATCGCAAAGACGAACCATATCCTGGATCACGACGTCGATTGGATCAAGATGATCGTCACCGGCGCGGTGCTGACCGACGGCACCGATGTCAACGCCTCGGAGTACAGCGAGGCCGAGGTGCGTGCGGCGGTCGATGCGGCCGGCCGGCGCGGGCATTACGTGACCGGCCACGCGCATGGCGCGCAGGGCGTCAAGAACACCATCCGCGGCGGCGCCCGTTCCGTCGAGCACGCCTCCTTGATCGACGACGAAGGCATTGCCCTGGCCAAACAACAGGGCACGTATCTGGTGATGGATATCTACAACGGCGATTACATCGATACCGTCGGCCGCCAGCAGAAATGGAGCGCGGAATCGCTGCAGAAGAACCTGGACACCACCGAGGCGCAGCGGCAGGGCTTCGGCAAGGCGGTCAAGGCCGGCGTCAACATCGCCTACGGCACCGACGCCGGCGTGTACCCGCATGGCGACAACGCCCGGCAGTTCCCGTACATGGTGCGCTACGGCATGACGCCGATGCAGGCCATCCAGTCCGCGACCATCGACGCCGCGCGCCTGCTGAAGCAGGAACGGGACATCGGTTCCATCGCCCCCGGCAAATCCGCGGACCTGGCCGCGCTGTCCTGCGATCCTGTGGAAAAAATCGAGTGCACGGCGCAGGTGCAATGGGTGATGAAGGCCGGCGAATCGATCAAGGGCAAAGCGAATCATGACTAATACCAAACAGCTCGGTTTCTGGATGTGCCTAGCCCTGGTGATCGGCAATATGATTGGCTCCGGCGTTTTCCTGCTGCCGGCATCATTGGCGCCCTATGGCTTGAACAGCGTCATGGGTTGGGTGCTGACGGCCATAGGCAGCCTGCTTTTGGCCAGTGTCTTTTCCGTATTGAGCCGGGCGTTTCCAAATGAACACGGCCCGTATGCTTATACCCGTATGGCATTCGGAGATTTAACCGGGTTTATCGCCGCGTGGGGTTATTGGGTTGCGGTTTGGGTCGGTAATGCCGCCGTTGCCACCGCAGCGGTCAGTTACCTGTCCAATCTGATGCCGTGGATATCCGAAATGCCCGGCGCTTCCACGGCGGTGACGCTTTTGTTCGTTTGGCTGTTCACCGCCGTCAATCTGCGCGGGGCGCGGGAAACCGGCGCTGTGCAAATACTGACCACAATCTTGAAACTTTTGCCCTTATTAGCGGTGGCAGGCTTAGGCATTTTTCTAATCAGCACTGGCGATACACGCCTTGACACAGCGGCATTGCAAAATCATACGTTCACCTGGGATGCGGTCACTGCTTCGGCAACGCTTACGCTTTGGGCATTTTTGGGTTTGGAGTCGGCTGCCGTTGCCACTGAAAAAGTAATTAATCCCGAACGCAACATCCCGCGTGCCACGCTTTGGGGCACGCTGATCGCTGCAGCGGTCTACGTGGTGTCCTGCACAGTGGTCATCCTGCTCATTCCTTCCGATCAACTGGCCGGCTCCAATGCACCTTTCGCGGATGCGATTGCACCGTTCTGGGGCACCGGTGCGGGCCACTGGTTGGCGTTGTTCGCCGCCATCAGCGGCCTGGGCGCGCTCAGCGGCTGGATTCTGGTGCAGGGTGAAATGCCGTATCAGATGGCTAAAGCCGGCGTTTTCCCCAAAGCATTCGCCAAAACCAATGCACGCGGCGCCCCAGTCGTTGGACTGCTTGTCTCCGGAGTGTTGCTAAGCATCGTGGTGCTGACCAACGGCGGTAAATCCATGGTGCAGATCTTCACTTTTCTGCTGTTAATATCTACATCGGCAACCTTGGTGATGTATTTGTTGTGCGCGCTCGCTGCGTTGTGGCTTCATGCACGTGGCCGGCTTCCGCTTAAGGGCTCAGTTGCTGTATTTGTAACTATTTCGGTGCTGGCGGCCGTGTATGCGCTTTGGGCTTTACTCGGTGCCGGAAAAGAGGCTGTGCTTTGGGGGTTTGTATTGCTCTCATGCGCTGTCCCTGTTTACTATACGATGCGTTGGCATCATCAAAAAAATCCTGAGACGTTGAATACGCCATGAGCCGCGATCCCCGTTACGATATTTTATTCGAGCCGGTGCAAATCGGGCCGGTCACTGCACGCAACCGGTTCTATCAGGTGCCGCACTGCAACGGCATGGGCCACCAGATGCCCGAGGCGCACGCCGCGATGCGCGAGATCAAGGCCCAAGGCGGCTGGGCGGTGGTCAGCACCGAGGAGTGCGAGATCCATCCGAGCGGCGACGTATCGCCGTATGTGGAAGCGCGCCTGTGGGACGACGGCGATATCCCGTCGCTGGCGCTGATGTGCGAGAAGGTCAAGGCGCACGGCGCGCTGTCGGCGGTCGAGCTGACCCATAACGGCTACACGTCCTCGAACCTGTACAGCCGTGAAGTGGCCTTGTCGCCTTCGCATACGCCGTTGAAATACGGTTATCCGATGCAGGCCCGTGCCATGACCCTGCGTGACATCCAGAACTACCGGCAATGGCACAAGGCCGCCGCCATGCGCGCCAAGCGCGCCGGTTTCGACATCATCTACGTGTATGCCGCGCATGACCTGTCGCTGGCCATGCACTTCCTGCAGCGCCGCCGCAACCAGCGCACCGACGGCTACGGCGGCAGCCTGGAAAACCGCATCCGCCTGCTGCGCGAAGTGCTGCAGGACACCAAGGATGCGGTCGGCGACAGCTGCGCGGTGGCGCTGCGTTTCGCCACCGAGGAGTTCCTCGGCGAGGGCGGCGTGCACAATGCCGAGGCCAAGGAGATCGTTCATCATTTGGCCGACCTTCCGGACATCTGGGACGTCAATGTCGCTTCCTGGTACAACGATTCGCTGACCTCGCGTTTCGGCGCCGAGGGCTTCCAGCAGCCGTTCACGGCCTGGGTCAAGCAGATCACCAACAAGCCGGTGGTCGGCGTCGGCCGTTTCACCTCGCCCGACACCATGGTGCGGCTGATCCGTGAAGGCGCGTTGGACATGATCGGCGCGGCCCGGCCGTCGATCGCCGACCCGTTCCTGCCGAAAAAAATCGAAACCGGCGCCATCAATTCCATCCGTGAATGCATCGGCTGCAACATCTGCGTGACCGGCGATATGACCATCACCCCGATCCGTTGCACGCAAAATCCGACCATGGGCGAGGAATGGCGCAAGGGTTGGCATCCAGAGCATATCCCTACCAAGAAATCAGAAAAACGTATCTTGGTGGTCGGTGCCGGGCCGGCCGGGCTGGAGGCCGCGCGCGCCCTGGGCCAACGCGGCTACGAGGTCATGCTGGCGGAAGCCAGCGAGCATCTGGGCGGACGTGTGCTGAAGGAATCGGCCTTGCCGGGCCTGGCCGAATGGCGCCGGGTGCGCGATTGGCGGGTCGGCCAGATCGAGCCGATGCCGAACGTCTCGGTGTTCCGCGGCAATGAATTGACTGCCGAGGACGTGCTGGCCATCGGCGCCGATACGGTGGTGTTGGCGACCGGTTCACATTGGGTGCGCACCGGCATCGGACGCAGCAGCAGCGAACCGTTCAACGGCTGCGAGCTGCCATCGGTCTTCACGCCGGACGACATCATGGCCGGCCGTTTTCCGGACGCCGGGCCGGTGCTGCTGTACGACGACGACAACTTCTATCTGGCCAGCGTGTTGGCCGAAGTGTTGGCCGCGCGCGGCCTGCAAGTCCATTTCGCGACGCCGGACGACGTCATCGCCGGCTGGACCGCCAATACCCTCGATTACCGGCATATCCAGAAACGCCTGCGCAAGCTCGGCATCCATCTGCATACCGGCAAGTCCTTGCAGGCCAGTTCGGCGCGGCGGCCGTCGAACTGGCCTGCGTC
>Ga0105090_10001606_pt1 | contig 12280 bp, 10 predicted proteins | sample PPLLak3March2015_FD_79110 | JGI IMG/M metagenome (GOLD analysis project Ga0105090, IMG submission 79110) | Freshwater sediment microbial communities from Prairie Pothole Lake near Jamestown, North Dakota, USA - PPLs Lake P7 Core (1) Depth... | ecosystem: Environmental > Aquatic > Freshwater >... | reverse complement strand
GGTGTTCGACGAGGCGCACCAGCTGGCCGAGGCTGGCGTGCAGTTCCTGGGCACGACGCTGGCCACCGGACAGGCCATCGATCTCGGGCGCGATCTGCTCGCCGTTGGCCTGGCGCATGCCCGCGGATTGCAGCCCTGGAGCGAACTGCAGGCCGGCATCGAACGCGCTGCACGCGAACTGCGGCTGGCCTGTGCCGGCGATCGGCATGACGTGCGCGGCATGCTCAAGCTGCGCTGGGATGAGCGTGGCGACGCCACCGGGCCGGCTCTGCAGGCGCTGGCCGACGCGGCCAGGAACGCGGCCGCGGCGCTGGCGGCGGTGGCCGAAGCGGCGCCCGATTTCCCCAGGCTCGAACAGCGCGCCGGCGTGCTGGCCGCTCTGGCCGCGCGTTTCGGCGACGAAGCCGCCGCCGACCACGTGCGCTGGATCGACCTCACGACCCAGCAGGCGCGGCTGGTCGAGTCGCCGCTGGACATCCGGCAGATGCTCACCGAGCAGCGAAAGCTGGCGCCACGGGCGTGGATCTTCACTTCGGCCACGCTCGGTGACGACGAGGCATTGAGCTGGTTCACCGCCTCCACCGGCCTCGAGGACGCCGCCAAGCTGCGCGTCGGCAGCCCCTTCGACTATCCGGCGCACGCGCGCGTGTGGGTGCCTTCGCAGCTGCCGCTGCCCAACGCCGCAGGCCACGCGACCGCGGTGGGCGCGCTGGCGGGGCGATGCGCCGGCGCGCTGGGCGGGCGGACCTTCGTGCTCACCACCACCTTGCGCGTGCTGCCGGTGGTTGCCGACGCCATCGCCGCGCAGCCCGAGGCCGCCGGCCTGACGGTGCTCGTCCAGGGCACCGGGCCGCGACGGACGCTGCTGCAGCGATACGGCGACGGACACGGCTGCGTGCTCGTCGGGTCGGCCAGCTTCTGGGAGGGCATCGACATGCCGGGTGACGCGCTGCAGTGCGTGCTGATCGACAAGCTGCCTTTTCCGCCGCCGGGCGACCCGCTGGTGGAAGCGCGCGTGCGCCAGTTGCGGCAGCAGGGGCGCAACCCCTTCGACGACTATTTCGTTGCCGAAGCGGCGGTGTCACTGAAGCAGGGTGCAGGCCGACTGATCCGGACCGAGACCGACCGCGGCCTGCTCGTGCTGTGCGATCCGCGGCTGCGCCGCATGGCCTACGGCCGGCGCCTGCTGGCGGCATTGCCACAGATGGGGCGTGTCGACGAGGAAGCCGAGGCCCTGGACTGGCTGGCCGAGCTGGCGGCGCGTCACTGACCCGCTGCGTTGGCTGGGCTCAGAAGTGCCACCAGCGGCTCGGCCGCGCCTGCAGGCCCTTGGCGATGAACTCGCTGTCGGGAAAGTTCTGGCGCAGCACGCGCTCGGCGTCGTCGCGCAAGGTCGTCATCTCCAGCCGGTCGTAGCTCTGCGCCAGGAGGTACAGCGCTTCCTCGACGCTGGGCGCCTGCGGGAATTCGGTGATCGCGTGCTGCGCCCGGTTGACCGCGGCGACGTAGGCACCGCGCCTGAAGTAGTAGCGCGCGACGTGCACCTCGTACTCGGCCAGCGAGTTGGTGATGTAGGCCATGCGCTGCTGTGCGTCGGGGGTGTACTTCGACTCGGGAAACCGGTCGACGAGCTGCTTGAAGGCTTCCCACGCGTCGCGCGACGCGCGCTGGTCGCGCTCCGACAGTTGCTGGCCGGTGAGGCCGCCCATCAGGCCCACGCTGTCGTTGAAATTGATGATGCCGCGCAGATACAGCGCGTAGTCGAGTGCCGGGCTCGAAGGATTGAGCTTGATGAAGCGCTCGACCGAGGTCAGCGCCTGCGCGCGTTCGCCGATGCGCCAGTTCAGATAAGCCATGTCGAGCAGCGCCTGCTGCGCCATCAGCGAACCGGCGGCCAGGCCTTCGACGCGCTCCAGCTTCTTGATCGCCTGCTGGTAGCTGCCCGAGTCCATGTCCTCGCGGGCCTCTTCGTACAATCGCTCCGCGGTCGCGGTGGGGGCCTCGTCCTTGGGCGTCGAGCCGCAACCACCCAATTGCAGCGACACCGCCAGCAGGGCCAGCAGCGCAGCGCGCCAGATCGGGGTGACGGTCATCGGATGGGGTGGCGGGCAGTGCGAGGAGCGCAGATTATAGGGAGCCCGACCTGAGACCCCGCGACGACGAAGCCCTGGACGACGCTGCCGCCGAGCCGCTGGGCGCCGCTGTGGAAACGCGCACGGCGGCCGTCGCGACACCGCTGCACGGCGAGCGCCTGGACAAGGCGCTCGTGGCCATGGCGCCCGAGTTCTCGCGCAGCCACCTGCAGCAGCTCATCGAGCGCGGGCACGTGCAGGTCGATGGCGTGCCGGCGGCCACCGCGTCACGCCGCGTGCGTGCCGGTCAGCGGCTGACCCTGGAACTGGTGCCCACCGACGAGAGCCGTGCCTACACGCCGCAGCCGATGGCGATGGTGGTGCTGTACGAGGACGAGCACCTGCTGGTGCTGGACAAGCCGGCCGGGCTGGTGGTGCACCCGGCGCCGGGCAACTGGTCGGGAACGCTGCTCAACGGTCTGCTGGCGCGCCACGCCGGCGCCGCTGCGCTGCCGCGTGCCGGCATCGTCCACCGTCTGGACAAGGACACTTCCGGCGTCATGATGGTCGGCAAGACGCTTCCCGCGGTGACGGCGCTGGTGCGCGACATCGCGGCCCGCGCCGTGCACCGCCGCTACTTGGCGCTGGCCCACGGCGCCACCGCCGAGGCGTTCTCGGTCGAGGCGCCGATCGGCCGCGATCCGCATGTGCGCGTGCGCATGGCCGTCGTGCCGCTGGCGGCCGGTGGGCGTTCGGCGCGCACCGATGTGCGCCGTCTGGCCGTCGCCGCGCCGGGTGACGGCGGCGAGGCCATCAGTGCGCTCGCTTGCACCCTGCACACCGGCCGCACGCACCAGATCCGTGTCCACCTGGCGTCGCGCGGCCACCCGCTGGTCGCGGACGCCCTGTACGGCGGTCGGCCGGCGCTGGGCATGGCGCGGCAGGCGCTGCATGCCACCGAACTGCGTCTGGCGCACCCGGTGACGCGCGCCCCGCTGGCCTTCGATTGCCAGCCGCCGGCGGACTTTGCCGCGGCCTGGGCGCAGGTGTTCGACAACGCAGGTTGAGGCCGCGCGTACGCGCTACAATCACCGTATTCACAGCGCTGCTGGCACTCCGAGTGCCGCGCCTGTTCGACACGCTGCTCCGTCCCGGCCCTGCCGGGGCCTGCGAATGAACCCGCACCCGAGGCCTCCTGCCGGGCGGGATCCGAACCCCGATCGAACGACCCGACCACCGCCACCGCGGTGGCCACCCCAACAGCACAGGCCATGAATACGATTGAGGCCAAACGCGTCCTCGAAGCTGCGCTCATCTGCGCGTCCGCACCGCTGCCGTTGGCCGAGCTGAGAGCCTTGTTCGACGACGAGGTCGGCACCGACACGTTGCGCCAGCTGCTCGACGAACTGGCCGACGACTGGCGCGACCGCGGTGTCGAGCTGGTCACGCTGGCCAGCGGTTGGCGCTTCCAGAGCCGGCCGGAAATGCGCGTCCACCTCGATCGGCTGCACCCCGAGAAGCCGCCCCGGTATTCGCGTGCCGCGATGGAGACGCTGGCCATCGTGGCCTACCGGCAGCCGGTGACGCGCGGCGACATCGAGGACATCCGCGGCGTCACCGTGAGCAGCCAGATCGTCAAGCAGCTCGAGGAGCGCGGCTGGATCGACGCCATCGGCTACCGCGATGCTCCCGGTCGGCCGGCCCTGTATGCGACGACGAGGCAGTTCCTGGACGACCTGGGCCTGGCCAGCCTGGACCAGTTGCCGCCGCTGGAGGGCCCGACGGACGCTGCCCATTCGGCGCAGGCGTTGGCCGCACTGCAGGCACCGCCCCTGCTGGGCGACGGGCAGGGCGACCTGCCGCTGAATGCGGCCAGCCCGGCCGCCGAGACACCGGCCGACGCCGCGGCGGCTATCGAAGCCGAACCGACGGCCACCCTTTCCACCCTTTCCCCCACCGACGCCTCAGCATGAACGCTCACGAAGCCGACCCCCTGCCGCCCGAATCCGCCGCGGACGAGCTGCCCGCCGCGCCGGACGCCACCGCGGCCGACAAGCCCAAGCGCCGGCGCGCGCCGCGCAAGGTCGCACCCGAGAGCGCGGTCGAGGCCGTTGCCGAGGTGGCTGCGGAGTCGACCGCAGAGGCGGCCGCAATGGCGGATGCAGGAACGCCGGAGATCGTTGCCGTCGACGGAGCGATCGGCGAGGTGCCTGTTGAGGCCGTCGAAGGCGAACCGGCGACCGGCAGCCGGCGCGGTCGCAACCGCCGTCGCGGCCGGCGTGGCGCCGAACGTGCCGATGTCGATGCCCCTGCCGATGCCGATGTGGCGACCGCGTCCGACGGCGTCGCAGCGCCCGGGGCCGAAGTCGTGGCAGGGGCGGTCGACACGACCGCGACGCCGCGGCCGCCGGCACCCGAGGCCGCGGAAGTCTTTGCGCAGGTGCTTTCGGGCGCCTTCGACGACGAGCCGGCGGTGGCCGTTGACGCCGAGCCCGCGCCGCCGCCCAAGCGCGTGCTGGCCGCCGAACCCGACGCACCGAAGCTGCACAAGGTGCTGGCGCAGGCTGGGGTCGGCTCGCGGCGCGACCTCGAGCAGATGATCGTCGAGGGCCGCGTCACAGTGAACGGTGAAGCGGCGCATACCGGCCAGCGCATTTCCTTCGGCGATCGGTTGGCCGTCGACGGCAAGCCGGTGCGCGTGCGCATTGCGCCGCCGCCACCCCGAGTGCTGGCCTATCACAAGCCGGCCGGCGAGGTCGTCACGCACGACGACCCGCAGCAGCGTCCCACCGTCTTTCGCCGCCTGCCCCGGCTGCAGCAGGGCAAGTGGCAGTCGGTGGGCCGCCTGGACATCAATACCGAGGGCCTGCTGCTGTTCACCAACTCGGGCGAACTCGCCAACCAGCTGATGCATCCGCGCTTTGGCGTCGAGCGCGAGTACGCGGTGCGTTCGCTGGGTCTGCTGGAGCCCGAGGCCAAGGCCCGGCTGCTCGAGGGCGTCGAGATCGACGGCCAGCGTGCCGCGTTCAAGAGCATCGAGGACGGCGGCGGCGAGGGGGTCAACCACTGGTACCGCGTCGTCATCACCGAGGGCCGCAACCGCGAGGTGCGCAGGCTCTTCGAGGCGGTGGGCCACGCCGTGAGCCGGCTGATCCGCATCCGCTATGGTTCGGTGGTGCTGCCGCACGGCCTGAAGCGCGGCGTCTGGGTCGATCTCGACGAGCACGATCTGCGCACGCTGCGCCGCCTGGCCAGCGGGCCGCGCCCGGAGCGCGAGGCCGAGCGCGAAGCCGACGGCCCGCGCCGCGGCCGCAACCGGCGTGGCGGACGACGTGGCGAAGGCGCGGAGCGCACGCCGCGCCCCGACGCCGTCGAGGCCGGACCGCGGCCCGAGCGCGCCGAACGTGCTCCCCGGCCGGAACGCGGACCGCGTCCCGATCGCGGCTCGCGCGGCCCGCGTGAGCCGGGCCACGAACCTGGCGAGGGCGGTGCCATCCCGAACCCGCTGCAGCAGACCTTCGACAAGCGCGCGATCCAGCAGGAGCGCCGGCAGCGGCGCGAGATCCCGGAAGACGGGCCGATCCCCAACCCGCTGCAGCAGACCTACGACAAGCGCGCGTTGCAGCACGACCGCGCACCGCGCCGCGACATCCCCGAGGACGGACCGATCCCCAATCCGCTGCAGCAGACCTACGACAAGCGCTTCGCCCAGGGTACGCGCGGCCAGGGTGGTTTCGGCCCGGGTGGCAGCGGTGGCGGCAACCGCGGTGGCCAAGGCGGCGCCGGGGCCAAGCGGGGCGGCGAGTCCAAGGGTGGGCAGCCCGATCCAATGCGCACCTCGGTGGGTTATATCGGTGCCGACTCGTTCCGCCGCAAGTCCAGCGGTCCGGGCGGCCGTGGCAACCGCGGGGGTGGCCGCGGCGGCGGGTCCGGTGGCCGCGGCCGCTGAGAGCCCGCACGCTACAATCAAAAGCTTTGCCAAGTCATTGATTCAGGAGAATTTTCATGGCCATCGAACGCACGCTCTCGATCATCAAGCCCGACGCCGTGGCCAAGAACGTGATCGGCCAGATCTATGCCCGCTTCGAGGGTGCTGGTCTGAAGGTCATCGCCGCGCGCATGGCGCACCTGTCGCGCGGCGAGGCCGAGGCCTTCTACGCCGTGCACAAGGCGCGCCCCTTCTTCAACGATCTCGTGGCCTTCATGATCTCGGGCCCGGTGATGATCCAGGTGCTCGAAGGCGAGAGCGCCATCGCGAAGAACCGCGAGCTGATGGGTGCCACCGATCCGAAGAAGGCCGAAAAGGGCAGCATCCGCGCCGACTTCGCCGACAGCATCGACGCCAATGCCGTGCACGGCTCCGATGCGCCCGAGACCGCGGCCGTCGAGGTGGCGTTCTTCTTCGCCGGCATGAACGTCTACTCCCGCTGAAGATGCGGCGCCCCGGCTCACTGCGTTCGCGTTCCCCCGCAGGGGCGCCATCGAGCTTGGGGCGGCCAGGCTTCCGTTGACATGGCCGTCAATCTTCTCGACTTCGACCTCGAGGGGCTGGCAGCCTGGTGTGAAACGCTGGGCGAGAAGCGCTTCCGTGCCGTGCAGCTGTTCCGCTGGATCCACCAGAAGGGCGAGTCCGACTTCGAGCGCATGTCCGACCTGGCCCGCTCGTTGCGCGGCAAGCTCGCTGGCGCTGCCGAGGTGCGCGGCCTGACGCCAGTGTCCGAGCACCGCTCCGCCGATGGCACCGTGAAGTGGCTGTTCGACGTCGGCGGTGGCAATGCCGTGGAGACCGTGTTCATTCCCGAGGACGACCGTGGCACCCTCTGCGTATCGTCGCAGGCCGGCTGCGCGGTGGGATGCCGTTTCTGCAGCACCGGCCACCAGGGCTTCAGCCGCAACCTCGGCACTGGCGAGATCGTGGCGCAGCTGTGGCACGCCGAGCACCGCCTGCGTCTCGCGCTCGATCTTCCCGCTGGCGAGAGGGCGATCGACAACGTCGTCATGATGGGCATGGGCGAGCCGCTGCAGAACTACGCGGCGCTCGTTCCGGCATTGCGCACGATGCTCGACGATCATGGTTACGGGCTGTCGCGGCGCCGCGTCACGGTCTCGACCTCGGGTGTGGTGCCGATGATCGACAGGCTGCGCGATGACTGCCCGGTGGCACTGGCCGTATCGCTGCACGCCCCCGACGATGCACTGCGCGACGCCCTGGTGCCGCTGAACCGCAAATACCCGCTGGCCGAGTTGCTGGCGGCCTGCAGGCGCTATCTGGACAAGGCGCCGCGCGACTTCATCACCTTCGAGTACTGCATGCTCGACGGCGTCAACGACACGCCCGAACTGGCGCACGAGCTGGTGCGCCTGGTGGACGGGCGGGCCCCGGCCAGCCGCGACGTGGGCCGCATCCCCTGCAAGCTGAACCTCATCCCCTTCAATCCCTTCCCGGCGTCGGGCCTGAGGCGCTCGCCGCGCGAGCGCGTGCTGGCCTTCGCCAAGGTATTGCAGGACGCCGGCATCGTGACCACGATCCGGCGCACCCGCGGCGACGACATCGACGCCGCCTGCGGTCAGTTGGCCGGTGAAGTGCAGGACCGCACGCGTGCACGCGAACGGCTGGCGCTGCGACGCGAGGCGATCCCCATCGCGGTTGCCGGGGGCCCGCGATGAGCAGGCGTCTGCTGCGCGCTGTCGTGCTGTTGCTGGCGGCGCTGGCCGGTGGCTGCACGTCAACGACCACGGTCACGACCAGCACGGTGGGCAGCGACGGCACCGGCGCACCCACCGGCAACGCCGCGGTCGACGCCGAACGCCGTGCCCGGGTGCGCATGGAGCTGGCGGGCATGTACCTGGAGCGAGGCCAGGCCAGCACGGCGCTGGACGAGATCAAGCAGGCGATCGCCGCCAAGCCCGACCTGCCCGGGGCCCACAGCCTGCAAGGGTTGATCTACGGCTCGCTGGGCGAGACCGGGCTCGCCGAGGAGAGTTTCAGGCGCGCGTTGCAGCTCAACCCGCGCGATGGCGATGCCATGCACAACTACGGCTGGATCCTGTGCCAGCAGCGGCGCTATGCCGACGCCGATGCCCAGTTCGAGCTCGCGCTGCAGCAGCCGCAATACCGTGATCTCGTGCGCACCATGCTGGCCCAGGGCGTGTGCCAGGCGCGCGCGGGCCAGTGGGCACAGGCCGAACGCACGCTGTCGCGCAGTTTCGAGCTCGATCCGACCAACCCGGTCACGGCCTACAACCTGAGTGAAGTGCTGTTGCATCGCGGCGAGCTGGAGCGCGCGCGCTTCTATGTCCAGCGCATCAATACGCGGCCCGAGATGACCAGCGCGCAGAGCCTGTGGCTGGCGGCGCGTATCGAGCGTCGGCTCGGCAACCTCGACGCCATGCAACTCTACGGACGTCAATTGCGCGACCGTTTCCCCCTGTCCACCGAAGCGCTGCAGTACGAACAGGGCCGTTTCGATGACTGAGTCCGCTCCCGACAAGCCCAGCGCGGGCGCCTTGCTCAGGGCCGCGCGCGAGAGGCAGGGGCTGCACATCGCGGCCCTGGCTGCTGCGATCAAGGTGACGCCGCGCAAGCTCGACGCGCTGGAGAACGACCGCTGGGACGAACTGCCCGACGCCACCTTCACGCGCGCGCTGGCGCAGACCGTGTGCCGCACGCTGAAGATCGATGCGCGTCCGGTGCTCGACCTGCTGCCTGCGGCCGGCGCGGGGTCGCTGGAGGCCGGCATCGGCGGCCTGAACGCACCGTTTCAGGGCCGGCCCGGGCACGACGATCCGTCGCCGGGCGGCGCCGCGGTGCGGCCACTGGTGCTGGCGGCCCTGGTGCTCATGGTGGCCGCGCTGGCCGTGTATTTCCTGCCGCCCGGGCTGTGGACAGCGGGCGGGCCGATGGTCGCGTCGACGCCGGCCACGGTTTCGGTGCCGGTGCTCACCGAGCCGGCGGCATCGGCCACAGGGGTGCTGGCAGCGGCGGATCCCGCCGCATCGGCGGCCGCCGCCGAAGTGGCCGCGGTCGAGACGGCGGCGTCGCAGCCCGGTGGCGAGACCGTCTTCTCGGCGCCGCCGCCGGATGCCGCCGGCTCGGGTGCGCAGCTCAGCGCGGCCGGGTTGATGCAGTTGCGCACCGCCGAGCCATCGTGGGTCGACGTGCGCGACGCCGGCGGCCAGGTGCTGCTGTCGCGCACCGTGCTGCCTGGCGAGAGCGTGGGTCTGGACGGCGCGCTGCCGATCCGCCTGGTGATCGGAAACGCCGCCGCCACGCAGCTGGCGTTCCGCGGCCAGCCGGTCGACCTGGCGTCGAGCACGCGCGACAATGTCGCTCGCGTCGAGCTGCGCTGAGCGCTTTCGCGGCCACCGAGGTTTCCCATGAATGCACCCGATCCCGTGGACATCGTCGAGGCGGCCGCGCCTGCGTCGCGGCGATCGCGCCAGGCCCGGGTCGTCTGGGGCGATCACGAGGTGACGGTGGGCGGGGATGCCCCGGTGCGCGTGCAGTCGATGACCAACACCGACACGGTGGACGCCATCGGCACCGCCATCCAGGTCAAGGAGCTGGCGCAGGCCGGCAGCGAACTGGTGCGCATTACCGTCAACACGCCCGAGGCCGCCGCGGCGGTGCCGCACATCCGCGACCAGCTCGACCGCATGGGCATCAAAGTGCCACTGGTGGGCGACTTCCATTACAACGGCCACCGCCTGCTGACCGACTTCCCGGCGATGGCGAAGGCCTTGTCCAAGTACCGCATCAACCCCGGCAACGTCGGCAAGGGCGACAAGCGCGACCGCCAGTTCGGGCAGATGATCGAAGCCGCGGTGAAGCACGACAAGGTGGTGCGCATCGGCGTCAACTGGGGCAGCCTCGACCAGGAACTGCTGGCGCAGTTGATGGACGACAACGGCCGCCGCGCGCGGCCGCTGGATGCGAAACAGGTCATGTACCAGGCGTTGGTGCAGTCGGCGCTCAGTTCCGCCGAGGTGGCGCGCGAGATGGGCCTGAATCCCGACAACATCGTCATCAGCTGCAAAGTCAGCGGCGTGCAGGACCTGATCTCGGTCTACCGGGCCCTGGCGCGGCGTTGCGACTATGCGCTGCATCTCGGGCTGACCGAGGCCGGCATGGGCACCAAGGGTACGGTGGCCAGCGCTGCGGCACTGGCCGTGCTGCTGCAGGAAGGCATCGGTGACACCATCCGCGTCAGCCTCACACCCCAGCCCGGTGAGGCGCGTACGCAGGAAGTGGTGGTGGCGATGGAGATCCTGCAGTCGCTGGGCCTGCGCGCCTTCAACCCCAGCGTCACCGCCTGCCCCGGCTGCGGCCGCACGACGAGCACCACCTTCCAGGAACTGGCCAAGCAGATCGACGACTTCCTGCGCGCGCAGATGCCGCTGTGGAAGGCGAAATATCCCGGTGTCGAGAACCTCAGGGTCGCGGTGATGGGATGCATCGTCAACGGCCCGGGCGAGAGCAAGCACGCCGACATCGGCATCAGCCTGCCGGGCACCGGCGAGGCGCCGGCGGCGCCGGTCTTCATCGACGGCGAGAAGGCGATGACGCTGCGCGGCGAGGGCATCGCGACCGAGTTCCACAAGATCGTCGAAAGCTACATCGAGCGCCGTTTCGGCTCCGCCGCAGTGCGGGCGTGAGCTTCCGATCGACGCGGCGCGGAGGCTTGCCCCGGCGTTGATTGCACTTCCCCTGCCAGCCATGCCAGAACAGATCCAGGCCGTCAAAGGCATGAACGACATCCTGCCGCCGGATTCGGCGCGCTGGGAATGGTTCGAGGAAGCCGTGCGCGCTCTCATGCGGCGCTATGGCTATCAGAACATCCGCGTGCCCATCGTCGAGCCGACGCCGCTGTTCGTGCGCGGCCTGGGCGAGGTCACCGACATCGTCGAGAAGGAGATGTATTCCTTCGTCGACGGCATGAACGGCGACGCGCTGACGCTGCGGCCCGAGGGCACCGCCGGCGTCGTGCGCGCCGCGATCGAGCACTCGATGCTCTACGACGGCGGCAAGCGGCTGTACTACATGGGCCCGATGTTCCGCCACGAGCGTCCGCAGCGCGGGCGCTACCGGCAGTTCCACCAGGTCGGTGTCGAGGCGCTGGGCCATGCCGGCCCCGACGTCGACGCCGAGGTCATCCTGATGTGCCGCACGCTGTGGCGAGACCTCGGCCTGGCCGACGTGCGGCTGGAGCTCAACTGCCTGGGTCAGCCGGCCGAACGCCGTGCGCACCGGGCCGCGCTGGTGACGCACTTCGAGACCCACCGCGAGCTGCTCGACGCCGAGGCGCAGCGCCGCCTTCACAGCAACCCGCTGCGCATCCTGGACACCAAGAATCCGGCCATGCAGGCGCTCGTGGAAGCGGCCCCCAGGCTGATGGACCATCTGGGCGACGAGTCGCTCGCGCACTTCGAGGGTCTGTGCCGCATGCTCGACGCTGCCGGGCAGCCTTACCGCGTCAACCATCGCCTGGTTCGCGGCATGGACTACTACTCGCTGACCGTCTTCGAGTGGATCACCGACCGCCTGGGCGCCCAGGGCACGGTCTGCGGCGGTGGCCGCTACGACGGGCTGGTGGAACTCATCGGCGGCAAGCCGGCACCCGGCATCGGTTGGGGCCTGGGCATCGAGCGCGTGCTCGACCTGCTGCAGCAGTCGGGCACGGCGCCGCCGCCGCCCGTGCCCGATGCCTACGCCATCGTTCCCGATGCCGCCGCGCTGCCGGTGGCTGTGCCGGTGTGCGAGACGCTGCGCGCCGCCGGCGTGGCGGTGCTGATGCATGCCGGCGGCGGCAGCATGAAGTCGCAATTCCGTCGCGCCGACGCCAGCGGCGCGCGCTGGGCGTTGGTCTTCGGCGGCAGTGAAATGGCCGCCGGCATGGTCGCGCTCAAGCCGCTGCGCGATGCCACGACGGCACAGACGGCGCGACCGCTCGGCGACGTCTCCGCCTGGGCCTCCGAACTCCTCAAGAGATAATCCCATCCTTTCGCCCGGACCGCCGCTGCCCTATGGCCACACAACTCGATCTGCAGGAACAGGAACAACTCGACGCGCTCAAGGCGTTCTGGAGCAAGCAGGGCAACCTCATCACCTGGGCCCTGGTGCTGGTGCTGGGCGCCTTCGCGGCCTGGAACGGCTGGCAGTGGTACCAGCGCGACCAGGCGGTGAAGGCCGGTGCGATGTTCGACGAACT
>Ga0105090_10001605_pt1 | contig 12281 bp, 11 predicted proteins | sample PPLLak3March2015_FD_79110 | JGI IMG/M metagenome (GOLD analysis project Ga0105090, IMG submission 79110) | Freshwater sediment microbial communities from Prairie Pothole Lake near Jamestown, North Dakota, USA - PPLs Lake P7 Core (1) Depth... | ecosystem: Environmental > Aquatic > Freshwater >... | reverse complement strand
TTCAGCGCGCCGGAAGCGCACGGCGCCTGCCCTCTGACCCGAGCAAAAGGAGTTCGTCATGCCGCGAATCGAGAAGGATTTCCTGGGCGAGAAGGAACTGCCCGACACCGCCTACTACGGCGTGCAGACGCTGCGCGGCAAGGAGAATTTCCACATCACCGGCATCCCGATGTCGGCCGAGCCGTATTTCGTCATGGTCATGGCCTTCGGCTACGTCAAGAAGGCGGCGGCGCTGGCCAACCGCGACCTCGGGGTGCTCGACGCGCGCATCGCCGATGCCATCGTCGGCGCCTGCGACCGGCTGATCGCCGGCGAGATGGACGACCAGTTCGTCACCGACTTCATCCAGGGCGGCGCCGGCACCTCGACCAACATGAACGCCAACGAGGTGATCGCCAACCTGGCGCTGGAAAGCCTGGGCCACAAGAAGGGCGAGTACCAGTTCGTCAACCCGAACGACCACGTCAATTTCGGCCAGTCGACCAACGACATCTACCCGACCGCCTTCCGCCTGGCGCTGATCATGCGGCTGGCGAGCTACATGGAGGCGCTGCGCCGGCTGCAGGATGCTTTCTTCGCCAAGGGCCAGGAGTTCGAGCGGGTGCTGAAGATGGGCCGCACGCACCTGCAGGATGCCGTGCCGATGTCGCTCGGGCAGGAGTTCCACGGCTGGGGGACGACGATCGGCGAGGAAGTTCACCGGATCGCCGAGGTGCGCCAGTTGCTGCACGAAATGAACCTCGGCGCGACGGCGATCGGCACCTCCGTGACGGCGGCGCCAGGCTATCCCGAACTGGTCACCCGCTACCTGTCGGAGCTGACAGACACCAAGATGATTCCGGCCCGCGCTGCGGTTTCAACGAGATCAACCTGCCGCAGATGCAGCCGGGCTCGTCGATCATGCCGGGCAAGGTCAATCCGGTGATTCCCGAGGTGGTGAACCAGACCAGCTTCCTGGTCATCGGGCTCGACCTGACGGTGACGCTGGCCGCTTCGGCCGGCCAGTTGCAGCTCAACGTGATGGAGCCGGTGATCACCTTCGCGCTGTTCACGTCGATCTTCACGATGGAAAACGCGGTCGACAGCCTGCGCGTCCATTGCGTCCAGGGCATCACCGCCAACGTCGATCACACCCGCGAGATGGTGCTCAACTCGCTCGGCATCGTCACCGTGCTGAAGCCGTCGCTCGGCTACAAGCAGTGCGCCGAGATCGCCCGCGAGGGCTACGAGACGGGCAAGTCGCTGCACCAGATCGTGGTCGGGGAGCGCAAGCTGCTGACGCAGGAAAAGTGGGACGAGATCTTCGCGTTCGAGAACCTGATCAGCCCGAAGTTCGAGCAGGACCTGTAACCCGCTCTGCCCGCTGGAATGGCAAATCGGCAATAGATCGGCGCTTCCCTGGCGGGGCAAATGCGCTGTCGCGGTCGACGGCGCCGGGAGGGCGATTTCCGGTCTACAGCCGGTCGAGCCAGAACAGCGCGGCGATGGTCTTGGCGTCGGTGATGCGGCCGTCGAGTACGGCCGCCCTGGCCTCGTCCGGGGCGAGTTCGAGGACTTCGAGAAACTCGTTGTGGTCGAGCCGCTTCTCGCCGGCCAGGCGCAGGCCGCGCGCGGTGAAGATCTCGATGCGTTCGTCCGAATAGCCGATGCACGGGTGCATCACGCCGAGATACTCCCAGTCGCGCGCGGCATAGCCGGTTTCCTCGAGAAGTTCGCGGCGGGCGGTGTCGAGGATGGGCTCGCCATGGTCGATCTTGCCGGCCGGCAGTTCGAGGAAGACGCGGCGCAGCGGATAGCGGAACTGGCGCTCGAAGAGCAGGCGGCCGTTGTCGAGGAAGGCGAGCACGACGACGGCACCGGGGTGGACGATGTACTCGCGCACCGACTCGCGGCCGTCGGGCAGGAGCACCCTGTCCTTGCGGACTTCGAGCAGGGCGCCCTTGAAGACCGTTTCCGAGGAGATTTCCGATTCGACGAGATGGCTGTCGTGGATCATTTCTGGTTCCGCAAATGACGACGCCCCGGGGTGCGGGGCGTCGTTCCGTTCAGCGCATGCCCGTGGTCAGAGCGAACCCATCATGGCGATGGCACAGACATCCATGATCGGCTGCGGGAAGATGCCGAAGATAGCAATGGCCAGGCCGTTCGCCGAGATCAGGATGCGCGAGTCGAGGGCCGCGCTGAGCGGCGCCGGGTCAGCCGGCGGGTCGAAGTACATCAGCTTGACGACGCGCAGGTAGTAGAAGGCACCGATCAGCGAGAACAGCACAGCGACGATGGCCAGCCACATGTAGCCGGCGGCGACGACCGCCTGCAGCACCGAGAACTTGGCGAAGAAGCCGATGAAGAACGGAATGCCCGCCATCGAGAACATCACCATCAGCATGATGCCGGCGAACCACGGGTTGCGCCGGTTCAGGCCCTTGAAATCGTCGAGCTGGTCGGCCTCGAAGCCGGCGCGGGCCATCAGCAGGATCATGCCGAAGGCGCCGGAGGTCATCATCACGTAGGCGATGACGTAGAACATCGCCGAGCTGTAGGCGTTGAGGGCGTCGCCGACGTCACCACCGGCGAACAGGCCGGAAATGATGCCGAGCAGCATGAAGCCCATGTGCGAGATGGCCGAGTAGGCCAGCATGCGCTTGAGGTTGGTCTGCGCGATGGCGGCCAGGTTGCCGATCGCCATCGACAGTACCGCCAGGATCATCAGCATCGCCTGCCAATCCTGCGCCAGCGTGATCAGGCCATTGACCAGCAGGCGCATGACGATCGCGAACGCGGCCAGCTTGGGCGCGGAACCGATGAACAGGGTCACCGAGGTCGGCGCGCCATGATAGACGTCGGGGATCCACATGTGGAAGGGAACGACACCCAGCTTGAAGGCGAGGCCGGAGACGAGGAAGACGAGGCCGAAGGTCAGCACCGTCTTGTTGGCGCCGCCGGACATCAGGCGCTGGGCGATACCGGTGATTTCGAGCGTCCCGGTCGCACCGTAGATCATCGACATGCCATAGAGCAGCAGGCCGGAGGCCAGCGCACCGAGGACGAAATACTTCATCGCCGCTTCCGACGAAGCGATCGAGTCGCGATTCATCGCCACCATCGCGTACAGCGAGAGCGACAGCAGTTCGAGGCCGAGGTAGATGGTCACGAAATGATTGGCGGAGATCATCACCATCATGCCGAGCGTCGCGAACAGCGTCAGCACGTAGTACTCGCCCTTGTTCATCGCGCTGCGGTCCATGACATAGCCGCGCGAATAGAAAAGGACGACGATTACCGTCATGTAGAGAATCAGCTTCAGCAGGTCCGCCATCAGGTCGTCGACGAACATGTTGCTGAAGGTGTAGACCACCTGGCCATCCATCGTGCGGTACTGGATCAGGGCGCAGGCGACGAGGGTGAGCACGGTCGCCACGAAGGTCAGCGTACGCCGGCTGTCCTTGACGCCCAGGTCGACAAGCAGGATGACCAGCGCCATGAACGCCAGGAAGAGCTCGGGCGCGGCGGGCAGGAGATCGGGGACAACGAAAGTGTCGAACATGTCGGCTACCGTTTATTGAATCTTGCTGATGGCGACGTGACGCAGCAGGTCATTGACCGACGCGTGCATGACTTCCGTGAAGGGCTGCGGGTACAGGCCCATCCACAGTGTGCAGAAAGCCAGCACACCGAGAATGGCGAACTCGCGCATGTTGATGTCGGTCAGTTCGGCCACGTGGTGGTTGGCGACGTCACCGAAGATCACCCGCTTGTACATCCACAACGTATAGGCGGCGCCGATGATCATCGAACTGGCGGCGGCAAAGGCGACCCAGAAATTGAACTTGACAGCACCGAGGATGATCATGAACTCGCCGACGAAGCCCGAGGTGGCCGGCAGGCCGGCGTTCGCCATCGAGAACAGCATGAACAGCGCGGCGAACTTCGGCATGGTGTTGACGACGCCGCCGTAGTCGGCGATCTGCCGGCTGTGCACGCGGTCGTACATGACGCCGATGCAGAAGAACATGGCGCCCGAGACGAAGCCGTGGGAAATCATCTGGACCAGCGCGCCCTCGATGCCCATGGCGCTGAACATGAAGAAGCCGAGGGTGACGAAGCCCATGTGCGCGATCGACGAATAGGCGACCAGCTTCTTCATGTCTTCCTGAACCAGAGCGACAAAGCCGATGTAGACGACGGCAACCAGCGACAGCGCGATGACCAGGCTGGACAGTTCATGCGAGGCATCGGGAGCGATCGGCAACGAGAAGCGGAGGAAACCGTAGGCGCCCAGCTTCAGGGCGATGGCTGCCAGCACGATCGAGCCGCCGGTCGGCGCCTCGACGTGGGCGTCCGGCAGCCAGGTATGCACCGGCCACATCGGCACCTTGACGGCGAAGGCGACCAGGAAGGCGAGGAACAGCCAGATCTGCGGGCCGAGCGGGATCGGCATCTTGTGCCAGTCGAGGATCGAGAAGCTGTAGCCGGACTGGACGAACAGGTAGATCAGCGCCAGCAGGAAGAGCAGCGAGCCGAACAGGGTGTAGAGGAAGAACTTGAACGCCGCATAGACGCGGTTGGGGCCGCCCCAGACGCCAATGATCAGGTAGAGCGGGATCAGCGAGGCCTCGAAGAAGACATAGAAGAGGACGCCGTCGAGCGAAGTGAAGATGCCGTTCATCAGCCCGGACATGATCAGGAAGGCGGCGTTGTACTGGGCGACCTTTTCCCGGATGACTTCCCAGCCGGCAGCCACGACGATGATGGTGATGAAGGCGTTGAGGACGACGAAGAGCATCGAGATGCCATCGACGCCGAGGTGGTAATTGACGTTGTAGCGGATGATCCAGCCCTTGAGTTCGACGAACTGCATGCCGCCGTTGGTCACGTCGAACCCGGTCCACAGCGGAATGGTCACCAGGAACCCGGCAATCGCGCCAAACAGGGCAAGTATCCGCGCCAGCGGGGCGTTCCGGTCGCCGCCGGTGGCGAGTACCACCGCACCGGCAAGGATCGGAATCCAGATGGCTAGAGAAAGCAGCGGGTAAGTCGACATGTTATTCCTTGCTCTTCTGCGAACTGTTCAGGCTAGGCGCCGCGATTGATCCACAGGGTCATCAGCACGAAGACGCCGATGATCATGGTGAAAGCGTAGTGATAGACGTAACCGGTCTGGAACAGCCTCGTCACCGAAGCGATCATCCCGACCAGCCTGGCGGAACCATTGATGAAGACGCCGTCGATCACGCCGACATCGCCACCGCGCCACAACACCTTGCCGAGCAGGCGGGCACCGCCGGCGAAGACGACTTCGTTGATCTTGTCGAAGTAATACTTGTTGTCGAGCAGCGTGTAGATCGCAGAGAAGCGCTGCTGGATGGCGGCCGGGATGTCCGGGCGCTTCATGTAGAAGAACCAGGACAGCGCGACACCGGCCAGCGCCAGCCAGAACGGCAGGGTCGAGAAGGCATGCACGCCCATCGCGGCGGCGCCGTGGAAGTGGCCGAGGAAGGTGGCGAGGGCCGGGTGGGCCTGCGCGTCGACATGGATGACGCCATTGAAGAAGTCGCCGGCGATCATCGGGCCGATGCCGATATAGCCGATGACCACCGAGGGAATCGCCAGCAGGACGAGCGGCAGCGTGACGACCCACGGCGTCTCGTGCGGCTTCTGTCCCGGCGCTAGGCCGTGATGGTGGTCGTGCGACACCTCTTCCTCGTCGTGATCGCCGTGGTGCTCGTGGTGATGCGCATCGTCCGCCTTGCCGAAGCGCTCCTCGCCATGGAAGACGAGGAAGTACATGCGGAAGGAGTAGAAGGCGGTGACGAACACGCCGGCCATCACGGCGAAGTAGGCGAAGCCGGACCCCGGAATGGTCGAGAACTTCGCCGCCTCGATGATCGAGTCCTTGGAATAGAAGCCCGCGAAGAACGGCGTGCCGATCAGCGCCAAGGAGCCGATCAGCGAGGTGATCCAGGTGATCGGCATGTACTTGCGCAGGCCGCCCATGTTGCGGATGTCCTGGTCGTGGTGCATGCCGATGATGACCGAGCCGGCGGCGAGGAAGAGCAGCGCCTTGAAGAAGGCGTGCGTCATCAGGTGGAAGATCGCCACCGAGTAGGCCGAGGCGCCGAGCGCGACAGTCATGTAGCCGAGCTGCGACAGGGTCGAATACGCCACGACGCGCTTGATGTCGTTCTGGATGATGCCGAGGAAGCCCATGAACAGCGCGGTGATGGCACCGATGACGATGACGAAGGAGAGCGCCGTGGTCGACAGTTCGAACAGCGGCGACATGCGCGCCACCATGAAGATGCCGGCGGTGACCATGGTCGCGGCGTGGATCAGCGCCGAGATCGGGGTCGGGCCTTCCATCGAGTCGGGTAGCCAGACATGCAGCGGGACCTGGGCCGACTTGCCCATCGCGCCGATGAACAGGCAGATGCAGGTGGCGGTCATCAACGAGACGGTCCCCCATTCGCGGCCGGCGAACAGCGAAATGGTGGTATCGGCGAACTGCGGCGCGTTCTTGAACACGGTCGCGTAGTCAAGCGTGCCGAAATGCGCCAGCACCAGGCCGATGCCGAGGATGAAGCCGAAGTCGCCGACGCGGTTGACCAGGAAGGCCTTCATGTTGGCGAAGATCGCGGTCGGGCGGGTATACCAGAAGCCGATCAGCAGGTAAGAGACCAGACCGACCGCCTCCCAGCCGAAGAAGAGCTGCATGAAGTTGTTGCTCATGACGAGCATCAGCATCGAGAAGGTGAACAGCGAGATGTAGCTGAAGAAGCGGTTGTAGCCCGGGTCTTCCTGCATGTAGCCGATCGTGTAGATATGCACCATCAGCGAGACAAAGGTCACGACCAGCATCATCGTCGTGGTCAGCGAGTCGATCAGGAAGCCCACCTCGAAGCTGTAGTCGCCGCTGGTCAGCCAGGTATAGACCGGGCCGTTGAACGTGTGGCCGGCCTGGACATCCCGGAAGATGACCACCGAGGCGGCGAAGGCGACCGCGACGCCGGCGATCGTCACGGTGTGTGCCACCCAGCGGGGAATGACGCGGCAGAACAGGCCAGCGACGATGGCGCCGAAGAGCGGGGCCATGGGAACCAGAAGATAGAGCTTTTGCATTTCCATGATTAACCCTTCAGGCTTCCCAGGTCATCCACGTGGATGCTCTTCAGGTTGCGGAACAGCACGATCAGGATGGCGAGGCCGATCGCCGCTTCGCCCGCCGCCACGGTCAGGATGAAGAACACGAAGATCTGTCCGGAAAGATCCTGCAGGTAGTGCGAAAAGGCCACGAAATTCATGTTGACCGCAAGCAGCATCAGTTCGATGGCCATCAGCAACACGATCAGGTTCTTCCGGTTGAGGAAGATCCCGACCACGCTGATCGCGAACAGGATCGCGCCGAGGATCAGGAAGTGCGAGAGTGAAAGAGTAAGCATTGGCGCCCCGGGGTCAGTCTTTTTCTGCCGGCATCTGCAGTACGCGGATACGATCCTTCGCCTTGACGAAGACCTGCTGGTCCGGATTGGTGTATTTCGACTGCTTCGGCCCGCGGTAGGTCAGGACGATCGCCGCGATCATGCCGACCGTCAGGATGATGGACGCCAGTTCGAAGGGATAAACGAAGTCGGTGAACATCAGGGCAGCGATCGCCTTGGTGTTCGAAATCCCGGCGGGAACCATGGCCTGTACGGCGGGCACCTGGAAATACTTGCTCCCGAGGACCAGGCCCATTTCCATGACCATCAGGAGGCCGAGCACCGCGCCCAGCGGCAGATAGCTCCAGAAACCCTCGCGGACCCGGTCGACGTTGATGTCGAGCATCATGATGACGAACAGGAACAGCACCATGACTGCGCCGACATAGACAAGAATGATCGCGATCGCCAGAAACTCGGCCTGCAGCAAGGCCCAGATGCCGCCCGTGGTGAAGAAGGCAAGCATGAGATGCAATGCCGCATGCACCGGGTTGCGCGCGGTGATCACGCGCAGGGCGGCGTAGATCAGGATCGCCGACAGGAAGAAGAAGACTACGGTCTGGAAATCCATCGCTTGTACCCGTTATCGGTAAGGTGCATCTTGTTCGCGATCCTTGGCGATCTGCGCCTCGTACCGGTCGCCGTTCGCCAGCAGCATCTGCTTCGTGTAATAGAGGTCGCCGCGGCGTTCGCCGTGGTACTCGAAGATCCGCGTCTCGACGACGGCATCTACCGGGCAGGCTTCCTCGCAGAAACCGCAGAAGATGCATTTCGTCAGGTCGATGTCGTAGCGCGTGGTGCGCCGCGACCCGTCGTCACGCGGCTCGGCCTCGATGGTGATCGCCAGCGCGGGACAGATTGCTTCGCACAGCTTGCAGGCGATGCAGCGCTCCTCGCCGTTGGGATAACGGCGCAGCGCATGCAGGCCACGAAAGCGCGCGCTCTGCGGGGTCTTTTCTTCCGGGTACTGCACAGTGATCTTGCGCGCGAAGAAATACTTGCCGGTGACCGCCATGCCTTTCAGCAACTCCCTGAGGAGCAGGCTGTTGAAGACTTCCTTCATCGAACCCATGGTTGTCTCCTCATTTCCATATGGTGAGCGGGGACATCATCCAGACGCCCACTACGACGAGCCAGACCAGGCAAATCGGCAGGAAAACCTTCCAGCCAAGACGCATCAACTGGTCAAAACGGTAACGCGGGAAGGTCGCGCGGAACCACAGGAAAAGGAACAGGATCGCCGCCATCTTGGCGAACAGCCAGAGCATGCCGTCCGGCAGGAAGCCGACGGGCGACAGCCAGCCGCCGAGGAACAGGAGCGAACACAGCGCCGAGACGAGAATCATGTTCGCGTACTCGGCCAGGAAGAAGATGGCGAAGGCCATGCCGGAATACTCGACGTGAAAGCCGGCGACGATTTCCGACTCGCCCTCGGCCACGTCGAACGGCGCCCGGTTGGTCTCGGCCACGCCGGAAATCACATAGATGACGAACATCGGCAGCAACGGCAGCCAGTTCCACGACAGGACGCCCAGCCCCCAGTCGGCAAAGCGCCCCTGCCCCTGCACGTTCACGATTTCGACCAGATTGAGGCTGTTCGAAACCATCAGCACGCAGATCAGCGAGAAGCCCATCGAGATCTCGTAGGACACCATCTGCGCCGAGGCGCGCATCGCACCAATGAACGCGTACTTCGAGTTCGACGCCCAGCCGGAGAGGATGATGCCGTAGATGCCCATCGACGTGATGGCCATGATGTAGAGCAGGCTGGCATCGATATTGGCGAGAACGAGGGTGTCGTTGAACGGCACGACCGCCCACGCGGCAAGCGCCGGCGCGATCGCCAGCATCGGGGCGAGGATGAAGATCCCCTTGTTGGCGCCGCTCGGAACGACAATCTCCTTGAGCAGCAGCTTGAGGCCATCGGCAATCGGCTGGATCAGGCCCCACGGACCGACCCGGTTGGGGCCGATGCGCACCTGCATGTAGCCGATGACCTTGCGTTCGAAGTAAGTCAGATAGGCCACGCTCAGCATCAGCGGCGCAACGATCAGGACGATCTTGACCAGCGTCCAGACGGCCGGCCAGGCCCAGCCGAAAACGCCTTGCCCGAGATTCATCAGTGCGTCCATTTATGCACGCTCCACGGAAATGAGGCCGGACATGTCGCCCAGGCCGGCGGTGGCCTCGTGGGCTGCCGCCACACGGACGCACTCAGCCGGCACGCCGCGATCGACGCTGACCGTCAATAGCGCCTCGCCCGCCCCTTGGCGGACACGCACGCGGTCGCCGGCGGCGAGGCCCAGCTTGGCCAGCAGGGCTTCGTTCATGCGCGCCGTGGGCACCGCCGAATCGGCTGTCTGCCGGAGCGCTGGTGCGCGCCGCGCAATCGGATCGGCGAAATTGACCGGCACGTCGGCAATGCGCTGGATCCCGCCCGCCGGTGCCGATTCGAGGTTGATTGCAACGCCGCTTAGCCCGTTGTCGAGGCCGGCGACGAATTCGGTGCCCTTGCCGATCGCCTCGTCGCGTACCGCTTCGCTCGACTCGTAGGCAAAGCCGTCGAGGTTCAGCACGTTGCCGAGCACACGCAGTACCTTCCAGGCCGGACGGCAATCACCGTGCGCCTTGACGACGCCGGTGAAGCTCTGCGCCCGCCCCTCGGTGTTGACGAAGGTGCCGGATGTCTCGGTGAAAGGAGAGATCGGCAGCATCACGTCGGCGTATTCGAGGGCCGGCGCGTGCTTGAAGGCCGACATGAAGACGACCAGACCGGCCTGCCGGAGCGCACCGACCGCCAGTTGCGGATTGGCGCAATCGAATTCCGGCTCGACCCCCATCAGGACATACGCCTTGCGTGGCTGCTCGAACATCGTCCGGGCGTTGGCACCGGTGGGCAAGGCCCGGACGACATGGCCGCCGACCGTATTGGCGCCCTCGCCGAGAAAACCGACCCGGGCGTTGATCAGCGTTCCCAGTTCGACCGCCAGCGCATGCAACTGGGTCGCCTGCGCGGACTGGGTTGCCGCGTTGCCGAGGAAAATGACGCGCTTTTCGCCGTCGACCAGGCTTTGCGCGATGCGCCGCGTGGCTTCACTGCCTGCCGCACCCTCCAGGCCTGCCGGGATGGCCACACCCTTGATCTCGGCAACGGCCTTGACCACCGCCGCGAGCGTCTTCGCCAGGTCGGCCGGCGCCACGGCCAGGTTCGCATGCAGCTTGATCAGTTGGTCGTCACCGCCCAGCCCGATCAGGCTGACCCTGGTGCCCTGCTTGGCAGCCTGCCGCAGGCGCTGGGCGAGCAGCGGATGGTCCTTGCGCAGGAACGAGCCGACCACCAGCGCGGCGTCGAGATCCTTGATCTCGGCGAGGCGCAGGCCAAGCCACGGTGCACCGGCACGCCTGCCGTCGGTGCCGAAATCGATCTGGCGCGGACGGAAATCCATGTTGCTGCTGCCTAGGCCCTTCATGACCTTGGCCAGCAGGTACAGTTCTTCCAGCGTCGACGACTGGGCGGCAAGCGCCGCCACGGCGTCGCCGCCGTGCTCGCGCGCGATGTCCTTGAGTCCGTGCGCCACGTAGTCGAGCGCGACGTTCCAGTCGACCTCGCGCCATGCGCCACCCTGCTTGACCATGGGCTTGACGAGCCGGTCATCTGATTCGAGGGCCTGGTAGGAGAAACGCTCCTTGTCGGAGATCCAACATTCGTTGACCGCCTCGTTTTCGCGCGGGAGAACACGCATCACCGTGTCGTGCTTGACCTGGACCACCAGATTTGCGCCGACCGAATCGTGCGGGCTGATCGACTTGCGCCGGTGCAGTTCCCAGGAACGGGCGGTGTAGCGGAAGGGCTTGGAAGTCAGCGCGCCGACCGGGCACAGGTCGATCATGTTGCCCGACAGTTCGGAATCGACCGTCCGCCCGAGGAAGGTGGTGATCTCGGAATGCATGTTGCGGTTGGCCATGCCGAGTTCCATGATGCCGGCGATTTCCTGGCCGAATCGCACGCAGCGGGTGCAGTGGATGCAGCGGCTCATCTCCTCCATCGAGACCAGCGGGCCGACGTTCTTGTGGAAGACGACGTGTTTTTCCTCGCTATAGCGGCTCTTCATCGGGCCGTAGCCGACCGACATGTCCTGCAACTGGCACTCGCCGCCCTGGTCGCAGATCGGGCAATCGAGCGGGTGGTTGATGAGGAGGAATTCCATCACCCCCTTCTGCGCCTTGATCGCGAGGTCGGAGTGGGTGAACACCTTCATGCCGTTGGTGACCGGCGTCGCGCAGGCCGGCAGGGGCTTCGGCGCCTTCTCGACCTGCACCAGACACATGCGGCAGTTCGCGGCAATCGAAAGCTTCTTGTGGTAGCAAAAATGCGGAATGTATACGCCCAGCTGGTGCGCGGCATCCATCACCGTGCTGCCATCGGGTACTTGCGCCTTCTTGCCGTCGATCTCGATTTCTAGCATGTCGCTACCTTGTAGCCAGTTCTTTCGTATCTGTCGCCTGAAAGGCTTCCGTCAGGCCTGGACCTTGTGGAAACCGCTGCCTGCCCACTGCACATCCTTGGGAACCAGGCAGGTCTTGTGTTCGATGTGGTATTCGAATTCGCTGCCGAAGTGCTTGAGGAAGCTCTGCACCGGCAACGCGGCGGCATCGCCGAGCGCGCAGATGGTGCGGCCCATGATGTTGCCGAGGACGCTGCTGAGCAGATCCAGATCTTCCGCCTTGCCCAGGCCGTTCTCGATGCGATGCACGACCTTGTACATCCACGCCGTGCCTTCGCGGCAGGGCGTGCATTGCCCGCAG
>Ga0105090_10001604_pt1 | contig 12285 bp, 12 predicted proteins | sample PPLLak3March2015_FD_79110 | JGI IMG/M metagenome (GOLD analysis project Ga0105090, IMG submission 79110) | Freshwater sediment microbial communities from Prairie Pothole Lake near Jamestown, North Dakota, USA - PPLs Lake P7 Core (1) Depth... | ecosystem: Environmental > Aquatic > Freshwater >... | reverse complement strand
CGTGGGCCGGAGAACGCGGGTGACGCCATCGCGCTACCGCAGCCGACTTCGCACGCCGGCCGATCGAAGAGCAAAGACCGCAACAACAGACAGCTATGCGCCGCAAGCAGACTTCAGCAACCTGACCGAAGCACGCGGTTTCGTCCGGCTTAGCTGACGCGCTTGCGCTGCGGCCAAGGCTTCCAGCGGCGGTGGACCCACCACCATTGCTCGGGCCGGCGCACGATCAGCAGTTCCAGCGCGCGGTTGAACTCGCGCGTGGTCAGCCGGATGGCCTCGTTGGCGTCGGCGTCTTGCACCGCATGGATCGGCGGCTCGAAGCGCAGCACGTGGCTGCCATCGGACTCGCGCCAGCACGAGGCCGGCACCACCGGTGCGCCGGTGCTCAGCGCGATCACGCCCAGGCTGCGGAAGGTGCCGGCCGGGTGGCCGAAGAACTCCACCAGCACGCCGTCCTTGCGCTGCGCATGCTGGTCGAAGGGGAAGACCACCAAGTCACCGGCACCCAGGCGGTCGAGGATGGCATCGAGCCCGCCGCGCTTGGGCAGCACGCCGAAGCCGGCCTTGCGGAAGCGCCGCGTCACCAAGCGATCCAGCCATTCGGGGCGGATCGGCCGGCGCACGAAGTGGAAACGGCCGTTGGCCTGCGGGAAGCTCGCCAGCCCGGCGCTGGTGGCCACCTCGAAGTTGCCGAAATGCCCGGTCAGGATCAGCACGCCCTTGCCCTGCGCATGCGCCGCCAGCAGATCGTCCAGGCCCTCGACCCGCACCATCGCCAGCTTGCGTGCGCGCGACAGCCACGGATACCACAGGAACTCCCACAGCAACCGCCCCAGGTGGCCGTAGTGGGCCTGTGCCAGCCGGGTGATCTCGGCTTCGTCGGCGGTGTCGCCATAGACGAGCCGAAGGTTGTCCAGCACCACCTGCCTGCGCATCGGCAGCAGCCGGTACAGCAGCCGCGCCCGCCAGGACGGCTCGGCCCGTGCAGGCCGAGCCAGCGCCATCGCCGTGGCCTGGCTGCGGTCGTGTGTCAATGACAGGTCGATGCCGCTGAAGCGGTGCCGGCCCAGCGCACGCTGCGCCGCATCGCTCAGCACCACGGTGGGTGCGCCGTAGCCGTCGCGGGCGACCGAGAAATCCACCGGCCCCAGCGCACCGAGCGCGGCTTCCTTCGGGAACAGCTTGACGCAGGCTTCCTTGGCGGCGAAGCGGGCCGCCAGGCTGGCGGCGCGGCCCGGGCCGTCACCGGCGTCGGCCAACTCCTGCGCCGAGAAGAACGCGCCCAGTTCGTCGGCCGGCGTCTCGGCCAGCAGCCTTTCGATGCGGGCGATCTCGACCGTGTCGACACCGCAGTGCGCGCCGCCGGGCGGGGCCGGCAGGGCGCGCGTGTCGGCGTTCACGCGCGGCCGGCGCGCAGCAGGCAGGCGGCATTGGTGCCGCCGAAGCCACGCGACATCACCAGCGCCACGTCTGATCGCGGCACCTGTGCGGTGGCGCTGGCCGACAGCGCCGGTGCATCGGCGTCCTGTGCGCCCAGGCCGGCGATGCCCGGCACCATGCCGGCGCGCAGCGCGGCCACTGCCAGCACGGCATCCATCAGCCCGGCCGAGGCCAGCAGGTGGCCGAAGGCCCATTTGAAGCCAGTGACCGGCGGCAGGTCGGGGCCGAATACCTGGGCCAACGCACGCGCCTCGGAGCGGTCGGAATTGGGCGTGCCGTTGCCGTGCGCCACCACCATGCCCACCTGCGCGGGCTGCAGCCCGGCATTGGCCAGCGCGGCGCGGATCGCGCGCACCAGGCCATCGCCGTCGTCGCGCACCGGCAGCAGGCCCAGGCCTTCGCCGGCACTGCCGAAGCCCAGCATCTCGCCGAGCACGGCGGCACCGCGCTCCTGCGCGGCGGCCTCGGTCTCCAGCGTCAATGCGGCAGCGCCCTCGCCCATCGTGCTGCCGTCGTGGCGCGCGTCGAAGGGGCGCAGCCCTTCGGCCGACAACAGGCCGAGCTGGTGGTAGTAGAGAACGGTTTGCGGCTCGATCGGTGCCTCGTGTGCGACCACCACAGCGCGCGTGCACTCGCCGGCGCGCAGCGCGGCCGTGGCCTCTGCCAGCGCCAGCAGGCCGCTGATGCTGTGGTGGGTGATGCAGGCGTTCGGCCCCTTCAGCCCCTGGCGGATGCCGACATGGCCCAGCACGTTGTTCGGCAGCGAGCGCAGCAGCCACAGCGGGTTGACGGTGGCTGCCAGTTCCTGGCCGAAGGCCTTCAGCTCTCCCTTGGCGGCAGCGATCAGCGGGAAGTAGTCGTACTGGTTGCCGAAGGCGCCGCCGCCCGAGCCGACGAACACCCCCGTGCCGTCGGCAAAGCGCTCGGCGCCGGCCTCGTCCAGCGTGGCACGCCAGCCGGCGAAGCCGGCCTGCTCGATCGCCTGGTCAGCTGCGTACAAGCCGAACACGTCGCCGCGGCGGATGTGCTTCAGCAGCTTGCGGTCGCCGGTGAGCTTGCCGGCGTTGTAGTCCTGCACCTCGGCGGCAATGCGCACCGGCCAGCCTTCGGCGTCCCACTGGGTGATCGGTCCGATGGCCGAGCGGCCTTCCAGCAGCGCGGCCAGGATCGCGTCCGGCGTCTGCCCGGCGCCGCAGATCGCGCCGCCGCCGGTGATGAGGATGCGTGGTGAGCTCATAGCAGCGCCTCCACGTCATCGGGGTGGCGGAAGGCCAGGCAGCTGTTTGATCCGCCGAAGCCCAGCGAGTTGGACAGTGCCACGCGGATGCGGCGCTGGCGCGGCGCATCGCGCACCACGTCGACATCGCAATCCGGGTCCAGCTCGCGCAGGTTGGCATTGACCGGCAGCGTGTCGTGGTGGATGGCCAGCGCGCAGACCACGGCCTCTACCGCGCCGGCCGCGGCGATCAGGTGGCCGGTGACGCTCTTGGTGGAGCTGACCGCCAGCTTGTCGCGCGCCTCGCCCCACACCGCCTTGACGGCGGCGCATTCGCTGCGGTCGTTCATCGGCGTGGAGGTGCCGTGCGCGTTCAGGTAGTTCACTTCGTGTAGCGTTGCGCCGGCATCGGCCATCGCCTGGCGCATCGCCTGGATCGGCCCGTCGCCGCTGGGGTGCGAATCGGTGATGCGATAGCTGCTGAGCGAGTTGCCGTCGCCGGCCAGTTCGGCATAGATGTGCGCGCCTCGCTTTCGCGCCGCATGCCACTCTTCCAGCACCAGGAAGCCCGCGCCTTCGCCCAGCACGAAGCCGTTGCGCGTGGCATCGAAGGGGCGGCTGGCGCGCTCGGGCGCGTCGTTGTCGGGCGACACCGCGTTCAGCAGGCAGAAGCCCGCCAGGCCGACCGGATTGATCATCGAATCGAAGCCGCCGGCCAGCACGCAATCGGCCTCGCCGCGGCGGATCAGCTTCAGTGCCGTGCCGACCGCCTGGCCGCCCGAGGCACAGGCGGTGTGCACCGAGCTGGAATAACCGCGAATGCCGAACACCCGTGTCAGCAGCGCCGCGCCGCCGGCAGAGCTGCTGCGGCAGAAGACCATCGGGTCGGCCGCCGAGCCCAGAGCCGACAGCAGCCGCCCCGGCTCCAGCTCACCACTGGGCGCGGCGTCGGCCTGCACCTGGGCCAGCTCGTCGTAAGTGACGCCCATCATGCCGGTGCCGACCACGCAGCCCCAGCGCTCGGCCGTGGCTTCAGTGGGCCGGATGCCGGCATCGGCGAAGGCCTGTGCCGCGGCCACCAGCGCGAAGCGGTGCGAGCGGTTGGCGAACTTGATCAGCTTGCGGTCGCCCAGCGCCTGCAGCACGACGGCGTCGGACAGGCCCTTGACCTCGGCCGCGATGCGCACCGGAAAGCCGCTGGCGTCGAAGCTGGCGATGCGCCCGGCGCCGCTGCGCCCGGCCAGCAGCGCGGCCCAGGTGCTGGCGACATCGTTGCCCACCGGTGTGACCAGGCCCAAGCCGGTGATGGCGACACGGCGCTTGGCACTCATGCGGCGCCCCGCGGCGTGATTTCGATGCGCGCCGTGGCGACGGTCTTGTCGTCGTTGCGCGCGCTGACCTTGAGCCGGGCGCGCTGCGCGTCGATGTCCTGCAGCACGACTTCGAGCTGCAGCTGCGCGCCGGGCGCGGTGAACGAGCGGATCTTCACCTGACTCACCTTCTGTGTGACGAGCGGACCGGCGGCGGCCAGCGGGGCCGACTGCTGCGCCAGCTGCAGCGACAGCGTCGCCAGCGCATCCATCAGCAGCGTGCCGGGAAACACCGGCCGGCGCGGGAAATGGTCTTCGAAATAGGGCGCGGCTTCGGGCACCTGCAGCACGGCCGACAGCCGCTCGCCCGGCACCGCCTGCAGGTCCTGCAGCACCGGCTCCGGCACGCCGCCGAAGCGGCCCGGCGCCGCACCGGCGCCCAGCAACGTGTGGAAATCGGCGCGCAGCGCGTGCGGGTCATCGAACTCGTCCATCGGCAGCATCGGGCCGACGCTGTCCTGCAGCTCCAGCGCCAGCCGGCCGTCGACGAAGGCCTTGCCGCTGTAGGCCACGGCCTCGGCATCGCAGCGCTCGATGTCGGCCTGCAGCTGCAGCGTGCAGCCGGGCTGGGGCAGGGCGTGGTAATGCACCGCGTTGGCCAGCCCGGCCACCGGCCGGTGGGCGAAATCCAGTTGCGCCATGGCCGACCAGGCGGCCAGCTGGCCCACGGCCTCGGCCATCAGCGACGCGGGAAAGTGCGCCCCCAGCGGCACGCCGAAGTGCCCCTCGACGCGGCCGCCTTCGCGGCGCGTGATGCGATCGACGAAAGAGAAGCTGCGGAAGCGCCCGCTCATGACCGCCGGCTGGGCCGCGAAGGGCTCAGCCCTGCGCCGCGCGCTGCGCGCGGATCACGACCTTGCAGAAGGTCTCGGTGGTGAACAGGCGCGGCACCTCGCTGGCCTTCAGCGGGGTCTTGATGCGATCGGCCGGCACCTCGCTGAGGAAGTCGCGCAGCCGGGCCAGGCCGGCCTCGGTGACGATGCCCTTCGATTCGAATTCCGCTTCGGGCAGCGGGCCGCGCGCGTCCTCGACGATCTTGCCGCGCGGGATCTTCACGCCGAAGCCCTTTTCCAGGCGGAACACCAGGTCGAGGAAGTCGATCGATTCGGCGTCCAGGTCCTGGATCAGCGAGGCCTTGGGCGTCACCTCGTCGAGCTCGCAGCCGAGCGCGTCGGAGACGATCTGCGCCACCTTCGGAAACACCGCATCGATCTCTGCCTGGCTGATTGCCTGTTCTGACATGGGGAGTCCTCTTTCAGTCATTCCATCTTGAAGCCGCCGTCGACGTGCAGCACCTCGCCGGTGATGTAGTCGGCGAAACGTGACGCGAGGAACCACACCGCGTGGGCCACGTCCTGGGCCTGTCCGTAGCGCTTCATCAGGATGCGCGCCTTGATCTGGTCATCGGCGAGGTCGCGCACCTGCTGCGACATCTCGGTCTCGATCACGCCAGGGGCAACGCAGTTTACCGTGATCTTGCGCGACGCCAGCTCCACCGCCATGGCCTTGGTGAAGGCGTTGATGGCGCCCTTGCTGGCCGCGTAGTTGGCCTGGCCGCGGCCGCCTTTTTCGCCGGCCACCGAGCTCAGGTTGACGATGCGCCCCGAGCGCTTGGAGATCATGTGCCGCACCACCGCACGGGTGACGTTGAACACGCCGCCGACGTTGGTGTCCAGCACCGCGCGGATGTCCTCGTCCTCGAGCATGCCGAGGATGTTGTCGCGCACGATGCCGGCGTTGTTGACCAGTACGTCGATGCGGCCGCGGCTGTCGACGACGCGCTCCACCGCCGCGGTCACGGCCTCGGCGTCGGCCACGTCGACCTGCATCGCCTCGGCCTGGCCGCCGACAGCCTGCACCGCGGCCACCACTTCCTGCGCCGCGGCCTGGTTGCCGCGGTAGAAGAAGACCACGTCCATGCCGTCGCGGGCGAACAGCTCCACCACCGCGCGGCCGATGCCGCGGCTGCCGCCGGTGACCAGCGCCACCTTGCCGGCCAGGCCCGAATCGATGTTCATGCGTGTATTCCGCTTCAGCCCGATATGGCGAAGCCGCCGTCGACGAACAGCGTGTGGCCGTTGATCATGTTGGCTTCGGGCAGGCACAGCAGGTACACGGCGCCGGCCACGTCCTGCGGCGTCAGCACCGGCCCGGCGGGGGTGCGTGCCTTGAAGGATTCGACCAGTTGCTCGCGGTTGGGGAAGTAGCTCAGCGCATCGGTCTCCACCACGCCGGCACTGACCGCGTTGACGCGGATGCCCGTGGGGCCCAGTTCCTGAGCCAGCGAGCGCACCAGCGATTCCAGCGCCGCCTTCGACGCGCCGATGAACGCATAGTTGGGCATCGCCCGGACCGAGCCCAGGCTGGACATGGCGATGATGCGGCCGCCCGCGCCCATCAGCGGCGCCGCGCGCTGGGCCAGCAGGTTCAGCGCAAAGGCGTTGGTCTCCATGCACCAGCGCCAATGCTTCAGCGTCATGTCCATCGCCGGCTTGAGCACGCCGCTGGCGGCATTGCTGATGACGATGTCCAGGTGGTCGAAGTGCTTGCGCAGCTCGGTGAAAAGCTCGTCCACGCTGTCCGGCTGGCTGACGCTGGCCTTGATGGCCACGGCGCGCCGGCCGAGCGCGCGGAACTGCGCGCAAAGGGCCTCGGCTTCCTCGTGGCTGTTGTAGTAGTTGACCACCACGTCGCAGCCGGCTTCGGCCAGCTTGGTGGCGATGGCCCGGCCGATGCCGCGCGCCGCGCCTGTGACCAGCGCGATGCGGCCGGCCAGGGGCAAGGCAGCTTGGGGGGAAGGGTCCGGGGAGGTGCTCATGGTCGGGGCGGCAGGAGGCGCCTTGCGGCGCGGATTGTAGGCCTTGGACCCCCGTAGGCCGCCTGCCGCGGAGTGGCCGAGCCGGCCGCCCTATCATGCGCCGCATCTGTCCGGCGCAAGGAGCGCCCGCGGGTCCGCCGCAGCCTGACGCCCACAGTCCCGTGCCGATCGACCCCGAGCCCCCACCGTCCCGGCGCAACCCGCTGGTCGACCTGCTGCGGCTGGCACGGGCCTGGCTGCACGGCGGTTGGCGGGCCACACGCGAGGTCGAGCCCGAGTTCTGGGCCAACCTGCAGGCCGAATTGATGACCGGCCGCCAGTGGCTGGATCGCGCCATCGTCATGCTCTGCGCGGCGGCCACTGGGTTGGTGGTGGTCGGCTTCACGCTGCTGGCCGAGGCAGCCAGCCACGCCCACGGTCTGATGCAGCAGTCGGGCGAGTACGGCCGCTATCTGATGCTGCTGTGGACGCCGCTGCTCACCTTCGCGTTGTTGTGGTGGACCCGGCGCTTCGTGCCGGGCGCGATGGGTTCGGGCATCCCGCAGGTGGTGCGGGCGCTCGAGGACGACCTGCAGCCGGCGCAGCGCAGCTGGCTGGTGTCGCTGCGGCTGTCGCTGCACAAAATCGGCCTGGTGTCCGGCGGGCTGCTGGCCGGCCTGTCGATCGGCCGCGAGGGGCCGACGGTGCAGGTCGGCGCCGGCGTGATGGGCGTGGCGCAACGCTGGTTGTCGCCGCGCTCCACCATCGATTCCCACGACCTGATGGTGGCCGGCGCCGCAGCCGGCATTGCCGCGGCCTTCAACACGCCGCTGGGCGGCATCGTCTTCGCGCTCGAGCAGCTGACGCGGCGGCGCGGCATCTCGCACAGCTCGCTGGTCATTGCGGCGATCGTGCTCGCCGGCCTGGTGGCGGTGGCCGCCTTCGGCAACGAGACCTACTTCGGCCGCCTCAGCGTGCAGCAGATGTCCTGGTCGCTGCTGGGCCCGGGGCTGATGGTGGCGCTGATCGCCGGGCTGGCCGGCGGGCTGTTCTCGCGCCTGATCGTGGTCTCCACCCGCGGCCTGCCCGACCGCTTCAGCCGCTGGCGCCGCGATCACCCGTTCCGCTTTGCCGGGGCCTGCACGCTGGGCGTGGCCGTGATCGGCCTGGTCACCGGCGGCGCCACTGCCGGAGCTGGTTACGCGCCCACACGGGCGCTGCTCGAAGGCCAGGGCGATCTGCCCGGCGTGTACACGCTGCTCAAGTTCTGCGCCACGTGGCTGTCGGCCTGGACCGGCGTGCCGGCCGGCGTGTTTGCGCCGTCGCTGGCCATCGGCGCGGGCATCGGCAACGATGTCGCGCTGTGGGCCGGGCTGGACAAGTCCGCGGCGATCCCGCTCATCGCGCTGGGCATGGCCGGCTTCCTGGCCGCCACCACCGGCGGGCCGATCACGGCCTTCATCATCGTCATGGAAATGGTGTCGGGGCAGGCCATGGTGCTGAGCCTGATGGCCTGCGCGCTGCTGTCCAGCGGCGTGGCGCGCCTGGTGGCCAAGCCGATGTACCAGGAGCTGGCCGACATGCTGCCGGTGCCTGCCGCCGAGGACAAGCCGCCTCGTTGGCCTGCCCGGCAGGACTCGAACCTGCGACCCCCAGCTTAGAAGGCTGGTGCTCTATCCAGTTGAGCTACGGGCAGCGGTACTGGCGCGCCAGATTCTAGAAGCGTCGAGTGCAAAGCGGGGCGCCGGTCCATGGGCAATGCGATGCCGGCCCGGACCGCGCGCCGTGGCGTACTGCCAAAAACTCACTTCGGATCGGCGCTGCCGTGCCGATATCCCATGAAACCAGTGGGTGGGCGGCCGTCATCGGCTGCGCCGCTGGCGCGATCTCACCCGTTCCACGCTGCCCACGACTGCAACCAACCAACATGCTCGTCACGATCAAACGCTGGCTCGGCTCGACTGCTCCGCAGATACCGGCCTGGAGCGACCTGTCTTCCTGGGCGCGCTCGAACCAATGGACCTTGCGCGCGGTGCGCGAGCCGGAAGGCTTCGTCGTCGAAGGCCGCAGCCACAGCTTTGCCTGGCGCCTGGAGTGGGGCCCGTCGCAGCGCTCCTACATCCACGGCGCCGAGCTGCGCATCCGCGCCGAACTGTCGGTGCCGCGCGAGTTGCAGGCATTGGTGCTGAACCGCGAGCTGATGGACTCGATGGAGAAGGCCGTCTTCGACCAGTATGTCGAAGGCGTGCAGACACGCATCGACACCACCACGCCGCCGGAGATGCGCTGGCTGGTGATGTTCCCGAAGCTGGCTACCGGCGAGCTGAAGTCGTTGCGCGACGGCTATGGGGCGCTGTCCAGCTTCAAGCCCTGGCTGCAACAATGGCTGGGCGGCGCGCTGTCGCCCGCGCTGGCGGCGCTGCCGACCTCGGCCGATCGCCCGCTGGTGCTGATGGTGGCGCGCCGCCGTCTGTGCCTGCGCACCGCCCTCGCCCACCCAGACCCAGCCGGCCTGGAAGCCTGGCTGCGCTTGTTCGAGTGCGCCGTGCAGGAGGCGCAACGCATCGCCCTGGACGAGATCGACACGCATTCGGCGAGCACGCAGCCCAGCATGTTCTCGGCCTCGACCATGCCGGCCGAAAGCGCGCGCCCCTGAGGCCGGCCCTCGACCGAGGGTGTCCAAATCGACCGGCGGCTGCAGCAACTGCAGGCCGCGCGGCGCGTTGAGGCGGGCCGCCGCGCCGGAGCACAATGAGGCAAACGCCTAGCTCCGCACGAGGACCCGCCCGATGCCGCTGATCAAGTACCTGACCGACATCCAGATCGAAGCCGGCGCGCGCCGGCTGCTGGCTGGCGAATGCCAGCGCGTCGGCATCAAGAAGCCGCTGATCGTCACCGATGCCGGCGTGCGCGCGGCCGGCGTGCTGCAGCAGGTGCTGGACGCGTTGCCTGCCGAGATGCGCGGCGCGGTCTACGACGGCACGCCGCCGAACCCGAACGAAAAGGCCGTGCGCGAAGCCGTGGCGCTGTTCCAGCAGCACGAATGCGACGGGCTCATCGCCGTGGGCGGTGGCTCGTCCATCGATTGCGCCAAGGGCGCCGCCATCGCGGCGCGCCACTCCGGGCCGCTGAAGACCTACGCCACCATCGAAGGCGGCGCGCCGCTGATCACCGACGCCTGCGTGCCGCTGATCGCCGTGCCCACCACGGCGGGCACGGGCAGCGAGGTGGCGCGCGGCGCCATCGTCATCCTCGACGACGGGCGCAAGGTGGGCTTCCATGCCTGGGCCCTGCTGCCCAAGGTCGCGATCTGCGACCCGGAGCTCACGCTCGGCCTGCCGCCGCTGCTGACCGCCGCGACCGGCATGGACGCCATCGCGCATTGCATGGAAACCTTCATGGCGCCGCCCTACAACCCGCCGGCCGACGGCATCGCGCTGGACGGGCTGGCGCGAGGCTGGGCGCACATCGAGCGCGCCACGCGCGACGGCGCCGATCTCGACGCGCGGCTGCAGATGATGAGCACCTCGGCCCAGGGCGCGCTGGCCTTCCAGAAGGGCCTGGGCTGCGTGCATTCGCTGAGCCATTCGCTGGGCGGTGTCAACCCGAAGCTGCACCACGGCACGCTGAACGCGATGTTCCTGCCGGCGGTCATCCGCTTCAATGCCAGCGCCGAATCGATGGTCAAGGAGCGGCGGCTGGAGCGCATGGCGCAAGCCATCGGCGTGGCCGGCGGCAGCGACGTGCCCGACGCCATCCGCGCGCTGAACCAGCGCCTGGGTCTGCCCGCCGGCCTGGCAGCGATGGGCGTGCAGCGCGACTGGTTCGACCGCATCATCGAAGGCGCGCTGGCCGACCATTGCCACAAGACCAACCCGCGGCTGGCCAGCGCGGACGACTACCGCGCGATGCTCGAAGCGTCGATGTAGGCCAACGGCGGCCTCAGCCACCCCACCCTGCCGCCGGATGCCGTAAGTGCACTGTTGTAGACATTGACAACGCCTGGTGGCGTTGTCATCATCTCCAACATGAAGGCGAGTGAACTGCTGCGCAGGCGGATCGTGTACGCCGACAACGCATTTGCGGAACTTGTGCTGTGGCAGTTGCCGGGCCCGCCGGATTCGTCTGCACATTGCTACAAGTACCGTCTGGCGTATGTGGTGGACGGCCGATGCGTGCTGCGCTTTGACAACGAGGCCGGCAAGGGCGACCACAAGCATCTTGGCGGCAAGGAGACGCGATATGCCTTCCGCTCGGTGGAGAAGCTGATCGCAGACTTCCAACGCGAGATCAGGAGATGGAACGATGCGAACCGTGACGCTTGAAGTGCGTACTCCAGAGGAGTCGATGGCCGATTTCGCCGGAACCTGGAATACCGGCAGGGCACAGCGCCATGCCCGGATCAGCTTTGCCACGCCCGAGCTGCTGTGGAAGGTGCTCAGCGCCAAGCGCTGGGAATTGCTGAAGGCGCTTTGTGGCGCCGGGCCGGTGTCGATCCGCGAGGCGGCACGCCGGGTCGGGCGCGACGTCAAGGCGGTGCATGGCGACGTCAGCGCGCTGGTTGCGGCGGGACTGCTGAACCGCGCCGAGGGCGGGGGCGTCGAGTTCCCCTACGAAGCCGTTAAGGTCGAGTTCCTGCTCCAGGCCGCATAGCCCACGGCCGCCGGCCACCCCCTGCAAGGAGAACGCAAATGCAGATGATCGTCAGCCCTCAAGGCGCCTCCTGCGGTGCCATCGTTCACGGCATCGACCTGAAGCGCGAGCTCGATGCTGGCCAGGTATCCGCGATCCGCGCCGCCTGGCTCGCGCACCAGGTGCTGGCTTTCCCGGACCAGGCACTGTCGCTGGACGACCTGGAGCGCATCGCGCTGCACGTCGGCCCCTACGGCAGCGACCCCTACTTCGGCAGCGTGCCCGGCCATCCGCACATCGCACAGGTGCGGCGCGATGCCGACGAGACGACCAAGATCTTCGCCGAGACCTGGCATTCGGACTGGAGCTTCCTGCCGGTGCCGCCGCAGGCCACGCTGCTGTACGGCAACGTCATCCCGCCGGTGGGCGGCGACACGCTCTTTGCCAACCAGTACGCTGCGTGGGAGGCGCTGTCGCCGGCGATGAAGGCGCTGCTGCAGGGCCAGCAGGGCATCCATTCGGCGCGCCGCGGCTATGCGCGCGACGGCATGTACGGCGAGCGCGACAAGGGCCGCTCGATGGCCATCCGCTACGACGACAGCGCCATGGCCACGCAGACGCACCCGATCGCACGCGTGCATCCGGAGACCGGCCGCACCGCGCTGTTCGTCAGCCCCGGCTACACCATCGGCATCGAGGGCATGGCCGATGCCGAAGCGCAGCCGCTGCTGATGGAGCTTTTCCGCCACCAGGTGCGCGACGAGTTCGTCTACCGCCACCGCTGGCAGCCGGGCATGCTGGTGATGTGGGACAACCGCTGCGTGGTGCAT
>Ga0105090_10001603_pt1 | contig 12288 bp, 12 predicted proteins | sample PPLLak3March2015_FD_79110 | JGI IMG/M metagenome (GOLD analysis project Ga0105090, IMG submission 79110) | Freshwater sediment microbial communities from Prairie Pothole Lake near Jamestown, North Dakota, USA - PPLs Lake P7 Core (1) Depth... | ecosystem: Environmental > Aquatic > Freshwater >... | reverse complement strand
GCCGCAAATTCGAATTCCGGGTCACCAAGGCTGACAGCCGGCGCATCATCACGCTGGAAATGAATGTCCTGGACCACTGATCGGGGTGCCGAGCGACTCTCCCGCTTCGGCAGGGGGAACTGAAGGGTGCCCGCCGCTTGCCGCGGGATACTTTTCGCCCTGCTGCTGGCCGTATTCTGCGCGTCTGCCAGCGGCGCCGACAGGGGCGCGGTCGCCGCTGGGCCCGAAGTCTGGTTGGTCACTTACGGCCCGGGCGAAATCTACTGGCAGCGGTTCGGCCACAATGCGATCTGGATCCGCCATCCTGAACTCGGCCTGGACCACGTGTTCAATTTCGGCTTCTTCGACTTCGCTCAGGAGGATTTTTTCCTGCGGTTCCTGCAGGGACGGATGCTCTATTTCTCGGCCGCGCAGCCGGCGCGCGACGAGTTCGCGGCCTACATCGACGAAAACCGCTCGATCAGGGTACAGCGCCTGGACCTGCGGCCCGATCAGGCAGCCGGGCTTACCGACTTCCTGTTGAGCGAGGTGCGGCCGGAGAATCGCGACTACCTGTACGACTACTACCGGAACAACTGCTCGACGCGGGTTCGCGATGCCCTGGACCAGGCGCTGGGCGGGAGCCTGTCGCGGCGGTATTCCGGAATTCCCGCCGCGCAAAGCTGGCGCGACCATACGCGGCGCCTGACGGCTGCCGACTTCTGGCTCTACCTCGGCCTGGAGAGTGCCCTCGGTGCGCCGGTGGACGCCCCGGCCGACGGCTGGAATGAGATGTTCATCCCGGAAATCCTGGCGACGGCCGCGGCCGGCCTGCGGGTCGAATCCGCGACAGGCCTGACGCCCCTGGTCGTGGAAGACGTCGTCCTGTATGACTCGACGCTGGAGCCCCCGCCCGCCACGCCGCGGGCGTGGTGGCCGCGCTACCTGCTGGGCTCCCTGGCGCTGGTCGGGCTGGCCTGGCTGCTGGCCCGCCGCGCGCCACCGTGGGTGGGCCCCCTGTTGGCGCGCTCCTGGCTTGCCATGACCGGCCTGGCCGGCATGATCCTGCTGTACTTCTGGTTCGGCACCGACCACTCGGTGGCCCGTCTGAATCTCAACCTGTTGGTTTTTTGCCCGCTGTGGCTGTGGCCGGCGTTCTTCCGCTCGGCCGCGGGGCGGACCTTGCCGCTGGTCGCGGGATTGTCCGCGCTGGCGATCCTGATGCCGTTCCTGCCGCCGTCGCAATACACCTTTGACGTGCTGGCCGCGTTCCTGCCGCTGAACCTCGCCGCGGCGATGACGGTCGATGCCCAGGCGCGGGCGCGAGTCCGGTGCCGCGGAGCCAGGAGCGTGCGCAGGATTTAGCCGGCCACCTGGGCCAGCAGCTCCGCCTGGTGTTCCTGCTGCAGGGAGTCGACGAGCAGGTCGAGATCGCCGCCCAGCACCTGGTCCAGCTTGTACAGCGTCAGGTTGATGCGGTGGTCGGTAACCCGGCCCTGGGGAAAGTTGTAGGTTCGAATCCGCTGTGAGCGGTCGCCGCTGCCGACCTGCAGCCGGCGCGACTCGGCTATTTCGCTCTGCTGGCGGGCCTGTTCCTGCTCCAGCAGGCGCGCGCGCAGCAGGGCCAGTGCGCGGGCGCGGTTCTTGTGCTGCGAGCGCTCGTCCTGGCACTCGACGACGATGCCGCTGGGCAGATGCGTGATGCGGATCGCCGAATCGGTTTTGTTCACGTGCTGGCCGCCCGCGCCCGAGGAGCGATACGTATCGACGCGCAAGTCGGCCGGGTTGAGGGCGACTTCCTCCACGTCTTCCGTTTCGGGCAGGATCGCAACGGTGCAGGCCGACGTGTGGATGCGCCCCTGCGACTCGGTGTCCGGAACGCGCTGGACGCGGTGGGTGCCGGATTCGAATTTGAGGCGCGAGTATGCACCCTGGCCGGCGATCCGCACGATGATTTCCTTGTATCCGCCGTGCTCACCCAGGCTGTGGCTCAATACTTCCACCGGCCATCCGCGGCTCTCGGCATATTTCTGGTACATGCGGAACAGGTCGCCGGCGAAGATTGCCGCTTCGTCGCCGCCGGTTCCCGCGCGGACTTCGAGAAAAATGTTGTTGTCGTCGTGGGGATCCCTGGGCAGCAGCAGCAGCTGGATGTCGCGCTCCAGCGACTCGAGCTGTGTCTGGTTGCTGCGGAGCTCCTCGTCGGCCATGGCCCGCAGCTCCGGATCAGACTCGCGCAGCATCTGGCGCGCTTCGTCCATCGACGCCTGCGCCTGCAGCCACTTGTGCCAGGAACGGGCGAGCGGTTCCAGCTGCGCATACTCCATCGAAAGCTGCCGAAAGCGGTTCTGGTCGGCCAGCACGTCCCGTTCGGAAAGCAGCAGGCCGATTTCCTCGTAGCGGCCTGCGACCTGCCGGAGGCGGTCCTGGATCGACGGCTTCACTCTGCGTCCTCCGGCCCTTCGCCGCGAAAAATCCGGTCCGCGGCCTTGAGCACCTCGTAGTCCCGGTCCTCGGCGGCCTCCCGCAACCGCTTGCTCGGCAGGTGCAGGATCTTGTTGGTGAGCGTGGCCGCCAACTGCTGCAGAACATCCCCCGGTTCCTGGCCGGCCTCCAGGCGCCGCAGAGCGCGCTCGGTCAGCTCCTGCTCGAACTCATGGGATTGTTCCCGGATGCGCTTCAGCGTGCGCCCGGCGCGAATCCCGTACAGCCAGCGCATGAAGGCCGCCACCGCCTCGTCGACCTCCGCCATGGCGATTCCAGCGGCTTCGTTGCGTTGCTGCATGTTCTCGTCGACCACCTGCTGCAAGTCATCGATGGTGTAGAGGTAGACATCCTTGAGGCGCGCGACCGCGGGTTCGATGTCCCGCGGCACCGCGATGTCCACCAGGAACATCGGGCGATGCCGCCGCCTGCGCAAGGCGGACTTCACGTCGCCTTTGCGAATGACCGGCTGGGGGCTGGCGGTCGAGCTGAACAGGATGTCCGCCTGAGGCAGCGCTTCACCCAGCCGGTCGAGCGTCATCGGGATCGCGTCGAATTCCAGCGCCAGCTCTTCCGCTGCTTCCCGGCTGCGGTTCAGAATCAGCAGGTTGGCGATGCCGTGATCCCGCAGGTAGCGGCCACAGAGCCGGATCATTTCTCCTGCTCCGATCAGCACCACGGTCTTGCTGCCGAGGTCGCCGAAGATCTGCCGCGCGAGCACGACCGCCGTATAGGCCACGGACACCGGGTGCTCGCTGATGCCGGAGTTGGTGCGGATCGACTTCGCCGAGGCAAACGTGTGCTGGAAGAGCCGATCCAGCACCGTGCCGAGGCTGCCGGCGTCGTGGGCCTGTTGCCAAGCCTCTTTCAGCTGCCCCAGAATCTGGGTTTCACCCAGCACCAGGGAGTCCAGCCCGCTGGCCACGCGGATCAGGTGGCGGGCCGCGTCCTCGCCCTCGTAGGAGTAGAAATGCTGATCCAGCTCCCCGGGAGGAATGCCATTCGAGCGGTGTATCCAATCGAGCACTGTTTGCTTGCCCGCGCGCGAGGACAGGCAGTAGATCTCCGCACGGTTGCAGGTGCCCAGTATCAGCACTTCCTCGACGCCGGGCAGCGCGCGCAACTGCTCGACCCGGGCGGCATACTCCGAGCGGGGTATGGCGACCCGTTCCCGGATCTCGATAGGGGCCGTGTGGTGACTGATTCCGATCGTAAAAAGAGGCATGGACAAAAAGTCTCGCGCTGCGGGCTGATTCTGCGGGTCAGGGGCCTGTTTATCAAGCCGCAGCGGAGCGTGTTGGCTTTTGGCTCCGGGCGGGATTGGTTCGGCGGCGGCAAACGCGTATCCTTTGTGCCCATGCATACGCTCCCCTCTCTCTTCCGCATCGCCCCGCCCGCACGGTGGCTGGCATGCTGCCTCGCCGCGTGCCTGGCGGCGGCCTGTGCGGTTGCGCCGGAACGGGATGAGGGGCGGGCAACCGGGCCGGACGATCCGGCGGTTGCCGGAGCGCAAGGCGCGTCGGGAAACGAGGCGCGCCGGGAGCCGACCAATGACGAGGTCATGTACCGGGTATTCGCGGCCGAATACCTGGGTGCCGAGGGCGACTTGCCGGCCGCCGTGGGCGAGTACCTGGAAGCCGCGATGCTTTCCGACGACCCCGAGATCGCCCGCCGCGCCACCCGCGTGGCCTTCGCTGCGGAGGCCTGGCAGCAGGCAGCCATGGCCGCCGACCGCTGGGCGGTGCTCGACCCGCAGAACGTCGCGGCGCACGAGTCGGCGGCCGCTGCCATGCTGACTGTCAACGACTATGTCGGCGCCGAGTTTCACGTGATGCAGATTCTCGACCTGATGAACGACTCCACCGATGGCTGGCTGCTGGTGTCGAATCTTCTGGCCCAGTCGTCGGACCCGGCCAGGGCCGACGCCACGCTCGAACAAATCCTGTCGCGCAGGGAAAAAGCCTCGAGCGCCGACGTGTTCTACGCGCGCAGCCAACTCGCGGTGCAGGCACGCAACCTGCAGCAGGCCTTCGAACTGGCGCGACGCGCGGTCGAAAGCGACCCTGAACGGATCGAGTTTCTCACCTGGGCGGGCCGGCTGGCGCTCAATCTCAAGTTGCCGGAAACCGGGCTGGAGTATATTCGCCGGGCCTGGGAACTCGAGCCTGACGACCACGACCTCGCGCTGGCCTACGCCGACCTGCTTGCGCGCACCGGCGACGTCGAGGGCGCGCGCACGGTCATGCGGGAGATGGAGCAGACGCCCGACGTGCTCCTGTCCAGGATCCTGTTCGAGCTTGCGGCATCCGAGAGGGCGACGGCCGAGGAGCTTTTCAAGGCCTTCGACGCCACGGATTATGCAGACCTCGTGGAGAAGTCCTTCTACCAGGCCCAGGCCGCGGAAGCGCTGGGCTACGGACAGCGCGCCGTCGAACTCTACGGACAGGTCGAAGGGGGCGAGCGGGCACTCGCTGCAGCCCTCCGGCGCGCCGAGTTGTTGGCCCAGCAAGGGAACATGGAGCAGGCGCGCAGTGAGCTGGCGGAGCTGCGGCTGCAGCCGAGCGAACTGGCGGTCGAAGAGAGCTGGCTTGCCGAAGCCAGGATCCTGCGCGAAGCCGGGGACCGTGACCAGGCCTTCCGCGTGCTGGACCATGCGGTCCGGGAAATGCCCCGGTCCGTTCCGATCCTCTACACCCGGGCACTGCTCGCCGCCGAACTCGGATGGGTGGATACCGCTGAGCAGGACTTGCGGACGGTGCTGGCCAGGGAACCGGAAAATGCCGCCGCGCTGAACGCCCTCGGCTATACCCTGGCGGACCAGACGGAACGCTATGACGAGGCCGAGGCACTGATCCGCCAGGCCTACATCCTGCAACCCAACGAACCGTCCATTATCGACAGCATGGGGTGGATCGCCTTCAAACAGGGCCGGTACGACGAGGCCGAAGAGTTCCTGCGGCGCGCATGGAAACTGGACCGCAACCCGGAAATCGCCGCGCACCTCGGAGAGGTCCTGTGGACGAGCGGTCGCAAGGAGGACGCGGTTAAGGTCTGGCGCGAGGCGCAAGAGGTCGACAGCCAAAATCCCGTCCTGATGGAAACACTGGAACGGCTGGGCGTTGTTTTCTAGGCTGCAAAGTCGGGTTTTCCCCGTGGCGAGAACGATCGGAGGCGCGGCGCGGCTGCTGCCGGTTTTTGCGGCCATCCTGCTGGCGGCTTGCGCCGCGGTGCCGCCTCTCGACAGCGAGCAGCGCGCCCGCGCACCCCTGTACGAACAGCGGCTCGCCCGGTTGAGCACGGTCGAATCCTGGGCCCTGGAGGGGCGCCTCGCGGTCAGCGACAAGGCCGAGGGCGGCAGCGGTCAGCTCAGTTGGCGCCAGCACGACGGCAGCAGCCGCATGGACTTTTACGGCGCCCTGGGCCGGGGAGCGTGGCGTCTCGTGGCCGATGCGAGCGGCGCGGAGTTGGAGTTTGCGGACGGCACGCTGCATCGCGCCCGGTCAATCGATTCGCTGGTGCGCCGCCACGTGGGTTGGGACGTGCCGGTCGAGGCGCTGGCCTGGTGGGTGCGGGGACTCGCGGCCCCCGGCAGGGTCCAGCAGCGCCTTCTGGACGAAGAGGGCAGGTTGACCGAATTGCGCCAGAACGGCTGGAACATCGAGTTCGGGCGCTATGGTCCCGTGAACGGCCTGGGTGGTGGCGTGACCATGCCGCTGCGCATGACTGCCCGTCAGGCGGACCGCACGGTGAAGCTCGCTATCCGCAGGTGGGAGCTGCCCGACGCAGATGGCACGATCGACTGAACGCCCTGCCACCTGGCCCGCACCGGCGAAGCTGAACCTGTTCCTGCACGTCACCGGTCGGCGGCCGGACGGCTATCACGAGCTCCAGACGCTCTTCCAGTTGCTCGACTGGGGCGATGAAATTCGCGTCCAGGCCACCGCCGTTCCGGCCATCCACCGGGAAGCGGCGGACTATTCCGTAGCCGAGGATGCAGATCTCGCCGTGCGGGCGGCGCGCCTGCTCCAATCTGAATGTGGCTGTCGAAGCGGCGCGAGAATCCGGGTGCTCAAACGCATACCGCTGGGTGCCGGGCTGGGCGGCGGCAGTTCGGATGCCGCGACCGTGCTGCTGGTGCTGAATCGCCTCTGGAATTGCGGCCTGACCCTGCCCGAACTGGCGGGTCTGGGTGCCCGGCTCGGCGCGGACGTGCCGGTCTTCGTCCATGGCCGCAGCGCCATGGCTACCGGTATCGGCGAACGGCTTCAGCCCGTCCACATCGGGCGGCGGCACTATGTGCTGGTGTTACCGGAGCTGGCCATCTCCACCGCGGCCATTTTCGCAGACCCCGATCTGGCCCGTGACTCGACACCCATCAGCCTGGCCGATGCCCTGGCCGGCGATGGCCGCAACGACTGCGAGGCCGTGGTCAGGAAGAGGTATCCACAGATGGCCGGGATCATGGCTTCGCTCGAGCGCTGGGGACGGCCGGTCATGACCGGCACCGGCAGCGCCATTTTCCTGCCGATGGAGAGCCGGGAACGGGCAATCCACGCAACACGGGAAATGAAAACTTTATATAATGTGCGCGCCGTCACCGGGTTGGACTGCTCGCCCGTGCACGAAATGCTCGACGCGGACGGTCCATGAACTATACTTGCGGTTCCAAATTGCTGGGACGTCGCCAAGCTGGTAAGGCACGGGGTTTTGATCCCCGCATTCGCAGGTTCGAGTCCTGCCGTCCCAGCCACTCCGGTTTTTCCGTTGGGGCGAACAAGAGACGGGGCTGAAGGGTGTCGACAACATCATCATTGATGGTTTTTTCGGGCAATGCCAACCTGAGGCTCGCGAGCAGCATCGCTCACGAATTGAATGTGCCCATGGGCAAGGCAGTGGTCGGCCGCTTCAGCGACGGTGAGGTCATGGTCGAGGTGATGGAAAACGTCCGTGGCCGCGATGTGTATGTGATCCAGCCGACCTGCGCCCCCACCGCGGATAATTTCATGGAACTGCTGGTCATGATCGACGCGATGAAGCGAGCCTCGGCCGCCCGCGTGACCGCGGTCATACCGTATTTTGGTTATGCCCGCCAGGACCGCCGGCCCCGCTCGGCGCGCGTGCCGATCACGGCCAAAGTCGCCGCCACCATGATCTCGGCGATGGGCACCGACCGCGTGGTGACGGTCGACCTGCACGCCGATCAGATCCAGGGCTTCTTCGACATCCCGGTCGACAATGTTTATGCATCGCCCTTGACGCTGGCGGACATCTGGCAGCGCCAGGGGCGCGAGGAGATCGTGGTCGTTTCACCCGACGTCGGCGGCGTGGTCCGGGCGCGCGCCATCGCCAAGCGCCTGGATGCGGACCTGGCCATCATCGACAAGCGCCGCCCGCGCGCCAACGTGGCAACGGTGATGAATATCATCGGCGACGTGGAAGACAAGTGCTGCGTCCTGGTCGACGACATGGTCGATACGGCTGGCACCCTGTGCTCGGCGGCGGGAGCCCTGAAAAAGGAGGGCGCCAGGCGCGTGGTGGCCTATTGCGTGCACCCTGTGTTGTCGGGCCCGGCCGTCGACAACATCACGAAGTCGGAGATGGACGAGCTGGTCGTGACCGATACGATCCCGCTCAGTGAAGCGGCGCAGCGCTGCGCAAAGATCAGGCAGCTGTCGATCGCGCAGATGCTGGCGGAGACGATTCGGCGCATGGCGCACGGGGAATCCGTCAGCTCCATGTACGTAGATTAATGTCCGCAACTTCTGCCTGGCGATAAGCACCCTTCGGCCCCGCAGATGCCGGGCCTGCCCGCGCAGAACACGCTGCAACACATCCCTGTTCGCTCGAAGCCCGTTCCCTACGGGCTACGGTTCTGCCCGGGCAGGCCCGGCATCTGCTAACGCCCTGGCAACTCACCCGTCCCGTAAGCATGCGGGCGCGCCTACGCGTCGATGGGGCTGCCTTCTTCTGTATCGAAAAAAACTGGGTTACAATAGGCGGCTTTGTTTTTTGGCGCCTGGCCTGGTCGCGGGTCTGGATTTCGCTCTGTCAACGTATAGAAGAGGTTTGAAATGTCCGAGAAAACCACCATCATCGCGGAATTCCGGGAGGACGTGGGGAAAGGTGCGAGCCGCCGCCTGCGCCACGCCGGAAAGGTGCCCGCGGTCATCTACGGGGGGCACCGTGATCCGGTCGCGCTGACCCTTCAGCAGGCCGAGTTGCTGCACATGACGGAAAAAGAATCCTTCTACGCCAGCATTCTCGATATCAAGGTCGGAGATCGCACGCAGCAGGCGGTCGTCCGGGACATGCAACGCCATCCCTTCAAGCCGATCATCATGCACATCGACTTCATGCGGGTTTCCGCGGAGGAGATTCTGCGCATGTCGGTGCCGATTCACTTTATCGGCGAAGAGTTGTCGCCGGCCGGCAAGGCGTCTGGCGTTGTGATCCAGCACCAGATGACGGAGGTTGAAATTGCGGCGTTGCCGCGGAATCTGCCCGAGTTCCTCTCCGTCGATCTCTCCCAGATAAAGGCGGGAGACGTCGTGATGCTGTCGCATATCCAACTGCCGGAAGGCGTGACGATTCCGGCCTTGACCGGCACGGGCGAGCGCCATGACTCGCCGGTGGCGAACGCAGTCCACGTCAGGGCTGACCAGGGGTCTGGCGCCGCGGCTGCTGCCGAGGCTCAGGCCGGGCTGGCAGGCGGGCTGGCAGGCGGGCTGGGCGAACCCGGCGCGGCAGCCGGCGTAAAAGCTCCGGCAGAAGGCGACGAGGGTGGCAAGAAGGAGTCCTGATCCCGTATCGCTGCCGGTCGGCCATGAAGAACTGGGTCCCGTCACTACCCGGGGCGCCGCCGTCGATGGTTCATGAGTACGCCTTTCCTCATCGTCGGCCTCGGTAATCCCGGCGCCCGCTACGCTGAAACCCGGCACAACGCCGGGTTTTGGTTTTTGGATCGGGTCGCCGCGCAGTCCGGGGCCCGCCTGCGGCTGCAGTCGAAGCTGCAGGCGGAAGTCGCCCGCGTGACGCTGCACGGTCATGACTGTCTGCTGGCCAGGCCAGTCACGTTCATGAATCACAGCGGACAGGCCGTGCGGGCGGTGATGGATTACTACGCGGCGGGTGCGGAATCCGTGCTGGTGGCCTATGACGAACTGGACTTGCCGCCGGGCGTGGCACGGCTGAAACAGGGCGGTGGTCACGGTGGCCACAACGGCTTGCGTGACATATTCCGCCACACCGCGGATCACAACTTCCTGAGGTTGCGTATCGGCATCGGCCACCCGGGGACGAGGGATGCGGTGACGGGTTACGTCCTCAGCCGTGCAAATGCGGAGCAGGAACGGCTGATTTTCAGCGCGCTGGATCGCGCCCTGGCAGTGCTCCCCGACCTGCTCGACGGTGATCTTGCCGATGCCATGAAGGAACTGCATACCATGAATGAAGATGGGATAGGGGCAAATGGGCTTTAATTGCGGCATCGTCGGACTGCCGAACGTCGGCAAGTCGACCCTGTTCAACTCGCTCACCAGCGCGGGAGTCGCGGCGGAAAATTACCCGTTCTGCACGATCGACCCCAATGTCGGGGTGGTCGAGGTGCCCGATACGCGGCTGAATGTATTGGCGGCGATTGTGCAGCCGCAGAAAATCGTGCCCACCACGATGGAGTTCGTGGATATCGCCGGTCTGGTGGCGGGTGCTTCGAAAGGCGAAGGGCTGGGTAACAAGTTTCTCGCCCACATCCGCGAGACTGACGCCATCGCCCACGTGGTCAGATGCTTCGAGAACGATGACGTGGTGCACGTTGCCGGGCGCCTGGATCCGATCGCGGATATCGAGATCATCAACACGGAATTGTCGCTCGCGGACCTCGAGTCGGTGGAGCGCGCCATCGACCGCACCGCCAAGCGCATGAAGGCCAACGATACGGAAGCGCGGGCACGCATGGCCGTGCTGGAAAAACTAAAGATCTGCCTGGACACCGGGCATCGGGCTCGCAACGTGCCTTTGGCCGACGAAGAGCGGCGACTGGTTTCCGACCTCCACCTTATCACTACAAAGCCCGTCATGTACGTGGCCAATGTGTCGGAGCAGGGCTTCGAGAGCAATCCTTACCTGGATGCCGTCCGCCGCAAGGCGGCTACCGAGAATGCCGAAGTGGTGCCCGTCTGCGCGGGCATCGAGGCGGAGATCGCCCGGTTGGACGAAATCGACCGCCAGGAATTCCTGGCGGAGCTCGGCCTGAAGGAGTCCGGACTCGCCCTTGTCATTCGGGCGGGTTACGCGCTGCTCGACCTGCTGACTTTTTTCACGGCCGGCAAGCGGGAAGTCCGGGCCTGGACCATCGAGGCCGGCGCCATCGCCGCCCAGGCTGCTGGACGGATTCATACGGACTTCGAGCGGGGCTTCATTCGCGCCGAAGTAACCTCCTACGAGGATTTCGTGGCGCTGGGCGGCGAGCAGGCGGCAAAAGAGGCGGGCAAGCTGAGGCTGGAGGGTCGGAACTACCTCGTTCGCGAGGGCGATATCATGCATTTCCGGTTCAACGTCTGAAACCAAAAGAGTTTTGAAAAATCGCAAATTTTGGGATATAAGCAATCCTGTCGCTTGAACTTTGGAGCCCGGGGGTTTCAGTTGTGGCGAGGAACACAGCTAAGGAGTCGGGCAGGCGCCGCAGGACGCCCACCGGCAGAGCAGGGAAGGAGTCGCCTGGGAGCTCCGGCCAGGCCCCGTCTGCGCAGGTGCAGGATAAGAACCGGACAAGTGCCGGCCAGTCGCGCAAGAACGGCGGCTGGAGAGAGATCGAGGCATTGCGCGAGAAGGCGGCGCTGAAGGCCTCGCTCGCGGATGTCTGGGACGAGAATTTCGACCTCGACGATGAGATCCTCGCTGAGCTCGACCACACGGCCGAATTTTTCACGACGCTGGAAGATCCGGAACCCGAGGAGTTCGTCGTCGACGACGAAGAAGAAGAAGAGGATGACGCCGACGAGTACTTCGACGACGACGAAGTCTGAATACTCCCCCCGCTTCAGGTTGACAGAGTAGTCCCCGTACGCCAAAATAAAGGGCTTGCCTGCAGGCGTCGTATCAAACGACGGTTTGCGGGCATTATTGCCCTTGGTGGCAGGACTAGGTTCTGGGTTCGGGTTTGGCGATCGGAGTTGGGTGATCTGGGCTTGGCGATCGGGGTTTGGCGATCGGGGGTTCGGCGTAGGGGAGGGGTACTCAAGCGGTCAACGAGGGCAGACTGTAAATCTGCTGGCTATGCCTACGTAGGTTCGAATCCTACCCCCTCCACCATTCTGACCGAAACCGCGCCCCGACCGCAGAGAATGACAGAATTTTTGACCGTGAGGCATTGGCCATCCAGGGCGGGTGTAGTTCAAAGGCAGAACCTCAGCCTTCCAAGCTGATGATGTGGGTTCGATTCCCATCACCCGCTCCATCAATTGGCATTTGGGGTGGTATTTGGAAGGGCGTTGGGGCGTTGGTGACTTTGGCAAAGGGTCTTTTGGGACGCAGCTCATGGGCGGAGCAGAACAGGCCCGCATAGCTCAGGTGGTAGAGCACTCCCTTGGTAAGGGAGAGGTCACTGGTTCGAGTCCAGTTGTGGGCACCATTATTGGAAACATTAGAAATTTCGGAAGAATTCAGCGGCTTTTTTGGGTGTGACTGCATATTTCGGAGACCGGCATGTCAAAAGCAAAATTTGAACGTACGAAGCCCCATGTGAACGTGGGCACGATTGGTCACGTGGATCATGGCAAGACGACGCTGACGGCGGCGATGACGAAGGTGTGTGCCGAGGCGCGTGGT
>Ga0105090_10001602_pt1 | contig 12296 bp, 10 predicted proteins | sample PPLLak3March2015_FD_79110 | JGI IMG/M metagenome (GOLD analysis project Ga0105090, IMG submission 79110) | Freshwater sediment microbial communities from Prairie Pothole Lake near Jamestown, North Dakota, USA - PPLs Lake P7 Core (1) Depth... | ecosystem: Environmental > Aquatic > Freshwater >... | reverse complement strand
TTTCGAGAGCTACGCCTTCGAGGTGCTCGACCGCGCCGCGCTCGCCGCGCGCGTGCCGGGCATCGGCGCCGATGTGGTCGGCGCCACCTACTGCGCGCTCGACGGCCACTGCAATCCCCTGCGGCTGCTGCGGGCGCTGCACGCCGCGTTTCTCAAGCGCGGCGGCGAGTACCTGCCAATGCACAAGGCGGAGCGGGTCGAGCGCGGCGCCGGGGGCTTCAGCATCGACGCCGGCGGCCGTGCAGTCACTGCCGCGCAGGTCGTGCTCACCGCCGGGCTGGGCAATGCCGTGCTCGGGCCGCCGCTCGGACTGCAGGCGCTGGTGCGGCCGCAGCGCGGCCAGGTGATCGTGCTGGAGCGTGTCCGCCCCTTCCTCGCCTACCCGATGGCGACCATCCGCCAGACCGACGAAGGTACGGTGCTGATCGGCGATTCGCAGGAAGAAGGCGGCTTCGACGAGTCGCTCAGGACATCGATCAGCGCCGTGCAGGCCGATCGCGCGCTGCGCATCTTTCCCGGGTTGCGCGACGTGCGCGTGAACCGCACCTGGACGGCGCTGCGCGTGATGAGTCCCGACGGCTTCCCGATCTACGAACAGTCGGCCAGCCAGCCGGGCGCGTTCCTCGTCACCTGCCACTCCGGCGTCACGCTGGCCGGCGCGCATGCGCTCGACCTGGCGCCGCACATTGCTGCCGGCGATCTCGGCCCCGACATGAAACCGTTTTCAGCGGAGCGACTGAATGAAAAGGCTGCCTGAGGCGCAAGCCAGCAGCATTCCGGTCACCATCGACGGCCGCCCGTTTGCCGCCCGCGCAGGCGACTCCGTGGCCGCCACGATGCTCGCGGCGGGCGTGACGGCGTGCCGCACCACGCCGGTGTCGGGCAGTGCGCGCGGCCCCTTCTGCATGATGGGTGTCTGCTTCGACTGCCTGGTGATGATCGACGGCCGGCCCAACCAGCAGGGTTGTCTCGTGCCAGTTCGCGAAGGCATGCGCATCGAGCGCCAGTCGGGCGCACGCCTCGCGGTCGACGCGATGAAGATGCAACCATGAGCCCGGCATCGAAATACGACGTCGCGATCGTCGGCGCCGGCGCCGCCGGTCTTGCCGCGGCGACGGAGTGCGCACGCGCCGGCCTGGCAACCGTGGTCTTCGACGAACAGCCTGCGCCGGGTGGGCAGATCTATCGCGCGATCACCACGACGCCGCTCACGAACCGCGACCTGCTCGGCCCGGACTTCTGGCATGGCGAGGGCCTGGTGCGCGAATTCGAACGCGCCGGCGCGACCTGGGTGCCGGGCGCAACCGTCTGGGCGGTGACCCGGTCGGACAACGGCTTCGAGATCGGCCTTTCGAGCGACGGCGCTGCGCGGCTGATCGAGACGAGGCAGGTGATCCTCGCCACCGGCGCGCTGGAGCGGCCGATGCCGATTCCCGGCTGGACCCTGCCCGGCGTGATGACCGCAGGCGCGGCGCAGATCCTGCTCAAGGCATCGGGACTGGTGCCGGAGGGTCGCATCGTCCTCGCCGGCACAGGGCCGCTGCTGTTGCTCGTCGCGGCGCAACTGGCGCGCGTGGGTGCGTCGATCGCCTGCCTGCTCGACACCACGCCGAGCGGCCAGTGGCGAGCCGCGCTGCCGCACGCGTTGGACTTTCTTGCCTCGCCGTACTTCGCCAAGGGACTTGCCATCCTGCGCGATGCGCGTCGCGCCGCCCGCATCGTCAAAGGCGTGGAACGCATCGAAGCGCTCGGCGAGGGTTCGCTGCAGCGCGTGCGTTACGTTGCCGATGGCCGCACTGAAGAGCTTCCCGCCGACCTGCTGCTGCTGCACCAGGGCGTGGTGCCGAACATCAACCTCGCCAACGCGATCGGCTGCACGCATCGCTGGGACGAGGCGCAACTGGCGTTTGCGCCGGTGGTCGGCGACTGGGGCACGAGTTCGGTGGCCGGCGTGGCGATCGCCGGCGACGGCGCCGGCATTGCCGGCGCGCGCGCCGCCGAGGCACGCGGACGGCTCGCCGGGCTGCAGGCGGCCCATGTGCTGGGTCGTCTCGACGCCGCGGCGCGCGACCGCGCGGCGGCTCCGGCGCGCGCTGAACTGGCACGCTTCAGCCGCGGCCGCGCCTTCGTCGACGCGATGTACCGGCCGGCCGATGCCTTCCGCATTCCAACGGGCGACACGATCGTCTGCCGCTGCGAGGAGGTGACCGCGCAGCAGGTGATCGACACCGTCAAGCTCGGCTGCACCGGCCCGAACCAGATGAAGAGTTTCCTGCGCTGTGGCATGGGACCGTGCCAGGGACGCCTGTGCGGGCTGACGGTCACCGAACTGATCGCCCGCGAACGCAGGCTCGCACCGGGCGAGATCGGCCACTACCGGCTGCGCTTCCCGATCAAGCCGATCCCGCTCGGCGAACTGGCCGCCCTGCCGCAGACCGAAGAGGCGAAGCAGGCCGTCGTCCGCATCGGCAAGGCGCACTGAGCCCGGCAGCGGAGCACGCCGTGAACCGCGTCGCGACGGCCGACGTGATCGTCATCGGCGGTGGCCTGCACGGCTGCTCGGCGGCGCTGCACCTGGCACGCGCCGGCGTCTCGGCCGTCGTGCTCGAAAAGAACTACGTCGGCCGGCACGCCTCGGGCGTGAACGCCGGCGGCGTGCGCACGCTGTCGCGGCACGAGGCCGAGGTGCCGCTCGCGCTCGCGGCGCTGGAGCTGTGGCACCGGCTCGGCGAGCTGGTCGACGACGACTGCGGTTTCGAGATGCACGGGCAGATCCGCGTCGCCGAGAACGAGGACGATGCGCAGGAGCTGAAGCAGCGCGAGGCACGCATGCGCGCGCTCGGCTACAGCCACGAACGCTGGATCGATCGCGACGAACTGTTCGACCGCGCGCCGGCGCTGGCGCGGCACTGCCTCGGCGGGCTGATTGCCGAGCGCGACGGCGCCGCCCTGCCCTACCAGACCACGGCCGCGTTCCGGCGCAAGGCCGAATCGCTCGGCCAGCGCTTCTTCGAGGGCGTGCGCGCGTTGCGTGTGCAGCAGTCGGGCGGGGCGTGGTCGGTCGAGACGGATCGCGGCACCTTTGCCGCCCGCACCCTGGTCAACTGCGCCGGCGCATGGGCCGATCGGATCTGCGAACAATTGCGCGAACCGGTGCCGCTGGAGGCGATCGCGCCGATGATGATGGTCACGCTGCGCATGCCGCGCTTCCTCGAACCCGTGGTGCTGGGCACCGGACGGCCGCTGTCGTTCAAGCAGACGCACGAGGACACCGTGCTGATCGGCGGCGGCCGGCGGGCGCGGGTGGAACGCGATGCGGAGGCCACCGAACTCGACTTTCGCGAGCTGGCGGCATCGGCGCAGACGGTGTGGGACCTGTTTCCGGTGATGCGCGCGGCGACGATCCACCGCGGCTGGGCCGGCATCGAAGCACGCATGCCCGACGACATCCCGGTGATCGGGCCGAGTTCGACGGCGCCGGACGCGTTTCACGCCTTCGGCTTCTCGGCCCACGGTTTCGAACTGGCGCCGATCGTCGGCCGCATCCTGGCGGATCTCATCACCACCGGCGCAACGGATCAGCCGATCGCGCCCTTCTCGATCACGCGCTGGGCGACAGCGGACAGGCTCACCTGAGCACACCTGCGGGCACCGTGCGGCGGCTCGGCACCACGGTGTGCGCGATCCTGGTGCGCAGGTCAGCGCCATGCTGTCGCTGGCCGCCGAGGAGACGGCCACGACGCTCGTCGCGCCGTGGCTGATCGCGCTGCTGCGATGAGGATCGACGCGCAAGACGCTGCTTGCGGTGTTGAAAGCCGTCGGCATGACGGCTCTCCGTCGAGCCTGCCGAGTCCGAGCCGGCCTGAACAAGCTCGGCGCCGGCAACGGGCCTTTACATCGACAGCGACCCCTCGCGGAAGTCGGTCCGGTCGAGCCAGACGTTGACCAGCACTGGGCGGCCGCCGCGGGCGATCTCCTTCGCCTGTGCCAGCACCGCCGGCACCTCGGCCGTGGTCCGCACCAGCAGGCCAGCGGCGCCGAAGCCCTCGACAACGCGGTGATAGTCGCTGCGCGCCAGCACGGTGCCGACGTCGTCGTGCAGCAGCTTGACCTGCTCGCGGGCGATCTGCGCCCAGCTCGCGTCGTTACCGACCACGGCGATCACCGGCACACCGTGGCGGACGAAGCTGTCGAACTCCGCAAGGCCGTAGCCGCTGGCGCCGTCGCCCCAGATCAGCCAGACCTCGGAGGCCGGGCGCAGCAGGCCGGCGCCCAGCGCGAATCCTGCCCCGACGCCCAACGTGCCGAAGGCGCCGGGATCGAGCCAGGCTAGCGGCCGGCGCGGCCGCAGGATGTAGGAAGCGGTGGCGACGAAGTCGCCGCCGTCGGCCACCAGCACGGCGTCGTCGGCCGCCGCCGCGTCGAGCGCGCGGAACAAGGCAAGCAGGTTGACGTGTTCGCCGGCCGCGGCGGCCTGGATGTCGATCTCCTGCTCTCGCGTCTCGTCGCGGGCGCGCAGTTGCGCGATCCAGTCCGGCCGCCGTGCCTGTGAACCGACGCTGCTTTCGAGCGCCAAAAGCGTCAGGCCAGCGTCACCGATGGCGGCGATCTTCGGCCGCCGGTTCAGTCGCGCGTCCTTGCGGCTCCGGTTGGCGGCGATCAGCGTCGCCGAGCGGCGCACGTGACGCCCGTAGTCGAGGCGGAAGTCGCAGGGCACGCCGGCCAGCAGCACGCAATCGGCTTCGCGCAGGGCATGGCGCCGCGCGTGTCGCATCTGCAGCGGATGGTTGCGGCCGAGCAGGCCGCGCGCCATGCCCGACAGGTACACGGGGATGCCGAGCGCCGTGATCGCCATCGCCAGCTCCGGCACCCGCTCGACCGCCAGCAGTGCCTGGCTGCCGACCACGAGCAGCGGCCGCTGCGCCTTTGCAAGCGCACGAGCCGCCGTCTCGACGGCGCGCTGCGGAGCCCGGGGCGCCGTGGGCGCCAGGACCTCGGGCGCCGCCATCTGCTCGGCGCCTTCGAACATCCGGCTCACATGGCGGTTCAGGTACCAGCGGAGCATCCGGTCGGCGAGCGACGTGCCCTTGCCGCCGGCCTCGGCGTACCACTGGCGGATCAGCGCCTCGTCGTACAGCAGGTCGACCGCACATTCGACGAACACCGGACCCGGCACGCCGTCGGCCGCCAGCCGCAGCGCCTGTTCGACGCCCGCGCCGAGGTCGCGCACGCGGCGGACCTGGAACACGCGCTTCACGTGCGGCGCCACCAGCGGCTTCTGGTCGATGTCCTGCAGCGCGCCGCGGCCCTGCAGCGCCGTCGGCGCGGCGCCGCCCAGCAGCAGCAGCGGGCTCTGCGCCAGTTGCGCGTTCTTCAGCGCCGTGATCGTGTTGGTGAGCCCCGGCCCGGCGGTGACCGCGGCCACGCCGGGCATGCCTGTCAGCCGCGCCGCGGCGTCGGCGGCGAACACGGCGGTGGCCTCGTCGCGGCAATCGACAATGCGGATGCCGCGCGCCTTCGCCGCCACGAGGATCGGCGAGATGTGGCCGCCGCACAGCGTGAACACGAAGGGCACGCCGTGGGCGCGCAGCACCGCGGCGACACGCTCGCCGCCGTTCATGCCGTGCCGCCTTTGTGCCTGCGGCCGCCGTCCGCCCACGGATCGACGACCGCGATGTCCAGATCGCGGAAGTGCCCGACGTTGCGCGTTGCCAGCGTCGCGCGCCGGGCCAGCGCGATGCCGGCAATCTGTGTGTCGCGCATGTCGACCGGTCGGCCCGCCCTCTTACTCTCTGCGGCAAGGACAGCGGCCTGGACGGCCGCGTCGCGGTCGAAGTCGAGCACGCGGTTTTCGAGATCCTGCTCGAGCAGCGTGGCAAACGTCAGTTCGAGCGCCTGCCGGCGCCGTCCGCGCGGCAGCAGCGCGAGACCGAACCGGGCCTCGAACAACGTGATGCTGGTGATCCAGATCGATTCCGCCGGCTGGTCGTCGAGCCAGCGGACGACGTCCGCGTCCGGCGCGTTGCGCATCAGCGCCGACAGCACGTTGGTATCGAGGATGATCACTTGCCCAGTTCGGCCGGCCGTGGCTTCTGCCCGCGCAGTTCCGGCAGTTCCGCGGCGAGGCCACCGCCGCGAAAGCGGGCAGCGATCCGCGACCCGAGCCGGGTGATCGGCCGCCCTTCCTCGCGCGCCGCGGTGCGCAGGATCTCGCGCACTTCTTCCTCCATGCTGCGACCGTGGCGCTCGGCACGGCGCTTCAGGCGCGCTTTCACGTCCTCTTCGAGCTGGCGAACGAGAACCTGGGCCACGAGTGCCTCCCCGGGATTTGTTGATATCACGATATCACATCGTCCTGCCGTTCATCACCACGCTGTGCCCCGTCGCGGGCGAGCGGCGAGGCAGGGGGCAGCCGATCACCGGGCTGCACACCGGGGACTTAGGCAAGCGAGACGACGACGGCTTCTTAAATCTAGCAGCGGCCGCGCGCGGGCGGCCACATCGCGCCGTCAGCGCAACGCTTCGACCGAACCGGAGCCCTTGATCGCCTTGGTGATCCGCGGTGCGCCGCGGAAGCGCACGTCGCCGGAGCCGCTGATGCTGACCTGCAGGTCGTCCATCGCATGGACCCGCGCATCGCCGCTGCCGCTGATGCTGACGGCCACCGTCTTCGCGACCAGGTCGGCAAAGTGCGCATCGCCGCTGCCGTCGATCACCAGGCCGAGCGTGCCGACCATGCCCTTGGCGCGCACGTCCCCGTTGCCGGAGATCGACACCGCCACGGTGTCGGCGCGCAGCGAGGCGACGTTGATGTCGCCAGAACCCTGCAGCGACGCCTCGAAGACGTCGGATTCGACGCGGTCGGCGAGGATGTCGCCGTTGCCGCGCAGCGTGATGCCGGCGAGCTTCACCGCCTGCACCTGCACCTCGACCTTCGAGCGCGTGCGGTAGGAAGAGCCGTGCCGCAGGCCGATCACCAGCGTCGTGCCGAGCAGCGAGGTCTCCACCAGCGGCGCGATGTTGTCGTCGGCGTGGACCACCACGCGTTCGACATCGGCGGCGCGGATGCGGACCTCGATCGGGCCGTTGACGGTCACCCTGTTGAAGCCGGTGATGCTGCGGACGTCGTCGATGACCCGGCCCGAGCCCTCGATCCGGCTGCTGGAGCCGCCGAACAGAGCGTGGTGCGTGCCGGACGACTCATCGGCCCGCGCCGCCAGCGGCGCCAGCGCGCCGGCCAGCAACAGGGCGCGCCGCGACTTCAGGAATGCGTCAGCTGACATGGCTGTCTCCGCCGGATAACCACCGGGAGTATGAGCAGGTCGGCCGCTGCGGCGCAGCCCGGGCGCGATGGAGCGGCGATCGGCAGTGCCGAAGCGCAATCCCGGGCGACAGCCTGCGATTCTGCGGGCTGGTCAATCGTTCCCCAGCCGGCGCCAGAGACGCCCCACGCCGCGCCTGCGGGTAATGGAGTGACCGGCATCGGCGGGTCGGGAAGTGGCGCAGGCGTAGCGAAGGCGCAGCCTAGCCTTTCGCGGCCAGCAGCCGCAGCGTCGACTCGTCGGCACGCCCACCGCAGTACTTCGCCAGCGTGAGGCCGAACAGCGCCTTGCCGGTGGCCTCGGCGAACAGCGTCATCGATGAGCAGAACTTCAGGTCGTCCGGCGAACCGAAGATCTCGTGCGCGCTGCAGTCGTCGACGGCGAGCACGAGTTCCGTGCACTCGCGCAGCCTCGGTCCGAGCAGCGGATGCGCCCAGTAGGCGCGCGCCTCGGCGGCCGAGCCGATGCCATAGTGCTGCGCCATGCGGCTGCGGCCGAGCGCCGCCAGTTGCGGAAACACGAACCACATCCAGTGGCTCGACTTGCGGCCCGCGGCGAGTTCGGCGCGGACCCCGGCGTAGACGGGGTCCTGCGCCGCGACGAAACGCGACAGCGCGAACGGGTCCGGCGTGCCGCCTGCCGGGTTCACCGCCGCCGTTGCAGCGCCTCGGCGATCTTCTCGACACGGCCGTGCTCGCGCGCCTCGGCGACGCCGGCAGCGGCGCACCAGTCGAGCAGCAGGTCGGTCGGACTGCCGCTGCCGGCAACGCTCTTGAAGCGGCTGGCGAGCTTCTTGACCTGCACCGCCAGCCGGTCCTTGTTCAGCTCCGCCGGGCTCGGCAGACCGAGCGCCAGTTCGAGTTCGAGCAGGGTGTCGCGTCGCGCGTCGGCGGCAGCGTCGATGCGGTCGAGCTGGGCGTAGCGCGTGTCTTCGTCGGCCGTCGCCGCCAGCGCCTGGTCGCGGCGCGCCGCCAGCTTCTTCTCCCAGGCGTCGGGCAGCCCCGGCAGCTCGCGCCAGCGGGCGAGCAGCGATTCGGCGTCGATCGCGCCCGGCGGCTCGGCCGCGAGCGCCGCGTCGACCTCCTCGCACAGCTTCGCCTTGGCCAGCAGCGCCTGCCAGATGACGGCTTCCTTGCCGCGGTCGCGAGCGCCGAGCAGCGCCTCGACGGCGCTGCGCGCGGCGCGGAAGCGCGAGTCGAGCGCCGGCGGCACCGGATGCGCGGCGGCCGCCTCCCGCCACTTCTGCTGCAGCTCGCGCAGGCCGGCGCGGATGCTCGCCTCGTCGGGCTCGGTCGAGCTGGCCAGCGCTTCGGCCTCCCCGACCACCTGCTCGAAGGCGCGCCGTTCGCCGCGCTTGCGCTCGTCGATTTCCTTGCGGGCGTTGTCGCGGGCCTCGAAGACGGCGTTGCAGGCGGCGCGGAAGCGGTCCCACAGCGTGCGCTCGTCGCGGCCGGCCAGCGGATGCGCCTTGGCGAGTTCGGTCCAGCGCGCCTGCAGCTGCCGCGCCTGCGCCGGCGCGTCGCGCTCCTGCGCCTTCGCCAGAAGCGCCTCGGCCTCGGCGATCAGCGTCAGCCGGCCGGATTTCGCCTCGCCGCGCGCCTGCCCGAGCAGTTCGCGCAGCGGCGCCAGCGCCTGCTTCATCTTCGCGTCGAGCTTCTTCCAGGAATCCGGCTCGACGCTGCCGAGGTCGCCGCCATGCCACTTCTCGTCGGTCTCGCGCAGCCAGCGTTCGATGGTGCGCAGATCGTGCGGCTCGACGGCCGCCAGCGCCGCGACCTGCTCCGCGATCGCGGCGATGTACTCCTCGCGCTGCTTGCGCGCCAGCTTGCGCGCCGCGTGCAGTTCGGCAAAGTGCCGCGCCGCCGGCGCGTAGGCCTTCTCGCAGGCGGCATTGAAGCGCTCCCACAGCGACTTCGGCACGCCGCTCGCCTGCTCGTCGAGCGCCTTCCACTCGGCGCGCAGCTTCTGCACTTCCTTCGCCAGATGCGCCGGCGGATGGGTCTCGGCGGCCAGCGCCTCGGCGCGCTCGGCGAGCTGAACGCGGGCGTTGTGCTGGCCGAAGCTCATCCAGCGTTCCATCTCGCCCAGTTGCTGCACCAGCCGGCTCAGCCGCTGCACGGTCGGCTTCGGCAGGGTGCCGGCAACGGCCTTCAGCGTCCGCGTCTGGTCGGCGGCGGCACGCGCGGCCTGCATGTGGCCGGCGGCGAGCGCCACTTCCGCCTCGTGCAGCAGCGTGTGCAACTGATGCCGCGCGGCGGTCTCCTGCTGCTGGGTGGCGCGCATCTGGGCCAGCCGGCGGCCTTCGATCACCAGGATCGCCGCCTCGAAGCGGCGCGTCAGCTCCGGCGTGCGCACCGCGAGCTCCAGCGCCTGCCAGCGCAGCGGCAACTGCGCGTGGTCGATGCCGGTGTCGGCGGCAAGCTGCTCGGCCTCGGCCACCAGCGACTGCGCGGTGGCCAGCGCCGGCGCCTCGCGCTCCCACTGCTCGAGCGAGTTCGCGGCCTGCGCCAGCCTGGCGAGCGCGGCGCTGTCGTTCAGCTCCTGCGCCCGCGCCTGCCAGGCCGACAGCTCGTCGCGCAACTGCGGCAACGCCTCGGGCGCCGGCGTCGTCGTGAGGCCGCCGATCCAGTCGGCGAGCCGCTGCGCGAACTCGACCTTCTGCCGCTGCTCCTCGCGCTCGCGGTCGAAGCGGGCCTGCAGGGCCTCGCCGGCCGCTGTCCAGCGGGCGCTGCGCTCGGCATCCTCGTGCATGTCGAGCGCCTTCCAGCGCCGTTCGAGCTCCACCGCCGCCATCACGATGGCGCCCGGCTGCTCGATCAATGCCTCGGCCTGCGCCAGCAGCGCATCGGCCTTTTCGATGTTGGCGGCGCGGCGGTCGATCGCCTCGACCCGCTGCTTGGCCAGCCGGGCCACGCCGCGGTCGCGCTCCTGCGCCTTGTCCGCCAGCCGGCGCAGGGCGGCGACATCGGTGACGCGCTCGGCGGCCGCCAGTCGCAGCGGTGCATGCGGCGCCGCCAGCGCCAGTTCAGCGAGCAGCGCCTGGTCGCCGAGTTCGGCGACGGCAGCGCGCAGGCCGTCGCCCTCGAGCGCATCGAGCGCCGCGGCCAGGCCGTCGACGATCGCCTCGCGCACCGGCGGCTCGGCCTCGTCCGCCCAGGCGGCCGCCAGCAGGGCGAGGTCGCAGGAGCGCCGCGCCGCCGCGGCGCGCACGTCGGGCGAAGGATCGGCCCGCAGCAGCGGCGCGAGTTCGGCCGCGTCGGGCGCCAGTTCGGTGATGCCGAGCACCCGCTGCGCGGCGTCGGCATGTTGATGCAGCGGCGGTCGGGACAGGATCTTGTTCAGCACGGAGCAGCGTTCGCAAAGGGGCGCCGGGAGCGGCGCAGCCGAAGGGTAGCGCGGCCGCCGGCGCCGCTGGCGGGTCGGCGGCCCAGGCCCCGCTCAGCCGGCCCGGCCGTCATCTTCGCCGCGCAGCCGCGACCGCACCAGCCCGATATGGGCGCGCAGCGCGTACAGCTCGTCGGCATAGGCCAGCGGCACGACGATCCGGCCGACCTTCGCCTCGAGCGTGTCGAGCTCGCCGAGCAGCCGGCGGCGGTCCGCCGCGGCGGCGCCGGCCGCATCCTCGATGCCGCGCAGCTCGCCGTACCAGCGGAAGATGCGCGAGCGCACCTGCCGCTCGTAGAGCGGGGGCACGATGCGCGAGGCCGGAATCAGCACGGCGACGAGCGACAGCAGCACCAGCCACATCCGGTCGGCCAGGTTGGCCATCCAGAAGGGCAGGTAGCGCTGCAGCAGCGGCGGGCCGCTGCGATGGAAGCGGGCCGCTTCCTCGGCCAGCGGCAGCTCGGGCGAGTCGGCGCGCGGGAACTGGCCGCTGCGCGCGAACCATCCCGGCACGCCGTGGATTTCGCTCGCCGCCTGCACCGCCAGCTGCACGATCGCCGGATGCGTCGACTCGCGCGCCGCCAGCGTCGTGGTCGCCGCCACCAGCGGCACGTTGTGCGGCGGCAGGTCGCGCGCCAGGTCGACGACGCCGCGCGGCAGTTCGAGGTGCGACAGGAAGCCGAAGCGCCGCGCATAGGCTTCGGCCTGCACGAACTCCGCCAGCGCGATGCCGGGCGTGATGAGCAGCATTTGCACCAGCGGCGACTCCGGCGCCGTCAACAGCACGACGGCATCGAGCCGGCCGGCCAGCAGTTCGACCACCGCCGCGGTCGGCGCCAGCCCGCTCGCCCGCACCGACGACAGCTCGACCCGGTTGGCGTGCAGGAGTTTCAGCATCAGGTTGCGCGCTCCCGAACCGGGCGGCCCGAGGTCGACGCGCAGGCCGGCAAGCTCGTCCAGGCGCTGCAGCGGTTCGGCGCGCAGGTCGCTGCGATAGAACACCCACAACGGCTCGTAGAACAGGCTGCCGAGCGACACCAGCGGCTCGCCGCCGGCGTCCTCGTCGACGGCGCGGATCGCCTCGCCGGAGCCGCCCTGCACGAAGGCGAGGTCGATGCGGCGGGAGGTATCGCGCAGCAGCCGCAGATTCTCCGCCGAGCCCTCGGTGGCCAGCAGTTCAACCGAAACGCCCTGCGCGCCCAACCGTTGGGCGTAGGCGCGGCCGAACTCGGCCGCGGCGCTGCTCTCCGGGCCGGTGGCAAGGACGATGCGCGGGGGCGGCGCCGGGTCGAGCAGCACGTAGGCCAGCCACAGCAGCGCCGCGGCCAGTGCGAAGAACGGCGCCGCCACCAGCAGCAGGTCGCGGCACATGAGGAGCCTGGCGCGCAGCACGATCGGTCCCGGTGTTTTTCCTGTGGCAAGTCGACGATTAGAACCGATTCGGCGCAAATCCCGCCGCGTAGACTGCAGCGCAGACTACCGAGGAGACGACGAGGTGAAGATCCTTGTGCCGAGCGACGGCAGCAAATACAGCAAGGCGGCGATCGATTTCATCGCCTCGCGGGCGACGCTGATCGGCGAGAACCCCGA